>Ga0169931_10007229_pt1 | contig 16519 bp, 19 predicted proteins | sample Kivu_15m_20L_FD_129675 | JGI IMG/M metagenome (GOLD analysis project Ga0169931, IMG submission 129675) | Freshwater microbial communities from Lake Kivu, Western Province, Rwanda to study Microbial Dark Matter (Phase II) - Kivu_15m_20L... | ecosystem: Environmental > Aquatic > Freshwater > Lake...
CTGACCTGCACTCTGACCTTCAGGCAGATCGCGCCCCTGGAAGGCCGCGGCGTACGCCGCCTCGATGTGGGCGGCCTCTTCCTCGGGGCGGGGCGGCAAACCCGGCCGGGCGCGCCCGGTTCAAGAGCGCTCCCTCGTGCTGCTTCAGGAATCGGCATAGAAGGTCCACCATGCTGTGCGGCATGTCCTGGGTGGACAGGACAGCGACGGACAGGTCGGGCCCGCATAAGAGGTAAGGTTCCTGATCATGACAACGCCCCGCAACATCGCCAGCGCCCAGCTTGCCGCCTACCGCGCCCGCGACCTTGACGCCTTCATGGCGCTGTTCGCCCCGGAGGCCTTTATCGAGGATCTTCACACCGGCCAGCGCCGCGCCACCGGCAAGGCGGCCATAACGGAGATCTACAGGGCCCGCTTCGGGGATAATCCCGATCTTGCCTGCGCCGTTCACGCTCAGATGGATCTTGGCGATTTTGCGATCGACCACGAGACCGTCTCGGGCCTCGCCGACGGGACCTCCTTCAGCGCCATCGCCATCTATGAGGTGCGCGATGGCCTTATCCGGAGCGTCCGCTTTATCCGCAGCTGAGCCGGCCCCGATCCGGTTGCCCCCGGGTGAGGCCGGCGCGTCGCCCTTCGCAGGCGGCCTGCGTCATGCTAGGCGGCCACAGGCACACACGGAGGCAGACACCATGCGCGCGATCCTCATCATGGCCGCCGCCGCTCTGGCGCTTGGCGCCTGCGGGAGCCCTCCGGCTGGCGCCCGCTTTGAAGCAGAAATCCGCCGCACCGCCTTTGGCGTGCCACACATCAAGGCTGCGAACATGGGCGGTATCGGCTATGGTTATGGCTACGCCTCGGCGGAGGATAATCTCTGCGAGATCGCCGATCGCCTGCTCACGGTCTCCGGCGAGCGCTCGCGCTTTCTGGGCCCGGGCGAGAATGACGCCAATATCAACAGCGATGTCTACCATCGTCGCATGATCGCTTCGGGGCGCGTGGAAGCCCTGCTGGCGGGGCCTGCCGGCTCGCCCGACACCCCCAGCGCCGAGGCCATCGCACTGGGCGAGGGGTATGCGGCCGGCTTCAACCGCTATCTGCGCGAGAACCGCGCCCGCATCACCGACCCGCGCTGCAAGGACGCCGCCTGGCTGCGTGAGATCACGGCGCTTGATTTCTGGCGGCACATGTATGTCGGCCAGACCGTGGATGGCTTCTTCGCCGCCACTACGCTCGCCGCCCCGCCCGGACTGGACAAGGCCTCCCTGGCGCCCGACCTCCTGCCCGAGGACGCCTCAGGCTGGGGCTCGAACGCCTACGCGTTCGGTCGCGAGATGAGCCGCGGCGGCAAAGGCGTCCTGCTCGGTAATCCCCACTATCCCTGGGATGGCGTCAACCGCTTCTACCGCACCCACTTCATCATTCCCGGCGATCTCAACATTGTCGGCATCAGCTATATCGGCATGCCGATGATCCGCATCGGGCACAATGAGACCCTCGCCTGGAGCAACACCGTCTCCACGGCGCGCCGCCATGGCTATTACGAGCTCAAGCTCAATCCCGGCGATCCCACACAGTATCTCTATGAAGGCGAATGGCTGCCCATGACGCGCCAGACCCTCAGCATCGCCGTCCGGCGGGGCGATGTCACCGAGGAGGTGACGCGAGAGGTCTTTGCGACGCGCTGGGGACCCCTTTTCGAGACGCAGACCTTCCCGTGGACATCTGAGACGGCCTATGCCCTGCGTACGATGGAGGTCGGCCTTCGCGATCCCGACCAGTACATGTCCGTCTGGCGCGCCGGCAGCGTACGCGAGATGAAGGCGGCCCTCGCCCGCTGGCAGTCCTTCCGCTTCAACGCCACAGCAGTGGATGCAACCGGAGAGGCGCTCTACGGGGATATGGGGCTCATACCCAATGTGACGCGCGAGCTGGCTGACCGCTGCGCGGTCTCGCCTTTCGCCCGCCAGCAGTGGGAGAAGACGCGCTTTCCCGTGCTCGATGGCAGCCGCGCCGACTGCGACTGGATCACCGATCCCGACAGCTCGGCGCCCGGCGCGGCCGGCGCTGCGGCCGGACCCCACCAGTTCCGGACCGATTATGTTCTCCAGAGCAATGACAGCTACTGGCTCACCAACATGTATGCACCCATCACCGGCCTCAGCCCGGTGTTTGGCGATGAGGCGACGCCGCGTTCGCTGCGCACCCGCGCGGCCCATGAACAGGTCCTGCGCCGCATGGCCAGCGCTGACGGCCTTGGCGCGCCGGGCTTTGATCTTGAGACGCTCAAGCAGGTCATGCTGATGAACCGCCACTATGGCGCCGAGCTGGTGCGCGATGATCTCCTCGCCGCCTGCCGCGCCTCCGGCCGGCCGAAGCTCGCCCCGGCGTGCGATGCGCTGGAGGGGTGGGACCTCAAGGTCAATCTCGACAGCCGCGGGGCGCATCTCTTCCATCTCTTCGCCGAGAATGGCGGCATGCGGTTCGCCGACGCCTTTGATCCGGCCGATCCGGTGAACACGCCTGCAAAGCTCGATACACGCAATCCGGCCGTGCTCGACGCCCTGCAGGCCGCGCTCGACAGGCTGGTCAGTCTGGATATCGCCCCTGACGCTGCACTCGGCGATGTCCAGGGCGAGACCCGCAATGGCGTTCGCATACCCATTCACGGCGGGGCGGGCCCCGAAGGCGTGTTCAACGTCATCAGCGTGGATGACGCCAGCCTGGAGCCGAAGAAGGGCTGGACCTCGATCCGCCATGGCGCGAGCTGGATCTATGTCGTGGAATTTACCGACGACGGCCCGCGCAGCGAAGGGTTCCTCACCTATTCGCAGTCGACCGATCCGACCTCGCCGCACTATTCTGACCAGACCGAACTCTACGCCATGAAGGGCTGGGATGATCTTCTCTGGCGCGATGAGGCGGTTGAGGCCGGCACGCTCAGCCGGATGGTGATCAGCGAGTAGGCGAAGGATACCGCAGGCATGAGCGAGACGATCCTTTACGGCTACTGGCGCTCCTCGGCGACCTATCGCACGCGTATTGCGCTCAACCTCAAGGGCGTCCGCTATCGCAGCGTCGGCGTGCATCTGCTCGCCGGGGAACAGACCAGCATCGATCACCTGGCGCGCCATCCCTCCGGCCGTGTGCCGATCCTTGAGATTGACGGGGTGCGTATCGGCCAGTCGATGGCGATGATCGATTATCTCGATGAGACGCGGCCCGCGCCGCCTCTGATGCCCGCCGATCCTGTGCTGCGCGCCCGTGTGCGCGATCTCAAGGATCAGATCGTTGCGGACATTCACCCGCTCAACAATGTCGCAGTCCTCGCGCGCCTGCGCTCCCAGTTCGCGGCGGATGAGGAGGCGATCGCCAGCTGGTACGCCTTCTGGATTGAGCGCGGGTTCAGGGTCCTTGAACAGATGCTGCCTGCACACGGGGATGTCTGCGTCGGCTCAGAGGTCAGCATCGCCGATATCGTGCTTGTGCCTCAGGTCGCCAACGCCCGGCGCTATCCGCGCATCGATCTGGGCCAGTTTCCCAATATTGTCCGCATCGACGCCGCCCTGCGCAGGCTCACAGCCTTCCATGAGGCGGCGCCCGAGCAGCAGCCGGAGGCCGCCGCATCATGACGAGGGGACGCTGGATACCCGTCAAAGGCGCTGAGGGGCGTCATTCGCGCCAGGCCCATGCCGACCTGCCGGAGGGCACGTTCGAGCGCGAGATGTCGAAGGAAGGCTTCTTTGGCCCTGCCGCGTTCTTCTATCACCAGAAGCCGCCAACCGGCTGGACGGAATTTGAAGGGCCCCTGCGCCCGCGCGCCTTTGACTGTCTCAGATCCCCTGGCGGGACAGCCTCGCCCTTTGATGCGCCGGTGATCCTCAGCAACAGGTCCTGCCAGATGCGCATGTGGACGCTGAGCGGACCCATGCAGGGCTATGCCCGCAACAGCGATGGGGACACGCTCCTCTTCATTCATGAGGGTGAGGCGAACGCCTGGACGGACTGGGGCCAGCTTGCAGTCACGGCGGGCGATTATCTCTATCTGCCGCGCGGGACCCTGTTCGAGATCGAGAGCCTCTCGCCCCAGGGCTGCCGCATGCTCTTCATCGAGGCAACGAACGGGCATTTCACGCTGCCCGAGCGCGGCCTTCTTGGACCTCACGCCATCTTCGATCCGGCGCTTCTTGAGACCCCGGCGATCACCCCGGCCTTCCTTGAGCGCCAGTCGGCGAGCGGCGCTTTCAGGGTCTGGGTGAAAAAGCGCGATGCGATCTCAACCATCACCTATCCCTATAACCCCCACGATGCGGTTGGCTGGCATGGCGAGCTTGCCCCGGTGCGGCTGAATGTGCGCGACATCCGTCCGGTGGTCTCCCACCGCTATCACCTGCCGCCCTCCGTCCACACGACCTTCCTCGCCGACCGTTTCGTGGTCTGCACCTTCGCGCCGCGCCCGTTCGAGACCGATCCGGGCGCGCTCAAGGTGCCGTTCTTCCACAACAATGACGATTATGATGAGGTCATCTTCTATCACGCCGGCAATTTCTTCAGTCGTGACAATATCCGGGCCGGCATGATGACCTTCCACCCGTCCGGCTTCACTCACGGCCCCCATCCCAGGGCGCTCACGAAGATGTTCGTGCAGGACAAGGCCATGACGGACGAGTACGCCGTCATGATCGACACGCGCGATCCGCTCGATGTCGGTCCCGGGGCTCTGGGCATGGAGGATGACAGCTATGTCAACAGCTGGAAGCCGAAGCCCTAGGACACAGTTGCCGCAGGGCCCGTCTGTGTGAGGACCGCCATGTCCTGCTCCGGCACAGATGTGTCCCCTGCAGGCCGCCAGAGGCCGGGCGCACGAGGCGGGGGATCAGCGTTGTGTGCTCACGGCGCATAAATTTTTCTTTTCAGCGGCGGTGTTTGCCTCGGCCGCGTCCGCGTCCTAGAAACACGCCATGAAGCTTGCCTCACTGAAGCATGGGCGCGACGGGCGCCTTGTCGTTGTCAGTCGCGACCTCACGCGCTGCGCAGATGCGGGACATATCGCACCCACCCTGCAGGCGGCCCTGGATAACTGGAGGCGTCACGCGCCGCGTCTGGAGACGCTGGCCGAGGAGGTTGAGCTGGGGGCCGTGCCCACCGAGCGCTTCCATGAAAAATCCTGCGCCTCACCCCTGCCGCGCGCCTATCAGTGGGCGGACGGGTCAGCCTACGTCAATCATGTCGAACTTGTCCGCCGGGCGCGCGGGGCGGAGATGCCGCAGAGCTTCTGGACGGACCCGCTCATCTATCAGGGAGGCTCGGACGCCTTTCTCGGGCCGCGTGATCCGGTTCCGCTGGCCGATGAGGCCTGGGGCTGCGACATGGAGGGCGAGATCGCCGTCATCACCGGGGATGTGCGCGCCGGTGCAGGCGAGGAAGAGGCGCAGAAGGCGATCCGCCTCATCATGCTGTGCAATGATGTCTCCTTACGCAACCTCATTCCCGGCGAACTCGCCAAGGGTTTCGGATTTTTCCAGTCCAAGCCCTCCTCGGCCTTCTCGCCGGTCGCCGTGACGCCCGACGAGCTCGGCGGCATGTGGGACGGGGAGCGCGTCAACGGAACCCTCAGCGTGCGCCTCAATGGTGAGACCTTCGGGCGCGCCAATACCCGCGTTGACATGACATTCGGCTTTCCCACTCTCATCGCCCACGCCGCGCGCACCCGTCCGCTCGGCGCCGGCACGATTATCGGATCGGGTACGGTCTCCAATCGCGGCGCTGATGGCGGTCCTGGCCGGCCGGTGTCGGAGGGCGGGGTTGGCTATTCCTGCATTGCAGAACTGCGTATGGTCGAAACGCTCCAGTCGGGCGCGCCGAAGACTGGCTTTCTCAAGGTCGGCGACCGCGTTGAGATCGAGATGACGGATGAACGCGGCCGCTCGCTGTTTGGCCGTATCGACCAGGCTGTTGGCGCCTGACGCGAGGAGGGTGAAGGGATGGCGAACAAGGTTTATCACGACGCACGCGCAGCCCTCGACGGGCTCCTGTTTGACGGCATGACGATCATGGCGGGCGGATTTGGCCTGTGCGGCATTCCGGAGAACCTGATTGCGCAGATCCGTGATGCGGGCGTTCGCGACCTCACCGTCATTTCCAACAATGCCGGGGTCGATGATTTCGGGCTCGGGGTGCTGCTGAAGTCGCGTCAGGTCAGGAAGATGATCTCCTCCTATGTGGGTGAGAACAAGGAGTTCGAGCGGCAGTATCTGTCCGGCGAACTTGAGCTCGAGTTCAATCCCCAGGGTACGCTGGCCGAGCGCTGCCGCGCCGGGGGCGCCGGGATCCCCGCCTTCTATACCCGCACCGGGGTCGGCACGCTCGTGGCCGAGGGCAAGGAGACGCGCATGATCAACGGGCAGGCCTATATCATGGAGACGGCCCTTATTGCGGACCTCTCCATCGTCAAGGCCTACAAGGGCGATACGCAGGGCAATCTCATCTACAATAAGACGGCGCGGAACTTTAATCCGATGATGGCCATGGCCGGAAAGGTGACGGTCGCTGAGGTCGAGGAGCTCGTTCCAACAGGCGATCTTGATCCCGATGAGATCCATACGCCCGGCATTTTCGTGCAGCGCCTCTTCCGGGGCGCCTCCGAGAAGCGCATTGAACAGCGCACCGTGCGTAAACGCCCGCCCGTGTGAGGCGTCCGGCCCGCGGGCGGGGCGCCATGCCTCGCCTGTGCGCTGGCCTCTCGTTGGGGCGGGGCGAGTGAGAGTGACGTTCAGAGTTTGGCCTGACGGCGAGCGTCCGCCTCAGGCTGTGGTGAGGATCGGATAAGCCGGAGAAAGCGATGGCCTGGGACCGTGATCAGATGGCGGTGCGCGCCGCCCGGGAGCTCAAGGATGGCTTTTACGTCAACCTGGGCATCGGCATACCCACGCTCGTGGCCAATCACATCCCTGAGGGCGTGGATGTCACCCTGCAGTCGGAGAACGGCATGCTGGGCATGGGGCCTTATCCGTATGAGGGCGAGGAAGACCCCGATCTCGTCAACGCCGGCAAGCAGACTATCACGACGCTTGACCGCTCCTCCTTCTTCGACAGCGCCACCTCCTTCGCCATGATCCGCGGCGGCCATATCGACCTGGCTATCCTGGGGGCCATGGAGGTCTCGCAGACCGGCGATCTGGCCAACTGGATGATCCCCGGCAAGCTGGTGAAAGGCATGGGCGGGGCCATGGATCTGGTCGCCGGCGTCAAGCGCGTGGTCGTCATCATGGATCACGCCAACAAGGCGGGCGAGTCCAAGCTCCTCGCCGCCTGCACCCTGCCGCTCACCGGGCGCGGGGTGGTCAACCGTATCATCACCAATCTCGGCGTCTTCGATGTCGTCGAGGGCGGCCTCAAGGTGGTGGAGATGGCGCCGGGCGTGGACCGCGACACCATCAATGCGCTCACAGAGGCGCGCCTCGTCAACTGATCCACCGGCAGGGCTGCAAGGCGCCGGCGCCCGTGCGCGCTGGGGCCGGTGCGGGGTGAGACATGTGCGGGGTGGGACATGTGAGGCTTGGGACCCTGGGGCCAGGAGACGTCTGCGGTGCTCCTTGCTGTGGCTCTTCCGTCTGAGCAAAGGCCGAGGGAATTTGAATTAGAGAAGCGAAGGCCAAAGCCGCCATCCGGCTTCCCCACAGGAAGCGTTCGTCCTGCTTGAGGCGGGAAGGTGACGCACCGAGATTCTGCGTTTGTATAATTCGGCAAATATCGAAATGACATTCTTGATCCAATACACGGTTTCATGACAGCGGCTCGAGGTCATCGCACGGCATATGGCGACCTCAGCCGCATTCGGTGGCATTCGGCCGGCGCCTTGAACCAGACCTCCAGCTCTGCCTCACCAGCTCTCTGCTCGGCTTCCGTTGCGACCACATCCTGGCTTCCAACCTTGGTCGGACGCCACCAACTGAGCCCGATAGCGGCGAAGATGACGAACGGCTGCAATGAGGCGAGAGCGCGTCGCTCTTGATTAAAGCGCGTAACGACCTGTATTGCGTGCGGCGGCCATCAGACATCTTCACGCGATATGTGGTGCGACAGCTCCATGCTGTCATGCAGGACGCGCTGAATTCTCACCTCGTCCGCAGTCTCTGAATACAGAACGAAGTGGCGCCCACGACGGCCTCGCTTACGCATATGCAGGGTCCGCAATCCCTTTGCGATCTCATCGCGTACCAGACTTCCAGAAGGGGATTTCAGCGCCGTTAGTTCATCAATTGTATCAAGGATCGCCTCAATGTAGATCTCAGCCTGCGAGCGACCAAAATTCTCGGTGATCCATGCTGCGATGTTATCGAGGTCAGTTTGCGCGGCCGCTGCGAGGGAGACGTTTCGCTTGCCCTGCATTAGCCGCGCTTGGTCTTGGCGATCACTTTGGCGGCGCGCGCGTAAAGGTGTTTGCGCATCTCGTTAGTGTCCGAAAAGGTGCTGAAACGGCCGGCATCAAAATCGGCCATCCCGATGCGTGCAGCATCGCGCAGCGCCGCCAGCTTTGCGGCGTATTCAGCTTCACGCTGCTCTATGAGGCGCAGTCCTTCGCGCATCACTTCGCTCGCGTTCTGATAGCGCCCAGTTTTCACCAGAGTATCGATGAGTTCGTCCTGACGCTCTGTAAGCACGACATTGCGGGTGGACATACGGACACCTCCTATGGCAGATTATGCCATAGCTTCGATTAGTCAAAATCGTAATGAACTTGTCGATCTACCCCTAGATAAGTAGCGCGATGAAAGGCGGGTGCGTCGAACGTCCGTTATGGGGCGAGTTTTACCCGGTCAGGAGGCTGAGGCATCAACGGAAGTTCCTGAGCGACACCGCCGGTGGCGCCAAGCTCGATTGGTTTTGCGAACGGGCCGTTAGGCCATCCATCAAAAAGGGGTACGGGTCAGCGGCAAACCGATGCCATTCTGGCTGCAACTCGCAATCGCTATTCTCAGCGCAACAGCAATTCTGCTTATCCTCATAACCGCATTGTAGCCCGAGGCGCCAGGCTAGAAGAGTTCGGGTCGGCGATGGTTGATGAGTGGAGGCGTCTCCCGCCGGATCGGCCGCCACGTCTGGAACGGCCATTGTTGAGCGACGCCACTGTCGGTGACAATGAGGCCGGCCGGCCAGGTTTGGCCTCAAGCGGTCGTCCGGCGCCAGGATGCGATTTATCGATCCGCCAGCCGGGGGCTTGGCGTCGTCTATAGGGAGAGCTGCTCGTGCGCCGCTTTGGTTCAATCAGCGCGCTGGCGCTTGCAGCATTGTGCGCAACTGCCTGCTCGACGACGCCCTCCGCTGCAACGGGGTCGCCAGGCACATCCGCGACGCAATCTTACAGCCAAGCGGCGAACGATCTGATTGCCGCAACGCGCGTCCAGGGCTCATCCCAGAGGACGGCGATGAGCGAGGTTGAGCCTTGCAAGTTCGCTTTCGAAATCTCTCCGGGACGGCAATCGATCCTTCAGCTTTCCTTTGACGTCCGCCAGTTGAATCTCGACGCGGTCTTCACTGCCGAAGGTCAAGCCGCAGAAAGCGAGTTTCCTGCGCGCCGTCGAGGGTCGCACCGAGACGTGTGAGAAGGGGACAAGGATGAGCGGACAGCCGGTAGTCGCCGAAAAGGGGCCGAAGCCAATCCAAGTGGAAGCGGGCAAGACGTACTATTGGTGCGCCTGCGGCAAATCCACAAATCAGCCATTCTGCAATGGCGCGCATAAGGACACGTCCTTCACGCCGATGGCCTGGGCAGCAGAAGAAACGAAGACGGTGTATTTTTGCCAATGCAAGCACACCGGCAGAGCGCCGCTCTGCGATGGCTCGCACAACAACTTGTAATCTGCCGACGCGCCGGGGCAGCGGCTCGTACCAGTCGTGTCGACTCATGTCTTCGATTGCCCAGACCCAGCCAGCGTCGACGTTCTGGCGGGTGGCGCCGATGTTCTCGCACGCCCATGCAAAGAGCTCTTCCTTGGTCGCAGGCCTGGGTGCGCCGGGGATCATCAAGGTCTTCAACACGTCCCGCCGGCGCTTGGAGCGGGCGCGCGCCCCGGCGGATGATCTTTCGCGTGAATTCATGCCCGGCTCGGCAACGCCATCTGCGTCCCAGCAGCCGCGGGAAAAGCTATTTTGGACGCAACACAATAAGCGACTTTAAGCACGACATAATAAGCTATTTGTGCTACGAAGGGCGTCCAGGATGATCGCAAATGGCCTCTCCCAACGAAAAGCTAGCCCAGGCCCTTGAAAGCCTGAGGGAAATCCAGGCGTCCGGGCGTCAGGCGATCCGCTCGGCGGACCTGAGCCGGTCTACCCGTGAGCTCCTCCAGAAACAGGGCTTCCTACAGGAGGTGATGAAAGGCTGGTACATCCCTGCCCGGCCGGGCGGGGGAGACGGCGAAACGACGGCCTGGTTTGCCTCCTTCTGGGGCTTCTGTCGCGACTACCTCAACGAGCGCTTCGGCGACGGCTGGGCGCTGACGCCCGAGCAATCGCTCGTGCTCCACGCCGGCAATCAGGGCGTCCCGCGACAATTGCTGGTGCGGGCGAAAGGCGCGCGCAATCGGGCCACCGATCTCATCCACGGCACGTCGATCTTCGAAGGCGATCACACCTTGCCGGCGCCAGAAGACGCCGTTGAACTGAACGGATTGCGGGTTTTCGCAATCGTGCCGGCTATGATCGCGGCGGGGCCGAGCTTCTTCGAACTCTATCCGACTGAAGCGCGCACGATCTTGTCCATGCAGCGCGATGCGTCCGCGCTGCTCGCGCGACTGCTCCAGGGCGGACATTCCACTATTGCCGGGCGTCTCGCCGGGGCGCTCAGAAACATTGGCCGCGATCGCGAGGCAGATGACATTCTCGCTGCGATGCGCGCGGCTGGCTACGACGTGCGCGAAAGCGATCCGTTCAAAGACAACTTTGTGCGATCGCCATACAAGCGCGATCCATCGCCCTATGCGCATCGCATTCGCCTCATGTGGCAGAAGATGCGCGAACACATTCCGGCGCGGTTTCCCGCGCCGCCCCTGCGCGTCAACGACATAGACGCCTACATGCGCCAGGTCGATGACATCTACGTCACTGACGCCTACCATTCGCTCTCGATCGAGGGCTATCACGTCAACACCGCTCTCATCGAGAGGGTTCGCAGCGGCGGCTGGAATCCCGACAGCGACCAAGCCGATCGCGAGCATCGCAGCGCCCTGGCCGCGAAGGGGTACTGGCAGGCGTTTCAGGTCGTAAAAGAGAGCGTTCGCGAGGTGCTTGAAGGCGCCCCTCCCGGCGATGTCGCGGATCGCAATCACGGCGCCTGGTATCGCGAGCTGTTTGCGCCGAGCGTTGCGGCGGGTCTCGTGAAGCCTGAAAACTTAGCCGGCTATCGCAACGGTCCGGTCTATATCCGCAGCTCGCGGCATGCGCCGCTCAATGCCGAAGCCGTGCGCGATGCGATGCCGGTGTTCTTCGATCTGCTGCGAGAGGAGAGCGATCCGGCCGTTCGCATCGTTCTGGGGCACTTCATCTTCGTCTACATTCACCCGTACAGCGACGGCAACGGACGTACCGCGCGCTTCTTGATGAACGTCATGAACGCCGCGGCTGGGTATCCGTGGACGGTCGTGCCGGTCCAATCGCGCGCGCAGTACATGGTTACGCTTGAAGCCGCGAGCGTGGATCAGGACATCGGGGCGTTCGCCGCGTTCCTGGCGGGCATTGTCGGGCAGCTGGCGCCGCTCCCCCGCTAACGGATACCTGGTCTGGTCGGGCCTTTGAGCAATCGCCAGGGACCAGGCGGCTCGGTAGGCATCCGGTAAGGGCTGCGGCGTGATCAGGCTTCCTGGGTGGGAGAGGTATTCGCCTTCCACACCCACGGACGTCATTCGTCGAGCTTTGAGGCTGGGTGATCGGCAATGCGGGCGAGGACGTCGGCCAGCCAGACCTCTGGGTCAACATCGTGTAAATCTTGCCTGTCGATACCCTGAACTGCCGCGCAACATCGCTCACCACCGCCCCGGTAGCAAAGGCCGCGGCGAGAACCGTCTCGCGATCCTCCTGGCGCCAGCGTCGCGGCCGCTCAGCGTCGTTCAAAAGCATCACATCGGTCATGATCGGAAGCCTGCCCGCCTTTATCGAGGTCCTCAGGCCGTCAGCTTCCCGGCGAAATCAAACCGTCACAAGGCCGGTCTCGCCGGAGGGACAGACCTCTGGCGCACCGGTGCAGCCGCCAGGCGCAGGCGGACGGCGGACGGCGGACGAATTTGCAAAATGTTCACGGGCTGTCGGGCAGTCTCCGCAAGGGGCCGCATGGGCCTTCAGACTTACGACGCCCGATCCATGTTTGAGCCATATTGAGGACACAACCGCGCGGCATGGGAGGCTGGGCGGGGTCTGAACCCGGGACGGAAGAGCGCACATGCCTGCAGGGCTGTTTTTGTCCGTTATCTGGGCCGGTCTGCCGCCTGAGCAGGCCCTTGAGCGCGCCCTGGACGCAGCCGAGCCGCCCGCCGCTCTGAGGGCCGCCTTCAATGCAACCCTGACGAGCGGGTCGGCCGTACGCATGATCCGCTTTGATCCTTACGCTGAGGGCGCGGCCCGCTTCCGGCAGACCTATTCCTACGGCGATAATGAGGAACTCGACGCCGTCGTCAGGGGCTGGATGGAAGAAGAGGCGCCTGATTCGCGTCTCTTCGCCGAAGACCTGCGCCTCAGCCTCGGAGAGGCCCGCATCAGCGGCGCGCCCGAGCAGATGACGGTGAGTTTCCGGCACCGGATGTCGATGAATGACGGTCCGGATGATGAGGTCTTCTCCGCGCGCATGTCCGGCCTGCTCGAGCTCGACCGGACCAGCGGCTATATCGCCCGCATCCGCTATGCGATCGACAGTCCCGTCACGCTCGACACCGGCGCCGTCGTCAATGACTACCGGCAGACCTACAACTTTGCCTACTCGGCGCGCTGGGGCGTCAGCTTTGTGACGGGCTATGATCTTCTCGCCCGCGGCGGACGCTGGGGCCTCAGCGAAGAGCGCGCCATCCGCGTCGTGCTGACCGATGTCGCCTTCGGCTTTGCCGGCGACGCCCGTCAGGCCCTGCAGTCAGCCCCCGCGCCTGGCGGGCCGGGTCAGCTGGCCGGACTGTCGCGCCCCACCGGCGCCGGTTCGGGCGGGGAGCCGTAAGGCCGCCTGATCTCCCAGTGATCCCTCAGTGATCCCCCAGGCGCCCCGCGAGATGCGCCTTGCGCCGCTTTGCCCCCTTGTCCGGGCCTGAGGGTGGGCCTAGCCGGGGACCATGGCGCTTCACATGATCAAGCTGTGCGTGGGAGCTGACACGGTTGAGGATCTGGCTGTCTGGCAGGCCTCATGCGCGGCCGAACGCGCCAGCCAGGGCCTCAGCGCCATACCCTTTCACGACACGCGCATGCACCCGCGGCGCGCCCCGGACATACTGGATGGCGGCTCGATCTACTGGGTGATCCGTCATCGCATCCTGGTGCGTCAGCGCATTACGGGATTTGAGGCGATTGACGACAGGGCGGGCAAGTCGATGTGCCGTATCCTGCTGGCCGCCGACCTTATCCCTGTCCAGCCGCGCCGCAAGCGCCCCTTCCAGGGCTGGCGCTATCTCGAGCCCAAGGATGCGCCCGCCGACCGTGATGGCCGCGGACCGGCCCTGTCGGCCGATCTGGAAGCGGCCCTCAAGGAGGCGATGGTCTGGTAGGCCCGCCCCCTCTCAGGTCCGCCATCCCTCAGGTCCGCAGGAAGCCCGTGTTGTCGATCAGGCGTGTGGTTCCCATGCGAGCGGCCGCCAGGAGCCGGCCGCTGACGCCGGCGGGCGCGGTGTCCCCCCCGAAGGGCGCAAGCGTGTCTGCGCGTCGGGCGGCGATGTAATCGACGCTGCTGAAGCCGGCGCTGAGAAGGGCGGCGCGCATGTCTTCGCCCGCAGCGCTGATCCGCTCACCGGCTGCAATGCGGGCGGCTGTCGCCTCGAGGAGGCGCGGCAGGGCGCCGGCGCAGGCCCGCTCGGCCGGGCTGAGATAGGTGTTGCGCGAGGACATGGCGAGGCCATCGCTCTCGCGCAGGGTCGGGCCGGCAAGAATGTCGATGGGAAAGCCCATGTCCTGGACCATGCGGCGGATGACCAGGAGCTGCTGATAGTCCTTCTCCCCGAACACGGCGATGTCAGGGGCAAGGTGAAGGAACAGACGGCTGACGACGCTGGCGACGCCCTCGAAGAAGTGAGGCCGCACCTCGCCTTCCAGGATATGCGAGAGGTCCCTGACGTAAACGCGCGTGCAATCGCCGGCCGGATAGATCTCGCTGGGCGAGGGACAGTAGCAGAAGGCGCAGCCGGCCGCCTCGAGCCTGGCAAGGTCGCCCGCCTCGGTGCGCGGATAGGTGGAGAGGTCCTCATGGGCCGAGAACTGCGTCGGGTTAACGAAAATTGAAGCGGCCACAAGCCCGGTCTTTTCAAGGCCAAGACGGATCAGGCTGATATGGCCCTCATGCAGGGCCCCCATGGTGGGGACGAAGGCGATGCTGCGGCCGTCGGCTTTCATCCGGGCCCGCCAGGCGCGGGCCTCGGCGCGGGTGCGGGCGATGACGAGTGGGGAACGCCCTGGCACATTCACCTCCTCAGCCAGGCGCCTCCTGTCTGAGGCGCCATGACTCATGAGCCCTGGCCGGCTGCGGGGTGTCCCGAAGGGGCGCGTGCGGCGGCTCAATATAGCCGTTCCGCAGGGGGATCAATTGCGACAAAACCTGATGGCTTTATCGCTCCTTAACCCGAGCCGGGCGAATGAAGGGTCATGCTTCAGCTCCCGTTAAACTTCCTGCGGCCAGCCCTCCTGAGCGCGGCGGCTCTTGGACTGGCGGTGCTTATGCCCCTCGCCATCGCCCAGATCCCGGCGCGTACAGCCGAGCCGCGCCAGGGCGAGGCGCATCCGCGCGCAACCTCTGCAGACGAGGCTCATCTGGCGATGGCGCCAGGCGGTGATCATCTGACCGACGCACAGACGCAGGACGCCCCTCTGCACGACGCCCATCTGCAGGGTGGCCTGGCTGAGCCGGACGGGCCTTATGCCGACATCGCCGATCTTTATGCGCCCGCGCCTGAGGTTGAGGGCGCCGTCTCGCTCTTCCATCGCGCCGATCTGGGGCTGTTCGCCTCGCGCGCAGCCGCGCAGGCCCGCTGGGCCGAGCTGGCGGACAGGCCCGCCCTTCTCGGCCTCCGGCCCGCCTATGATGGCGCCGGGGCTGATATCCGCCTGAGTGCTGGCCCCCTGACCAGCGCATCGGCTGTGGATGCGCTCTGTGTGGAACTCTCCGCCCTCGGCGATGTGTGCCGGCCTGTTGCTCCCTCGCGCGCCTGGTGAGAGAATGACTGAAGCCCTCATGACGGATCCTGACGACACCTCAAGCCCCGAAGCGGCCGCGCCCAGCCGGCTGGCGCATACGATTGTCATTGGTAATGAGAAGGGCGGTGCGGGCAAATCGACCGTCGCGATGCATCTGTGCATCGGCCTCCTGCGCATGGGCATGCGGGTCGGCGTCATGGATCTCGACGTGCGCCAGCGTTCGCTTGCGCGCTATCTGGAGAACCGCTCGCGCTGGGTGCGCTCGACCGGCGCGCCGCTCCCCATGCCCGAAATGGTCCGCATCGATCCGAGCCAGGCGCGCAATCTCGACGCCGCCGAAGCCGAGGAGGCGCGTCATTTCGAGGACAGTCTCAGGCGCCTGTCGCAAAGTTGCGATTTCATCATCATCGATGCGCCGGGCGGGGATACCTTCCTGTCGCGCCTGGCTCATTCCTCAGCCGACACGCTGATCACTCCGCTCAATGACAGCTTTGTCGACTTCGATCTTCTGGGCGATGTGGATCCCCAGAGCCTCGAGGTCGCCCGTCCCAGCTTCTACGCCGAACTTGTCTGGGAGTGCCGCAAGCAGAAGGCTCAGTCGAGCCGTACGCCGATTGACTGGGTCGTCATGCGCAACCGCATGTCGCCCCTCGACGCCCGCAACAAGCAGCGCGTCGGCGAGGCGCTCGATAATCTCTCCCGCCGCATCGGCTTCCGCATCGCTCCGGGCCTGTCGGAGCGCGTGATCTATCGCGAGCTGTTCCCGATGGGCCTGTCGCTTCTCGACCTCACGGACTCAGGCTCAGGGGTTGCTTTCACCATGAGCCATGTGGCGGCCCGCCAGGAGATCCGCGATCTCCTCATCCTGCTCAAGCTGCCCGGCCTTGAAGGGCGTGAGATCAGTTTCTAGAGCGCTTTGCAGGGTATCTGCATCCAGGAGGGTTTCTCCATTCGCTCGAAGCCTGATGCGTCATGCTTCACGCTCTGCGCGTCAGCTGCGCCAGCGAAGAACCAGGATCGGCCGCTCACTTTGCCAGCTGAGCGCTGATACTGCGCCCGCGATGTCGCTGGCGGCCAGCGCCTCCACCCCGCCCCCCAGAGAGTAGCCCGTCGGGCCGGGGAAGACCATGAAGCGGTGAACGGC
>Ga0169931_10007230_pt1 | contig 16519 bp, 15 predicted proteins | sample Kivu_15m_20L_FD_129675 | JGI IMG/M metagenome (GOLD analysis project Ga0169931, IMG submission 129675) | Freshwater microbial communities from Lake Kivu, Western Province, Rwanda to study Microbial Dark Matter (Phase II) - Kivu_15m_20L... | ecosystem: Environmental > Aquatic > Freshwater > Lake...
AGGTTGAGCTGGTCGAACAGCCTTACGTGTATGACCTTGTCAAGAACGGTCAGGTGGCGGAGGAGTTGTACCCGTTTGCGACCCAGGCACTGAAGGCGATGCGCAATATGCCGGTCTGGCAGGACGAGATTTCCAGCAAGCTGCGCCTCGGCGCCAGTGAAATGAAACACGTCGGCAATCTCTACACCGCGTCGTTGCCTGCCTGGATTGCCGCTGGTCTTGAAGAAGCCGCTGCCCAGAAGATGAAGATCCACGACGCCTCAATCCTCACCGTCGGCTACGGCAGTGGTGATGCGGCGGAGATCATTCCGATGCAGCTGGTACGAGGTTGGGAAACTGCTGCGGCCCGAATCGGCTTTGCAGAGGCAATGGCCGACGACCCTGTGGATCTGACCGAGGCTGACTATCACAGCCTGCACGATAACGGCATACTCGCAGCGGGCATTCGCCAGGATCCCGGTGTGTTTGTGATCGCCCGGACCGGTGATGGCACCGCGTCATTCGATGACACTGGGCTGGAATATTATTCCTATAGCGTCAAATCACTGGCGGGCTGAAAGCCCGCCAGTGATTTGACGCGGACGTGTCGTAATGCGGGCCGCGCGTGAGCTGAAAGCTCGCGCGCTAGGCGTTATAGCACCGGCCTGCGGCCGGTGCGGGACGCCCAAACCTCTCTAAACCCGAAACTCCCCCTACCCCTTCCCTCTCCCCGGAAACGCCGCCGGCACAAACCCCGGATTGTTCATGCGCTTCGGCCACATGAACTCGAGGCTGCACCGTGAAATCAGCCACTTGCCGTCCACCTTCTCATACGCCTCGTCATAGACACCGAACCAGACGATCGGCATTTGGTCAGCCGGAAGCGTGGTGACCGTATCGATCAGATAGGAACGACCAACTGCAGTGGTCGGGCCGGTAATTTCGACCCAGTGGCTGCAGACGTTGTGCATGGCGCCAAAGACCGTCGACCCAGGGCCCGCGATCACCTGCTTGTAGTTGGTGCGGATGGTCTCGCGACCTACCCAATTACCGTACTCCGGTCCGAATTCGCACACCGCGTCTTCGGTGAAGATCTCTGCAAGATCATCGATGCGATGCGAATCCATCAGCTGCGAATACAGCAGCTTCACCTTGCGAATGGCTTCGATATCGAGCAGTCGTTTCAGCGAACGGACTTCATCAGCGGTAAACGATTCGATGCTCATTGTTCCCTCCCCTGTTTTGGTTTCGACTACAGTCTGGTTTCGACTACAGCGACCGTTTTTTGAATTTGAGGTGCAGCTCCAGCGTTCCCAGCATGATGCCGGGCTGGTGCAGGAACTTGTTGCCGGGCGCATATTCGATGCTGTCGACCCGATCCAGCAGCCCCTCCCAGGCGATGATCTGCTCGAGGCGCGAGATGTGGGCACCCGGACAGACCCGCGGGCCCTGCGAGAAAACCAGGTGACGCGTGACCGCCTTGCGATCCACGTTGAGATCAAACGGACACTCCCATTCATCCGGATCGACGTTACCGGCGGCCCAACGCAGATGCAGCATCGAGCCTTTGGGGACATGCACACCTTGGAATACTTCATCCTGGCTGCAGATGCGGGTCGAAAGGCCCTGCGTGGGTGAACGCAGGCGCATGCATTCTTCAGTGAACCCACGCAACTTGCTGCGATCATTCCGGATCGTCGTCCACACATCGGGGTTGTCGCAGAGCAACTGCGCCTGTTCTTCGAGTGCGTACTGCGTTGTTTCCAGGCCGCCGATCATCATCGCGTAGACGATGCCGTTCACTTCGGCATCGCCCAGTTTGCGTTTGAGCGGGGAATACTCGACCTGCGTCAGGAACGTGATCATGTCATCCCGTGGACTTTTCCGGCGCTCGATGATGTGCCAGGCAACGTACTCCTGGAACTCCTTCAACGCCGCGAACTGCTCCTTCATCTGGTCTTCACTCAGGAGATTGCGATGGCCTTTGCCATAAACAAATGCCGCTACCTGGGCGTTACCCCACTTCTCGAGCATTGGAATGTCGGAATACGGAAAGCCCAGAACATTGGCCATGACCATCTGCGGCAACGGTCGCGCGAACTCCCGGATGAACTCGACTTCACCACGATCGATCCAGCGGTCAATCAGCTCATGCGTCGCGCGACGGATCATCGCTTCGTGACGGTTCGCACCGGGCCCCACCCACGGATCGGTGAGTTCCTGGCGATGCGAGCGCCAGAGTTCATTCGTTGGGCGCAGGGAAGCAATCGACACCATCATGGCGTTGACGTACTTCATGTCGTTGAGTGGCGTGCCCTGCTCCTTGAGGTTCTCCATCGTCACGAACAGAGTCGGTGGGAAACGGACCGGGTCGCGCACCACGAGGGCGATGTCTTCGTACTTGCTGAGGATGAAGCCATCGGTACCGGGGGCATAGCCTTCACCGGGCATGCGATGAACAGGTGCCTCCTTGTGGAGGATGGGATAGGCCTCGTACCAGTGCTCCTGGGCGCCGGGACCGAACAGGTCGACGTCACCAAGACTGACCGGGCACTTCATGGTGTTCTTGTCGTGGGTCGGTGCTTTTGCACTCATCCGGTTGTCTCCCCTGCTACGAACGAAACGGTCCCGAAGGATACAGGCAACGCTGACGGTTTTTCTACGATGCCTCCGGTTCGGATCGCTCCGGCTTCACCGCGGGGCAAACACCAGCAGCGCGTTGCCGCCCATTCGATCGCCGAAGAGATAACCGGAATTCACGATCACGTGACCTTCCTGAACCAGGGGTCCCGCTGATTCGATGCTGCCACCCTTGGCGAGATCGCCCGAAACCGAGGGGAAGTCCTGATCCGTATCAAAGTCCCAAAGCAGTTTGCCCGTGCGGATTGCGTAGGCACGCAGGTGACCGTCAAACGCACCGGCGAACACCACGCCGGGAATCGCGGTAACCGGCGCGGAGTACCCCGGATCACAGGCCGGACGCTCTTCCGGCCGACAGGTTTCCGGTGCCGGCACAAACCACTTGATATCGCCGTCCACAGGATTGATCGCGAAGAGACCCGGTTTGCGTTCACCGATCACTTTCTCGGTGAACACCGTATCCGCGTTCGGCGCAAGGATCGTATTTTCGGCCACAGCGAGCCCCCAATGCACGCCACCGGCAAAACCGCCGTGACCGTATTTGTGACGCCAGAGGAGCGAGCCATCGTCGGGGTCGAGGGCAAGCACGTCTCCTGATTTCGATCCGACGATCAGCGCGTCTTTGCCACTGGCCAGACTCATGAGTACGGGCGGGGCACCAATGTCGAGATCGGGGCCGTTTTCCTCCGGGCAGTTGGTTCCACCACCGATGTAACAGGCCATGTTCCACGCATCACCGGCGAGCACCTGATAGGACCAGCGCTTTTTTCCGGTGAGCAAATCAAATGCCACCACCGCATCACTGGTACCTGCCGCTGGAGACGTGTAGGCCTCGCCGGTACCTACATAGAGCACCTGGCGTTTGGTATCGATGGTCGGTGAGTTCCACACCGGCGCGCCGGCGGGATGAAAGCCGACCACTCCCGCAGCGTTTTTCTTTCCTGTCGGCTGCGGCTTGTCGGCAATCGTGTGAGTCGTCCACAGGATCCTGCCGGTCTCTCCATGGATGGCGACAACGCCACCACGGAAGGTACAGCAGGGGTAGGCGGGGTCTGCCGCACTGGCCCACTCGCTGGACGAAAGCGGCACGTACAACACGCCATCATGGAAACGCGGCGATCCGGTCAGCGTTGTGGTCGGGTGGTCGTGGGACTTGACCTGCCACAACAATCCGCCCGTCGTCGGATCAATCGCATAGACCTGGCCGCGGATGTCGCCGAAAAAAGCCCGCTGGCCGGAAGGATCGACAACCACCGAGCTGCGCACCTCGGCTTCCGCTTCAAAAATCCAGCTCGCACAGCCGCTCCCGAGTTGCAGCGCATACACTGCCCCGCTCTGGCTGCCAATCAGAATGTGGTCTCCGTAAATTGATGGCTGGCTGCGCGCACGGCTCGCGCCGGGAAAGGCGAAGGCCCACTTGAGTTCGAGGTTCGGCACATCCGCAGCGCGCAGGCCCGCGATCTTCCCGTCAATGAACCTGGTGTTTTCGGCAGTGAAACCCCAACCGGAAAGCCTTGGCGTGGCGCGGTCGACGGTTGTCGATTCACATCGCACCACCTTTTGTGAGGCTTCTGCTGTTTCACCACCCAGAAAGTTTGCGAGCGCACGAAGCGTCTGGTCATCGATGCCGGCCGCATTCGGTTGCATGAGACCTTTGGTGAGCGATGCATAGATGGCGTCCGCGCCGATCAGCTGGAACTTCACCTGGTGGGGTGCCTTCGGCACGCTGCCGTCATGACAACTCCCGCAGCGGGCGTTGTAGAGCGATTGCATCTGATTGCCACGTGCAGGCGGCGCGAGCAGGAACAATCCGAAAAGTAAAACGAAGAGCAGTAACGGCATACGTATATGCACTCCCCTGAGATAAGGCGGGTCAGGCAATCTGTTCCGGGTAGTCAGCTCCCGCGAACAGGCAGTGAATGGAAGCCGGTCAGGTTACGGATGGACCGCTGGACGCGAGGCGGTCCACTTCGGCCCGCGCTGCCGCCTTATCCTGGAAATACAGCGCGTTCAGCGCCGTAAAGTGACCCGCTTCCTTGGGAACGTTCTTGTCCAGAAAGATCGCGCCGACGGGGCATGCCGATTCACATGCAGCACAGTCGATACATTCCGTGGGATGTACGAAGCACATTCGGTCATCATCTTCCTGGTAAATACAGTCAACCGGGCACACTTCGATGCAGGAAGAGTCTTTCACGTCGATGCAGGCACTGGTGATGACAAAGGTCATCGTTTCCTCACACGGTGGATCAATGATCAAAACGTAAACCAAAGGCCGCCGTCTTGCCAACTCACGCCGGCCAAAATCAACGCGCGGTATAACCGCTACTCGCTTCGCACTACTTCCTACGCACTATTCCCTAGGGCCTCTTACTGCACCCTCTTCCTGTAACCTCTTGGCAGCCCGGCGCTCTGCGGGTTAGCTTACGGCCAGATACTTTTTGCCAATCCGAGGAGTGCCCATGGACGTTTTGCGAGACTACGCGAACGAACTTGATGCCGAAGTCCATTCCACCGATCCCGGCGGCACGATCAACTTCCCGCTCATGCCCGTCGGCGAGGCTGTCGATATGGGGCACGACGCAGGTGGCAAGCCGCTCTTCGACCCGCGCATTTTCAGCTCACGGGAGTTCTTCCGGAACCCATACCCGTATTACCGCATCCTCCGGGATCACTACCCGGTGTATCACGACAAACTGCACAACACCTACTACGTGACCCGCTATGAGGATGTGTGGCGCTGTTACTTCGATGACGAGGGCTTCAATACGATCCCCAAAGGCAGCTCGTCAGGTGTTCTCGGCAACACCCAGCTGGAACTCTCCGGCATCGAGCACCGAAGGCGCCGCAACCTCTATGGCCAGCACCTCGTGGGTCGCAGCCTTGACCTGCGGGTCCCCTCCATCCAGCGACTCGCGCGCGACATGATCCGCGATTGGGACAACCAGACCGATACACCCTGGGTGATCGACGATGGCAAGAAGCGCATCGTTGAACTCGGCATGGCCTTCGCCAACGAATTCCCGGTGCGCGTCGTCTGCGAAGTACTCGGCTTTCCGAGCGAGGCTCAAAAGCAGTTCTACTACTGGTACAACTCCATGATGTCGGGCCTCGGCGGCTCGCTCACCCACAAACAAGGACTCGAAGCGCGCCAGTCCCTCGAAGACTATGTAGCGGACATCGTTGAAGAACGTCGCCGCAAACCATCTTTCCTCAAGGATGAAGAGGGCAAGATCATCGGCAAGGACATCATCACCAAACTCTGCGAAACAAAAGTTGACGGTGACTATCTGTCGACCGAAGAGATCACCTCGAACATCGCGCTTGTCGTCGCTGCGGGGGGTGAAACCACACGGGGGGCGATCATCAACATGTGGTATCTGCTCCTGCAGCATCCGGATCAGTTCGCTGCGCTTTGTGCCAACCCCGATGAAACATGGGATCGCGCCTTCCATGAAACCCTGCGCAACTCATCACCCATCGGCGGCCAGCCGCGCCACAACACGTTTGATGTGAACATGCACGGTATGCACGTCCCGGCAGGATCTCTGATGCAGATGGTCGACTTCTCCGCGAACCACGATGACCGGGTATTCAAGGATCCAGAGAAGTTCGACATCTTCCGCGATGACCTCTATTCCGGAAAGTTGCTGCGGTCCGGTTTCATGAAAGAAGGCCGCTGCTCACACATGGCATTCGGGGTCGGTCCGCACCTCTGTCCCGGCGCGTGGATCTCCCACCAGGAGGCCGTTGAAGGGTCGAGGATCCTGCAAAGAACGCTGAAGAACATCCGGCTGTGCACCGAGCGCATGCCGAAGGACATCGACGGTGTTTCCCTTGCCCCCATCGGTATCGTTCGGGTACCTCAACTCTGGCTGGAGTACGACCGCGAATGAATGCGCCGGTGACAACAGGAAACACTCAGACACCCGATGATGTGGTGATCGGGGACAATGGTGTTGCCATTCCGCGTTTCAACCACGGCGGTACCGGTTGGCGTTCCTACGAGATTCACCAGCGCGAACGTGTGGGTGAATCGACGGAGAAGATCAACGGTGCACAGCTGGCCTCCGCCCAATACGCCGCCGATCCGTATCCACTGCTGACCATCCTGCGCGAGAACTATCCGTGTTACCGCGACTGGATCAACAACTGCTACTGGATCACGCGTTACGACGATGTCACTTCGATTTTCACCGACGAAGCCAACTTCGAAACCCGCGGCAGGCTCTGGTACTACGGTATCGAGAGGTTTGGCCGCGATCTTCGCGAGGAACTGCCGGTGCTCTGGGCCTGGTCAAAGGCAATGGATGCGTTTACTGAAACCGATACACATCGCCTGATCGAGGGTTTTCGCAAAGGCGAAACCGATCTTGCCAGGGATTTTGCGGCGCAGTTGCCGATCCTGTTGCTGGGCAGGATGTTCGAAATTCCCGACACCGAGCTCGCCCCTTTTGCGATCCGTTATCGCCGCGCACAGCGTGGCGCGTTATGGCATCCCGCCGCACAGGAAGCGGGCAAAGGTGCACTGCACGAACTGGTGCAGTACTTCGAACCTAAACTCCGTCGGGCCACCAGCACTGAAACCAGCGTGCTTGCAGCCATCGCAAGTGTCGGCGGCACTGCTGCCGATGTGGTCACTACGCTGCTCGAAGCGGACCACGAAACCCTTCATGGCATTCTCGGCAACCTCTGGATGAATCTGCTGTCGCAGCCTGATGCGCTGCAGGCCGTGAAATCGGATCGTCTGGCGATGAAGATCGCCTACCTCGAAGCCATGCGGCATTCACCACCGGTGATTACATCGGAGCGTTTTGCCCGCCACGAGGTGGAACGATTCGGCAAACTGATTCCGGAAGGCGGGCTTCTGCGCGTGTCGGCACTTGCCGCCAATCGTGACCCGCGTATTTTCAGCGATGCGGACCGGTTTATTGCGGATCGCCGCGACATCTGCCACCGCGAAGCGCGAGGGCACTACCGTGCTGACGGCCTGCCACAGGGAATCGCGTTCGGTATGGGCCGGCCCACACGGCACCCCGCTGTGCCCGAAGACCGCCCACGTTCCCTGTACGCGCTGACCCGGGATACCGCTGTCACGGCCAGCTGGGCGCTGGCGCAGACGCTACCTGACATCGCGCTCCAATCAGACTTCGTGCCGACGATGCGTAGCTTGCGGATTGGCGAAGTCTTCACCTGCTGGCAGTTGCCCGTCGTCTACTAACAAGGCAAGTGCCACAGAGGCTCAGTATCAGAATCAAGAATCAGAACAGTCATAGAGGGGGGAATCAAAATGGCTGAAGCTGCCGCAAAACCCGGCCTGCCGAACGAGATCGATCCACGCGAGTTCGACGGTCCCAACTTCCAGAAGAATCCGTTCGATCTCTACAAACGTCTGCGCGATCACCATCCGATCTTTCACGACCGTTTCCACAACCGTTGGGCGGTGACCCGCTACTGGGATGTGGACGCCTGCTTCCAGGACAACCAGAGCTTTGACCGGGCGATGTACAAGCCCGACGGCCCCTACAAGTTCGGTACCAACCACATCTTTGGACCGAACATCCTCGAGTACGGCAACAGCGACGAGCACCGTCGTCTGCGCAACATCGTCGCCGGTCAGTTTGTTGGGCAGAAACTCGATGATTTCATTCCGATGATCCACCAGATCAGCGATGAGGTGATCGACCGCTTCAAAGACAAGAAGAGTTTCGAACTGGTCAGGGAGTTCTCCAGCCAGGTACCGATCCGGGTGATCTCCAACATGCTGGGTCTGCCGCGCAAAGACGAAGACATGTTCGTGGAGTGGTATCAGGCGCTCATTGCCGGTCTCGGTTTCGGCGGCGAACACCTGATGCGTGGCATCCGTGCGCGCAACCAGATGTGGGAATACCTCGACCCGCTCATTGCCGAACGAACCGGCAAAGATGGCGAGGACCTGCTCTCACGGATCTGCAACGCCGAACTGGCGGGCAGCCGAATGACGCCTGAGGAAATCAAAGGCTTCGTGGCGCTCTTGCTTGCCGCAGGCGGTGATACCACGGACAAGGCCATTGCCAACATGTGGTATCACATGACGTATACGCGGCCGGATCAGCTGGATGCCGTCGCCAAAGATCCGGACCTCTGGCAGAACGTATTCACCGAGATGATGCGCTACGACGCGGTGGTACACATGCAGTTCCGCTACACCACGCGCGAAGTCGAGATGCACGGCCGCGTCATCCCCGAGCGAGCGGGCGTGATTCTTTATCTCGGCGCTGGCAATCGCGACGAGCGGGTGTTCAAAAATCCGGACACCTTCGATGTCTTCCGCGACGACCTGCACATGGGTCGGGAAAACCGTTCCGGCCGATACAAGGATTCCAAACCCGGCCATCTCGGTTTTGGCATTGGCCAACATTTCTGCATGGGTTACGCAATGGCACGCCAGGAATCACAGATTGCCTGTACGCACTTGCTTGAAGCGCTGGGTCGTCCACAGCCGCGGGACGCTGTGCACCCGGGCATCACGTCGCCTTCTATCGACTCAGGTGGTTTTCGCGCCCCTCAGGAACTCTGGTTAACCCGGCAGTGACAGGAGGCTGAATGAAAGTCCGTATCGACCTCGATGCCTGCCTGCGGGCAGGCGAGTGTTATTACAACCACCCGGAGCTCTTTCGTTTCAGCCAGAGTGGTGATCCGGAAATCCTGGCGCGCGAACTGAACACCCCGGAGCTCATCAAGCATGCCAAAGAAGCGGCGGCGATCTGCCCCGCCTCTGCCATTATCGTGGAGGACTGAACCATGACATCCAAGACGTCGCTCAAAGGCAAGAACGCCATCGTCACCGGTGGTGCGGTCGGCTTAGGCAATGCCTACGCACAGGCCCTCGCAGGCGAAGGCGTAAACATCGCTGTCATCGACATCCGTGAAGACGTTGCAAAAGTGCCTTCGCAGCTGACGCGGTACGGCGTGAAGGTCCTCGCTTTCCATGGCGATGTTGCCAATCCTGCAGATGTGCGCAGGGTCGTCGATACCACCCGCTCAGTCTTCGGCAGCATCGACATCCTCATCAACAACGCGGGTATCTGGGGTGCAAGTGGTGCCGAGGATGACCTCGACAAGTCACTCGCGGACTACGAGAAGATCGTCGGCACGAACATGAAAGGCGAATACCTCTTCGGTCGTGCGGTCATTCCCATCATGATTGCGCAGGGCAAGGGTGGTGAGATCGTCAACGTGGCAACAGACCACCATGTGACGTGTGGCACGCCCCACAATGTTTGCCCGAACCTGCCAACCTGTCCGTGGAATAAACCCAATCCGGGGTTCCAGGGTCCGCCGAGGCCAACCGGCGGCGGTGAAATGATGGATCTCTACGATGCCGGCAAGTGGGGGCTCAACGGGTTCCTGTTTGCATGGGCCAAGGCGCTTCACCCACACAACATCCGCGTCAACGGCTTCTGCATGGGCGCAACCGATTCATACATGCTGCGATCCTTCCACAACTTCAATCCGTCCAAAGAGGAGGAAGCCAGCTGGATGCGCGCCGAAGACAATGCCCGGGCATTGGTAGATCTGCTGAAGGAAGGCCCACAAGGCCGAACGGCGGAGAACATGAACTTCTGCGTGGGTCGACCGGTAAAACTCGAACCGCCACGCGGCCTGAAGTACATCCTGCCAGAATCCGTAACGTCCGCTGGCGCGTGAGGAGATCATCATGGGACTGCTTGAAAACAAAGTCGCGATCGTCAGTGGCGCTGCGCAAGGCCTTGGCAAGTCATTCGCGGAACGTCTCGCGAAGGAAGGCGCTACAGTCGTAGCGTTTGACACCCAGGCTTCGATCAGCAGCGCCTTCAATGGCAAATCAAGTATCAAACCGCTGATAGCCGATGTCACCAAACGCGCTGATGTGGAAAAAGTGATTGCAACCGCTGCTTCGCTGGGCGGCGTTCATGTCGTCGTGAATAACGCGGGCAAGTGGAAGAAAACGCCAGTCACGAGTTCCTGGGAACAGGCGGTTGCAGACTGGGACGAGATCATGGATACCAACTTCAAAGGCGTGATGCTGCTCTCCCGCGCCGCTGTTCCCCACATGATCAAGTCCGGCGGTGGCGACATCATCAATATCTCCACGTACTACGTGTTGCCTGCCCGCAGTGATGGCACCAATCCGCCCGACACCGATCTCTACGCGGCATCGAAGTGGGCGCTGAACGGCTTCACCGATGCATGGTCGAAATCCCTCGCCAAACACAACATCCGCGTCAATGGCATGTGCATGGGCGCGACGGATTCACCGATGTTGCGTGGGCTCTTTCCCGACAAGCAGCTGCCTCCCGATATGGCGGCCACCGTCATGTCACCCGATGCCATCGCCGGCCAGATGATTGACCTGATGCGCGATGGCCGCACCGGCGAGAACATCGGTGCATGGGTCGGCCATCCCATCGGATTGCCACCACGCAAGGCAGCGCATCTGCGCATTACAGACTGAAAACACCTGACACTTCAGAAAAACAAACGCTGGAAAGGAACGAGAAACAGTATGGGAATGCACGAACAATTCCGTCTCGACGGCCAGGTGGCCGTCGTGACAGGTGGTGGTCGCGGAATTGGCCGCGGGATCGCACATGGGCTTGCTGACTGCGGTGCGGATGTCGTGGTCATCGCCCGGCGTCAGGCGGATGTGGATGCGGTCGCCGCTGAAATCCGTGCCAAAGGTCGCCGAAGCATGGGACTTTCCGCAGACGTCCTGGACTGGACTTCAATTCCTGCGGCGCTTGACCGCGTAGTGGCTGAGTTCGGACGCCTCGACATCATGGTCAACAATGCTGGCGGTAACCTCGATCGCAAGGTGTACGCCCTGCCAGACATCTCGATGGAGAAGTTCGACGAACAGCTGCACCTCAACATGAAAACCAAGTGGTGGGGCTCACAACAGGCTGCCAAGCGGATGAAGAGTGGTGGCCGAATCATCAACATCATCTCCATCGCCGCACATAAACCGTCACCCGGCTTCGGGGTCTACTCCGCCGCCAACATGGGCATGATCTCCATGACACGTACGTTGTCCGTGGAACTCGCGCCGAAGCGGATCACCGTCAACTGCATCGCTCCCGGCATCATAGTCACCGATATGCTGAAAGAGACCATGCACATCTCCGATGAGCAGGCCCATGCGGCGTTCGACAAGGTCATCCCTCTCGGCCGCACGGGGACTCCGGAAGACTGCGCCGCCGCCGCGGTGTTTTTTGCGTCCCCCGCGGCAGAGTGGATCACCGGGCAGTTCATCGACGTGGCAGGCGGTCAGCCGACCTGATTGTTGTCTCAACGGTTCGGATACGTGCGTCCATTTGTCGCGCAATGGACGCGTATTGGAATCACGCATCCGGTCCGCGTGGTGGTTGAAGCCGGCCGCCACCACGTCTACCCTCCTTCGGCACCATGCCTGCCACGATCAGCCTGACCGGCAACCTATCGGACCTCCTGCTGCGCGGAGCGAGCCTCTCCGTGATCATCCGCGTGATCGGTCTGGGTCTCGCATTTTTGGCCCAGGTGCTCATCTCGCGCTTCGCCGGTGCCGAAGCCTATGGCGATTACATGTACTGCTTTGCCTGGCTGGCTATCCTGCTGGTTTTCACACGATCCGGTACCGATGAGGCGCTGGTCCGTTTTCTGCCTGACCTGATCGGCGATGGTGGCGCGGAACGTCGCCTCGTGGACTGGTCGCTGAATCGAACGATCTACCCCGCCTGGATGTTGACGCTGCTCCTTCTTGGCGCTGCAGCCGGGATGCACTTCGTCCTCGAACTCCCCGGAGCATCCCTCCTGGCCACAACAAGCCTCTTCATCCCTGTTCTCACCATGCTGTGGAACTACCAGGCACGGCTGCGGGCGCACCAGCGTAACCTGGCGGCCTTTCTGCCCAACGAGATCGTGCGACCGGTGATCATCATCGGCCTGCTCGCCGTACTGGCACGCTCAGCCAACGAGCCTTCCCTGACTACGCTGTTGATCCTGTCGTTGATTGCGACCCTGATCGCCGTCGGGCTGATGGCGGGTTATGCGCGTCTTCAGGGCGAGGCAGCAATGCCGATACAGACTGACGATCAGCGTCAGTGGACCCGCACCGCCAATCACTTTTTTCTCATCGCCATCTGCCTCATGGGTACACAGACGATCGACATCATGGTGGTAGGCACCCTTCTGAATTCGATCGACACGGCCCACTACGCTGCAGCGCAGCGTGTTGCTGCGCTCGCCGGCTTCGGTGTCATCGCGGTGAATCTGATCATCGCTCCGCTACTGCCGCCGCTGTTGCAAGGCAGCCGAGGCAGGGAAGAGGCTGCCCGTCTTCTGCGTTACGGCGCGCGACTCGCCACCGCGTTTGTATGTGTGACTGGCGGCGTCATGTGGCTGTTCAGCGATCTCTTGCTGGGTCTTTTCGGCGAGGGATTCGAAGAATCTGCCGGAGTACTGGGCATCCTGCTCCTGGCGCAACTGATCATGGCCGTCAGCGGTTCACTGATCACCCTCATGATGATGTCAGGGCGCGAACGCACCGCACTGGCGATCATCGGTGGATGCGGGGTTCTCAACGTGCTCCTCTGCACGGTACTGACCTTCCTCGCCGGCACTACCGGCGCTGCGATTGCCGTGCTGCTCACGACGCTGCTGCAGCAGGTTGGCCTCTGGTTGCTGGCGCGCAAAGAACTGGGAATTCGTGCTGGCGTGGTCTGAGCAGAGCGGCCCAGGAAACGATAGAGAGTCGCTCTCGTGCCGTAGAACCAGGGCTCTGTTAGCCTCTGTTTGTTCAACACGTTCGGGACAGTCAAATGCCAAGTGTCATGACGGTGACGGGGCTAATTGATGTAACCCAGCTGGGATTCACGCTGATGCACGAGCACGTGCTCATCAGCGCGAGCGGCCTGATGAAGTCCTATCCGGCGCTGCTCGGGCCCGACCCGGAAACCCGGGCCATCCATGCACTCAAGGAATCGAAAGCCCACGGCATTCAGACCATGGTGGATGCCACCACATTTGATCTCGGGCGTGAGCCTGAATTGCTGGCACGGGTATCGGCTGCCAGTGGTGTGAACCTTGTGAATGTCACTGGCTGGTGGCTCGATGTGCCGAGGTTCATGTGGGGTATCGGGGTCAACCAGATGGCGCGCGAATTCGTGCGCGACATTGAAGAAGGTTTTCGCGGCACCGGGGTGCGTGCCGGAATTCTCAAATGCGCGGCAGACTTCGAAGGCGTTACCGCACCACTCGAGACCATGGCACGGGCTGTTGCCCGCGCCCACGTCAAGACGGGGCTTCGCATCATGGTGCACTCGTACCCCACCGGTCAGCTGGCGCGCCGCCAGATCCAGATTTTCCGCGAGGAAGGGGTTGATCTCACCCGCGTGAAGATCGATCACTCCAACGACACCACTGATCTCGAATACCTGCAGTGGATTCTCGATCAGGGCTGTTATCTCGGTCTCGATCGCTACCCGGGAAGACTCGTCAGTCCGAAACAGCGAACGAATACACTGTATGCGTTGATGAAACTCGGCTACGGCGATCGCCTCTGTCCTTCGCACGACTGCATCTGTTTGCACATTCACAACGAGCGGGCTGATGGCACTGTGCCGGAAAAACATGACTTCCAATTGCGCAATCCCGACGGCTGGCTGTACATGCACCGCCAGGTGATTCCACAACTTCAGTCGATGGGCGCGAGTGACACCCAGATCCAAAGTCTCTTCGTCGATAACCCGAGGCGCTTCTTCGGCGGCTGAGCGAAGCTCATCACATCGCAGTTCGGATATCCCGTATCGCTCTCCTTGCGCATGAGACGTTTAATCGTCACATCAACAAAGGCTCACCAAGGAGAGCGAACATGTGGCTTGAAGACCCCGTGAAGACGATCAGCACCGGCTTGGTGGCAGTTACCGTCGGTTTCATCATCATCGCGACGGTGATTTCGGTACTGAATCAGGCGCTGTAGCCGAACTGAAGATGCTTGAAACAAGAGCGGGCTTTCGCCCGCTTTTGTGGTTGCGACAGAAAATCCCCGTCAGGCTCCGGCGGCGGGAAGCTTCAGAAGCATTTTGCCGCGATTGACTCCCCGATAGAGCTTCTCGAACACCGCACCGAAATCGCCCACGTCCCCTGCTTCTACATGTTGGGGAAGCTGGATTTTGTCACTCCTGATCCAGGCCGACATGCGCTTGCGCGCTTCGGCATAGCGATGTGCGTAGTCAAAAACGACAAATCCCTGCAGCCGCGCCCGCATCGTACCCAGCCAGATGTAGTTGGCCGGCCCTTTCATCTCTTCCGCCGCGTACTGCGAAGTCGAACCACACATCAAGACAATGCCATTCATGCCAATGAGCTTGAGGCTTTGATCCATGATTTCGCCGCCGACGTTGTCGAAGACGATGTCGATGCGGTCGGGAGTAGCTTCCTTGAGACGCGCAAACCAGTCCGGCTGCCGATAGTCGATCGCCACGTCGTAGCCGAGTTGATTGATCAGCCATGCGCACTTCTCGGGTCCGCCGGCGATACCAATGACCCGGGCACCCGCCAGCTTGGCAAACTGACCCGCCATCGAACCGACCGCACCGGCAGCGCCATTGATTACAACGGTTTGACCCGGTTGGGGTTTGCAGGCATCAAACACCGCGAAATAGGCGGTAAGCCCCGAAACACCGAACCCACCCAACCAGGCACCAAGCGGCGCCTGACTGATGTCGCAACGTTCCAGCCCGTTGCCATCGCTGACGGCATACCGCTGAACGCCGAGAGAGCCGTTCACATAATCACCCACGCGCCACTCAGGATGGTTTGATTCGATGACCCGCCCAGCGACCGAGCCTCGAACCATGTCCCCCGGGCGGACGCGAAACAGAAACTCATCGCTGTCGCGGGTGATCAGGCGCAGCGCCGCATCAACACCGACATAGTGGGTCTCAATCAGCAGTTGATTCGCCGTCAGTGCCGGGATCGGTGCCTCACGCACCTCAAAATCCTGGGGTCCGGAAACTCCTTCAGGAATACGGGCCAGGAAAAGCTGCTGGTTGCTGCGTTCATTGCTCATCTCATTCTCCCCTTTCTGAACCTATCGCCAGTTGGCGATACTACCAATCGTCATCCAGCAGCCGTTATCAGGAGAAGGGGAAAAAGCATGGCAGAGAAAATCCGCGTCCTCGTGGTCAGCAAAGGACACGCCTACAACCACGACTCCTTCCTGGCGATGCTCGATTCGATGGAGGACCTCGAGACGACGCTGGTACAACAACCTGCCGCACAGGTGGTACTGCAGCCCGGCAGCGTCGACCCATACGACGTCGTGTTCTTCTACGACATGAGTGGCATCCCGGGTGTGGGGCTTCTGCATGACGGTGCCAATAACACCGGCGAGCCTCCGGAGGGTTATCGTCGCGCTGTGGAGGCGCTGGTGAACACGGGCAAGGGTCTGCTCTTTGTCAATCACGCCACCGTTTCGTGGCCTACGTGGCCGCTGTGGCGAAAGATGACAGGCTCTTCATTCATGCTTTCGCAGGGCACGCTCGACGGCAAGGTCGTACCGGGTTCGGGATACCGCGGTGGTCATGGACCCTTGCCGAGTGCCAACATCCGACTCGTTCCCCAGCGCTCACATCCGGTGCTTGAAGGACTTGAAGGCGGCTTCTATCTGGCCGATGAGTTGTATCTGAAAACCGCCGACTACGAGAGCCGGGTGCTGCCGCTGATGCGCGGTGACTACCGGTTCGTCATGGAAAACTTCACGCCACCACCGCTGGCGCCCGCTGCCGAAAAAGAAAGCTGGAAGCACCCGCCGGGCAGTGACTTGCTCGTTTGGGCCAACGCCGTGGGTTCCTGTCCTGTGGTGACATCTGACGTCGGCGACAGCCCGCTTGCCTACGAC
>Ga0169931_10007231_pt1 | contig 16519 bp, 12 predicted proteins | sample Kivu_15m_20L_FD_129675 | JGI IMG/M metagenome (GOLD analysis project Ga0169931, IMG submission 129675) | Freshwater microbial communities from Lake Kivu, Western Province, Rwanda to study Microbial Dark Matter (Phase II) - Kivu_15m_20L... | ecosystem: Environmental > Aquatic > Freshwater > Lake...
CCGTTGAAGCAGTCCTCGCGAACCGCCCCGCAGAACGGTGTGGTCTGGCACTCCTCGTCCTCGCAGTCGATGGCGCCATCGGCGTCGTCATCTTCGCCATTGAAGCACACCTCGACGCCGAAACAATCGGGGACGCCCTGACAAAAAGGGTCCTGACAATCAGCCAGCCCGTTGAAATCATTGTCGATCCCGTCGCCGCAGATCTCGACCGCGCTCTGGCAGTCAGGTGCAAACGAGCACGCAGGGTCGTCGCAATCGAACAGGCCGTTCTGGTCATCATCGAGGCCGTTGAAACAGATCTCGGTCGTTACGTCGTCCTTCCGAACCAACGACAACACGAAACTACCGGCTGTACCTCGCACCCCATCAACCACTAACACATACAGCTGACCGGCCTGCGCCTCGAACGTGACCTCGGGCGTGGCGCTATTGCCCGCGCAGTCCAGCTCGGCGCCCGCGCACGAGCCACTGCGTACTGAAATCACGGGCAAATAGTCACCTGACGCTACGCGCGCCAGATAGCGGCCATCGCCGGGCGCCTGCCAGATGTAGGTGACATCATTGGCCAGATCGCCCGCGCACGCCGAGCTCACATCGGCCCCCGCACCCACGGTCGTGCCGCTCACGAGGGGATCACCCAGAAACGACCCGAGCGAAAGGTCCGGGCAGCCGCTCACCACGCAGGCATTGTCGATCACGCAATCGCCGTCGGCGCAATCCACTAGACCGTCGCCGTCGTCATCGAGCTCGTTTGTGCACTGCTCACCACAACCAGGCGAACCGGGGCAAACGCCTACCTCGCTACCGCCATCTGCTCCTGCGTCAGCGAGCACGTCAGCACCGCTATCCGCTGATTCATCGAGCGTGGGCGTGCGCCCGCAAGCGCTCAGCAGCAGGATGGCCAGCCCGAGCAGGCCGACGAGGTGACGAGATTCAGGGTGTGACATGACGCTTTTCCGGCTGTGGGGCGCGCGTGCATGGGTACGCGACACCGGCAGAGTGGGTCCGAGTGGCGCCACGCTATCGCCGTGCACGAATACGGTCAACCGGGGGGCTTGTTTCGCGGTACCGTTTGGCACTACCTTGCGTCCCCATGAGAGTTGCCGCGATTCAGTTCAAGCCACCCAAGTTCCGGCCGGCCGACGCGCGTTCGGCGCTGGCGTCACTGGTCACCGAGGCCGCTGATGACGGCGCAACGGTTATCGTGTGTCCCGAGATGGCCATTCACGGCTATGTCTGGCCTTCTGCCGACGCGATTCGGCCGTTGGCTGAGCCTGCCGACGGTCCCACTTTTGCCATGTTTTCACGGATCGCCAGGCGGTACGGCAGCTGGATCACGGTCGGATTCGCCGAGTCGTTCGAGGGCTTGCTCTACAACTCGGCGCTGGTGATTGGGCCCGACGGGTCGCTAGTGACGACGTACCGAAAGGTCATGCTCTACCTGCTGGACGAGCAGTGGGCCGAGCCCGGAAACCGCCGGGTGGCCATCGATACCGGCGCGGCGGTTTCGGCCGTGGGCATCTGTATGGACCTGAATGACGAAGGTTTTCGGCGCTTTCTTGGCGAGCATCAGCCCCAGCAGCTGTGGTTCCTGACCAACTGGATCGAGGAAGGCTTCGACGTGCTGCAATACTGGCGTCAGCGCACCTTTCCGTGGTCCGGCGTCATGATCGCCGCGAACACGTGGGGCATGGACGGCGAGGTGGAGTTCTCGGGTCGCTCGTTGATCTGGTCAGACGGTGGCGATGTGCTGTGTCGCGCTCCGCGACAGGGAAACTGTGTACTGGTCGCCGACGTCTGATGGCCGCAGCACGCGGTAGAATGCGTACGCGGCTCTGAGTTCAGGCACCCATGGACAGGGCGTGGTCACGCCCTGAAACGCGTGGTGTTTCGGGCAGTCCGTAACGCGTTCAGCGCTGCGGGGTCAGGCCGGGCTGGCGGGGCCAGCCGAGGCTCCCCTGGTGAGGTCGATGAACGCCCTTTCGAGCGACGTGCCGGCACTAAGGCCCAGAACAGGCGTGTTGGTGTCCAGAAGAATACGTAGCGCATCGCGATTGATGGCGGCGGGGTCCTCGGTGGAAGCGAAACGGATGCGGAGCGTGGGCGACGACGGTTCGGCCTGCACGTTGCCGTTGCCAAAGCGCTCGCACAGGCGTCTGATGGTGGCTGACGTCAGGTCTCGCACGTGGATCGTGACCTCGGCGCCCTGCCGGGTCAGGTCGGCGATGGTGCCGTACGCGACGAGTCTGCCGTGGTCCAGAATCGCGCCATGCGAGCAAATCTCCTGAACTTCCGAGAGGTTGTGCGATGAGACAATCACGGTCGCGTGGGAGCGGAGCGACGCGATCAGGTCCTTGATCTCTCTGGCGGTAACGGGATCAAGGCCGGAAGTGGGCTCGTCCAGAAAAATGACCTCGGGCCGCCCAAGAAGGGCCTGAGCCAGACCTGCGCGTTTGTGCATGCCGTGGGAGAGCTGACTGCCGCGCTTGTGTCCGGCGTCGTGCAGCTTGACGAGCGCCAGCGTGCGGTCGGCCTCCTGCAGCGCGGTGGTCGCGTTCATTCCGGCAGCCCGTGCATACATCGCCAGCTGCTCGCGAATCGCCAGCTGCGGCGGAAAAGAGGCATCCTGCGGCAGCGCCGACACACGTCCGGCCACTCGCCACAGCTCGCGGCTCGGGGTGCCCAGCACTTCGGTGTCACCGCTGGTGGCCTGAAGCCAGCCACACATGACGCCGAAAGCGGTGCTCTTGCCAGCGCCGTTGGGCCCGAGCAGCCCAAAGATCGCGCCCTGGGGTACCTCCAGGTTCAGCCCGTCCAGCGCTCGTTGCGCTCCGTACTGCTTCACCACCTGCCGACAGACAACCACGGGTGCTTTCACAGGTCCTCCTTCGAGAAGCGGTTCAGCGCCAGAAGCACAAACCCTGCCGCGTACGCGCCATAGACCGCCAGCGAGAGCGCGGTTTCACCCGGGTGACTACTCCACAGGCCGCCGTACCATCCCCAGGGCACCAGCCGCGGTACGTGCGCCATCCATTGCCATTCAGGACCCATCAGACCCACCAGCGAGCCGGGAATCCGAACAAAGGCCATGGCCAGAAAAATGCCGAAGCCCATCGCGAGTGCCACCCCGGGCCGTCGCGTGTTCACCGAGGCGAAGGCCGAGATGGCGACGAACGCGGCGCACATGAACAGTAGCAGGAACGAGCACCAGGCCGCTCCCTGCAGGGCCGAACCCAACTGGAAATTCGTTAGCAGCGCACCTGACATGACCACGATAATGGCCGCGGCGATGCTGTTCGCCACGGCCAGCGTCGCCGTGTGCGCGATCACGCGGCCCAACACAATATCGCGGCGCCGGTACCGCAGGGTGGCAAAGCAGAACGACCGTGCCCGCAGGTCGCTGGCGAACAGATCAAACGACGCCACCAGCGTACCGAATGGAATGACCGTCGTCGCAAGAAAGAAAAAGGCGGCCAACGGGAGGGAGGTGCGGAACAGCGGGTGAAAGTCTTCGGGCTCCTTGCTGAGCAACCGGGCGACCTCGTCGATTCCGCGCTCCATGGTGCTGGTGAGCAGGTCGCGCGCCATATCGGGCGGAATGCCACGCGCGGCGATCTCCTGCATCGCGATTCGCTCGGCCTCGCGCAGCGAAAACATGGTCGCACCCGAAATGAGCAGGGCCAGCACCACGTACATGACCAGCAGCACGATCAACCGCCGGGTACGCAGCGCCAGCCAGAACTCCTCTCTGATGACCTGAACCAGACCAGAACGCATGACACCTCCATGAGTACAGCGTGCGCCGGAGTAGCACGAACGGCAGCAACGAGCTAGACTGGCTCGGCCATTTTGCTGAAGCGCCCCGTTTTTCTGAGGATATCATGAGTACTGCCTACGCCACACTCCGCCAGCGTTTTGCCCGCATCAGTCATTTGCGTGACGCGCAGGGCATGCTCGAGTGGGACAACCAGACCATGATGCCGGAAGGTGGGGCCGAGGCTCGCGGCGAGCAGCTGGCGACGCTGTCGTCGTTGTCGCACGAACTTATGACTGCTCCCGACATGGCCGACCTGTTTGCCGCCGCATCGCAGGAGGGGGCGATATCGGACTGGGACAAGGCGAATGTGCGCGAGATGCAGCGCGCCTGGCGTCACGCGACCGCGGTCGAAGCGAGGCTGGTCGAGGCGCTCTCCATCGCAGGCACCCGCTGCAATGCGATCTGGCGTAAGGCCAGACCAGCCAATGACTTTTCGTCGTTTGCGCCGGCGCTGGAAGAGGTCATGGGCCTGGTGCGCGAAGTGGCTGCTCAAAAGGCAGCCGCGCTGGGCTGCGAGCCTTACGACGCGCTCATCGACCAGTTCGAGCCGGGGATGACCGCGGCGTCGATCGGCGAGGTGTTCGCTCCCCTACGTGAACAGCTGCCCGCGCTGATTGAGGAAGTGCTGGAGCGCCAGAGCCAGCGTATGCCCGGCTTCGAGCCGGTGGGTCCGTTCAGCGTGGCCCGACAGAAAGAGCTCGGGTTGCGCGTCATGAAGGCCATTGGCTTTGATTTTCATCACGGTCGCCTGGACGTGAGCGCGCACCCGTTCTGCGGAGGTATCCCGACGGACATTCGCATGACGACCCGGTACCGCGAAGATGTGTGGCTGCCCTCGCTGATGGGGATCGTGCATGAGACGGGCCACGCGCTCTACGAGCAGGGGCTTCCGCGTGAGTGGGCAGGTCAGCCCGTGGGCACGGCGCGCAGCATGGCGATCCACGAGAGTCAGTCGCTCATGTGGGAGATGCAGATCGCCCGCTCGCCGGCGTTCATCGCGTGGCTCGCGCCGCATGTGCGCGAGGTGTTTGACGTGTCGGGTGCCGAATGGGAGGCCACGAACCTGACAACGCTGTCGCATCGTGTGGAGCGCGGACTGATTCGCGTGGATGCCGACGAGGTCACGTATCCGGCGCACGTGCTGCTGCGTTTCGGTCTGGAGGCCGACCTGGTGGCCGGGCGCATTGCCGTGCGCGACCTTCCCGAAGCGTGGCGTGCGGGCATGAGAGAGCTCCTGGGAATTGAGCCTGACTCTGACCGCAACGGCTGCATGCAGGACATTCACTGGACCGACGGTTCGGTGGGATATTTCCCCAGTTATACGCTCGGCGCCATGACCGCCGCACAGCTCGCTCAGACCGCCCGGCAGCAGGTGCTCCAGCTGGACGAACAGCTTCGGGAAGGTGAGTTTGGCGCACTCCTGAGCTGGTTGCAGACCCATGTTCATCGCAAGGCGTCTTTGCTCTCTACGTCCGAGCTGGTGGTGTCGGCGACGGGCTCACCACTCTCTGCCGCACCGTTTCTGGCGCACCTTCGGCAGCGTTACCTGCAGGATGCCGGGGACTAATGCGGATTCCCCTCAATTTCTGTGACGGTGATGGCTGGCTGTTGCCCGACGCGCGCATCGGCGGACTTCACAAAGGGCTCGACTGGCAGTGGTACGGACGAAAGCCGGTGCTCGCGTGCTCGAACCTGCGATGCGCGCGCTGCGGCGCCGATGTGCTCGCCGACGCGGACGCGCCGGAGTCTGCGCGACCCGACGACGCCGCTGAGCGAGCCGCCGACGCCGCCGCCGCCAACGAGGCGCACCTGGGCATTTTTCGGTGCAGCTGTTCGGTGGCGGCGATTCCGTTCGCGGTATCGACCCGGGCCATGCGTGAACAGGGGCGCGAGCTGGTCTTGCCACCTGTGCACTGGGTATGTGCGGGGCACGCCCCCGTTGCGCTGCCGGTGCAGGTCGCAGGCTTCAGCGTCGCCGACCCCGATTCGCTGGCAGATGCATTACGGGCGAGTGCCCGGGACGCCAGCGACGCGTCGCACGTCGCGGTGGCCGAGCTGGTGTTTACGGTGCAGGGCGGTCCACTGCATGATGTCGCGCTCCGGGTGCTTCGCGACGCGGTTGTGGACGAAGAGCTGAGTTTTCGTAGCGCCGCCACGCATTTCTGGCGCCTGCACCCTCATGAGGACGACGAAGGGTGCCTGCTGCGTGCCATGCAGGAACATCGCTATCTATTTATGGAAGTTGAGGACCCCGGGTCGCCGGGCTCCACCCTCGAATCCGCGCTGGTCCGGGCACTCTCTCGCCGACTCTTCCGAACGTCGGTCGCGAGCGCCGAGGTGTTGCATGTGTTGCGGGAGTTCGCGCTGCGCTCGGTGGACTCAGACTTCGTGGTGGCGTGTCTCGTGGAACATGACGTGGACTGGGTGCTGCGGCATGCCGTCGCGCTGATGAGCACGACCCCTGCATCGGCGTCCCGGTTGCGACTGGCGCTCAAGCGACGCGGGATTGACCCGGCACGCCTGCCGCTGGACACGCTGGCGCTGAATCGCACGCCCGGTTCGGCCTGAGCGCTACCTGAGGGCGGGTTACGCCGCTGAATCGCGCGTGCGGTACGGCGTGTGCAACGCCCTGCTGTACCGATTTGCAAACACTGCGGCACGCAGCTAGGTGTGTGCATGTCGAGCTCCTACATCGTGATTGTCTCTCGCAGGTGTGCCATGCTGAACCGTCATCTGGTCCTGATCGCGTCGCTTTTTCTATCTTCCGTGGCAGCGTGCAGCGATGAGGAAGAGCTGGTACCCGACGCGGATTCGGATGTGGTTTCAGATGTTTCCGATGGTTCTGGCGGCGATGTGGCGCCCGACAGCGACGCTGATGCGACCGAAACCGACCCCGGTGATGCGCCAGACGGCTCAGGCACCGACGCGGGCGATGTGGACGGGGATTTGAGCGAGGACGCGGAGGTCGCCGACGCGCAGACAGACGCGACCGATGCTGCCGACGCGCTGGAAACCGACGCGCAGAATGATGCAGTGCAGCCGGACGACACGACCGGCGATACCGACGCAGGCTCGCCGGTGGTGCCGACAGGGGACTGCACGAGCGATGACGATTGCTTCGACGGGGTGTGTCTGCCGATCAACGGCATCGAGGGCGGGTGGAAGAGCTGTCAGATCGCACCCTTTGAGGCGGAGTTCTGCCCTGATCCGGGCGGCGCGTTCGAGAGTGAGTGCTGCAACTCGACGGAGTGTAACGGCGGTGCGGGCTCGATTTGCGTGCGTGGTCCGCTGTTTTATTGCGGTGGCGCCTTCCCGGGGGAGTACAACCTGTGCGCGACCCCGGCGTGCGCTACGAACACGGACTGCGCGGAAGGTAATTTCTGTCTGGACGGCGGATTTTATGGCGAGCCGGCTGCGGTGTGCGCGCCCGGCGGTTGTGCGACGCACGCAGACTGCACCGACGGCCCGGACGGACAGTGTCGGCCCTTCTTTACCGAGTGCGGCAATCGATTTGACGGCCTGCACTGTACGTATGCAGATTCGGCGTGCCGCAGCAGCGCAGATTGTCCGCCGGCGGAAGGGTTTCCGCAGGTTTGTCAGTGGGACATTGGTGCGGGTGAGAGTGTCTGCATACCCTCGATTCCGCGTCCGTGAGCCCGTGCTGAGCCACGGACGCCCTGACGCAGGGTAATTGGGCAGGGCAGAATGACGCCCGGGCGGGAGCGTGACTTGACGAGCGGCGCGCGCACGCGCAGAACGGTGCCGGATGTGAGTTCCGTTGTTTACCCTCTCGCCACCAAATGCCATGCCATCGTTTGACGTTGTCTCGGAAGTGAACATGCAGGAAGTGACCAACGCGGTCGCTCAGGCGCAGAAAGAGATTGATACGCGCTACGACTTCAAGGGCATCGAGACCCTGATTGAGCTCGTGGAGAGTACCCTTACGGTGCGCACTGCCAGCGATCAGAAGCTGGAAGCCGTGCGCGAGGTGCTGCGCGCGAAACTGATGAAGCGCAGCGTTCCGGTGGATAACCTGGACTACGGCAAAGTCGAAGCTGCCACCGGTCGCTCGGTCCGTCAGGTAATCACCATCAAGCAGGGGATTGAGGTCGATAAGGCGAAAGAGATCGTGAAGTTCATCAAAGACACCAAAATGAAGGTGCAGGCGTCCATTCAGGGTGATGTGGTGCGTGTATCGGGGAAGAGTCGCGACGATCTGCAGGACTGTATTCAGCAGCTGAAGGCGAAAGATTTTAGCCTGAGTCTGCAATTCAAGAATTTCCGGGACTGAGGATATGTCCAATTTCGCGCTTATCGGTGCCGCAGGTTTTGTGGCACCGCGACACATGCAGGCGATCCATAACAATGAGGGTCGTCTGGTAGCGGCGGTGGACCCGCACGATTCCGTTGGAATTCTGGACCGCTATTTTCCTGATTGCCGTTTTTTTACCGAGGTGGAGCGTTTTGACCGCCACCTTGAGAAATTGCGCCGCAGACCCGATGACGAACGTGTGTCCTGGGTTTCGGTCTGTTCGCCGAATTATCTGCATGACGCCCACATTCGACTGGCGCTACGCGTTGGAGCTCACGCGCTGTGCGAAAAACCGCTCACCATCAATCCGTGGAACCTGGAACAGTTGATGGAACTGGAGCAGGAATACGGTCGGCGGGTATTTACGGTGCTGCAGCTTCGTGTGCACCCGGCGTTGAAGGCGTTGCGCGAGCGCCTGGCGGCTCAGCGAGGTGAGCGTCGGCATCAGGTGCAGCTCACGTATATAACCCGTCGCGGAGCGTGGTACCTGTACTCGTGGAAGGGTGATGAGTCACGTTCGGGCGGCCTGGCCATGAATATTGGCGTTCATTTCTTTGACCTGCTGCTGTGGCTCTTCGGACCGGTGCAGTCCAGCGTCGTGCACGCACAGGCACCAACCCGGACGGCCGGTGCGCTCACGCTACAGCACGCCGATGTGCAGTGGATGCTCTCCATCGACGCCAACGACCTCCCCGTGGCTGCACGCGAGGCCGGCAAACCTGCCTTCCGCTCTTTGACGATTGATGGCGAGGAGGTGGAGTTTTCGGACGTGTTTGGCGACCTGCACACCGACGTCTATCGCGAGACCCTCGCGGGCCGCGGTTTTACGCTCGCGGACGCGCAACCTTCCATTCAGCTGGTGCACCAGATTCGGCACACCACCCCGACGCCGTCCGCTGAGGGTCGCCATCCACTCGCCTGACCGGACCCCCTCATGACCGCAGCCGGCCTTCTGCTGGACAGGCGCTTTGGACCGCTGTTCTGGTCGCAGGTGACCGTCGCATTCAATGATAACCTGCTAAAGACGGGCATTATTTTTCTGATGACCTTCGGCTCTCGCCTGTTCGGTCATGAGATGCGCGTGCTCGGTATGAACGCCGCGCAGCTCAATCCGCTTGCCGCAGCGCTATTGATTGTCCCGTTTATTTTATTTTCGGCTTCGGCCGGTCAACTGGCCGACCAGGTGGGGCGGCGCTCCATTATTGTCGCGACCAAGCTGGCCGAGCTGGTGCTGATGGGTGTCGCGGCAGCCGGATTTGCTGCGACGGGGCTGGGTGTGCCCGCCGTGGGGCTGACAGTGCTCGTATTGCTGCTGTTTTTTACCGGTGCCCAGAGCGCCATTTATGGTCCGGCGAAGTACAGCATTGTGCCAGAGCTTGTAGATGAGCGGTACCTGGTGACAGCGAACGCCCTGCTTCAGCTGGGCTCGTATCTCGCGATCCTGGGAGGGGTGATCACCGCTGGCACGCTGGTCGTCCTGCCCGGTGGCCCGTTCTGGTTAGGCGGCTGCCTTCTGACCGTCAGTCTGCTCGGATATGTGGCCAGTCGGGCGCTGCCGCAAACCCCGGCCGCTAACCCCGGGCAACGTGTCGAGTGGCTCTCGGTAGCGCCCTCACTCAGCGTTGTGCGTAAGCTGATGGCGAATCCCGTGTTGCGCAGGTCCGTGACCGGAATCTCCTGGTTCTGGGCATTTGGAGCCTGCCTGCTGACGGTGTTCCCCGTCTGGACGCGCGATGCGCTTCACGGAAACGAAGCGCTGGCGACGTGGTTCATGGCGCTCTTCAGCGTTGGCATTGGGGCTGGTTCCCTGTTGTGCAATCGCCTCTCGCCGCACGGACTCGAGCTGGGACTTGTGGCGGTGGGTGGGATTGGACTGACGGTGTTTCCGTTTCTGTTGTGGGTATTTGGCGCGCCGACGGTCGAACGGGTCGCCGAAACCGGCGTGGTCGCGTTTCTGCAGACAGGGCAGGGCGTGGTGGTGTCGGGTATTGTCGCTTCGATCGCGGCCTCGGGCGGTTTGTTTGTGGTTCCGCTCTATGCGCTGCTTCAGTCGCGTGCGTCCGATGCCGATCGCGGCCAGCTGCTGGCGGCCAACAATCTCGTCAGCAGTGTGTACATTCTGGTGTCACAGGCCGGCCTCATGGCGCTTGGCATTGCCGGAATTTCTGAACGACACGTTTTCCTGATTCTGGCTCTGATAAATATGGTGGGGGTCGCGTGGCTGTACACCATTATTCCGGAGTTTCTGTATCGTTTTCTTGCCTGGATAATCGGTCGGCTCATGTACCGGCTTGAGGTCACCGGGATTGAGATGATTCCCCGTGAAGGCGCCTGCGTGATTGTCTGTAACCACGTCACCTTTGTGGACTGGCTGATTATCGGCGGCGCGTGCCCGCGCCCAGTCCGGTTTGTCATGGACAAGTTTATGTTTGAGCTGCCCGTGGTGAACCGGTTTGTCAGGCGCTGCAAGGCCATTCCCATCGCGAGTCGAAAGGTGGATCCAGAGCTGCTTGAGAAGGCGTGGGACAGCATCGCCGAGGAGCTGCAGGCGGGGAATGTGGTCTGTATTTTTCCGGAAGGCGGGTTGACTCGTGACGGAGAGCCGCTGGAGTATCGACCCGGCATCGAGAAGATCGTGGAACGAACGCCTGTGCCCGTTGTGACGCTGGCGATGAACGGTATGTGGGGTTCATTCTTCAGTCGGGTAGAGGGAGCTGCCCTGAAAAAGCCATTCCGTCGGGGTTTTCGCAGCCGAATCTGGTTGACTGTGAACGAGGTTCTGGCGCCCGCAGAAGTGACGGTACACCGTGTTCGTGAGAGCATTGTGGGCACATGGTCGCGACGTCCCGAGAAATAATTGTTCATGGATAAGGAAAGGGCGTTTTTTGGCTCTCAACCTGACCAATCCAGTCATGCAGATCATCATAATTGGTAGCACCGCCGATTATGCCCTCGCTCACCTCGAAGAACTTGCCAACCGGTTTACTTCGCGTCACACAGGTTGCGCTGTGCTTGCCAGCGGAATCCGGTCAAGCCGGTGGTGGCGCATGACGCGCCAGGGGAAAATGGAACGCACGGTGTCGCGAGGGGAAGGGTTTGCAGCGTCCGACGCGCTCTTACGGGCATTTATTCCTGGTCAGGACTCTCCTGAGTGGTCTTGAACCGTCGAAACTGTGCGGCTCTCCACTGTGCGACTCGGCCAGCGAGCGAGGGCGACAGACGGTTCAGCATCCACTCTACAGCAATCTCGGGACCGACAGTTACCACCCCCTCGTTGCGTGACACGGCTTTCAGGATGCGCGCCGCACATGCGTCGGCGCTGGTGGGCCGTATGGGTATCGCGCGCTGCATGGCTGCGCCGTCCACGCCGCGAAAGCCGGTATTTTCCATGATTCGGGTGCCAATATAACCGGGACAAACCACTGTGACACCGACCTGATAAACAGCAGCCTCGGCTCGCAGGGCGTTGGATAGTGCGAACACGGCTGCTTTGGTCGCGGCGTACGCCGCCATGCCCGGACGAGGACAAAGCGCCGCTCCCGATGCCACGTTGACAATATGGCCACGGCCTCGCTCGCACATACCCGAATAAAAGGCGCGAATTCCGTAAACGACGCCCCTCAGATTCACGTCAATGAGCTGGTCCCAGTCTTCGTCGGTGGTTGCTTCAAACGAACCAGCCACACCAATTCCGGCGTTATTGATCACAATATCCGGGGTCCATCCTGCGTCGTCCAGCTCACGCACGAGTGCCTGCCACGATTCATTACGGCGCACATCCAGGGTGACCAGGCGTACGTTCGCGCTGAGCGACTCACCAAACGTGGCTTCAACGCGGTCGGGCCAGTCGCGGTCGATGGCAACCACGCGGTTGCCGGATGCGAGCAACGCCCTGCAAAGTGCAGCTCCTATGCCCGAGGCAGCCCCGGTGACCAGCGCGCAGCGGCCGGTAACCTTGGCGGGTCGCATAAAAAAATTCATGCCGGCGACAAAAAGAAGCGAACGTACACGTAACCGGCGGCGAAGAGCGCCTGTGCGGCTACACAAACCAGGCTAAATCTGCGCATGCCTTCGGAGGGCCGAACGTCCTGCGGAATCGCCGGCTGATGCATCACCAGATGGTTGAGCGCCGAGAGCATGGGGGCGGTAAGAAAGCTGAGCGTGGTGGCCAGATCCACGAGCCAGCGGAGTGAGGCGCTCGCGAGAAGGATGATGAGAAGTCCGCCGGCGGCGATCAGGAAGAGCCAGACGGCGTAGTCGATGCGCTGGATCGCGGTCTCATCCCCGTAGGGTTCCTCGGGGCCGCGGATGCGCTGGCGCAGTGCGGCCAGTGCTCTTGGAAAGCCGTCGGCGACGGTGAGGGTCGTGGAGAACATGACGGCGAGGGCGGCGGCGCCCACCACAGGTCTCATCCACTCGCCGAGGGTGGACGCATACATCGAGACGACCTGTGTGGCGAACCCACCGGCCGAGTCGACGAACGTGGCGCCGCTGCCGAACATCACGCCGGCTCCCATGATCATAAAGCACAGCGCCAGAATGGTGGTTCCCACATAGCCGATGTGGAAGTCGGTGAGGACATCACGCACAGCCAGCCGGCTGCCCTGATCCCGACCGCGGGAGAGCGTCCAGAGAGACTGCCAGACCGATACATCGACCGCCGAGGGCATCCAGCCTACCAGCGCAGCCGTAGCGATCAGGGTGGGTACGGTCCATTCGGCCGGGCCAGTAAAGAACGGCAACAGCGGAGCATCAATGCGGGGCAGGGCGAGGGCCGTGGCCAGCAGCGTCGTGACCGTGAGCACGGCGATCAGGCCCTTCGACACGCGGTCGAGCCACTTGTATTCGCCTACGCCCAACAGCACGCCACAGATGGCCAGCAGGATGGCTGAGACGACGGGGACAGAAAGCGTGGTCTGGAACACAGCAATCGCGAGGCCTGCGGTCACCAGAGTGACCGCCGCCTGCACCGTAAACATGGTGGCGAGCGTCAAGATTCCATAGAGCCAGAGCGCCCACGGCCCGAGTTTACGGTAACCTTCCAGCAGCGACGTGCCCGTGGCCGCCGCATACTGTGCGCCGTACCGGAAGGCCGGGTACTTCATGACGTTGGCCAGAATGATGATGCCGCCGAGCGCCAGCCCGTGTTCTGCGCCAGCGCGGGTGGACTGCACCAGGTGCGAGACTCCGACGGCAGCCGCCGCGAACAAAAGGCCTGGACCCAGCGCACGGAGCAACGAGGATTTCTGGTTCAGGGATGGCATCATGGCGTGCTGGCTCCTTCCGGCTGTTGAGTGCCCTGCACATCATGGTTTGTTTGCATTCGGTCAAGCGTCAGGGCCGACGCATGGCGTCATGAGGTGAGTTGTCGTTAGCGCCACTGCAGGGATGGGTTGGCGCGCGCAGCGGACTGTTCGGCGGTGACGGCAATGACGATATGCAGCAGCAGGGCAGGCAGCACAGAACCCGTCTGGAGTGTCATGTACGCAAACAGGTAGCCCATGGGCAGGCAGCCAAGGGTCTCGGCGGCGTCCTTGTGCAAGTGGGCCAGCACGTAGAGCGCCGTATGGATGGCCACGCCCACTCCGACACCGGCGACCTGAATACACAAACCGAGCACGAGCCCTCGAAAGAGCGCCTCGTAGCCGGTAAGGTACACAAGCCAGCTTGTCGCCGAGAGGGCTTGTTGGGCGCGCGTGGCGTTCGGCACCCGGAAGTCGGGATACCGTGCCTGTTGGCCTGGCTGTCGGCCCGCACGCCAGACCAGCGGCACGAGAATGACTGCTGGAATGGCGATCCATCCGATCGCGTTCTGGTGCAGGGGAGCGGTGAACCAGTCATGAGGCAGCTCTGCGCCGACGGCGCAAACGAAGCTCACGATGAGCAGGACGACACCACCCAGCACACGCGACAGGGGTCCGGCCCAGACGTCGATCGATTGGCGCCAGTCGCGGCTGACGTTGCGCAACGCCGTGGCGGACAGAAAATAGTGCCACAGCACGAACGCGAGCGTGGCGACCAGAAACGGCCAACCGTCAGGGAGCTTCACAGATTACCGTCAGGGGATTTCGCAGAGGGCGCGCACGTTGGAGTTGCAGTCAATGTCATTCCACAACCCGCTGCCAACGAGATAGGCAGCGCAGTCTTCAGCGCCGATACCAAAGTCGTTGGGCTCACCGGCATCCCAGTTGCGATAGCTCGACGTGCTGCCGCTCTGCCACACAAACGTGTTCTCGGTGGTGCGGTCGTTGAGCCCAATCCAGAAGTCGTTGCCGATGTTCGACAGATAGCGCAACCACACGTTTTCAATGGCGTTGTCGATGGTGACGAGCGCTCCACCAACGCCTGTGCAGGCGTCCCGGTGAGCCACCCAGTCGTCACGGTTGTTTCGGAAGACGTAGCAGGTGCCCGTGGGTCCAACGCGGTCGGCGCACTGGCGTTCGCAGTCAGCGGTGCAGTTTGCGCTGCCTGGCTCGCAGCGCTCCCATGGGGCGCGCACACCATCGCCGCACACGTACGAGCCAGGGTTCCCCAGACAGTCATTGGCGGCGCGCGTAGCGTTGGAGAACGTTACCGTTCGAGCGTTGCCGCTGGCGTCGGTTGACGTAGCTGGATCGGCGGAATCAAATCGATAGAGCGCGATGGTGGAGCCGCTGGATGCGAGCGTTCGCTCCGGTGTAAAGGCACCCCGGTAGAGCACGGCGGACGAGATTCGCACTTCATCGATCTGTGCCACGGCCGAGGCGGGCGCGACTCCTCGGCTTCCAATGAAGATCGAGCCAGGGGCGCTGAGCTGGGTATTGCCTCCGCCAGCGGTGCCATGCGCGACGGTGACCCCGTCAATGAACAGGAAGGCCTGCTGTCCGACCCGGACTCCAGCAATGTGGTGCCACTGGTTGTCGCGCAGGTCGCGCGTTGTCAGCTCGGCCCGTGCGAGACTGCCAGTGCCAAGGAAGAACTCAAAGTAAGGGTTACCTTCGGCGTCGAGGGCCAGAATGCCGTAGTCGTCTGTCGCGGAGCCGCCAAGTCCCACGAGCCCTCCCGAGGCGGTAGCGCGCGCCCAGAGTTCAATCGTGAAGTTCCCCCCATTGGGCACCCAGGTGGCCCCGCCGGTGCGGACGGTGGTGGCGGTGAGGCTGGCTACATTGGCGATGCGACACGATTCGCAACCATCGCAGGCGAGGGCGTTGCCGTCGTCGCAGGTCTCACCGAGTGAGCCCTGCACAATGCCGTCGCCGCAGCCTGGAGCCACGCAGGCACCAGCCGAACATGTGGTGGCACAGGTCTCGGTGCTGGTCCAGGCGGTGCCGGTGCCGTTGCAGGTCTCCACGACATTGCCGCTGCAGCGCACCGCGCCGGGGGTGCAAATGGGTCCACCGCAGACGCCCGAGTTGCAGAGCTCTCCACCGGCACATGCGGTCGTGGTCTCAGCCGAACCTGCTGCGTTGCATACGCGGACGCTGGTGCTGGTGGCGCAGACCGATGCGTTCGGCGTGCACACCTGCGGCAAGCAGGTGCCGCCGGAGCAATACGTGCCACCCGCGCAGGGCGACGTGGTTGCCGCGGAGCCCAGCTCGTTGCAGGTGCTTCGGGTGAAATCGCCTGCACAGGTGGTCGTGGAGGGTGTGCACACGCGAGGTGAACAGGTTCCGCCCAGGCAGTAGTTGTTGGCCGGGCAATCGGACAGCGACGTGGAGCTTCCGATGTCGTTGCAGACCAGTCGGGTGTCACCGTCTGCGCAGGTCGCCGTGGAAGGTGTACAGACGCGGGGCACGCAGGTTCCGTCAGCGCAGTACTCCGCTCCGCCGCAGCTGGTGGTCGTGACGGCCGAGCCGGTCGTGTTGCAGGTCGTAAAGGCCGACGCAGAGCTGCAGGCGCGCGCGCCAGGCGTACAAATCTGCGGTATGCAGGCACCGCCCGAGCAGTACGTGCCGGACTCGCAGGGACGGGTTACCTGGCCGGAGCCCAGGGTATTACATTCGCGCACGTTGAAGTTGTCCACACAGGTTCCCGTGCCGGGCGTGCAGACCTGCGTGCGGCAAACGCCCGCATCGCAATAGGAATTCGTTCCACAGGGTGTATCGGTGGCGCTGGAGCCGAGCGCGTTGCAGGTTCGACGCGTTGTGTCGTTGGCGCACGTGTTGCTGTTGGGCGTGCAGATTTGCGCCTGACACTCGCCGTCTCCACAGTAGGTGCCGCCCGGGCACGCCTGCAGCGTTTCTCCGGTTCCGGTCGCGTTGCAAACGCTGCGGCTGAATCCGTCGATACACTCGTTCACGGAAGGTTCGCACACCCGCGGCACGCACTCGCCGTCCACGCAGCTCTGCACCGAGGTGCAGGCAGCGCTGGCGACATACGTGGCACCCGACGTGCTGCAGACTTCCCGCGCC
>Ga0169931_10007234_pt1 | contig 16515 bp, 14 predicted proteins | sample Kivu_15m_20L_FD_129675 | JGI IMG/M metagenome (GOLD analysis project Ga0169931, IMG submission 129675) | Freshwater microbial communities from Lake Kivu, Western Province, Rwanda to study Microbial Dark Matter (Phase II) - Kivu_15m_20L... | ecosystem: Environmental > Aquatic > Freshwater > Lake...
AGAAATCGTATCAATGATCCGACTCACAATCTTACTTAGCGAATTGACCCACCAGATCAAAAGTAAGGTGTTCGTGATATTAAAAAGAGTGTGAAAGAGCGAAATATGGAACCTAGTGCTTTCCTTGTCTTTGAGCGGATCGCCAGGTACAAAATCATCTATCAAAGATGTAAATGTTTGGAAGAAAAGTAATGCCCACATAACACCAAATAAGTTAAACAAAGTGTGGGCAAAGGCAGCTTTTTTGGCATTGCGATTCCCAGGAATAGCGGCTAAATTTGCTGTAATAGTAGTGCCAATATTCTCTCCCAGAATCATCCCATATGCCGCTGATATGGGAATAACGCCGTTAAACGCTAGTGTTATGGTAATAGTCGTGGAAGCTGATGAAGATTGCAAAAAGATTGTCAGTAAAGTTCCAAACAACACGAAAAGCAAAATATTGGTAAAACCCGGTTTTGTGAAATCACTCAGAAAATTGAAAGTTTCTGGATCTTTTGCAGAATCGGGTACGGAAGCTTTTAAATAGTCCAATCCCAAGAACAAAAGTCCGAAACCGATCAAGAAGGTCCCCCACCCATTCCTGGACTCTTTTCTTGAGAATTGAAAGAGAACTCCTAAGCAAATGGAAGGCAGAGCAAAGAGAAGGATATTGAATTTGAATCCCAAAAAGGAAACGATCCAAGCGGTTATGGTAGTGCCAATATTTGCCCCCATAATAACTCCCACTGCCTGAGGGAGTTGCATGAGGCCTGCATTGACAAAACCTACCACAAGTACCGTTGTTGCGCTAGAAGACTGGATGGTCGCGGTGATCAATGTTCCACTAAGAACCGAAGAGACCCGGTTCTTAGTCATGGAAGTCAAAAAACTTCGAAGTCGATCCCCTGCGACTTTTTGCAAGGACTCACTCAGGAGCTTCATTCCATAGATGAAAATGCCCAGACCCCCCAGGGCCTGTACCAACAAATCCCAATTCATGTGTTTCAAGGTTACTTTATAAAAAGACACAGAAGCTCCAAGCTTTTAATGGTTTACGATTTTTCCATTTTGGTCAAAAATCACCTATAGTGAATACGATTGCAAAAGGCAAGGTGGTGGGATTTTCCTACCACTTGAGAGACACAGAAGGGGAGACTTTGGACCGGTCCGAAGAGCCCTTTTATTACTTACACGGTTGGCAAAATATAGTCCCAGGTTTAGAGCTGGCGATGGAGGGTTTGCTCGAAGGTGATTCAAAGAATGTCACAGTTCTTCCAGAGGATGGATACGGAGAATACAGACCAGATTTGGTCTTTCCTGTGCCATTGTCTAAGTTGCCGAATGGCAAGATCGAGGTAGGAATGGAATTCCAAACAGAAACAGAAGAGGGACACATGGTTCTTTTTGTCCAAGAAGTTCGAACGGAGGATGCTATTTTAAATGGGAACCATCCTTTAGCTGGAAAAACTCTACTTTTAGATGTCAAAATCCATTCCATAAGAGAAGCCTCAGAAGAAGAAAAAAGTCACGGGCATGTTCACGGACCAGGAGGTCACCACCACTAATGAGTTATGAATTTTACAAACTAACGCATATTTTAGGAATTTTTCTACTGTTTATGTCCCTAGGAGGGCTGGCTCTTTTTACAATCAATGGAGGAAATAGATCTACGAATCGTTGGAGATTAGCAAATTCCATTACCCATGGAGTCTCTCTACTTCTATTGGCAATCAGTGGTTTTGGTTTGGCAGCAAAATTACAAATTTTTAGTGCACTTCCGAATTGGATTTACGCGAAAATTTTGATTTGGGTATTGTTCGGAGCTTCAATAGCAATTGTTTCTAAAAAAGAAAAGTATGCAAAAATACTTTGGTTTGTTTTGCCCGCTTTAGGATTGGCATCGGCATACTTAGCCATCTTCAAACCTTTCTGAGGGAATTTCCAACCTAAATTCCAAAAACTTAGGTTGGAAAAAATGAGATAAACGGAAGCTTAGGAAAGTTGTGTCTTAAGCTTTTGCTTCAAAGAACCAGAATTCTTAGAAAGCTTAGCAATTTGTTTTTCGTTGGATTCGATTTGTTTCAGAATTGAAACTATTTTGGTTGAAAATCCCGCTGAAGCACCTTTTCTGCCTCTAGTAGCCCTTGCAATTTTTCTAGCTCCGGGCTTACGTCCACGCTTACCTTTTGTCTTTTTTACTTTTGCCTTTTTTACTTTTGCTTTTTTCCCGGCTTTAGGTTTTTTCCCGGCTTTAGGCTTCGAGGAACTTTTGCCCTGTGCCTTTTTCCAATTGATAAGAGTGAGTTGAGACACACCATACTGTTTAGCAGCTACGGACTGCCCACCCCTACCATTTTCAGAGTCATATTTTGCTATGAACTCAAGTATTTTTGCTTTTTCAGCTTCCGAATAACGTGTAGACTTCTCTTTTGACTTTGCTTTCTTTTCTTTAGTTTCCAATGGTAAACCCTTTTTATTGATTTAATTTATCTTTTTTTAACTTCGGTTTTTTCATCAATACAAAAAACAATTTCTTTTAGTTCCATTTAAAGAAATGCGAGAAGGAATTTATATGAAAAAAAATTGAATCAGTTTGTTTGGAAAGTTTTAGTTAAAATTGAATCAATATATGGTAAACCAGACTCAATTATTATAGTAAATTTAAATTAAGATGAGATTCATTTGGAATTAGATAAATAGTTCCTTCCTGAAGCCAAAAAATTTTGCTTCTTTTGGAAATGCGGAAAAGACTGATTCCATAATAGCTTTTGGGTTTCTTTGGAAAAGAAAAAAACTCGAATAGGAAAAGTACAATAAAAAGCCCTAGTCGGGAATCACCAGGGCTATTCTATTCAGATAATTGTTATCTTGATACGACTTGGAAAGTGACCCTTCTATTGATTGCATCTGTTTCTGGAAAACCACTTACAGGTACAGATGATCCAAGAGCCTTTGTAGAGATGCGATTCGCAGGAACTCCTTGTTTAACTAGAGCTTCCTTTACAGCATCGGCACGAATTTGGCTATAAAATCCATTGCCTTTCTTGCTTCCTTCTGCTTCTTCAGGTCCACTGGCATCCGCATGACCGATGATTTGGAGTTGGTAAGTATCAGGCAATTTTGTTAAAGCTTCCTTGATAAAAGATACATTGTTTTTTGCCCAAGCATTGAAGTCTTCTTTGGTAATATCAGCTTGTTTGTAGCTGAATCCTCTTCTTTTGACACCATCTGGGTATCTGTAGTCCTTCAATGTACTATTGATTTCGTCGAGGACTACACCACCCATGTCGCGGGAGCTGACAGAAGTGGAAGTGCTGGAAGTGCTGGAAGTGCTGGAAGTGCTGGAAGTGCTACTAGCCGGTTCTGGTGGAGCGGGCTCCTTGGTTTCAGAAGAGGAGCATTGGACAAAGAACACCAAAGAGAATAAGAGAGAGAGTTTTCCAGAATTAAGGAGTTTCATGGATTGACCTACCTTGTGTAGGACAGATTCTAGAAATGTTCAGGATTTCTCAACTCAAAATGCAATGGACTTTTTTAGTTCCTATGGAATGCGCAGGGCAAAGACTCGATCACTTTTTAGCCTCCCATCTAAGTGACATAGCTACGCGTTCCCAAATACAAAGGTGGATTGAAAGAGGAGGAGTTTCCGTCCAAGGACTAACTACCACAAAGTTCGGATTTAAACTGGATTTTGGCACGGAAATCCAAGTTAGAAGACCCGAATTGCCCCCAGCGCACTTGGAACCTATTCCCATGGAAATTCCGATTCTTTGGGAGGAAGAAGAATTTGCCGTTGTCCACAAACCCCCAGGTATAGCTTGCCACCCGGGTCCAGGGGAGGACAAACCTACTTTGGTGAATGGGCTTCTCCACCAATTCAACAAATTGTCTTTTCACTCTAATGCTAGGCGACCAGGGTTGGTTCATCGACTGGACAAGCCTACCGAAGGAGTTTTATTAGTTGCAAAGTCAGAAAGGGCCCATTCAATCTTGGCGGGTTTTTTCCAGAATAGAACCATCCAAAAAACTTATCTAGCTTGGGCACTGCAATCCCCACCAGACTCGCAAGGTTCGATCACAAAACCAATTGCCCGTCATCCAGTCGATCGATTGAAAATGACCATTACAGAAAAAGGAAGAAATGCCATTTCCCATTATACAACGAAGGAGATAATTCCCACTCACAATGGTAGAAAATTTTCCCTTGTAGAAATAGAATTAGAAACTGGGAGAACCCATCAAATCCGAGTTCATCTGCAATCGATTGGCTGTCCCGTAGTAGGAGATTCTCTCTACTCCCGATCCTGGAAAGAGTATGAAAATTTTGGGTTACTACTGCTTGCGCAAAGAATTGCTTTCCAGCATCCCTTTCTTCCGAACAAAACAATTGATGTCTCAATCGAACTTCCTCAAAGGTTTCTAGATTTTCAGCGCAAATGTCGAAATTACTAAAAAACTCAATTAGCTTTGTTATCTGGATTTTTTTGGGAAAAATTCTGATTTCAAAAGCAGTCTTTTCGCATCATTTTTCTGTTCAGAGCAATAGTGATGCCCTGTACACCTATTTATTTGCGAAGGATTTGGTTAATAATATTACAATAATAAATGGATGGGCATTGCCACCATCGAACTATTTTTTTCCCGATGTATTTTTGTTTTATCTTACTCTTCTGGCCGACTTTTCCTTTTATGATATATTCTGTGTATGGATCGGATTCTTGCTATTTCTCTTGTTTAAGATAAGTCGTGAGTATTCTGGCAATTTTTTGGGATCTCTGTTTTTACCTTTTCTAACGATTATTCTAACTTTAGGCGATTTAGACCAAAAAGGACAATGGTTGCTACCAGGATTTCATTCTGGAATGATCTTAGGATTTTATATTTTGTCCAAAAACAATCAAATCACAATGACTCAAATTTTTATTTTATTACTTTTGTCAATTTCGGATCTATGGTTTCTACCAACGATTCTTCTGCCATTTGTTATATTTAATAGATATTTTTCTTCCTATACTAATTTTTTTAAGAACCTAGCGTGGTTTTCATTGTTCTATATTTTTATTTCAAAATGGATCAATTCTTTTTTTTCAAAAGCATTTGCTTATTCAAATATTCCTATCTCTTGGAAAGTTTCTCGTCTCTTCCATTCACTTATTCAACAGGATTTCTTTACATGGTTCCTTTTAATTTTATTTCTATATTCCATCTACCAATTGTTAAAATTGAATTCGGACAGGAATAGCAAACTCGTTCTATTGGCTTCTTGGAATTACCTCTTCCTTCTCGGTTTAGGACTTCCAAGCAAGACAAGGTATCTAGTGATTGCTTATCTTTGTTTGGGGATTTTGATCCTTAAAATATGGAATCGACTTCCCTTAGCACTTTTGCGGAACACCTTGTTTTTTGGTCTAGTCGGGAGCCATTCGATTTTTTCACACCTTTCAACTAGCAATCTGACCCTGCGAACTGAGTGTTTTGTGGGTGCCCCGGTCGATAGGCATTGGGTATCTGACTATTGGAGTGCAAAATACATGAAAGTCTTTTCAAATGATAAAATCGCTCCCTTGCCCGTGGACGAATATGGAAACCTTTACCACTGGATTCACAACCGCCGTTGGCACAAGGAATGGGATTTACCAAGTCAGTACTATTTTTACTCCAGAAAAGAGGAAAAAATACCAGTAAATGGGAAGGTCGAAAAAGAAAAGTCTTGCGGAGATGGGAAGATTCTTAGTATTCAGAGACAATGAATTGGGATCTGGAAACTGCCTTGGCTCTGTTGACCTTGACTTCCTTGGAAGTTGTCTTGGGAATCGACAATATCATCTTCATCTCCATCTTGACTTCTCGGCTTCCTCAAGAATCCCAAGAAAAAGCCAGGAAAACAGGACTTTTGCTGGCTATGCTTATTCGAGTCTTACTCCTCATGTCCCTTTCCTGGATAATGAAATTGACTTTGCCTTTGTTTACGATTTTGGGAGAAGAAATTAGTGGTAGAGACTTGATACTTATAATTGGAGGAATCTTTTTAATAGCCAAGAGTACAACTGAAATTCATCATAAAATAGAAGGTAGCGGAAATTCAGCAACTGGCAATACCGAATTAAAAAGCTTTGGGAAAGTAATCGTCCAAATCCTTATTTTAGATATCATTTTCTCCTTAGATTCTGTTATTACAGCGATTGGAATGACAGACAAATTAATTGTGATGATTACAGCCGTAGTACTATCGGTAATATTTATGTTAATTGCTAGTGGAACGATCTCCGAATTTGTTGATACTCGACCTACCATTAAAATTTTGGCTCTGAGCTTTCTTATTTTGATAGGGATGGCACTTTTGGGAGAAGGTCTTGACCTTCATATACCAAAAGGATATATTTACTTCGCAATGAGTTTCTCCTTTGTTGTTGAACTTCTAAATCTTAAACTTAGGAATAATACATGAATCGAAAAGAATTTTTAAACAAAACTTTTATTTCCGCTGTTGTCCTTATAAATCAAAATTCTATACTTGGAGAAGGCCTCTTGGATTCAGATGCAAAATCAAAACTTTTATCTGCGAAAACACTAGAAGAGCTAAAGCTCCAATTGATTCAAAACCAATCTTTAATACTTTCCTTAGAACAGTCTGGTCAGTGGCCCATAGGAAAAGTTCTTTCTCACTGTGCTCAAAGCATTGAATACTCCTTAGATGGTTTTCCCGAATCAAAATCCGTGATTTTTCAAAATACGATTGGCTCTCTCGCTTTTGGTATTTTTTCCATACGAGGAAAAATGAACCACGGCTTGACAGAACCGATTCCAGGTGCTTCGGAGCTTTTGGATGAACCAAGCTTAGGTATGAAAAGGCTTATAGTAGCATTGGAAAAATTCGAGAAAGTTAACTCTGATATTCTCAAGCCGCACTTTGCCTATGGAAAACTGGATAAAGCCGATTATGCGATGGCGCACAAAATGCATATCCAAAATCATTTGGAAGCTTTTTAAACCACTTCTAGTTCTGGATCTGAATTCTCTTCTTTCCAATCATCAAAGAATTCTCTATCCTCTTCTTGCCATTGTTTAACATCACAAATAATTTTTTGGACTTTTTGGTTTTCTAAAAGTGGCATAGCCTCGTTCCAATCGGTCACATGCCAATAAAATATTCCATCTTCTTGGAAATATTTAATTTTTTCGCTTGGAACATGACCGATTAGCAAACAGTTTTTTTCTCCAGATGGTATTCTAATAGTAACAATTGCTATACCATCCAATTCAGACTTAATGATTAAGTTTCCTTGGTGCGCTTCGATCATCTTGATGCTTAACTTCAATCCTAGACCCAGCCCAGAAGTTGAGGCTTCATTTGAAGAATAATTATTAGTCAAAACAATCGAAACAAAACCTAAATCTCGGTGGATCCACAATTTTACTTTAGAACTAGCAGGAGAATGTTTGATTGCATTAGAAAAAAGATTCTTCATTACCTCTGTGAGAATAGTTTCATCCCCCCAAAGCATTTCAATTCCTTCGCTTTGGACTTCCAAAAGAATTGAATTATCAAGACATAAGAATCTAAATTCCATCTGAATACGTTCAAGCCAGTGATTCAAAGAAAACCATTTCATTGAAAGTCTCATTTCAGATGTTCTCTCTGAAACTAAAATCTGTTTTACCATTTGCAATGCACTTTGAATGGCAGAGATGCTTAGTTCTGCCTGATTCTGAGTGATTTGAAGAGTTCCTTCACTCGAATTTTTACCCAAACTTTCGAATATATTTTTTACTCCAATCAAAGGCAATCGCAAATCATGTGATACAAGTTGTATCAAGTCTGATTTCCATTCATTAACACGATTTAGTTCTGAGGTTCTATCTATTATTTTAGTCTCTAGAGTATCATTTAATTCTTTCAATTCAAGGGATAACATTTTTTCAGATTCATGAAGAGAATATACCCTTCTAGTCAATACTAGAGTTTGAGGAACCACAAATAGGAAAGTTGTCAAAATCGGTAAATAACTGATGTGTTGAATATAATTTTCTGCATACAGAATAAAATACATATAATCAATAGTTCCAAATACAAAACTTACAAAAATAAAGATAGACTCATTAGGGGAAATAAAACAATTTTCAAATATATACCCCATGCCTATAAAAACAAGGATCAATGAAATTAAATCAAAAAAGAATAAATAGTGACTCATACTCAATGGGAAAATAACAATTAAGCAGATATAAGAAATAAACCAAAAATAGTAAGCTAAAAATATCGACTTATAATTCTTTTTTCCATATAAAAAGTAAGTTAATTTACATGCTAGTATAGCTATAATTGGAAAACTCATATGATAAATTTTCTTCATAAAGATAAAAATATCATCTGAAAAAATTTCAATAGGCAATCTATATGATCCGCCTAACATAGTTGGAATCATTGAAGCCAAACAAATATTGGCTAAATAGAGGGATGCCTTATTTTCCTTTCTTAAACTAAAAATAAATAAGTTGAAAAAACTTAGAAATAGCAACCAAGACAACCCAATCCAGACTCCAATTTTTTCTAGAGCTATTCTTTCGTAAACATCCGATTCTAGACCGATCAGGGGCGATTCCCTCATTCCAGAAATTCGATGAGTAAAATTAGACACAAGGAGCCTCAATTGGATTTTGGTCTCGTCCCCCGCAATTCGAAAGACACGTGATTTTATGGAAGGAATTGTTTCTGGTTCTGAGGTTCCGAATTTCCCGTTGGAATGTAATAATTTACCATTCCAGTAAAGGTCGTAAGAAGAGAAAACACCCGCTATGTAAAGAGTCAATTCCTCGCGTTCCCTAGGCAAAAGGATTGTCAATTGGTAAGTTGCATATCCATGACGCTCTTTGGAGGCTGAAGGGTGTTCAGTCCATTGTGCTGGAACTCGGATGAAACTCTGTTTTTCGGACGGAATGTCCTTCCAAAAAAACTCCCACTCCCCTCTAATAGATAAGGCACCTTGGTTAGGGTCCCAATCACGTAGGTCGAGGATTCCTTCGATGGCCTTGGTTTGGTTCGGTAAAATGTTGCAACTGAGTGTCAGGAGAAAAAAAATGATGGAGAACGCACGAAATAACTGATTTATGGCGGTTGTGGAAAAAGTACCTATCTGCATTTTAGAAGACCATGCCATTGTCCAAGAGGGCCTCAGAGCCTATTTCAAAGAAAGAGAGGACTTTGTCCTAGAACAAATTTTCTCTCACGGGAAAGAGTTACTAGACTTCTTGGAAAAAGACAGAACACCCCGTATTCTCCTTCTGGATCTTCACCTTCCTGGGGACTCTGGTTTGGATATTTCCCGTGAAATCCGAAACAAGTCTTTGCCCTGTAAGATCGTTCTTTATACGGTTCAAGAAACAGGTCTGCAAGTCCAAGAGGCGAAAGATCTTTTGGTAGATGGGTATTTGCTTAAGTCCGATCCGCTATCAGAATTGATACCAGCCCTAAAAAACATTTGGAAAGGCGCAAAGATTTTTAGCGAATCCACAGAGTCCTCGGACCTATTGTTTTCCAATATCCAAATCAAAATCATGGACTTACTTTGCAGGGGTCGAACCCAGACTGAGATCGGGGAAGTGCTTCAGAAATCGAGAAAGACCATTGAATACCACCTCAATCAAATGCGTAAAAAAGCTAGCGCAAGGAACAATATGGAACTCGTAGCCAGATTTCAGACGGCAATACGGAAATGAATGAAAAAGCTTTATCTTATCAGGCATGCCAAGTCCAGTTGGGATTTTGAAACTTTGCCTGATAGGGAAAGGCCACTTGCAAAGAGAGGGCACTCCCAAATCCGATTCCTAAAAAAATTTATCCAAAAGTTCGAATGGAGGGTAGACCAAGTCCTTGTTTCCCCTTCGAAGCGAACAGAGTCGACCTACAAGATTATCCATAAAGGGAATCCCTCTCTTCCTGATCCAGTTTACCGGCAAGAACTCTATGAAACCGATTGGAAAGAAATCCTCAAATTGCTCCAGAATGAGAAAGAAGAAAATCAATCCATTGCAGTAGTAGGACACAACCCTGGACTCGAAAATTTAGCTAGATTTCTTCTCACCAGCTCAGATAACTTAAGTTTGTTCTCAAAATTTCCTACATCTTCCTTTCTGGGTTTGCATTTTTCCAAAAACTCTTGGGCGGAGCTATCGGCAGGAACTTGCCAACTGGAGGTGTTCTGGATTCCTGGTAATTTGGGAAAGCAGTGATAACAAAATTTACAGCAAACCAAATCCAAACTAGAGTAATGGAACTGGCAGCGGCCATTCAATTGGATTACTCTGACAAAGAATTGGTTCTTTTGGGAGTCTTAAATGGGTCATTCATTTTTATGTCTGATTTGTGCCGTTCTATCGAAATCCCCCATCGGATGGACTTTTTGGGGACAAGCTCTTATGGTAACAATTCGTCCTCATCTGGCAACGTTGTCATAACTAAAGAACTACAAATTGATATTTTCAACAAAGATGTTTTGCTAGTGGAAGATATCCTAGATACAGGGAATACCATACATTTCCTAAAGAGTCATTTGCTAAAACAAAGCCCAGCCACATTTTCTATATGTACATTGTTTTGGAAATCAAAGAACCAAGACATTGAACCACAGTATTACGGTTTCCAAGTACCAGATAACGAGTTTCTGGTGGGCTATGGTCTGGACTTTGCTGGCAAATACCGTCATTTGCCTTATGTAGCTAGCCTCGCGGTTACTTGACTTCTATCGCTTCTGCTTCCACTTCAACTTCAGGAAGGGTTCCCCTAAGGTATCCAGCTTTGTTCACTACTTGTTGACCCCTTTCGCTGGTCAGATAGGTTATGAACTCATCCACTTTACCACCTTGATCCGTTTTGTAGATGGCAAATAATTCTCTCGCAAGTCTGTATTTTCTTTCGATAACGGATTTGATTCCAGGACTCACATACTCTTCTGTGGATCTTCTTGCGAAGTCAAGAGCCTTAATTTTTTCCTTGTTCTCTACGAGGGCACTTCCCATTCCCATATAACCAATAGCTCCCGAAGAAGTATTGATCACTTTTGCCATTTCTAGATTGTCTTTGACAATTTTTGCTGATGATGCAAATTGGAGGGTCCTATTCTTCTCAAATTCCTGTGGACCCAAATCTTTTTTTCTAAGGATATGATCTTCAAAATAATCCTGAGTACCTGACTTATCATTTCGTATAACTAAAGTAATTGGTAGATTTTCGCCACCCAGTTCTTTCCAGTTGGTGATTTTGCCAGAGAATACATCACTAATCTGTTCCAAATGAATCTTTGTAACAGAGTTCTTCGGATTTACGACGATTGCGACACCATCATACCCGACTCTGATTTTATCTAAATTCCCCGTTTTGCGGAGATCATCGAACTCTACTGGAGTCAGGTCTCTTGAAGAAGCCGCGATGTCAATTTTCCCTTTTCGAAGCGAATCTATTCCAGCCTCAGATCCTCCGCCTTGGACATCCACGCGAATTTCTCCGTGGTCTCTTTCGAACTCATTCGCTATGTAAACCATCATTTGATTCATAGTTTCTGATCCTGCGATACGGAGGGTTTGTTTTTCTTTGCAAGCCCAGAAGCCGAATGTAACGAAAATGAGAAATAGTAAAAAATTTTGTTTCATAGCTGTCTTTTGCATAAGGAATTCCGCAAGTATCGTCAACTTGAATTTTGAAATCCCGATAAAAAACCATAGATGAAGAAAACTCTAATTTTATTAATTTTGATGGCTTCTTCGGCCCAAACTCGAGAAAGGGAAGAGATGCAATTTTTGCGTTGGAAATGGAAAACCAGCCAAGTTTTAGAGTTAAACGAATACCATGATGTTGTAGTTCTCATGGCTGGGACGATGGTTCAAAGGGAAGATAAAAATCGCATTCTATTGAAGACCAAGGCATGTGACATGGGGGCGTGCAAGGTCGAGGGTTGGTTTGATACTTATTCAAGGTATGGAAAAAACTCCGGTCCTTTCCAAAAAGACAAAGAATACAAAGTTGAATTCAGTATTGCAAGAAATGGACGCTATTCTGTTCCAGAATTGGCACTCCAACCAAATCTTAGAAGCTTTCCTTCCTTTCCTGATCGAGAATTGATGCGTGGAGAAAAATGGACTTTAGTAGGTGAAGAATTTTTTAATTTTCAAAAGAAACAATTTCTCGTACCGGTCGATGCCGAATATACTTTGCTTGGTGAATCTGATTGGAAATACGAAGGAAATGGAGGAAGATCTGAAAAAATTCAATTCCAATACAAAATCAATTACCGAAATGAGGAAGATTCCATCCCTGGAGTTCCCGATCAAATTTCGGGCAATGCGAGAGGAAATATTTTTTTCAATGCCAAAAAAGGAATTCCTGAGTACAAAGAAGTAAGGATTGATTATGAATTCATTTTACCTGACAAATCGGTGCAAAAGGCACGGTTTCAGATTTATGGAGTCTACCAACTTCGAGATAGCCTCAGCCAAAAAGGAAGAGACTCTATAGAAGAGCAAGTCTTAAGGGATTTGATAGTTCCTGGAGACCCGGTTTGGGGAGATACAAGGGAAGCAATCCAAGAAAAATCAAAAATGCAAATTCTCCAAACAGAAGAGGGAATGACATTTGCACTCGATGCTATGCTTTTTGATACAAAAGATGCTAATTTAAAGCCTGAGGCCTTGGTTACTCTTGGTAAAATTGCAAGAATTTTGAAGCGTTACCCAGATAGAGAGATTCGAATCAGTGGTCATACCGACAATGTAGGAACCTCCGAATCGAACCTGAAACTCTCAGAACAAAGGGCACTCCAAGTATTACAAAACTTGATTGAGAACCATAACATTCCTGAGGAAAGGATTTCATTCCAAGGGTTAGGTTCTAGCAAGCCTATTGCTACAAATGACACCGAGAAAGGTAGAGCAAAAAATAGAAGAGTAGAAGTGACGCTTCTGCTAGATTAAGCGATATCGATATCCATTCCAATGGAAAATGGAGGAACCAAAGGTTGGCTAAGATTTTTGCCTCTTTCAACCAGCAATTCCATTCTTCTTCGAAGCTCTGCCATGATTTCCGCAAGAGATTCTTTTTTGTTCTTTTGGTAAGATTGGTAAAATGGCTCCAAAGAAAAGGGATCTCCTACCAAAACATGAGCTTGTCTTGGCCTATAGTTGAGCTGACCAAAAACATGTCTTTCGAAACTGTATACCCATTCCATCAACCTTTCCGCTGTGGGATAGCTAATCAGATTCTTTGGTTTTGTAATAAGGAAAGTATAGGCCATATCAACTAGCTTCTTCGCTTTTTCTATCTCTTCCATCTTCAAATTTTTCGGTGTAGTGGACAACGGAGTCCCAGCATCCCAGCTATCTAAGGCGGTGAATAAGCTCCGAATCTTCTGGATCGCATTCTCTGATTCATCAAATTGAACTCCCAAAATATTCCCAGCTTGGTTTAAGGCAGTATGACGCGCTCTACCCAGTCTATAATCGAAGTCTTTTCCTTCTATATCAGCACGTGGGACTCCGAGTTCTGATTCTGTTTGTTCGAGTATCACTCGTCCTACAGTAAGGAATCGCCTAAGTAAAGTTCTTCCACCTGGATGCACTTTAACTTTTGCCTCTATCCTTCGGAGACTATTTTCAATTTCATTCAATTGCGAGTTACGACTTCCAGATAGGATATATTTTACAAAGACTGGAAGCATGTGGATTTCCGCTCTAGGATCATTTTTTTTGGCATCATCCAATCCCCAAATCCCGATTTGGGCGATCCCAGGCATGAATGGAACCAGGTTGTCATTTTCGCCCGTCATCATTCCTTCAGGATAAATGACCAGCTTGCCTTCTTTCTCACTAAGTATCTTACGAGCCATCTTCAATGCATCTCTATCCACTCCACCTGACAAAACAGAAAAAGCTCCGATTCTTTTGATCAACTCTCCAACCAAACCAAAACCCCAGGTGAAGACATTACGAGATGCCATGTAATAAAACCTTGAACCCATCCGACTGGAAACATAATAGGCAATAGGTGGTTCTATGCTTGAAGGGTGATTGGACAGGTATATGAGCCGATCTTTTTTTAGAATTCGGAGCTTCTCTTCGTCCTCTCTCGTTAAAATCACACCATCTAGATTAAATGCCAGTTTTGTGATAAAAGGAAAGGCAAAATCGAGGGACCAAATCAACGGGTATTCAATCGAAGGGGCGATAAAGGAAGATTTCATATCTTTATTCATGGATATAGCCCCAAGTTTCCAAGATTTTTTTGACCTCTTTTCCCATTTCCTTTTGAGTTTCTGAAGTTTTTCCCAAAGCCCATGAAGGGTCTATCCAAACCCAAGGTTCTTGGGAAGTTCTCAGTCCAATTGGTTCACCTTGGGAAAGACTCAATTCTGTGTGAGAAAACCTAGTTCCAAAGGCGCCGTGACGAACCATTTCGGGTTTCCCTTGGTTTCTCAGTTGCAATTTAAAACCAAACTCTGGATTAACGAGAAACAGTTTGATGAGCGATCCCTCCTTTCCTGGAGTGGCTTGGAGATGCACGTTTTTAGCTGAAAAAGGTGTGACGGTAAAACCTTTTGAGTCTTGCCAGTCGTAAAGGGAACCCTCCAAATTCAAATCAGCCTCATAAATACATCTTTCCGTACAAGGGGGAAGCCAAAGGTTCCAAGAATTTCTTTTGAGATACTTGCCCTGTCTGATTTGAGAACGAAATCCAGAGGCAATTTCGGCTCTATCTCTTGCCAAGTTTCTCATTTCACTGGGATCTTTCTTGGTATTGTAAAGTTCTTCTTCTGCATCTTCTGGTATTCCTTCAATGGTTCTTCTGACTTTCGTAAATCCAGGGTACCTCCTAATATACTTCCATTCGTTTGTTCGAATCGACTCAGACATTCTACCCTCAGTGAAAGCAGGGATTTCTTTGGGTGCAGAATCAAGACCTTTGGCATACTTGCTGTAATCCATTCCGCGGAATTGGTTGTAGGGGATACCCATCCAACCAAAAAGTGTGGGTGCCAAATCTAAAAGAGAACTAACCCCCCTAACCTTCCGATTTTTCATTTCTTCCTGTTGGTTTCTTGGTGGTTTGATAAAGAAAGGAACTTGTATTTCTTCATCGTAGTGGGTCTCTCCATGCCCAAATCTTCCCTGGAGAATGAAGTGAGCGCTATAATCGTGGTGTTTGGAGAACAACTCTCCATGGTCTCCCGTAACTATGATCCAAGTATTGTCGTAGATTTTTTGATTTTTGAGTTCTTCTACAATTCTTCCAACAACTTGATCAGTGAAGTAGATCTCACCAGCATACCTAAGCACTGCAGGTTCCCATTTGGCAATTGTTTCTGCAGGTAAAATTTCCCTCACTTTTCGTAACATTTCGTTTGGCGGAGAATAAGATCCATGAGGTGTATTGAGATTCCAATGCAAGAAAAAAGGTCTGTGAGATTTTTTTCTTAGGAAGCGTAATGCTTCCGATGCCAGTTCTTCAGTATCCACGACGTCCATACCGACTTGGTAAGAATCATGAAAACCGAGATCGACACCTACTGTAGTATAGTCCAGAAAGAATACATTGTTCATGATGGTCTTAGTATAGTATTGTTTTTGCCTCAATTGGGAAACGATGGTTTCCCGAGTTTTTCCATAATAAACTTGCCTTTGGTAAGCCTTTGTCGTGAACCATGAGTTGCCCAGTCCTAAGTTGCTTGCGTAGTCGGAATGAAATAAAGCAATCATCGATGGCTTGGTCCAGTTTCCATTGGCAACTGGATTTTCGAAGAATAAAGATTCTTTAGCAATTTCGTCTTGATTTGGAGTCAATGAAGGGATTGAAAGTCCAGTACCTTCATCTAAAAAAGCTTTTCCGCCGTAACTTCCATAAAAATCTTTTCTTGCCGAATCAATTACAATCAGAATTACATTAGGCGAGTTAGTCATGATCTCTTCGGCTTCTAAGGAAACTAGTCTCGGCTCTCCGACAAAACAAACGCTTTCTTTTGATTCCCATTGGAAGATCAAATCATTTCCAAAAGAATTCTGAATTTCAAATTCCTCCCAGACTTCAGGAGATTTGCCTTGCCATTTCATTATTTCCTTTCCATTTGAAATTATCGTAAGGACCCCGGATTCTTGGAATTTTTGTCTATTGCCAAGGAATCCTAGTTTGGTGTGCAATCGATACCTACCTGCTGGGATGCGAAACCGAATCATACTACTTCCCCGAGGTAAGAGTATGGAGTCGATGGAGTGATTGAGAAAAATTTCAGGGTTTGTATTGAAGGTGATTTGGGTGTTCTTCCATTTGTGTTCTATGGGGAGTTGAGAATGCCTACCAGGGTTTTTTTTCCAATGGTAGCTCAAATCTCTGGATTCTTGAAAGGGAAATTGATCCAAAAATTGCGTCTCTGGATCGTCCCACAGCCTCAATAGGTCCACATGAGGGGGACTGGAGTGGAATTTTTGCGTTTGGCAATGCCACAAAGCTAGGATAAGAAATAAAAAGATGCTTTGTTTCAGGTTGGACTTCCT
>Ga0169931_10007235_pt1 | contig 16515 bp, 15 predicted proteins | sample Kivu_15m_20L_FD_129675 | JGI IMG/M metagenome (GOLD analysis project Ga0169931, IMG submission 129675) | Freshwater microbial communities from Lake Kivu, Western Province, Rwanda to study Microbial Dark Matter (Phase II) - Kivu_15m_20L... | ecosystem: Environmental > Aquatic > Freshwater > Lake...
AAGCCCTCTCAATCTTGCCGAAATAGAAGTATATGGCGGGGACGGTGTCAAAATTGCGAGTAGTACAATAAAAGCGACGTCATCTCCACAATATGGAGATGATTGGTGGTACAACAACATATGGAGTCCAAAATATCTCATTGATGATAAAATGCCCAATAATCTCACGATGACAACAACACAACAAGACCCTGGATACTCTGGTTTGCCACATACAGAGGCATCTAAAGATGCTTATATGCAACTTGATCTTGGTAGTGACAAAACTATAAGCAAAGTTGTCATCAAAAATAGAATAAATGGTGGTCAAGAACGTATGATTGGCACTATTTTAGAATTAATTACTTCTTCAAATGCAGTAGTTTTGTCAATGCCCGTAACAGTGGCTAAGAATATTTATACATTTACACAAAAGGAAGATGGATCTGCTTTAGTACTTGCCACAGAGTAATAAATTGAATTTAAAATCAACTTGCTATGATAATAACAAATCAACAACACCAAACAAAATTTAAGAGATTCAAATGGATAATCCAAACAACAAATTGATTACAAAAGAACAAGTTGAAAATATTTTAAATTATTTTGGCAGCATTGGTGACAATGGTGAACGGCTATGCATTAATAATTTAGAACCATTTCAACGCGCATTTATTCATGAAAGCTATTATCAATCTGTTCAAAACTCAATAATGAACAAGTTGATTCAAACAAGCAATACGTATGTAACATTGATTCCAAGTGAATCAAATGAACGTTTAGAATATTTAGGAGATCATATTTTAAAGGCAATTGCTGGACGATATCTTTTTGAAAGATTTGATGATGAAAGAGAAGGGTTCTTAACAAAATTAAAAATTAAAATAGAGAAATGCTCAATGTTGCATAAAATTGGAGTGACATTGGGCTTCAAAAAATACTTGCTGTTGTCACTCCAAGTTGAAAATCAAACAATACTGGACATTGATAGGGGAAGAAATTGCCCAAGTTATTATGAAGATGCATTTGAAGCATTTATTGGTGCGATTATTGTTCATTTTCAAGATGATGGATATAAATATGCCGAACGATTTGTAAGACTTGTCATTGAAAATATTATTGACTTTGCTCAAATCATTTCTGTGAACGACAATCATAAAGACTCTCTTCAACGCTATTTCCAGAGTCGTCAAAAATGGAAAACTCCAGTATACATTTCATTAAACGAAGAAGGTCCTTTATATAGAAAGGTTTTTACGCGTATGCTTACGATTTCTCTTGAACAACTTAAAGAGTTTGATGACCACATTCAAAAGAAAATCAAGTATTATACTCAAAATGTTATAGCAGAGTATAAACAAAATAATCAAAAAATCTTTACTCATCTTTTAGAACTTCAAGAAGCTGGCAATTATGTCCTTGGATTAGGATTTGGTCGTAAAGTAACAGCAGCCGAACAAGATTGTGCTAAAACATGTCTCAACAATATTGATATCGACTTGAATTACTAATAATTATTTCAACTTCCATAAATCGTCTAAATCAATTGTCAAATGGTCCATCTGACACATTGTTGTCTGGGTTTTAAGTTCGTTATTGTGCGTGCAAACGTTTGTGATGTATTGTTCAAGAAGTGCCATTTTTAGACACACTTCCATGTTGGAACTTATAGCTTTTGCTGTAGAAGCAAGAGAAAAAATATTTAAAAACCGTTTAAGGATTCTTAAATCGATTTTGTCAATATTGTTTTGTTTATACTCGTATGATTCATAGCTGTTGATATTGAAGCTTATATGTTCATGATTGATTTCAAATAACTTGTATTGGTATACAATATCAACTATATAAGACATGGTGCCTTTATGACTATCATGCAATAAAGTTTGTTCGTAGAGTGAAAATTTTTCTTTTTTCGAAGTGTTTTTGCCTTTTTTAAGTGTCACAAACAACTCGTCCAAATCTTTGCATTTTTTCAAAATTATACTTGCCACACTAAATAACAAAGAGTTGTTCCAATCGCCAATGTAGGATTGTTGTTGATGAAGTGGTTTTGCAGAAGCTTTTTTAACTTCTTCAAAAGAATTTGCAAAGTTTAATGAAATGTCTCTGTATGTTGATAAGGGAACATTGACACTCGTTTTTGATTTTTGTATATAAAAGCTGGGTTCTAAACAACTTAAAACTGTATAAGGGTCGTATAATTGCCAAAACTGTTGATCATAAATTTTGCTTTGTATAATTTGTGAATCACTAAAAGAATTTGCAATGTTTGCAACAAGATCAATTTGATCACAATGAACCAAGTTCAAGTAGTTTTGATACAAACTATTAGATATCAAAGACGGTTCAGACATGCAAATGCATAAAAAGGAAGGCGTGTCATATGGGGTATTTGTAATATATCTTATTTTGTCATGTAAATCTAAATCTACATGTTTCATTTGAACCGATGATAAAAATGTTTCAAAATCGCAAGGTTTTTGAATGTCAGTGTCTTTTGATATTTTCCATTGTTCTAACAAGAATAATAACTGTCTGCAATCAAATACCGAGTGCTCAATCATTTTTTTCATATTTTCTTTTGACATCATCAAGTTTTCTTGTGTATCAATTTCTGTTACCAACTTGATTAATTCGAGCAAACTTGGTTTTTTAACTTCAATGCTTGTAAAAGTCTTGCTTTTATGAAAAAAGTCTACATATTTTTTGTCATTTGAAATCATAATAATTGGCACATTAATGTTGGCATGAGCGTGAACAGTGTCAACAAAACTAACAATTGATTTTTCACACAGCTCAATGTTGTCCACAACGACCACATTGTATTTGTCTTTTTGTCTGCAATTCCCAATGTTTGCTAAAGTTTTGTCAGAAATACCAACGATTCCGGAAACAATTTCCATCATTTTATCATTGTTTCGAATGTCATTGGAATCAATTTGAATTATGTTGAAGCCTTTGAATAGTATTTGAACCATTGTCGATTTTGAACTCCCTGTGGGACCATGTATTAGTAAAGTATGTTGGCATGGCATCTTTTCTTGTGCACGTGCTTCAAGATAAGTTATCCATTTTCTCACTGCAGATACAACATCTTTGTGAAAAAGAGCTTTTTGAGTTGTAGGTTTGTATTTTTCTGCAAATGACATACCTTTGTAATTTATTCTGTAATATTAATAATTATTTTAAATGCATATTTTTTCATTTGTTTATTATAATACATGACACAGCCAATTGCTTCCCCTATAAAGTACATGGCACAACCAATTTCTACCCCTATAAAATACATACAATGTATTATATGTAAAGTAAAACTTCCACTTCACACAGTTGAGCACATTTGTCAATTTAGAAAGCAATTCGTATCAAATAAATAAATATATTCTTATACAAGAATAGTAAAAAATGACACCGGATATTGAAAAGTCTTTGCATGAATACTTTCTTCTTCAAGGTGAAGTATCGCAAATGAAAACTAGATCCAAAGAGCTAAAACAAAAAATTAGTAGTTTAGAAAGAAGCATCAAAGCGTACATGGAATCTAACCACATGACCAATCTAACAACAACAATGGGAGAAGTCATATTGTACGGTAAAAAAGTAGCTCAAACATTCAAAAAAGAAACCATTATTGAGACGTTGACAGAAAAATTACACAATTCCAAACAAGCGGAAGAGCTAACTGATAGCATCATTCAAAACAAAAAATTCAAAATAGAAGATAAAATTAAAGTTGTCTTAAAAAATTAGCTATTCAATTTCATCGTAGAACTGTAGCATTAATCTGTCAACAAATTGTTCAACATCCATTTCTTCGCCGACTTCTATTCTTGGCAATAAAGGAGTGGTAAGTAAACGATTTTCAACTTCGAATTCCATGTCATAACCATTGTCGGAAAACTCAATCAATAAATGTCTCTTGTGCAAGACAACGTAATCTTCAGCCTTTATAAAATCATTTTTGCAAAACATATTAATCGGCATTTTGCAATTGAGTTGTTCATACACAATGTCTTCAAGATAATCTTTGTATCTATGTTTAAAATGATGCACCAAGACCAAACTTTGTTTAAAAGGTATATATTCCATAAAGGTCGGGACATTTGCATACTTTTCCATCAAAACATCAAATACTTGCAAACAAAAAGGTGGCATAAGTGATTTGAGCATGTGATAAACATACGCCTTTTTTCTCAACTTTTCTAGTTGTTGTATTCCATGTTGGTGCTGTGGGGTAATACAATCACCTTTGTCATGGTTTGTGCACAAATCTTCAGTGCACATAAAGGATGGTATATTATCTTTTACAAACACGTCCGTATCAAACCTAAAACACCCATTAACACCTGTTGTATTCCAGTGTTCATGTAAGCCACGTATTTTAAACCCTATTCTTCCGCATGCATAACATCTTTCTAGACTATGATGAGACATTCCATTGCATTTTTCTGTCTTGTATAAGCTAATTTTGCATATACAACATATCATGTGATGATTGGCATCAAGTATGACATTTTCTATTTGAGATATTGCAATATCTATAGTGATATCTTTGTTCAAGTAAAGATAGTCATCTTCAAAATAGCTATTTGACTTTTCACTTGATTTATTAAAGTAGTAGTTGTAAGAACTCGGAGATTCGTTTTCGTAAGAGATAATACAATCATTGCATTTCTCTATAAAAAATGATAATTCTTGCTTGCAATGATAGCAAAATCGTTTAAGGCACAACTCGTTTTGGGAACATTCTATAACCAATTCTCCTTTATTTTTACTTTCAATTTCAGAATTATCGACCAAAATAATAGAGTTACAATTTGTATTATAACAATTCAATATACTTTGCCCAGGAAAAGCAAATTGCCCAGAATGCTTTACATAATCTGACCATTCTTCGCTTGTGTTGCATATTTTTTCAATGGACGAGTGTTCAAATACGTTTCTAAACCCAATGTTTGTTGAACAATCTTCAAATGGATAAGGGCAATAAATATGAGAATTGGTGCTATTTATGGGATGATTTTCGTAATTGTGGGTGATTTTTCTCAAGCAACCCACGCAAATAAAATGTTTTGAACAACAACTTTTGACAACTAAATCATCCGGCAATGTCCTGTTTGGAAACAGGTTCAAGTCAATATCTAATAATGATATGGGTTGACTTGAAGTGTCATTGTTGGAAAAGCATACACAGCAAATTGCGTTCATTAAAATAGACAAAACATTATTTATTTAACAATTGTTGACTACAATTGTTGAATACGTTGAATAACAAACACAACTACAATTGTTTATTCATATTCTATCACGCAAACAAAGTTAAAAGTAACAATTTGATCAAGTTTATAAGAGATGGGATTACATATTTCAATGCCAATATTCTCGAATTTTATTGTTTCTTCAAAATCAAATACTGACGGAAATGGCTCTTTGTCCATCCAAAAATGTTTTGCGCCATAATGGTCACTGTAAGGAATTTGGAGCATTTTGAAATATGAATCATTTTCACCAGAGTAAACTTGTGGTATTTCTTTTTCATTCACAAACAACTTTAGGAACAATGTATCAAAGATTCTTGTGTTTGGATGATGTTCAGATACACAAGTACTTTCACAAGTATACTCTTTTTCTGAAAACCCCAACATATCGCTAATGGGGAATGCAGTTGAACTGTGTGGGAAAACTATTTTAAAGGGAGATGCACATGTAAAGTACGTTTTGTGTTTTAATGGATGCAGATAAACCTTGTATGTCGCATTGTTAGGAGAATGTTTGTTGCAAATTTCTGTAATACATTCCATCAATTGGTATATGTCATAATACCCAAATGGAATGTTGACTTGAAACTTGCGAGAGTCTGATTCAATAATTTCAAACTTGTTATTTGTGTGATTAATGTTGTACAAATTGCATTCTATTTCAATAGATTCAAAATATATGCTTTTTATGATTTTCCCACTTAATAGTGGAATTTGAAATTTGTATCGTCCTTCAACAAGGTTGGTTGCATTTACAGAAAACAAGTGTTCAATGTGTACTTTTGTGTCATCCTGAGGCTGTTGTTGTGTGTTCGTTTCAAGTTGCTGTGGTTGTGTAGCCTGAGGCTGTGTAGCTTGAGGCTGTGTAGCTTGAACCTGGAGTTCGCGTGGTTGTGTACCGGCAAAGTACTTTGTGATGTCTTTTTTTATGAAATGTTCCAATTGTTGTATTGATAGTTGGTTTAATTGACCAAGAAATTCTTTGCTACTGTTGTGTGTTTGAGGAGGCAAATTGGTAGTAGACCATATGTAATGTTGAATTTCAACAACAATTTGTTTATATTTGTTCGCATTTTTGCGTATAAAGTTTTGTGTTTGTAAATCATATTCATCAAAAAGTTTTGTGACAACAAATTCGATGATATGGGTCGTGTTTTTAGACGAAAAAAATATTTTTTGCAGTTCCATTTTGCTTCATACTATTTATTAGATAGTAAAAAAATACCATATTTTGGCGCAACTATAAAAAAAAAATGAAAAAGAATAAATAAAGTCCATATATAAAAACATCATGAACGAACTCTTTATTGAATCATTTATCAAAGGACTTGGCAAGTCGTCTGCTACTATTATTGTTCTTGGCGCCGTTGTCACTGTTTTTTATGGCATGCAAAGACCGTCTAAGAAAAACGCAGCACGTGACACTCAAACAAGCGACCAACGTGAGCAAAATGTTGACGTTGATGTAGATGTAGATGTTGAGATTGAAAGAAAGAACTCGTCTCTTTCCTTTAAGCACTTATTTGATCACAGATTCATGTAATCACAGATTTATGTAATCACAGATTTGGTCTCAGGCTGTAAAGTTCTCGTATATTTTTATTAGAAAATGGTTTTAATTATCTGATTTTCTAATTTTTAGGAATAACAAATGCGCACCCAATTCCGTACGTATCACATGGAGTTTTTGTGTCAAGTAAGATATCCATATTACTTTTGCTTGTGTACTTCTTGGTTGCATCTTTGACCAAAAGACGTGTATTCACACCTGCATATGTATTGCTATGAATTTGTGTAGCTAATTGTGGATCCTCGCATAGTGGTTGGAATCTATTGATGGAAACACCAGGGAGATTGCAAGATTTATCTACTCGTGTATACTCTGGCGCCAATCTAATATCAGTACATTCATTGATGTTCCATTTAGCATTTGATGAATTTGGCGTGTACTTGTCGTTTGTACATTTTGACAGCAATCTGGTTTGTCCTCTTAGTTCACTTTCTAAATCAATTGATTCTTTTGGAATTGACTTGAAAGGATTGTGAGAAAACGGAGCGGTAGCTAAAAAACAAGATTGTGGAGATTCTCGAATCATTGAATCCGTTGTCCAAGAAAATGGCGCAGAGCTTTCTTTGTTTTTTTGTTCAAGAGCACAAGCATCTGAAGAATTGCGTGTAAACGAAAAATGTGACATCTGGTCTTAATAATATACAATGACAAAATAAAAATGAAAATTGATGTCTAAAAAACAATAAAAATGAAATCTTCCGTTGATTGGTGCGAGTTAAACTACAGTTCTAATGCATACATTGCGGAGTTTTATAATACCATAACAGGCGTGTTTATTTCTATTTCAAGTGTATGTTTTTACTATAAATGCAATGAAATTCTTAGGCACGTACCAAGTCATTTTAAAAACGTTCAATTGCTTTTGCATCTTGTGAGTATTGGTACCATGCTTTTCCACGGAACGTTGCTTTATCCTTTTCAACTTTTAGATGAATTACCAATGTTAATGATAGCTATGCAATATTTAAATTTTGTTTCTTTACTTAACCAATCCACTTTTCAACAAAAAACGTTTCCTATTAATAAAGAAATCTTGATTGTGATAGCAACATCTTATTTTATACATCCAATGCTACAACAAACAATTTTCCACATTTCCTTAAAGTATTATGAAATAAATATCATTTATGGTCTTTACAATTTGTCAAAACAACTAAATTTAAATGCATTTTCAACTCTTCTTCCAATGAAAGCAGCACATACTGAACCAATGAAAAACTTGCTTTATCGTTATATTCTTTTGCGCAAAAAAACATCTTGGCATATTAAACTAGCAACAATGTTTTATACAACAAGTATGATACTTTGGTTTCTTGATCAAACTGCATGTTCACATGTTGAATTCCTCAAACTTCATGCTATTTGGCATATTTTGTCAAGTATAGGCATTTATCAGTTGAATATGGTCATGTTGAATCATCACCTCATAAATAGATTATTAAAGTCCATTTAAAGAAACTGAATTTTGAAACATTTTGCTTGGCACTTAAGCATGACAGTTGTTCAAATTTCCACAATTACATTGTCAGTAAGCATTCCAAACTGCATTTTAAATTTGACCAACATTGGAAAGTATCTCAATATTGACAATTACATTGTTGGAATAAAATACAAATATGCCGATCTCGACATCATAAAAGGCAATTACTTTACAACTTTATTCAAGAAATCAAAATCAAAATCTTCAGTAAAAGCCAAGTCGAATCTTTTTTATAATCAAGTCACTATTATTTATAACAATAATGGAAACTTTGTCAACGTCAAGTTGTTTGGAAATGGCAGTTTGCATTTAACCGGATGCAAAACAATTTGCGAAGGTCGTTTAGTAGCTGTTCAACTTTACGAAAAGCTTCTTGCATTGAAAGAAAAAAATGATACAGTTTTTTTAACAAAAGACGATAATCATGTTTGGCTTGACAAGGACAAATTAGTGTATTCAGTAAACAAATTGCAAACAATTGGGTACAAGAAAAATGAAAGTACATATGTTATTCACAAAAAGGAATACAACATTGATGTGAAAACGGGCATGTTCATTGCATGTAAATATCAAACAGGGCGCAGACGATGTTTGCTCAATTTTGACGGAGAAAGCATTGGATATAACCAAATTGAGCTTTTAAAAAACAAGAACAAATTTTACAAACAAAACAATAATGTTTTGTTGGACTATGAAAATGAAATGATCTTTTATCAGTCACAAAAGACACATGTTTTAATTGGAAGAATAAAATACTATATGGATATAGGAAAGCTCACAAAGGCAAACACCGATGATTGTTTTGAAATTGACTATAGTTGCAATCCCTTCCAATCGTTTGATGAATTATCATTGAACAAAATTGATGTAAACGTGAATTGCATGAATGTTTATTTCAATATTGACTTCAAGTTGAATCGACAAAAAATGTACGAGCAACTCATCAAAGACAATTACATTTGCAAATACAATCCCGAATCTTATTCCGGCATTAAAGTCATATTTAAATTGAGCAAGGACAATGCTTCCTTTGGACATTGTTCATGCAATAATAAATGCACATGCGTAAACATTACATTTATGATATTTCAAAGTGGAAATGTTATTGCAACCGGATTTAAAAATGAAGAACAGATTCGTAATTCAACTGATCATTTCTTGAGCTTTTGCGAAAAATACAAAGAAAGTATAAAAATGAAACCATTAACACTTGACAAATAATCTTGTGAGTATATTGCAATCTATTTATTATGAAATATTTCGTGAATGTAATGCAATATCATTAATTATCTTGTAATGTAATATTATTATTTGTTGTTACATTATAAGATGTATCAGTTAACTCCTACTGTTAAAACCGCAGACGGCACTGAATTGTTTGATACACATATTATGATAGATGAGGACACTAGAACAATAAAAGAGAAAATATTTTTGATAACAAAGGGAATCAAGTATCACCCAATTTTTACTAAATTAGATATATCTCATGATGGACAACTTTTTTCATTGAACGAAACGGACATTCTTTCGCTTTTGAGTAATAACAAATTACTTACTGACAGATACTTTATTCAAGTTAGTAGTTTTTGGGATTATGTTGATAACGGTGAGATTTTGACAAAATTAAAACTAGGCAACGAATACCAAAACACACAATCTATTTTTCTAGATTTGACTGAAGAAGATTACGAGTTTGTGATATCATATAAATGGTCTTTAACAAGTGGTCAAGAAATCGATAGTGAAAGTAAAAGAAAAGCCAGCGAATACTTACAATTAAGGACCAAGTTAGAGTCGGAGGATAAATATGCCGACATTCAAAAAAACGAGCTCGTACAAATGTTTTATATAGAAGCGAAAAACAAAAACGACACCTTTATTAATACAGCGGAAATTGCTTATTTAAATGTTCATGTGGATTTGAAAGCACACGATTATGAAACCGGAGTCAAAGGAAGATTCATCAACTTGGAAAAAGTATTCAACATTATTGAATTATCCAACGACTTGCCATTTATTATTTTCAATACATCAAATGAACCTGTGATAAAGATTTACAACAAGTTGTTAAATGTTATCAGTGAGAAAGAAGTACGTGCCTGGATTTTAAATGAGAAAAAAAAGGCCAATATTGTGTCTTACAAAAAAGTCAAGGGTATCATGTTAAAGTATAGACTAAAAGACAATTTGTTTATGACCATGAATATACTTGATAATGGGATGATTATGTCTAAAATATCCTTTACGGAAGATGACACTATCAATTTGAATATAGATGACATTATAAATTTAATGTCACAAGGAATCAATTCTTTAGTTGAAAATGTCAATGCATTATCTGGAGTTTTCACACAATCTAAAAAATTGTCTTTATTTCAAGACTCAATTATAACAATCAATAATATCACAGTAGCCGTTCCAACTACTGAGCATATTAATTTGCAAGATTTTCAAAAGTCTTTGTATAGCCCCTATATTGGTAATTACATCTTTGAGTTGAAAGACACATTAGCAACAGATTTTGTATCCATGTATTATAAAAAGTCGTCAAATTCGTTAGAAGACGAAGGGGAAAGAAAAGGACTAACTGTCAATATAAGAGATAATCCATCGGTGCTTGGTTCAAGTTTAATCAACATTTATAGTGCCAACAACATTCAGCAAATTCATGCAATCATTCAACAAATTTACATTTTATACAAAATTAGCAACGATAGTAATCAGACAACAGAAACCAGAAAACTAAAGAGCAAAAGTCAAATAAAGGTTTTGAACGAAGGCGGTATAAAAATTAGCTCAAAGGAGTGTCAAAAGAAAAGGCAACCACTTGTAGGTGAAGAAAACACGAATCCATTGAGTTACACCCTTGAATATCGTGGCAAAACTTTTACATGTCCCACCAAAGAATACCCTTACCCTGGCTTCTTGGAGAACAATCTACCATGCTGCTTTCAAAATAACCAAAAAGGAAGAGATCCTTTTTTGAGAAATATGTACCCAACAGAATTTGATATCTACATTCAACCATCCAACTTTAAAGTGCGCATTACAGACAGTACTACAAATGAGACATTTGAAACGTTTGCAATTAAAGTGGTATCCGATTACATCACTGGATTTGATGAGACGAACGCATTATCGCGTTTTTACATCATCTCAAAAGATAAAAAGCTTATGCCCATAAGTGATTTAAATTTAATTCAACAGTTGGAACAAGAAGAGCAAGAACATGATATTTGGCTCGAGAGTATTTCCTTTGCAAAGACAATTTCCGAGCAACCTAAGAATAGATGTGCATTTTCTCCAAACATGAACTTGACAAATAGTATTGACATTAATGCCCCTTGTCAACACCATAAAGCAAACATATACTTTGGTTACAATCTAAGCTCGAATCCTTGTTGCTTTGATAAACCTAGAAACAAATATGTCACAGGGAAAAAATCAAAGGAGTCCAATTTAACAAAACAACATATTTTGCAAGAAGACAAGATTACTGGGTACAAACGACTTGGATACTTGCCTGCAAAATTAAACTTGTTATTACATAAAATCATCGACACTCCTCCTAATAATGACAAGTTTTATCGCATGGGAGTATTGCAAAATTCAACTGCATTCATGAATGCCATCACTATGGTTGTGCAAAATTCTACACGCATACAAGTTGATAACATGAACAATTTGAATGAATTAAAAGCATTTCTTGTAGCACAATTACGAAGCAACCCTGATCTTTTCTTGCAATTGAACAAAGGAAACTTGAGTGCAAAGTACAACACTATCGAATCTTATATTAAAAACTTGGCTGACCTTGCGAGTGTCCCTCCCTCAGATATAATAGACTTGCTTCATAGAACTCTTAAAATAAATATTTTAATTCTTGATATCCCCTACTCCATATCTAAATCAAGCAAAATTCCAGAATATGATAAAATAAAGTTAAAGTGCCACCATAATATAACACACAACAAAGATTACCCTTTTGTTATCTTGCTTCAAAAATTAAAAGCCTACGAAATTATTGTCAAAGTCGGTCCAAGCGACGTTCAGTATCTTTTCAATTATGAAACAAATGGGAGTGTCAAAAGCAACATTGTCAACTTTTTTGTAGAATATTATAATACATCATGTGTAAAGGAAACAATTTATCCAAAATCATATCAATATACACAACTGCCTACACTTCAAACAGTTGTAGAATTGCTTGAAAACACAAATCACAAGATTGTTTCCCAAATTGTGAATTCCTCAAACAAAGTAGACTTTTTGCAAACAAAAAGCATGGCACTCATCCCCATTAAAGAAACTGGCATTACTGACGGACTGACTATTACCTCTTTGGAAAAGTTGGAAATGTTGGACTTGAAAGATACATTGCAAGTTTATTTACAAATAAATAATTATTTTGATAATCAAATTGGGGTGCTGGGAGTGACAATTGATGATGACAATAATATTACTGCAATTATGACAGCATTTGGCGTCTTAGTACCTGTTACAGGTTTGCAAAAGTTTAGTTCAGATTTAGAATTGACTAAATTTCCTTTCAAGTATTACCCCAATATTGATTTAAATGATACTTCATTGAATGAACAACAAATTTATACCAAAAGCAATGAAAAACTTCAACAAGACATTTACAATGTAAAAAAGGCAGTTGCAAGTTATATTTCTGAGCATCCAAAGGAAAGGGAAGACATTTTGTCAATTACAATGGATCCATTTAAAAGCAAGTTTGTCAAAATAGATACGATTGCAAGTTTGCTAAAAAATATTGCCGTAACAAATGATGCATTTATATTACAGCACATTGCTAATGAAGTGGTAAATGACAATACAGAAAACTTGTTGTTGAATAATATTGTAACATCTGATTTGTTTAATATGAATGAAGTTGTTAAACGAACAGACGAATCCGTCTTGTTAAATATTGATGATATCAGACAATGGATTAACAAGTACAAACAACCTGATGATTCGTTTTAATGCTTTTATTATTTTACAATGAATAAGCAAATGATAGATTTGAACAAGTACAATGAATCTGCAAGGATTTGTAGAGTTTCAATGACTGCTTTAAAAGAATTTATTACTAATGAACAAATCATGCGCGTGGATGAGTTGTGCAAGCTTGGAAATAAAATCATAGAGGATGAATGTTCCAAAATCTTTAAAAAAGAAAAAATCAAAGGGATTGCCTTTCCTGTATCTATTTCATTAAACAATTGTGTTGGATATTATGTGTATGATGATGCATTACCAGACTTCAACATGATCAAATCTGGCGATGTTGTCAAGATAGAACTTGGTGTAAATATTGGAGGTTGCATTGCTGTGTTGGGCGAAACTATTGTATGTAAGAATACAAATGGCATGCAGTATATAGAAATGCTTAATTCATTATCAAAGAAAATTGCTAGTTTAATGAAGGTGGGAAATACAAATGATGATGTCAAAATATGCATTGAAAGCATGTGCACAGAGTATGACTGTTTCCCAAAAGAAAACTGTTTGAGTTATCAACAACTACAAGGGCAATTACAAACACTTGATTCAAAATACATCATGTTGAATCATCAAAAATATTATGACGAAGAAGACAATCTTGTAGGAGAGGAAAACATATGCTTTGAATTTGAAAAAGATGAAGTTTACAACATTAATTTGACTATTATCCCTGAAAAGCAAGAAAATGTCTTGAAACAATTATGCGAGCCTCATATCCTCAGATTCAATGATTTGTTTTACAATTTAAAGTTGAAAAGTTCAAGGGAATTTGCATCTATTGCAAAAAAACAACATAACAATAATGCATTTTACAGCTCTGAGTATACAGCATCCGCAAAATGGAGAATGGGAATAAAGGAATGTTATGAAAACGGGATTTTAGACAAGTATGATGTTTTGTGCACAAAATCAAAGGAAAATGTATATCATCTTAAATTTACAATTGTAGTTGGAAAAGAAAAAGGAACAATATTAAAATACACTTAATTTTTTATTAATATTTTTTTTATTGATGTAAAATAATAATCAATACAAAAGTATGGGTGGAGTTTCAAGTAGTCAAAAAGCACAAACATGTAAATATAGTAAGCAAGATTTCACGACACGCATCAATGTCATAAGAGATGCGCACAGCGTTATGCAGTTTTATGCAAGTATTCTTTTACGTGAACAAATGCCTGCTATATTGCCCGAATATAAAAATTATTCAGGAGCTTCAGAGGAGTACTTTAACACAAAACGAAAAGAAAATATACAAGAGCTCGTTTCCCTCAACCCTAAAATCAAAAATCATTATGATTTCTATAACGCATTGACGTTTTTGCAAACAGAATATGAAAGGCGAGACATCACAGATAATGAACGAAAAAGCAAAATCACAAACATCTTTGATATCTCATATGTTTTGCTGAAATTGCTCGTTGATGATTTGTCTACTTCATGCGAGGAACAAGGCATGAAACCAATTAAAAAAGAAATTAAAAAGTAAATAACTAAAATACGTTTATTTTATAACGTCGTTTATTATTTGAGCTGTCATTCAACACTAAAGCGCGCTTGTTGTACGCTTTAGCTGCTTCTTCTTCATTGTCAAACTGTCCGATGCATTCTTGTTTTTTGTTTACAACAATGATTGCTTTCCACTTTTCTCTTTGCTTGCTGTATGTTAGTTACTCCATAGACGACTTTTGTTCAAGTTTATTTTTTTGAACGTCTTGGTATATATTCTTTGGAATAGTTACGTAACTCGCCCGTCCGTACGGACGAGCAAGATTTTATAGTCTTCATCTCTAGTGAAATTGTTTTTGAGTCTTCTTTTCGCATTTTCTTTATTAGAAAACCCAATCATTTTGTAGACATCTTCTAGATTAATAGGATAATTGCTGGTTGGATGATAATTCATATACATATACAAATTTGCTATGTACCATTGTTGTTCTTCTTGACTAAATTCAGCATTAAGTCGATCAATCATCTTTGTTTGAATGCTCAAAGATAGTGTTGTGTTGCTGTTTTCAACCAAGTCTTTGAAATTAATAGCCTTTGGTGCAATCATTTGATTCATTTTGGTTTTTTTATTGGATGGCAATAATTGTGGTGTTATTTAGACTTTTTATTGATGTCTTTGTAATATTTGGTCAAAGACGAGTCGAAATTCAAGCTTTCGCCAAAGTGAAATGCCTCGGGACGTCTTTCTACAATGTATCTACACGCTTCATGTGGAGTCATTTTGTGCTTTGCGACAAGGTATGTGGCCACTGCTATGCAGCTCCGCTGCCGGCCTGCGTAACAATGCACTAGAATATTTTGTTTTGCGATGTCGACGTGCTTTGCAATGAACTCTACAATGCAGGGCATATATTGAACCATGAGTTCAAAGTCTTTTTCGCGAAGACTATCATCGACAGGAATTCTCATGTATTCTATATCACGCATATGAGCGAATGTATTGGGGAGGTCTCGGTCTTTTGTGCAATTCAAAACAGCTTTGATTTTTTTTGATTTAAAGAAATCACGATCTTTAGCGCATTGAAAATTTCCTAGGTACAATCTATCCATTATTTTATTATATTTTGACAATGGTTTATCTTCATCTTTGACAATGACACCTGGTTTGATTGGACTGTGTTTTTGAAGATAATCAGATAAGCTCAATTTGTGATCTGTTATCCTTTTCCTTGTGGTCATCCTTTAATAGTACATTATAAATAAAATAAAGCTAAATCTTTAGCTTGAACAACTAATTTTCCCATTTACTATAACTCGCTTCTTCGATATGTTTATCAATGTCAAAGGCACGTGCCCCTGCAATATCAACTATAGCAACATCAATATTGGTTTTATCGAGGTAACTAGCAGTTACTTGTAATAGACCATTGCCATCAACTGTAAATGTCACGTTCAATTTGATTTCCCCCTTTCTAAAGCTTGCAAACATAGGATGACTTAATTTGAATTTGCCTAATAATATATTGTTTTTAACAAAGCGATGATTCCCTTGATAAACATCAATGTCTATTGTTTCTAGATAGTCTTGGTCATTCACAAAAGTACGTGTTCTTGAAATAGGATATGGCGTGTTTTTTGATATAATTGGTACCATGCTGCCCCCATTAGCATTGACTCCTAATGATAAAGGCAAGACATCAATTAAAATAACAGGATCAATGTCATTGTTTTTAAACACCATTGCAGCACCAATACTTACAGTTTTG
>Ga0169931_10007236_pt1 | contig 16514 bp, 16 predicted proteins | sample Kivu_15m_20L_FD_129675 | JGI IMG/M metagenome (GOLD analysis project Ga0169931, IMG submission 129675) | Freshwater microbial communities from Lake Kivu, Western Province, Rwanda to study Microbial Dark Matter (Phase II) - Kivu_15m_20L... | ecosystem: Environmental > Aquatic > Freshwater > Lake...
AATTTATATGGGGGATTGGGGATTGGGGATTGGGGATTGGGGATTGGGGATTGGGGATTGGGGATTGGGCCAATCCCCAATCCCCAATCCCCAATCCCCAATCCCCAGGGCTTTGATTATTAATAGGAATTCTAATAAAAAATAAATGTTAGAAAAATAAAAAGATGAAAATATTAATTAAATATATTTACTTACATAAATAAATTTTGTCGCTTTAATATTTAATTAATTAAGAATATCTTGATGTCTTAAATTATTCTTAGTTAGGAACGCCATATTTTAAATTCCAGATAAAAATAAGTAATCAGATTAAAAATTTTTCAGTTCTTAGATAAAAAAACAAGAATTGAATAGACGGATTCGGAACAAAATTGACACCGAATGCATATAAAATAAGAGAAAATTAAGATTTAGATTAATTAGATTAATAGAAACATGAATAAATAAGTTAAATCATTTTAAATTATGTTTCAAATGGGCTTTTGACAATTATTTAGTCTATCAATAATTCGATTCTAATTTATCCTAATTAGGAAGAGCTTTTTCTTGATTTTCATTTTTCTGAAATCACCTCATTTAAAAGCCAGTTTGCAAAATAAATTTTAAAATCAAAAGCACATCAATATACAAAAACAATTTTCTCCTTTATTTTCAAGAGAATCAATTTAAATTCAATTAAAATAATTTTAACCGATTAATTTAATTTAAATTCTTATAAGAATTTCATTTAAATTTAAATTCCATAAGACGAGCAAGCAATATTTTATAATTATTAGTTAGAATTTAGCAGATAGAGGTATAGAAAAATTATTTCTATGATTTTAAAGGGCGCTAAATTTATTTACCGATAATTCAATATGATAAAATAAATTTATATATAGAAATGATTTGCCCAAAATTTAGAAGACCTGCGAATTATTGAAATAGAAAAGAAAAACATTTAATCAAATTTAATTAGGTAAATTTCTATTAAATTTAAAGTTATTTAGAGAGGATTCATATTTTCCTTAAAATTTACATCTTCTTATTCCTCCTGAGAGATCTGATGATTTCCAAATTATATTTTTTCTTAAGCTTTTCTAACCATCCTTTAGATGCGTTGAAATCTTTTAGGGAGGTCAGTTCGAGCGCCTTGTTCTTTATCATTTTCGATGTAACTGGGAGTTTTTTGACAAAATGATGATCGATGTACCAATCTAATAATTTTTTCTCCATTTCAGGATCTCTGATTTTTCTTCCTCCCCCTAAAAGTTAAAAATGGTCGATGAAAAATTAATAATCATGATTGAAAAGATGAAATTTAAAAATTCGGGGAAAAAAATTGAAGAAAAATAATCAGATTAAGATCTTGATTATTCTATATTCATCTTGTTGACTTTTCAAGAGAAAAAATTAAAAAAATTAATGAAAAAGAAAGTAAAATAATATTTTAACATAATATTAGGGAATATTATTTTGGGATGAATGGATTTTACTTTACCTTTTCTCCTTTCTGGACCATGGGCTTTCCATCTCTTCAGGCTCTTCAAGGGAACTTTGAAAATATCAGATGCGTGTTTCAAATTAGTTCGCTCTGCCTAATTGAAGATGATGATGATTTTATTTTTATTTAATTAAAATTTAAGATTTACCAACTCAATACACCTCCGTTTTGTTTCCGGACTGTGCATGACATACCTTTTCATTTTTTTGAACTCAACGCCTAAAATATAATAATAAATTACTCGAATTCTCAAAATCATTTGAATTACATTTAATCACTTCTTCCTCGACAGATTCAATTAAAGAACTTTCTTTGATTCCTAACAAGACTTCAGAAATGAGGAATTGAGATTTTGTATTTTCTGAAGATACCACTTCGATATGTGGATTATTGAAGAATATATGGGACATCTAATTTATCTACTAGAATTTATTCTATTATATTTATTTTATTTTCATATAAGTTAGTAAAAACTACTTTACCACGATGATTAAAATTATTTATAATTCTAATTATAAAAATTGCTACTTAGTCTAGGGCTTCTTTTAATTTGCCTACTTCGTATTGGGAATGCCCAGAGTTTCTAATAAATGGATACGATAATTTTTTTCAATTTTGTTTTAATTATTAATTAATAATTTTGAGAATGCAAACTGATAGTATGTTCAGTGAAATCAAATTTAATAACATAAAATGTAACTCAGTTACAAATTTAGACCAAATCAAAGGAAAAATTGATTGTTTTAGATTTTTGTCGACTCCTTACGCATTCGATTCTATGGTTCTTTCAGATCAAGATTTTTACGACAGTAAGAAACAAACAACTTTTGAAAAAATAGAAAATTTGACACAATCAAATATATCCTTGCTGAAAAATAGTAAAAACATAATTATTAAAATGAATTCTAACAAAAAGAAGAGTTCTAGGAAAGTGCAGAACCAGAATAACAAATATTCTACACAAATGATTACATTGCTTGATAAGTATAAAAAGGAAGAACATTTAAACAGATACGAAAATAATTCTTATGATATGTATATTTTTCATGAACTAGCTTATAACAAACATAAATCAAAAACACATGAAGAAATTTTGAACTACTTCAAAAGACTTTCTGAAAAAGGTTTAAGTATAACCGATGTAAAAAAGAAAATAAATAATTTTAATGAAGAAAATAATTATTCGGACAAATGCGTGAAAAACATAATTCCAGATCAAGAGAATAGAGTTAGCCTGAAATCTGATTCAATTCTAAAAGAATACAAGATCTCAGATAAATATACAGATAAAAGCATTGAAAACAGTGAATCTACTCCTGCAACATTTTTTAAAAAGAGATCTTCCAGCATAAATCACAAATCAAATTGCTTTATTACTAATCCTATAACGTTCAACAAGCAGTGCTCAAGAAAAACTATAAATTCTAATTTAGGAACCACTAAAATACCTACAATAACACAACAAAATGCAGCAGCTCCAATGCATAAATCAAATCATTATAGTAAAGAGAATTTTAACAATATGTTGGCAAATATCCAAACAAAAGAGAAACAACTGCTTGATGACTTTTTAGTAGAAGAACTATGCAAACTGTCGATGGAAAAAAAAGAAATCGAAGAAAAAGACTTAGAAAAATTTTTTAAAATTAAAAAGCTGGAAATAGAATCGACAAAATTAGACCCTCCTAACATGGATAAAATTAACAATACGAAAAACATAGAGCAATTTTGTAAATTTAAAAAAAAATCGAAGTCGTTGTCTAATTATGATTACATGAAGCCACATGATACAAAAAAGTACAATACAAAAAGAATTAAATACAATCACGAAAATCAATTTTCAGAATCGGTGATTGCAAATGATTTGAATCAGATCGATAAAAAAGATATATACAAAATGATAGACTTTTGCCACAATTCATCTAAGAAAAACACGAACCTTCTTTTGCGAAGTTTTAAAGATCACTATGATAAGAATAAAATAGTGGAAGATGTATTATCCAAGATGAAAGGAAAATATAACACGCCAGCTGATGAGTTTATTAAAAATACAACGATGGAGGAGTTTAAGAAACGAGGATTGTTTTTATATGGAAACAACCAAGGCTATTACAATAAGAATTACAAAAATATCTATGGTGTAGAAAAGGACATTTTGAAAATTTTGAATTCTATAAAGTAGTAAGTCAAAAAATTCTCTTCTTATAGATTCTTGTGAATTATATTAATAAATAAATATTTTATATTATAGTAATTTAATTTTTTCTAAATATGTTTAATAATCTCACAAATCGAAATAATATTACGAAAATTTTATTAAGCAAGAAAAATAAATTTATTAAATTAAAATTATTTCGATTTTGTGAGAATTTAAATTCAGATAATAAGGAGAATTTTTTTGATGACGATGAATTAAGAGAATTAACAAATTTAAAACATTTTGTCGATTTTTACAATAAAAACAAAAAATTCATCTCAAATGAATTAGGAAAAAAACTGATATTCTTGGAGTATTATTCTGAGTTCATCGAAAAAATCCCAAAAAGCAAATTAAATGGCATAGATTTTATAAAGTTTAATAAGGTTGTTTCTAATGATGTAAGAGAGGTTGATTTACAAATATTAAAATCGAACAGTTTATTCGTTCTCAGTCTTATCGAGTCTTTGAACAAATTAGATTTCTTTCCCGGAAATAAAATAGAAGAATCGAACAGTAACAATCTAAGCAAGCTATGGATACATTTTGAATATATGATACTCCGAACAGATTTTTTGAAAACCATTCATTTCACTAATTTTGATATACTTTTAAAAACTTTTCAAACATTTTTTATGATTAAGAACACTACCATCTCATCTGAAGAAATCTTCGAAACGATAGAATACGAAATCATAATACAACTTAGGAGTTCGAAGGAAACTTTTCTTCCTTCACAAATCGAAAGATTGGCTGAGATTTATACACTGTTTGGTAAAAATTTAGAAGGCAGTGAAGAGTTATATAACATTTTCATAGAAAAAGTGCTAACAAAGGAAAATTTGGAGCAAATAAATAAGTTTTCGATAAATCTATTTACAGCTGTTTATTTCTCTTCGGTTTTAATTCAAACTTACATATTGCCGAAATCTAACAAAAAATTTCAAAAATTTTTAAGTGACATAAAAGAAATTTCAGAAAAAGCGCCTAATAATGAATTGCTTAAAAAGTCTAAGGAAAGGGAAGTTTTATTGAATTGGTGTGACATGATTTTTAAACAGAAATCTTTAAAGAAAAGGACTTGGTTACTATAACCTATATATAAATTCAATTTTAATTTAATAAATTCTATTATAATACATAATAAAATAATAATCTAATTATTTAAATCATAATTTTACATGTTAATTAAATATTTTTGTCTCCTTCCAGGTTGAAATTCAATTTAATTCCTCTTTGATCCAATTTTAAAGAAATGAATTCAGAAATAAGTGTTGTAAGTATTAAAAAAATTGAATGAGTCATCCACCATAAAAAATTGAATGGAAAATGAGAATTTAAAGTAGTCATAATCAAATGAAATAGAAAGTTTGTTAAGACATAGTCTAAAATTTTATTTGCTTTATCTACAATAACGATATATAAAACACACATAAATAAATAAGTGAAAAAACTAGTGCATAGATAAGCAAATCCATATGGCGTTGAGAAATCTAATACTTCTGCTGCCAAAATCTGATCAATGTGAAGTTTCAATCCGAATATGGTATTGAACAAAAAAGTGAAAAATATTTGAATTATGTAGTATAGTGACAAAATTAGAAATATCTGAGAGATTATTAAAACAGGATCGAAATTATGGTTTTTCGATAAATATTTAGCAGGCATTTTATTTTATTCTTATTTGCATAATTAAATTATTTCTAATTTATAAGAAATCGTGATTATAAAACAAATTTTCACTTTATATTTATATATACTTTAGTTTATTTGTTCTGTAAGTAGGTTATTTGAAATTATTTATTTACGTTACTTTGATAATATATTTTAAATGTATTCATCATTTTCAATCTAATATAAATTTATTGTTTTAATTAAAAATAAATATAAAGATATAATGATCGGAAGTGTTTCGAAGTTGAGAAATGTTTATGGAGAAATTAGCAAAGAAAAATTTGAAGACGTTAAACCTAATGATATTACTACTGAAGGATCACTCATTGACGCTAATGGAACTTTTATAGCTGTAAATAAAACTTTTAAATATTTAGGTATCATGGGCAGTTAGTGGAGGAGGAAGTGTAGCTGTATTCGATGGAAAAAATCCAACTCGTCTGAGATTAGATCTTCCTCTAGTTACAGGACACACTGGACCAGTTTGCGATGTTAAATTTTCACCGTTCATCACAAATTTATTAGCTACTGCGTCAGATGATGCGACAGTCAGAATTTGGGAACTCCCTCAAGAAGGTTTAACAGAAAATTTTTCAACAGAAAAACAAAAATTCACCGGACACTCCAAAAAGGTGGGATTATTGGCATTTAATCCTTCTGTTGCTGAAGTCCTTGCTTCTGGATCATTTGACAATTCTGTTAACATCTGGAATATATGCAACGGAGAATCCTATTCAAAAACTCATTTCGAGGATGGAATCTTTTCAATCGATTGGAATTCAAATGGTTCCTTATTAGGAGTTACCACTAAAGAAAAACTCATCCACATAGTCGATCCTAGAGCAAACAAAATAGAAATGTCAGCTAAAGGACATGAATCTGGCAAAGTTCAAAAAGTTTCATTTTTAACTGGCGATTATTTAATGTCATGCGGATTCAGCAAAAACAATGAAAGACAAATAAGATTATACGACACAAGAAATTTCGGAGATGCCATTCATAAAGTCACTGTCGATTCTCAATCAGGAATCATGACTCCATTCTTTGATTCTGATACAGGATTAATTTACGTACCTGGAAGAGGAGAAGCAAACATTAAATTCTTCGATTTCTCTAATGGAAATATTAAATATGCTAGTGAATTCAGAGGGGCAAACCCACAAAAGGGTATCGCTATTTTACCAAAACGTTTTGTTAATTATAATCGTTGCGAAATCGCACGCTTTGCAAAATTAACAAACAGCAATACAATAGAAAATCTTTCATTTTATATTCCAAAACGTAACGAAGGATATGACTCAAGCATCTATCCAGATTGCCTATCTGGAGAACCTGGATTGACAGTTGAAGAATGGGTCAAGGGTGATAATAGAGATGCTCCTAGAAAGAACATAACACTAATTGGAAACGCAGGAGGAATTGTTAATCAAATGCATTTTGAGAAAAAACAAGAAGTTGTTGCTGTAGAAGAAGCTAAAAATAAAATTGACGATCATCAAGTATTTATTTAATTAACTTTAATTAGGTAGAAATTTTAAAAAATGAAATTGCTGAACTTACCAAAGATAACGCCTCTCTTAAAGAAAGAAACGAAGGACTTGAATCAAAAGTAAGAGAATTATCCTTGGAAGTTGATACTCTTAATTCTGAACTCGCTGCCTTGAGAGCAAAAATCGTTACTGTTGAAGAATATAACAATACAGAGTTAGAAAATGAATCTAATAAAGATAATGAAAATTGAGAATTTAAACTATTTTATTAAAAAAAATATTTAAAATATTTGATTAGGATTAAATGTTTTTAAATTATCCAATATGATCTAAATTAAAAGAATATTGTGTTTGTATAAAAAACTATTTAAAAAATAATATTGTTAGCTAATATTTATAAGGCTAAGATTGTAGAAATATTATTTTAAAATAAATAAAAATATTTATGATCTTCTCCACTAAAATTAATCAACCCATTAAGAAATCTTCCAGTTGTTTTTCATCATTTTGAATCTTTTTGGTAGGTAATTTTTCTTGTTCTTTGGTATTCTCGTGCACCTTTTTATTTTGAACTTCTGGTAAAGTGTCTTTTTCTAATTCAGATGCCAATTGATCAAGTTCATCTTCAACATCAGGATCTTCGGTTGCAGCAAATTCTTTTAAAATAGAATTGAATTCTTCTTGTGCATATTTAATATCCTATATTATATATACGATTAATTTAAATACCTCAAGATCGTCTTTGACTTTAAGAAGATCATCTGGATTCATATCTTTCTGAGTATTTTTAATTGCCTGATTGGCATTCTTTATTGTTTCAAATATACTCTTCATAGATTCAGCACTCTGAAGCATCATTTTCTGCTCTTCCATGAGCATCAAAGCTCCATCGAATTGTTTTATTTGTTCGTCGAATTTTTTTTTCTTGGCAAGCGCTTGACGTGCTCCATTTTTATCTCCTGCTTTTAATTTTGTTTTTGCTTGTTCGTTCAGGTTGTTTTTCTTTGTTTCTATGAATTTTATCTTTTCTTCCATTTCTCCTATCTTTTTATCGAGATCTTCAATTGTTTTTAGAGTAAGATCTTGCTGATTTTGAGGCTTTGTTTCTTTTTTCTTACCGAAAAGAGCATTCATATTAGTTTATAGATTTTATAATAAATTTCTGATATTTTTTAATGAAAATTTTTTATTAAAAAACATATTTATAGTTATATATAATATAGTATTATATTAAATCGAAAAAAACTTCAAAGATGAAATATCTGGGTTCTATCTGTGATATTATTTCGTCTACTTTGAGGAAATAATATAAAAGATATTTTTTCCTTGTAATTAAACACAGAACATAAGAAATTAATAACAATAGAAGAATTATGAAAAATTGGAATAAATTAAAAATTTATGAGCCAATTGCAGGTAATATAATTATTATGAATATTTAAATTTCTTCTAAAATTCCTTTTTTGCGAATGTGCCTAGAACTTTTTCACAAATCTGACAGAAGGTAGGGAGATCAACTTCTTTCCCTATATTATTCAAAGTCGCAGAATCAAACTGAAAGCTACTATTTGCCATAGTTTGGATAGCTTTAACACATCTTTCCTTACTAATAACTTTTTCATCTTTCAAATCGAATAATTTAAATACATTCTGAGCCTCGTCCTTTGTAAAAATTCCGCCTCTTAACCCTTGTTCTTTGTGTAATTTTAATCTCTCTATTAAAAACTCTTCAAGATTTTCAGGTTTAATATAAGCGACTGCAGTAGCCAAGTCCTTGAAATGAATTTAAATAAAAAATTTTACTTCAAATAATTCTATCAATCTATTATTTCGTATATAATCCTCTGATTCTGCCAATAATTTATTATCTGTTTGATTGTAACCACTCATTCTTAAAATTAAATTATTTTAATTAAAATAAATAAAATTATTTAAATTTTTTTGATTAAAATTTAATTATCATTCTTTAATGGATAAGCCTATTCTAAATTACACTGGAGATCAGACACAAACAACAAATTTGTATTTTATGATATAATACAAATCTTTAACCTTAGATCGAATACAGAAGAAGATCTAGAAATGAATGAAATTAACAATTTGATTGAAAATTTAGATTATGAAAATGCTAAAAATCTGTTGCAAAATAAAATAAAGAGAGAGCCTAATAACACAGAGGCTATCGATACTTTAGCTGAGGTTTTATTAAACATGGATGAAACAGATTCTGTTATTAAAGTAAATAAAATAAATTTTTATTTCGAATATCAGCTCTTGAAAAAATCGATTAATCTAGCACCAAATAAAAATGGTGAGAAGTATATGATGTTAGGACAGTTGATTGAGAATCCAAGAGAAGTCTTTAAATGCTATCAATCAGGAGTCGAAATATTTATCCATGACTATAATACACTATCAAATAATCTTAATAACAACTTAATACAGAAATCTCCTAAAGACTTAGAAAAACTTTCTCATCTTAGAAGTTCAATTTCTAGTGGATACGCTGCGATTGCAGAGCTTCATATGACTTCAATTCTATGGTACAAAAAGAATCGTTTTAAATTTATTTAAATAATTATTAGCAACGACCCTAACGCAGAAGATATTTGTGAAAGAAGTCTAGAAGAAGCCCTTAAATTCGATCCAAATTCACACGATGCTCTCATCCAAATATCAAATTTAAGAATTCTTAGAAAAAGAGACGCTGAGGCCTTAACATTTATGGATAAAATTTACAATAGTGTGATTGATTACCTTAATAAAGGAGATGAGACACTTCTTCCTAATCAAGATATTCTTTCAAATCTTTCCAAAAATTATTCAGAATTATTGCAATACGTAAAGGCAATTAAAATACTTGACATCATTTTGAAATTAAACGATGAAGATTTGGAGTGCTGGTATCTTCTCTCATTTAATCACTACACAATAAAAAATTACAAACACTCCATGAAATGTTTGAAGAATTTCAAAAGAGTTTATGAAAAACACTCCTTTAAAACTGATGAAATTCTTGAGTTGGAAGATGCAGCAAAAGAACTGTATCAAATACTAGAAGATATAAGAAAAAATTCTCAAGATGGCGAACTTAGGAATAATAATATAGAAGAGTCTGAAGAAAAAGATGAAGAAGAAAGAATTTTAGATAACTCAAATGCTGATATGAATATAGATTATTAAATACTTAGGGTATTCGGAAAATGAAAATAAAATTTTATGTGAAAAAGGAATTATGTTTATATTTTAATTATATAATAATTCATCTAATTTTAAAAACACTTTATCAAATAAAAAATGGAAGATTACGAAATCCTAAAAAAATACTTCATAGACAAAGAAAAAGAAAATTTGAAATTAAAAGAAGAATTAGATTTACTTAAGTCAAAAGTTGATTTGTCATCTGATTTAAAAACAAATAAAAGCCAAATAATCGAATCAAGAAATGTAACGGAAATTCCTGTCAGAGTTCAAAGTGATATGAACTTCTATTCAAGCATATTCTTCGAAAATATCGAAAACAAACTAGAAGAGAATCAATCAGATAATCAAAACATAAATTTTTTGAGTAAAAGTTTGGTATTGAACAAAGGTAGAGAGAAAAGTTCGCAGATTAATTTTTATAACGGAATATTTAAAGATGAATTAAATGTGAACTTACCTAATACTCAATTGAGAGATACAATGTCGATAATTCCAAAAACTAAAAGTTTCGAAATTTTAAAAAATCAAACAAACAGTCAGATTCAATTACAGAGTAAGGAAAATACTCCTACACCTGTTATTTACAATTCACTTGCATCAAAGGTAGTATAAAATTTACTAAATTTAAACAGGAAGCTAATAGCAGTTTTATACCTTGCGATAACGAAAAAATTGAAGACTATAGCAAAGATAAAAATTATTTGCTTCAATCAAATAAGAATGTGATCAAAAACATCGAAAGCAATGTAAAATTAATCAATTTTAATTTTTTTATTAAATGTTAGATTACAGTGTTAAAAAAGCAATTGAACTTCTATGAATCAGCTTATCAAAATATCAACACTAATTTAGATAATAATTCCAACGAAACAGAAAAGACACTTACACATAAATTGGACTGTATTAACAATGAATCGTTTCAGAAGGTAAAACTTCAAGAACAGGAGATTAAAAAAATGAAAGAAATTTACGAAAATGAATTGAAAATCAAAAACGACATCTATGAAAAAAATACCTTTCATCTAAATCAAACTCACCAGGAAGAAATCAGAAAGTTAAGAATTAATTATGAAAATAAAATCGATGAAATTATAAAAAAATCAGAAGAAGAAAAAAATCAACAGAATAGAAAACTTTCATTAATGGAAGCAGAAATGATAAAATTTAGTACTAATAGAAAAAATGAAATTAATGACAAAAACGAGTTAGTTGAATTTAAAAAGAGATACATAGATGAGATGAAGGAACTTCAAAAATCTTTTGAAAATTTTAAATCTAAGACATATGCTGAATTTAAGGCTATTAAGAAAGCTAAAGAAGAAGCTTTAGAAAAATACAATAATTATCAAGTAATTAATGAAAAGCTTAAAGCCCAAAACGAAGAAAAAGATAAAAAGTGTATGGAATTTCTACAAGAAACGAAAATTTTAAAAAGGACCAATGAGCATTTGATTAGTCAATTGGAAAATTCAAAGTCAGAATTTGACTTGTTAAGAACAAAACTTGAGAAAATTGAAAAAATGTTCCTTAATTCAAATACAAATATAAGCAATAATATCATCACAGCAAGTAGCTATAAATCTATTCAGTTTATTCATTCCGATATGAACACATTATCTAAGGATGAACATTTAGACAAAAAGGAGAAGGATTCTTCAAAATTAAAGCATCGCAGGCAGTTATCAAAATATTCTGATTTAGTAAATTACGAAAACAATACTAATAATAATTTAAAAAATAAGAGCACAATTAATAGACAAAATGAAATCAACAAATTATCAAATTCTAACACTGGTAATATAGATGGATATGGAAGTCCTTCCGATATAAATTATGATACAGAAGAAGATCAAGACTCTCATGTAAATAAATTAAAAGAAAAATTATCAACTAACAATGGAGATTACCTTAGAAAAAATTCTTCATTAGATCAGAATTTATATAAGGCGATAGATCTTAAAAGAGCGCATGAAAAAATTAAAAAAATGGAAGAATCACTTCAATACATGAATGATGAGAATGAAAATTTAAGAGGTAAACTCGGCTACGTCATAAATAATATAACAAACATGAATAATGTTCCAGTCGGTCATGATTCAATGAAACGGAAATATAGTAAACAGGCTATTCTTTATAAATCTGATTTTCTGAATGGGAACAATATCAATTGTAATTATGACAATGCGAATGACGATCAAAAATCAAAGTTTAAATTACAAAATTTTTCTGTTAATAAATCTCAAAATATTTCTCCATCAGTCACTAAAATAAAACGAATTAAAAATTATTCGACAGAAATATATGAAAGTATGCAAAGACAATTAAACGAGGAAGATGATAAAAAACAGAGGGAATTGAGTTCAAATAGAATTTCTAAGTTTAAGCATAATTCTTCGAAAGAAAATTCAGAAAAAAATGGAAGTTACCGTAACAAGTTGGCTAATTCAATACAAGTAACTCCTTTTGTTTATGACGAAAAGAAAAAAATTTCGAATTTTAGAGATATTTCACCAGGAGAAAAACAAGAGAATTCGGGAAAAAATAAAAACTCAAATTTCTCCATCGTAAATGGGGATAGAAATAATGAAAGTGAATCCAATGATGATAGGATTATCGAAGTCCCTCTTCAAATAAAAATAAAGGGAAAATTAAGAAAAATTCCTACTGGCGAAAGAAGTCCTAAATCTTAGCTTTTATTATTAATTTATTTTTTATTAATTATCTGTTTATACTAATATTAATTCAATTTTTTTATAAATTTTTAAAAGATATTTTTTAAGATTTCAATATAATATAGCGCTTAATTTTTGATGAATTGTCCTATTCTGTTTTTGATATTTTCTGCATAGAAAATCAGAAAGTTTTCTTTGAAGTTGCATTTTATAAATTTATTAATTTTTAACGTAATTTCGTTATTTAATTTTATCAACTCTTTGTGGAATTTCTTATATTTTAAACATTTTTGATAAAATTTTTCATTCCTTATAAGTTTGTTTAAGATATCCTCCATATTGATTAAAATATCAAGAAAGTTTATAAGATATTTTTGATTATCGCCAAGATGCTTTTTAGGACTGAAACTTCCGTCAGATTCTCTTTCAAATGATTGATTTATATGCTTTTCAACGAATATTTTGACAACTTCCGCTGTGATTTTTGCTGCTGAATCTAAAACTTTGAAGGAGGTATTTTTAGTAAATAGATCAGAAAATAGAAGTGAATCATTTAAATATTTTGTAACAGTGTATTGATCCTTCGAAGATTCTGAACAAAAATTTTTAATTTTCGAATTGAGTTCATTTACTATTCTTTCAATTTTGTTTTTTAGCTCAATTACAGATTCTCTAGATAATACAAAAGAAGAATCATTAGGAATATCTTTAAGTGCGTATATTAAGTTTTGCAGGTAATGAACATTTTCGAATTTATTATTCTTTGCCATTTCGAATTTATGTCTGATTAATTCTTCATATGATTTCGGATGTATAGGGGTAATTAGCATAGTCTTTAGAATCTGAAATGATAAATAGTTTACGAATTCGATAAAAATAGACGAGACTAATAGTACTCTTATAAGATTAGATTTGATAAGAAAATTCATTTCAAAATCAGAGGAATATAACACGAATACTAAACTGATAATTAATGAGTTGATTAAGATTATCTTCAACAATTTAGATGAAAATCTCCTTACATAGTATTTGAAACAGGAAATACGGTTAAGCTATAAGAATTAAATTTTTAGCTCTTTTACATAAATAGAATTCCACTTGAAATTGCTCTGATGAAACAAGAATCTAATTGAATTTACTATTCTAATAAAATTAAATCTAAATAAAAATCATACCCATATATTAGAGTAATGGTATCTATAACCTCCATATTTTTTTTCTTTCCTTGTTTGGTTATTTGATAAAATAGTTTCATTTGTAAAAGGATCAAGACAGAGTTTATGAATAGAAAGAATGTCTGATATTTCGGCTCCAAAAATAATTTAGTAATCAATTCAAGTCTACTCAGTGATTCTTCACTGTTCTGAAATAATATGACTTTTGAATAATCTGTAAATGAAAAGATCAAAAATATCTTCAGATAACTGATTAAATCAAAGTGAAATTTGACATCGTTCATAATATAGTGCGAGAAAAAATAATTTTCTGTAAATTTAGTGAAAATCCAATATATGATAAAACCAATCAGGAATTTCCAAATAAAAAATGTAATTAATCTCAAATTAGATACACTTCTAATTTTATCAATGTATTTGTCATCATTGAATAGAGCTCTTATAAATTGCATTTTCTAATAAAATTAAATTAATTTAAATTATTTAAAATTTGAAATTTATTTTATTTTTATTCTTAAAATAAATTTCTTTTTAATTTATTTATTCGTAAAAATAAATTTCTTTTATTTTGAAATTTATAAAAACAAAAACAAATTCGTTTTCGTAATTAAGGGCACGATTAATTTTTAAAATATAAATTTTTGATCAATAAAATAATAATTCTTTTAATGGCTGAAAACATAAAATTAGGTCATAATTCAATAAATCTTTTTCAATTGGAAGAAAATTATTTCAACTTAAATTCAGGTAGCTACGGGATAATCCCTAAATATGTCCTTCAAAAGTATAGAGAATATCAGGATAAAATTGATAAAAATACTGAAAAATATTTTAGATACTTTTTTAAAGATCAATTAAATGAAACTCGTGAAGCTATTTCTGAATATGTGAATGCAGATGTATCTAATATCGTCTTAGTGCATAACGCTACAGATGGGATCAATACAATTTTAAAATCTATGTTGAAGACAAAACAAGACAAATTACTTATATTTAGTGTTGCTTTTGGAACAGTGAAAAAAACAGCTAAGTATTTAAAAGATACTATAGGGATAGAAGTCATAGAAATATACTTAGATGAAGAAACTTTAAATTCTGATGAAAAAATTTTAGAAAAGCTTAATAGGTGTTTGAAAACGAACAGTGATATTAAATTAGCCAGTATCGATCATATTTCCTCTACCCCTGTCAAAGTATTCCCTGTTGAGCCGATTATTAAGGTATTGAGGGATTATGGGATACCAGTATTTATAGACGGAGCACATGCAGCAGGGCAGATTCCTTTAAATCTCAAAGAAATGAATCCTGATTTTTATATTTCCAATTTCCATAAATGGTGTTATAGTCCTAAATCATGTTGCTTCTTATATGTTTCACCAAATTTCCACACTTCCATCCATTCAAATTCTATTGCTAAATTATATGAATCAGGATTTACGAATGAGTTTTCATATACCGGCTGTAGAGACTATGCCCCTTATTTGTCGGTAAGGGATGCCATAGAATTCAGGAAGAAAATAGGAGAAGAAAATATCATAAATTACAATAATAATTTAGCAATTCAAGTAGGTAATCTTGTATCGAAAATTTGGGGGACTGAATTATTAATTAAGGCTCCTCAATCATGTGCTATGGTTGATGTAAGAATACCTTGTGAGGATGATAAGATTATTGAAGAAGCTACTAAAAAGTTAATGTTGGATTATAATATATCTACTCTAACTTATAAATTTACTAATGAAAAATATTATGCTAGATTTTCTTCCCAAATAATAAATGAGATTAACGATTACAAATATGGAGCAGAAACATTTTTAAGAATAATTACAGATTTATTGAATAATAAAAATAAATCAAATAAGATGCTCAATAAATACGGTTCATCTCCAAAATTTTAAATTTTATAAATTTTTATTAAAAAAATAATAAATCGTAAAACTCTAAATTCTTAATTTTTATTATTCAAAAATTTAAATCATCTAAATTAGTTTTAAAATATACATTATTAAATGTTTTGATGGTTGGTCAGAAAAACATATTTTTTATTTTAGCTTTTTGAATTAAAGCTTTTTTCCTAATACTAATTTAATGGAAAAAAGCAGAGTTGTTTCTTCTATAGTTTTTTAGGATTAATCCTAAAAATTTTCATAAAAACCCTAAATTTAATTTCTTTTAGGTTTTCTAAAAATATAAATACATCCCAACCAACCTCCATTAAAATAAATAATAAAAAATAAATAATTAATTATAATTTATCATAATTAAGTATCTTTTTAATTATAAGATATTTTATTAATTTAATTATAAAATAAAATTCAGGACGAAAAATTACCTAGGGATCCGGAGCCTAGCTCCGTCCGGACGTTTCGCTCCGCAATCTGTCCGGATTCAGCTAAAATTTATTCGAAGGAGACATTAATAATTTATTTTTTAAAAATAATTAATGATTAATGAGAAAAACAATATTATTGTTAAATAAGAGATAATTATAAATAAATTTAAATATATTTAATATTATATGAATATTTAAAGTCATTGGATGGGATGTAATAAAAATTTTTATAAAAATTTATAAAATAAACATCAAACTACAATATATTAAAAATATTATTTATATTA
>Ga0169931_10007237_pt1 | contig 16513 bp, 9 predicted proteins | sample Kivu_15m_20L_FD_129675 | JGI IMG/M metagenome (GOLD analysis project Ga0169931, IMG submission 129675) | Freshwater microbial communities from Lake Kivu, Western Province, Rwanda to study Microbial Dark Matter (Phase II) - Kivu_15m_20L... | ecosystem: Environmental > Aquatic > Freshwater > Lake ...
CGAGTTATTGAGCGAGTTATTGAGCGAGTTATTGATCTATCCGCGCCCAGAACGGCCGAATCCGTTCTCCGCGAGTTCGAGCATCCTCGAGGATTACGCCAACGTTGGGCGTGATTTCCCGATTTCTGGATTCCCCTTGAAGGTCAATGCGCACTAGGCGATTGAAATCGACCATCTCCGGATGCAGCCACACTGTATATTTCTTGGCGGGCATCTTGATAACCCGCAAACCATTAGCGGCCGGATCGAGAATATTGGCTTCAATCTTCCCCTGATTCGCGTTGTTTTTCTCATAGAGCAGCGGATGCTGCGTCACGCCTGGATTAAGCTGCGCCGCTTCAATCCACCAAAAGAACTTGTCTCCGGTTCGATTCGCGGAAACCTCGATTCTCTTCGGGAAGGGCTTGCGCGAATGATTGCTTAGATTCATCCACTGAATAATTCGATCGATTTCTTCTTGAAAATGCCCCGCGCCGCGTCCGCGATAACTGACGACAACGGAATCATAGAATCGGCTGGTGACGTATTCGTTGAGCTCCGTACCGGAGACCGTAAAGGGAGTCCCATCGAGTTCACCAAAGACAAAGTACAACGGGACGGTTTTGGCATTGTCGCGATAACGCTGGAGGTATTTGCCGGCGTTGCCCGCGACCACGATCACACCCCCCCAAAGATCTGGATGAGCCAGCGCGATATCCCAAGCCGCATTTCCCCCCACACCATGTCCCGATAGAAAGACTCGGTCGGTATTGATCGAGAGTCGGCGCTGGGCATCTCGAAACATTCTCAAAACACGATGATGCTCTTGCTCGGAATATCGATACTCGACTTGGTCTTCCGCGATCCACTGCGGCGCGATGACAATGTAACCATACCGACTGGCTGGGCCTCCGCGACCTTGGATGGCCTCTGCATAAGGCCCCGCCCACCAGTCGATCATCGATTCGCTCGTGATCCCAAAGGACTGCAGCGCAACAACGCACGGGTACTTGCGGTTGGGATCGTATTCAGGAGGAAGCTGAACCAAATAACGCATCGTCTTTTCCTCACCATCCGGAAGCTCGATCCGGTACAATCCCGGTGGATCCTTTTCAAGATGCTCAGGCAATGCCAGCGGCGGTGTCATCAAGGCCAGGATCGAAGCGACATACTTGGCATTGCCACTTTCCAGCGTTTTCAATTTCTCGAGAATTCCTTTCCTTTGATTCTCATCGGTCGATGCGAGATAATCGCGAATCAATCGGCGTGTTTCCAGTAGAGATGAGGCAACGGCCAAGTTATCGACCGCCGAGCCGGAGCCGAGGAACCAACCGCTGATCGCTAGCGAAACACGCTGATCGACACTCAACGTTTTGTCATCCTTCAGTCGAGCGAAATCGGCCAACCGATCGATCGTATTGAGCGACAGGTTTTTTGAGATTTCTTCGACAACTTCCACCAGCGCTGCCCCTTTTTGTTGATCGCCTAACTCTTTGCGCAAGCTTTCCAATGCAGCGATCAACTCCACGATTTGCGCTTGTCGACGCTGAAGTTCGGTAATTCGATCCTGCGCTTTTAATTGCGTTTCTAACGCTAGCTGATCCAAAGGAAAATTCTGCACAATACCGGCGGCCAACATCGGCTGCCCTGCATCTAAACGCAATTCAACTTCGCGAAACATTTGGCCGGCAAACTGTTGATCCAAGCGTTTCAACTCAGCTCGCATCGCTTCCACTTCGTTGGGATTGCTCTCAGAAAGACGAACAATGGCTTCAGCCAAAGTGTCTCGAGCTTCGCGATATCGTTCTGCTTGGGAATACAGTCGCACCATACTAAACCAAGACTGCGGCTTGGACATATCGAGTTGATGGCGGAGGATATCATCCAGTTCTGCATGCGTGATCGCCTTAGTGCTCATCCGCATATCCCATTTGGTCGGAGTCTCCGTTCGCAAGCCCTCCACCCGCAGATAAACCGGATTGATTTCGGTTATTCCTTGATGAATATCCCGGGGTCCCAGTGGCGTCGCCACCGTGACCAATCGACGACCGTAAGAATTGAATGGCGTCACATTTAACAGACGCCCCACGCTTACCAATTGAGCGGCTCGATCCGGAGCAACAATTTGTTCAATATCGATTTTCTCTGGCCGAATTTCGAAAGGTGTCGATGCCAAAACTTGAGCTTTGGCGATGTAGGTTTTGCGCAGTTCATCGTCGATCAGCAGAATCGGTTTGCTAAGCCCTTCGCCACCGCGCTGCTGCTGGAAAGCTCCACCGTCGATCGAAGGGATCTCCGAAATCATCCCCGGTCCAATCTGCATTCCGCTTTGCATCGTGACCAAAAACCGCTGCTGGCCGTGGAGCGGCACAGCCATGCCCCCCAACAACAGGAAACAGAACAACCAGCCGCTGCAGAAACGCATATAGGTAAGCGATGCCATAGATCGGGATTTCCGAGATGAGATGGCGTCTGAAGACGCAAACTTAAACGGCAATATCTCTACATTATAGACCCCAATTACCCCCGCCGGCCAATCTCCCATCACTTCTGGCGGTGCTTGTCGCCATAAAATGCTGCCGCGATGCTCGCCTTTGCCAGACCCCGCACCAGCAAAAACCCCGCAGGCGACAAAGTTTGCCAATTTTCCTTAACCCTTAGAATCCGTACAGCCGATTTAATCCCGAGAGTCGAGCGGTACAGGGATACCGCCACCTATGCTCCACGGGAAGGAAGATTTCGGCTATGGATGCGAACCCCCAAAAAAAACTGCTTGCTGCCTTTAAAGTCTGTCTTTTGGCTGGTCTTACCTCCTGGATGATGCCATCAACCGCCCAAGCACAGCTCCGAACGGCAGGAAATCCGCGCACGTTCTATCAGAACACAGCTCCGCGAAAAGCGGACATTCCTTCCGCTCCAGCCGCAGAAACTGAAGCTCTTTCTGCTAGCAAGCCGAAATTGCCGACCGCCGTCAAGTCGGCTGGAGACCGAAATGGCAACCGTCCAAGGAATTCCAAGTCGCAAGTCATCAAAGCCAGCGCCTACCAAGAAGACGTGTCGCCGCAACCGCTCCCGTCAGACGCCGGTTCCCGGATAGAACCTCAGATTCAATCCGAGCCGGTCCTGCCATCCGAGCCGGTCCTCTCACCCGAGCCGGTCCTTTCATCCGGGTCCTGGGATGCGCCAGCCGAATTCTCGCCAGGGACCCCTTCCTCAGGGTGCTCAGATTGTGACGCCGCTGGACACTGGAACTATCCCGAAACCGCGGGCCATTTCCATGATGCTCCCTATTTCGGTCACTCAGGCAGCATGGAGTTTATGCCGCTCACCGCTGGCAGTCATCGACACCCATCGCTGCTGGGGCGAATGCTCAGCGGTTTAAGTGTTCGCATGGAAGCAACCACTTGGGATCGATCGGCAACCAATATGCCCATTTTGGTCACGACAAGCCCCAATGGCACCGACCCTGCGATCGCTGGACAACTTGGACTCAGCACCACCAGCATTTTGTTCGGTGGCGGTAACGTAAACGATAAACCAGAAGGGGGTGGACGAGTCACCCTAAACACGTGGCTCGATGATTGTCGCTACCATGGCCTGACCGTCCGAGGCTGGGACGCTGGGACCGGAGATCATGAGTTCTTTACCAGCAATGCGACCAACGCCATTATCGCTCGCCCCTTTTTAGATTTTACAACCTCAGCCACGGGGACACCCAATACCCAATTGCTTGCCTATCCCGGGGAAAATACCGGCAATATTCGCATCAATGCCGAGTCAGAAATCGCCGGCGGTGACCTATCGTTGCGGCGTCTGCTCTGCCACGGACCGGAGTCTCGATGGGATATGCTCTACGGCTATCAATTCGCCCAATTGAACGAAAGTCTAGATATTCAATCCGCTTCGACCGTGATCGATAACACCAGTTTGCTGTTTGGTACCCGCATCGACGTTCGCGATTTCTTCCGAACTCGCAATCAGTTCCAAGGTTTCGCGATCGGTTTGCAAGGCGCCCACCGCTGGGGTTGCTGGTACTTGGATGGTATGTTCAAACTGGGCTTGGGCAATATGGAACGCACCATCACCATCGCAGGCGACACTCGTATCACCTCGGCTAATGGTTCGGTTAGCACAGACAACGAAGGCTTGCTGGCTCGCTTTAGCAACGACGGACACACCCTAAGCGATACATTCGTGGTGGTGCCAGAATTAGGCTTGAATGTTGGCTACGCACTGACCCATCATCTCGATATCACGATCGGTTACACGGCGATGAGCCTCCCCAAAGTGGCTCAAGCCGGCTCGCAAATCGATCCCCAACTAGGTTCCAATCTCTCCGACCCATTAACGGGCCAAATGCGACCCAATTTTGTCTTGACCGAAACCAATTATTGGTTGTCGGGATTCAGTTACGGTCTACAGTATCGCTACTAGCCCAAGAGCTACTGGCCCCTTGCCCAAGCAGGCCGAAACGGGAACCGATCGACCGAACCAGTTCCGGTGGGTTCCCCCATTTTCTCCCTTCGCAAAGCCCTATTTCATGGATCGATTTCAAAACGCCCCCATCAACGATTTGCTTCAGTGGCAGGTTTTGCCCGGCGTCGGTGGGGAAGCAACCTTGGTTTGGGAGGTGGATCAAAAACATCACAATCCAATGGGACGAGTCCACGGCGGCATGATCTCGGCGATTTGCGATGCCGCAATGGGCATTGCCTTCGGTCGAGCGATCGAAGAGACGCAGGATTTCTCGACCATCGAAATGAAGGTGAGTTTCATGCGGCCGGTGACCGCCGGCACACTCACGGTCAACGCAAAAGTGATCCAGCGCGGCCTGCGCGTCGGCTTCGTGGAATGCACCGTGCACGATCAACGCCGACGCCTCATCGCAACTGCCAATTGCAGTTGTACAACCCTATGACCTAGATGAACTTGGCGGTAAAACAATCCAAGCGCCCGTTCAGCCCAATATGCAGAAATTGCAGGTAAAATCGGTTATTTCTATAAGTCGATCGGCTTGAGTCTGTTTTGCCGCGACTTCTTCTTTTTGGATCAAATTACCACGCTCGACCCGTCGATCCTTACCCTCACAGCAGATTGTCGCTCCAGCTCAACGATGTCGTTCAGTGGAGTGCCGTTGGCCGCTTGGATGACGATGAGGCAGAGCCCATGTGGAGAGCATTTTTTTACGCAGTCGGTGTGGTCTTGGTCGTTGTCGGCGTCGAATGCCTAGTCATCGATAGCGCAGAAATCAAAAATGGCGAGTCCCGCGAACGGCCCGCTTTGTCGGTGTGGAACCCAGATCCAATCCAAGAACCCACCAAGACCGTTCGTCCGGCCGACTGGCACCCCTGGAGCCTCTTGGCGACAGGCGCTGTCGTGCTCATTTACTCGTTTACCCTCCGACGCAACGGCTAATAAGGGCGTCTTGGGCGCACTTGTTTACCATTCAACGGAATCCTCATTCTCATTAGCTCCGCACGACCCCTCACTCTCGACCAAGAGCGTCTTTACCGCAAGAAACGCAGGGATTTTTTCTCGATCGCCCTCCCACGCGCCCTGAATTTTTTATTTGACCACCGCTCAAAAAAACCGTACACTCCATTTCCATAAGTTATTTTGTTTTTTGATGCATTTGTTTGGCTTATAGTTATTCCGTTTGCCGATCGAAGGTCAAATGGAGGTCTTTAGCCACCGGTGATCGTTCCAAACATCGCTTGCGGTAGGGGTAGTTGGAGTGGCTTGTTCATTAGCAGTGCAGTTGCGAAATCTGAAAGTTTTTTGCGATGTTATCGATCGCAGAAGCTTTTCCCGCGCAGCTGCTGAAAACGGTTTAACGCAGAGTGCGGTAAGTCAATGTGTGCAGCAGTTGGAAGAACTTTTGGGAACGCGGTTGGTCGACCGCTCCAAGCGTCCCCCGACGCCGACGGCCGAGGGTAAATGCTTCTACGATGGCTGCGGGCAATTATTGCGGCAATTCGAAACCTTGGTGGACGAAGTGCAATCGCTCGGTCAACAGTTAAGCGGCCGAGTGAAAGTGGCTTCGATTTATTCGGTCGGTTTGAGTTACCTACCGGGCTTGGTAGAAAAATTTGAGACGCTGCACCCCAAGGTTCAATTGGCTTTTCAGTTTGCTCAGCCAGAAGAAGTTTACGCGATGGTCGAACGGGGCTTGGTTGATTTCGGATTGGTCAGTTATCCCGCTCCCAGTCAAAGCGTGGCCTGTCGTTTTTGGCGAGAAGAACCGATGCTGTTGGTGGCATCGCCGCGGCGGCGTACGGGCCGCACTGATGACTTGACCCCTGAGGAGTTGAAGCAGTTAGCCTGGATAGGATTTCTGCCCCATCTGCGAATTCGTCAAGAGATCGACCGCCGCTTGCAAAGTCTGGGGGTTTCTCCGCGGGTCGTCGCCGAATTAGACAACATCGATTCGGTAAAGCATGCCGTAGCGGTCAACACAGGAGTGGCCGTGTTGCCGGAACCAGCGGTCCGCAACGAATTAGCGACCGGAACTTTGGTTTCACTCCCCTGCCGAGCGCTCGAAATGCAGCGACCTCTCGGTGTGATTTATCGTCGCGGTGCAACACTTGGCGCTTCAGCCCGTGTATTTATGGATCTGGCCCTAAGTGATGCGGCGGCAGAAACTGCGGTCGTGGGTGCAGCGACAGAAAATTCCGGCGCGGCCGCGGGGGCCTAAAGTTAGCGCAGCCTGAAAACAAAACAGATGCACGAAAATAGATGCATCAAGATAGATGCATGGAGATAGATGAGTGAGGAGCGAGATGGGAGACAGAGAGATGATCGACTACCACAGCTTTCCGGAAAAGCACGGTTTGTACAACCCTGAACTTGAGAAAGACAGTTGTGGCGTCGGTTTTATAGCAAATATCAAAGGCATACCGAGCCATCAAATTGTTTTGGACGCTGATACCATTTTGCAAAACATGGATCATCGTGGCGGTTGCGGCTGCGAGGCCAATACGGGTGACGGCGCCGGCATTCTGACCGCACTGCCCCATAAGTTTCTGCAAAAAGTGGCTAAAAGAGATTTGGGCGTTGAACTCCCTGCGTCTGGAAGATTCGCTGCCGGCTTGGTTTTCTTGCCTCGCGACAGCAGCGAGCGAGCCTACTGTAAAGAGCAGCTTGCACGATTGATTGCCGAAGCGGGCCAAACCGTAGTCGGTTGGCGAAAAGTGCCCGTCGAACCCGACTTGGCCGATATCGGCCCGAGCGCTCGCCGCGGTGAACCCTATATCGAACAAATTTTTGTCGCTGCTGCCCAAGGGCTCGAAGGGGATGCCTTCGAACGTCGTTTATACTTAGCCCGCAAACAAGCCAGTCATCTGCTGCGCAACGATCCGAATCTCAAGCAACGTTTGATGTTCTATGTTTGCAGCCTATCGACCAAAGTGATGATTTATAAAGGGATGCTGCGTCCCTGTCAGATATTGCCGTATTACCCTGATCTGAAGGATCCCGACTTTGAGACGCATCTGGCGATGGTCCATAGTCGATTTTCGACCAACACGTTCCCAAGTTGGGACCGAGCCCAACCGCTGCGTTTCATGAGCCACAACGGCGAAATCAACACACTGCGTGGCAACGTCAACTGGATGCGGGCCAGACAGGGTACAGCGCAAAGCGAATTTTACGGCGATGAAATCACCAAACTCTTCCCAGTTGTTGAGCCGGAGTGCAGCGACAGCGGCACATTCGACAATGTGTTGGAATTCTTGCTGATGAACGGTCGTACGCTGCCAGGTGCCATGATGATCATGGTCCCAGAAGCTTGGCAAAAACATGAAACGATGAGCGAAGAAAAACGGGCGTTCTATGAATTCTTCAGTTGCACCATGGAACCTTGGGATGGTCCAGCCTCGATGACATTCACCGATGGCAAAGTGATCGGCGCGACACTCGATCGAAATGGCTTGCGTCCGAGCCGTTATTATCTTACGCATGACGATCGAGTGATCATGGCTAGCGAAGTGGGCGTGCTCCCGATCGACCCCAAACTGGTGAAGGAAAAAGGAAGGTTGCAGCCAGGTCGAATGTTCTTGGTTGATTTCGAAGAAGGTCGATTGATTCCCGATGAGGAACTGAAGGCCAAATACGCCGCCCGACGCCCTTTCGGACCATGGCTGCGCGACCAACGAATCACGCTCGATGAGCTGTCGCCGAAAAGCGAACCGCATGGATTCTATCCAGACTCCTTGATGCCTCGCTTGCAGGCCTTCGGTTACACGATCGAAACGATGCAGTTCATGCTTCTGCCCATGATCAAAGAAGCTCGAGATCCGGTCGGTTCGATGGGGAACGATTCGGCGTTGGCATGTCTCAGCGATCAACCGCGCATGATCTACGACTACTTCAAACAGCTTTTTGCCCAAGTCACCAATCCGGCAATCGATTCCATTCGCGAAGAAGTGATCATGTCGCTGGAATGTTACATCGGTCCGGAACAAAATATCCTGTCGGTATCGCCCGAACATGCGCATCGATTGTTGATCCCGCATCCTATTTTGACCAATGAAGAATTGGCTGCTCTCGCTCACATGACCAAGCGAGGCTGGAAAACCAAAATGATCGACATCACCTACGATCGCAGCGAAGGTCGCCCTGGACTGACCGCAGCTTTGGATCGCATTTGCGGCGAATCGGAATTGGCCATTGATGATGGTTACACGTTGGTGATTTTGAGCGATCGACATGTAGGCCCGCAGCGCGTCGCTGTCAGCTCACTGCTGGCTTGCTCAGCGGTGCATCACCACTTGGTTCGGCAAGCGAAACGAACTCGCATCGGTATCGTGCTGGAGACGGGCGAGGCGCGGGAAGTTCATCATCACTGCTTGCTGATCGGCTATGGCGCAGATGCCATCAATCCTTACTTGGCCTTCGAATCGCTTTGGCAATCGATACGCGATGGGTTGCTGCCTGGCGATAAATACGATGATGATAAAGTTGTCGCCGCTTATCGCAAAGCTGTAGCCAAAGGCATGCTCAAGGTCATGGCCAAGATGGGCATCAGCACTCTGCAAAGCTATAAGGGCGCGCAGATTTTTGAAGCTGTCGGACTAAAAAGCGAAGTGATCGAAAAGTGTTTTGTCGGCACCTCGAGCCGCATTCAAGGGGTCAGTTTCGACGTACTGGCGGAAGAATCGCTGCGTCGACACGAACTTGGATTTCCCCATGATGCCAAATTGACTTTACCCGTCCTGCCCAACCCAGGCGAGTTCCACTGGCGAGCAGAAGGCGAACATCATGGTTGGGATCCACAAGCAATCGCAGACCTGCAAGTCGCCGCTCGGGCTGGAGATAAAAACGCCTACTGGCGATTCGCACAGCACATCAACTCGAGCAACAAGACGCGCTATGCGCTCCGCGGATTGCTCGACTTCCGCAAGGGTGTGGCAGGACCAGAAGTTCCACTGGACGAAGTCGAACCAGCTAAGGAGATTGTCAAACGTTTTTGCACCGGAGCGATGAGCTTTGGTTCCATCAGCGCCGAGGCTCATGAAACACTTGCTATCGCCATGAACCGCATCGGCGGCAAGAGCAATACGGGCGAAGGTGGAGAAGATCCGGTTCGTTTCAAAACATTACCCAATGGCGACTCGAAACGCAGCGCGATCAAGCAGGTCGCGTCGGGACGTTTCGGGGTCACCATTGAATACCTCGCCAATGCGGATGAACTGCAAATCAAGATTTCCCAAGGTGCAAAACCAGGGGAAGGGGGTGAATTGCCAGGAGGTAAAGTCGATAAAAATATCGCCCGCATTCGCTACAGCACGCCTGGCGTCGGTTTGATCAGCCCTCCCCCGCACCACGATATTTATTCGATTGAAGACTTGGCCCAGTTGATTCACGATCTCAAGAACTCCAACCCTTCGGCGCGTATCAGTGTGAAATTGGTGAGCGAGGTCGGTGTCGGCGTTGTCGCTTCCGGTGTCGCGAAGGCTCATGCGGAACACATCGTGATCGCGGGGGATGTCGGTGGAACAGGTGCTTCGCCTTTGACAAGTATCAAGCATGCCGGTTTACCATGGGAACTTGGGATCGCCGAAGCGCACCAAACATTGGTGCTCAACGATCTCCGCAGCCGCGTTGTGCTGCAGACCGATGGTGGACTCAAAACGGGACGCGATGTGGCCATCGCGGCGCTGTTGGGTGCAGAAGAATTCGGATTTGCTACCGCACCATTGATCACGCTCGGCTGCATCATGATGCGGAAATGCCATCTCAACACCTGTCCCGTCGGCGTCGCGACCCAAGACCCCGAATTGAGAGCCAAATTCGCTGGAAAACCTGAGCATGTTGTCAATTACCTGTTTATGGTCGCTGAGGATTTGCGCCAGATTATGGCGCAGCTCGGCTTCCGAAATATCAATGACATGATCGGCCGCGTCGATTGCTTGGATGCTAATAAGGCGATCGCGCACTGGAAAGCCGATGGGCTCGATCTCACACCCGTTCTCACCATGGCCAAACGACCCCACGGAAGTGTTCAAGTACGCTGCGTGCAAGCCCAAGATCATGGTCTAGAACTCGCTCTGGATAACAAGCTGATCGCGCTCTCCGCCGAAGCCCTGAGCCATGGTAAGCCGGTCATAATTGAGAGCCAGATTGTCAACATCAATCGCACCGTCGGAACAATGCTCAGCCACAACGTCGCCAAACGCTATGGCCAAACAGGACTTCCGACCGACACGATTCATGTAAAGCTCAACGGGTCCGCCGGCCAAAGCCTTGGGGCCTTCCTGGCCCACGGCGTAACGCTGGAACTCGAAGGAGATGCCAATGACTATGTCGGCAAAGGACTTTCGGGTGGACGTGTTATCGTCTATCCGCCGAGAGAAAGTACCTTCGCTGCAGAGAATAATATTCTGGTAGGCAACGTCTGTTTGTACGGCGCCACGATGGGTGAAGCCTTCTTCCGAGGTCGAGCCGCAGAGCGATTTGCTGTCCGCAACAGCGGTGCAGTGGCAGTCATCGAAGCAGTGGGCGACCACGGTTGCGAGTACATGACGGGAGGTCGAGTGGTCATCCTCGGACGGACCGGACGCAACTTCGCGGCAGGTATGTCGGGAGGTATCGCCTATGTCCTGGATCGCGATGGCGATTTCCGGATTCGTTGCAACCTGGAACTGGTCGATCTCGAAGCGGTCGAGACAGAAGAAGATATCAACGAACTGAAGGGGCTAATCGAACGCCATCTGCAGTTCACGGAATCCTCGGTTGCCGCCGCCTTGCTGGCCGATTGGGAAAACAGTCTGAAGCAATTTATCAAAGTCATGCCAACCGATTACAAACGAGTGCTGAAAGAAATGAGACAAACCGCCTCCACTTCAGACGCAGCCGCTGTGGCTCGCTAGTCGCCTACAGCGGCAGGCAACAGAGCGATGATCAATTCGGATTTCTCAACATAATTTCACGATACAAAAGCAAACGATACGGTTCGAAGAAAAAAGGGTTTGGGATCGATGGGAAAAGCAACCGGCTTCAAAGAGTATGATCGCAAGAAGGTACCTTGGCGGCTACCCGTGGTGCGACTGCATGACTACGAGGAAATTTATACCGATCCGAACGAGGATGAATTGCGCAAACAAGGCGCCAGGTGCATGGATTGCGGTATCCCTTTTTGCCAGTCAACGACCGGTTGCCCGATCGACAATTTGATTCCCGAATGGAATGACCTGGTTTACAACGGACGCTGGAAAGAAGCGATCGAACGCTTGCATAAAACCAATAATTTCCCTGAATTTACCGGGCGAGTGTGCCCGGCACCCTGCGAAGGGGCATGCGTCTTGGGCATCACCAACCCGCCGGTGACCATCAAGAATATCGAGAACTCCATCATCGATCGCGCTTTTGCAGAAGGCTGGGTCACCGCCAACCCACCTGCGGAACGAACCGGTAAAAAGGTTGCCATCATCGGCAGCGGTCCGGCAGGCCTGGCTGCCGCCGATCAACTCAACCGAGTCGGACACTCTGTCACTGTGTTTGAACGCGCCGATCGCATCGGTGGTTTATTGATGTACGGCATTCCGAACATGAAACTATCCAAGGATGTTGTCGATCGCCGCTTGCGACTCATGGAAGAAGAAGGGGTTCAGTTCGTCACGGGTGCCGACGTGGGAAAAACGGTCGATCCACAAGAACTCATCCGCGACTTCGATGCTCTACTGCTGAGCACCGGCGCAACCAAGCCGCGCGATTTGGAGATCCAAGGTCGTACGCTTTCCGGTATCCACTTCGCGATGGAATTTCTAACTGAAAATACCAAGAGCCTACTGGATTCGCAGCATCGCGATGGACGCTATATCTCCGCAGAAGGCAAACGCGTAATCGTTGTCGGTGGTGGCGATACGGGAACAGACTGCATCGCCACGAGCCTGAGACATGGCTGCACTTCCTTGGTCAACTTTGAATTGATGGACCGACCTCCAGTAGATCGCGCCGACGATAACCCTTGGCCTCTGTGGCCTCGCATCTTTAGAGTCGACTATGGTCACGAGGAAGCGGAAGCGAAGTACGGTGCAGATCCCCGTCATTACAACGTATTATCCAAATCGTTTATCGATAATGGACATGGAGGCGTAGGTGGCATCAAAGCGGTCTCCGTGGAATGGTACAAAGAAGATGGTCGTCTGAAGTTTCGCGAAATCCCAGGAAGCGAACGCATTTTCGAGGCCGACTTGGTCCTCCTGGCTATGGGCTTTCTCGGTCCAGAGAATTACCTCGCTAGCAAACTCGGCATTACGCTCGATGGACGAACCAATTATGCCGCCGAACATGGACAGTTCCGGACCAACATCGATAAAGTCTTTGCGGCTGGAGATTGCCGCCGCGGACAATCGCTCGTTGTCTGGGCCATCAACGAAGGACGCGGAGCAGCCAGAGCTATTGATATCTATTTGCAGGGCAACAGCATATTGCCAGCCCCAGGAATTACGATGGGAACCGCAACCTCGGTGGCCATTGGCTAACCTTGCCCCCGCTTTTGAAAAAGCGACCACCGACGTAAAATCGGTGGTCGCTTCGTTTCCACCTTAGATGTTTCCAAACAGATCGCGTTGAGTTTGTTTCAAGCTCTCACCATTTTCGAAATAGCAGGCATGAGCATGACTACGTCCGCAGCTGATCGGGTCTACAATTTTTCTCCCGGTCCCGCCGTTCTTCCCCTCCCTGTCCTTAAGAAAATACAGGAAGAAATGTTGGCGCTCCCTGGAGCGGGTGCCTCGATTCTGGAAATCAGTCATCGCAGCAAAGCCTTCCTATCGATCTTGGACAATACCAAAGCCGCCTTGCGACGTTTGCTCCAAATTCCCGATGACTACGATATTCTTTTTCTGCAAGGTGGTGCCCGTCTTCAGTTTTCGATGATCGCCATGAATCTTCTCCGCGGCTCCACTGTACCGGCGCAGTATCTGGTAACCGGTTCCTGGGGCAAGTACGCCGTGGAAGAAGCCAAGAAAGAAGGCCCTGTCGAAGTGATATGGGATGGAAAGAAAGATAACTATAATCATCTTCCAGCTGCAACGGAATATTCGCTGCGGCCTGACGCCCCATACCTGCACATCACCAGTAACGAGACGATTCAAGGCGTCCAATTTCAATCCGAACCCGAGACCGGCAGCGTACCACTGGTTTGCGATAGCTCTTCCGATTTTCTCTATCGCCCGCTAAACGTGAACAAGTACGGGATCATTTACGCCTGCGCTCAAAAAAATGCAGGCCCCGCAGGCGTAACTGTGGTGATCATTCGCAAAGATCTGCTGGAACGATCCCAAGATAATCTCCCCGGCTACCTGAACTACAAAGCGCACGCCAAAGAAAACTCACTCTGGAATACACCACCCACGTTCGGTGTCTATGTCGTTGGCTTGATCTGCCAATGGCTCGAAAATGAAATCGGTGGCCTGAACGCCATGCATGCTTTGAACCAGAAAAAAGCCGCTTTGCTTTATGATGTTGTCGATCGCTATCCCGATCTCTACCAAGGTCACGCGGCTAAAACGGATCGATCTTTGATGAACGTCACCTTCCGCTTGCCTAGCGAAGAAAAAGAAAAAGCCTTCTTGAGCGGCGCGGCCGCGCAGAAACTGGATAGCCTACAAGGACATCGCAGCGTAGGTGGTATTCGCGCCAGTATCTACAATGCCATGCCGCTGGAAGGTGTAGAAACCTTGGCAAACTACATGACCGAATTCGCAAAATCCTAAGGGCCGATCAAGGCTCAACCATTTCGCTCCACGCACACGCTCTCCCAAGTTTTATCATAAAGGCAATATGCCATGGCCAAATTCAAGATTCTTGTTCTCGACCCAATCGCCCAAGAAGGGCTGGAGATGCTCAAGCAGGAGCCCGATTTTGAATTTGAGATCAAGACGGGCTTGAAAGGGGAAGAACTGCGAAAATCGTTAGCAGAATGCGATGGTGCGATCGTTCGCAGCGGCGTGAAAATAACTGCCGAATCGCTGGAAGGCAATCGACGAATGAAGGCCATTGTTCGCGCAGGGGTCGGCACAGATAACATCGATAAAAATGCGGCAACCCGCCTCGGTATCGTCGTCATGAACACTCCCGCCGGTAACACACTGAGCACCGCGGAACACACCTTTGCACTGATGCTCGCGCTATCTCGCGCTATCGCTCCCGCATACAACAGCCTCTGCCAAGGAAAATGGGATCGCAAATCGTACATGGGAAATCAACTTGCCGATAAAACGCTCGGCGTTGTCGGACTGGGCCGAATCGGTCGAGAAGTCGCCGTCCGAGCCCTCGCCTTCGGTATGCGAGTCATCGCCTATGACCCTTTTCTTACCGACGAACAAGCAGCCAAACTCGGTATCGAACGAACCGAGACCGTGCACGGCATGCTCCCTCGTATCGATTATCTCACCGTACACACCCCGCTGACCAATGAAACAAACCATCTGATCGGCGCACGTGAAATCGAACTCATGCGACAAGGTGCACGGCTTATCAACTGCGCTCGCGGTGGTATCTATGATGAGAAAGCTCTCGCAGAAGGTCTCAAAAGTGGCAAGCTAGGTGGCGTCGCACTGGACGTCTTCGAAGAGGAGCCTTGCACCAACAGCCCATTGTTTGGCATGCCAGGAGTCGTCTGTACTCCGCACCTGGGAGCCAGCACCGAAGAAGCTCAAACACAAGTCGCCATCGAAGGCATTCACCTGCTGATCCAATTCTTCAAATATGGTGAGATTCGACACGCTGTGAACGTGGCTGCCCTAGATCCCAAGACTTTGGAAGCTCTGCGCGGACACCTCAACGTCGCCTATCGCTTGGGATTAATGATGACCCAGTGGCATGGTGGTGGCATTGCCTCGTGCCATCTTACCTATCGCGGCGAAGTTGCCGAACGAGATACAAAACTTCTCTCCTCAGCCTTCTGCGCCGGCTTGCTGGAACGAGCGATGGATCAGGGAGTCAACATCATCAACGCAGAACTGCTGCTGCGCGAGCGAGGTATTGAACTGAGCGAAAGTCGCTCGTCAGAGAAAGGTGCCTTTAGCAGTTCGATCACCGCAGAAGTGAAAGGCTCTGGCCGACATGTGCGGGCAGCCGGCACAGTCTTTGGAACCAATATGCCCCGTTTGATCTTGATCGATGACTTTCGCATGGAAGCCTATCTGGATGGCATTCTGCTGCTGTTTGTTCATAAAGATGTCCCTGGCATCATCGGCCGGGTGGGAACCATCTTCGGTCAGCATCAAGTCAATATCGGTCAAATGTCAGTCGGACGTGCATCGTCTCAGCCCGGTGGCCATGCCATCGGTGTCTTGAATCTCGATAGCTTCCCTCCCCAACAAGCCATCGATCAAGTGACATCGATCGATCCTATTGAACGCGTGCAACTGATTGAACTCCCTGCCGCAGGGCAATTACCTAGCTGGTTGCAATGAAACGCTCAAACGTCGCTCAGCGCTTAATAACGTGGCTTGGACGCAGCCGGTGGTGAGGCTGGATTCTGGACGGTCCGCGTGCCGTTGGCCGGGTTGGTCGGACTCGTTGGCGCAATCGCATTCTGCGCCATCTGCACGTTCAAAACGGCAATCCGCTGAGCAAGTTCAGGCTGAAGCTTATTGACCGAAAGACTTTGGTAATAATTTTGAACGGCCTGTGCCAACTCACCTTGCTTTTCACGCATTTGACCTTTGGCAGCCCATGCCTCAGCACTCGCCGGATTCAGCGCTAAAGCTTCGTCCAAATATTTCTCTGCAACTTTGTCTTGCCCGTTCTCTTGGTAAAGTCGCGCCAATTGAATCCTTGCATCGGCCGATTGAGGATTGGCCTGAGCCCAATTTTTCAGAAGCGTGAATGCCTTGTCCGAGCGATCTGTTTCGACTAGCAGAACTGCCAAACCGCGATAACAATCTGGGCTGTTGGCATCCAAGTCGAGGCATTGATTGTACAACGCCTCGGCTTGATCGGTCATCGCTTTATTCTTTTGCGCAGCCCCAAGCTGATGATACGTTCGGGCAAGATTGTAGTAGGCATCAGGATCGGTCGGATC
>Ga0169931_10007238_pt1 | contig 16513 bp, 7 predicted proteins | sample Kivu_15m_20L_FD_129675 | JGI IMG/M metagenome (GOLD analysis project Ga0169931, IMG submission 129675) | Freshwater microbial communities from Lake Kivu, Western Province, Rwanda to study Microbial Dark Matter (Phase II) - Kivu_15m_20L... | ecosystem: Environmental > Aquatic > Freshwater > Lake ...
AGCAAAATTATAACTGTACGTTGTATTGCTTGCAGAGAGATTAACCCCGTCGATACTCCACTGGTATGTCAAGTTCTCCTGTCCTGTGAACGTGGTGGTATTGGTAAATAGTACAGGGCCGCCTGGGTTACAAAGCGTGGTATCGGTAGCGGTAAACGAAACGATGGGCGAAGCGGTAACTCTAAAGCTTACCATTAATGAATCGATACAACCATTGGGGTTAGTCGATATCATTTTTACTTTGTACAGACCTGCGTTGGCAAAGAGATAAGTTGCATTGGTGCCTGTGGCGTTACCCAAAATGGTGCCGGCATTATCTAAAAAGAACCACCTTACATTAATATAGTCGGCAGGAGTTGTATAGCCATTGAAGGTAAACGGAGCACAGTTTACGTTATTAATGTTCGATGTAAAGTTGGCCGCCGTGTTTGCAGTTACATTGGCGACTTTTCGCATTGTATCACTACAGGTCACACCACTTCCAAATGAACTGTTGGCAATAAGGGTAATGGTATAGGTTCCGGCGGTAGCGTAATTATAAATAGGATTGGTAACGTTAAAGATATTGACAGATCCATCCCCAAAATTCCAAATGTAGGTCATGGCCGATGTAGAGAGATTCGTGGTTCGGATGGTATCGGAGCTGCAATACTGTGTTTTGTCTAGCGAAAAATTGGCCCTTGGCGAGGGGTGCACAATAATGACTTTAGAGGTACTGGTATCGGTACAATCATTTTGGCCTCGCAAGGTTACTGTATATGTTCCCGCTTGATTAAAGATATGGGTAAGGGTATCGTTAGGCCGGGTACTGGTGTAGAGCGGAGAGCCATCGTTGAAATTGATGGTAAATAAGCCGGTTCCAACAGAGTTGGTAACAAAGGTGACAGGTTTAGGAGAACATCCATAGGTATTGGGTCCGCCAATGATCAATCCGGGTATTATCGTAGTGGCCCGAATTAAAATGGGAACCGTAAAGCTATCTACACCGCACTCATTTCTGGCGATCAACTTTACCGCATAGGTTCTGGCAACGCCCGTGGCATAGTAGTGGGTCATGGTCCTGTTATCGGCTACGGTATCGATGGTGCCATCATCCCAATTCCAGATGTATTGAAAAGCGCGGCCTTTCGAGTTATTGATAAAGCGCAGCGTGGCCGGTGAGCAACGAACAGTGGTATCCGGAATAAAGAGCGCCTTGGGGGTAGGTCTAATCAACACAGAGTCTCTATACTGTACGGTTTCGCACTGGGTAACAATGCTAAGCGAAATATAATAGGTGGTATCAATATTGTTGACATTAGAAACATACGTGACCGCGCCCGGTTGCTGTACAGCCGCTGTTTGTCCATTACCGAAGTTCCAGTTGTACGAAGAGCCCGATAGTGTGGTAGGCGTAGAGGTATTGGTAAACAAAACAGCCACGGGTCCGCAGGCGGTGTCGATACTCTTGGTAAACGATGGGGTAGGCCGTAAGAGTGTCGATACGGTCAAAACCATTGAATCGTTAAGACAGTTATACCTGCTCTTGGCTACCAATTTAATAGCAGCAGATACACCGGGTTGAGTAATAGAGTAGGTGGGAATGGAGGCCCCGGAACCGATCAGCACATTGTTGGCATACCACTTGAAATCGGGTTGACTGTTAGCGTTAGTATGTGGTGTAAGCGTTAAGCGCTGTTGCAGTGAATAGGGAGGACAGGTTGTTAACTCAGCAGCCGAAAACTCAGCTTTGGCATTCGGGTTCACTATTACACTAACTGACTGTGTTCTGGCACAACCTTCGAAGTTGAGTGTATAGGTATAGGGTACTGTTACAGGCGAAGTGGTCGTATTGGTGAGTGTTTCGCTAATGGTGGCGGTCGTTCCCGAACTCGCTGCAGCACTTATGCCGGTTACAGCAGGGCGCGTCCAAGAAAAATTCGTATTGGCGGTCAAGCTGGTCGCCGTGTAGTTAAATACGGTCCCTGAACAGATCGATAAACCGCTCGTTGCACTAGACAGCGAGGGAATGGGTCGTACGTTAACAATAACAGTAAGCGGAGAACCATTAGTGACCACACCACCATTGGTAAAAGAGGGCGTTACTATATAGGTGACCGTTTGCGTTGCAGCCGAGCTGTTGGTTAGTGTTTGGCGAATGGTATTGCCCGATCCGGCACTTGCACCGGTTACCGAACTACTAGAAGAAACAGTCCAATTATAAGTAGTTCCTGGAATACTGGTAGAAAGTGTAATCGATGTCGTTCCTCCCGAGCAGATAATCTCAGGGTTCGGCGTAGCCGATACATTCGGTATGGGGTTGACCGTAATGGTATAGTTGGCTGGAGTACCCGGGCAAGTAGTCGATCCGCCTGTAGCGATCGTTGCCGCATACAAGACCTGTACAGCTTGTGTAGAGGTGCTCACTAAAGTTTGCGCCGGTATAATTGTGGTTCCGCTTAGCGTGGCACCCGTTATGGTCGAGGGCGGGTTTGTGGTCCACGAAATTTGTGCGTTCGTGGTGGTCGAGCTGAGCGTTACCGGCAAAGAAGCAGTGCCCGAAGAGATTACTTGATTGCCTCTTGAGAATTGAATAGTAGGGCTGGGGTTTACCGTGATCGTGTAATTGGCCGCTGGTCCTTCGCAAGATCCGGACTGAGTTGTAGCCTTGGCAATATAAACGACACTAAGGGGATTAGCCGTATTGTTCGTGAGTGTTTGAATGGGGATAGTACCGGTACCTGCATTAGTATTGCCACTAATACCCGTTACCGCTGCACTGGTCCAGCTAAAGCTAACATTACTCGTAGATGAGCTTAGCGTAACCGCTTGGCTCGCTGCACCGGAACAAATTGTTTGATTACCTGCACTAAAGGTAACAGTGGGTCTGGGTAGCACGGTAATAACATATAATGCAGTTTCGCCGGGGCAGTTGTTATTTGTAGGAACAATGGTGTATGTAACCGTACCCGCGCTTGCGGTACCATTGGTAATAGTTTGTGTTGGAATAGTGCCTGTGCCCGATGCTGCATAGCCTGTAGTCCCACTGGTGGCGGCGGCTGTCCAACTAAAGGTCGTGCCCGTTACATTTGCGGTAAGCGTAACGGCGGTACTAGCGGTTCCGGAGCAGATGGATTGCGTGAGCACCGAGTTGGTTACCCGAGAGACCGGATAGATCGTAATTACATAATTACTCGCAATGCCCTGACATCCGTTTGCCTCTGGGGTAATAACATAGGTTACCGTTCCTGACGTAATGGTTGTATTGGTTAACGTTTGTGCAGGAATATTGCCTGTTCCGCTGTTAATAAAACTACCGATGCCATTGGTGGCGGTACCGGTCCAAGAGAAACTGGCACCGGTAATGTTTGAGGTGGGTACGATCTCTGCAGTAGTTGTTCCCGAACAAATAGCTTGGGTTAAGGGTGAGTTGGTTACCAGTACTCGGGGCTTAACGGTTATCTCTACTGTTGTGGTCGTGCCCGAGCAGGTACGTCCGTTAAAACTGTAAGAAGAAGTGATCGTGTAGGTCACGATCTTATTTTCTGTACTGGTATTGACCAGTGTTTGACTGATAGTGTTGCCACTTCCATTTGCGGCACCACTTACTTCTGCCGGAGCTGTGACCGTCCAAGAATAGGTAGTACCGGACACCGAAGAAGAAAGTGCTATAGAAGTAGAGCCACCCGAGCAGATCGTTCTACTGACCGGTGTGGCAATCAGGTCGGGCAAGGGATTTACCGTAACTGAATAGTTAGCGGTCGTACCGGGACAGCTGGCTGCCCCGCTGGTAGTAGCAATAGCCGAGTACGTAACTACCTGCGGTGTAATGCCACTATTGAGTAACGTTTGTACAGGTATAGTGTTAGTGCCGGTTAGTGTTGCACCAGTAATGGCTGCAGGTACCGTAGCATTCCAAGCAATAGTCGCATTCGACGGAGTGGCGGTGAGTGTTACCGCGGTACTGTTGCCTCCGCTACAAATGGTTTCGTTGGCTCTTGAAAAACTAACCGTAGGCGATGGATTTACAATAATAAAATGAGAGCTAACAGGACCTTGGCAGGCCGGTGTTGCAGATGTTGTAGCGCGAATAGAATAGGTAACGGTTAAGGGACCACCGGTGCTGTTCGTTAATATTTGTGCGGGTAAATTACCATTACCAGATGCGGTTGCTCCACTAATACCTGCGGGGGCACTACTGGTCCAACTATAGGTTACGGCAGGGCCCGACGAGCTAAATGTAACCGGATCGGAAGGTGCCCCCGAGCAGATCGTTTGGCTAGCCATCGAAAGCTGCGTAGTGACAGCAGGCTGCACATTAATTTGATAAGTGGCCGGATTGCCGGGGCAATTATTATTGGAGGGAATGATGGTATAGGTTACTGTTCCGGCCTGTTGTGTACTGTTGAGTAATGTTTGAATTGGAATATTACCGGTACCAGAGGCTGTAGCACCTGTAATACCTGCGCCCGCTACAGAAGACCAACTATAGGTAGAGCCACTCACGTTCGATGTAAGCGTTACAGCTGCGCTATTAGTACCGGAGCAAATGTTTTGTAATAAGGTTGAATTGCTCACCGACGAAACCGGAAAAACAGTGGTTACATAGTTGGCCGTAGTGCCTGTGCATCCACTGGCACTGGGTACAATGGCATAGGTTACGGTGCCGTTTGTGTTACCGGTGTTGGTAAGTGTTTCAGCAGGAATAGTAGTAGTGCCCGTTGCGGTGTTGCCGCTAATGGATGCTGTTGCCGTTGAAGTCCAAGTAAAAGTTGTACCGGGTACTGCCGCCGTTAGTTGAACCGCCGAAGTGGTCGCGCCCGAGCAAATAGACTGTGACAGGGGCGTGTTAGAGACGGTGGGTCTTGGATTGACCGTAATGGTCGTAGAGATTGTATTGCCCGTACAGGTTAATAAGGGGCTTCCGGCCACATGCGTGGGTGTAATGGTATACGTTACCGTTAGTGGGCCTGCCGTGTTGTTTTGTAATGTCTGGTTGATCGATGGAGAAGATTGGCCCACAGTAGTGTTTCCATTGGTAGCATTGGTTATGCCTGCGGGTGCACTAACGGTCCACGAAAATGCATTGCCAAAAGAAGGTGTATTCGCTCCCAACGCTATCGCGGTGCCGGTACCCGAGCAGATCGTGGCGTTTGCGGGGGTAGCGGTGCCAACCGGTTTGGGGTTTACAATAATCTTATAGGTAGCAGGCACGCCCGGACAAGTACTTCCACCTCCGGCTACGGCCAAGGCTACATAGTCGATAGTAACGGGAGTAGTGTTGGCATTAATTAAAGTTTGTGCGCTGATCGTAGTGGTTCCTGCGGTGAGTGCCCCGGTAATACCTGCCGGAGTTGTGCTGGTCCAACTGACCGTAGCCCCAGTGGTGGGGGTGGTTAGCGTAACAGCTGTAGAAGTTTGTTCGGAGCAAATACGTTGCGGACTGGCGGGGCTCGAAAAAACAACTCGCGGTGCCGGATTTAGATTGATGGTAAAGTTTGTAGCAGGGCCCGTACAGCCGTTAACGGTGGCCGATACCGCATACACCACTTGCACGGGGTCGTTGCTGTTACTGATCAATTGCGAACCGATCAACGAGTTGCCAGTTCCGTTCGAGAAACCTGTAGCAGTTCCTGCAGGTACGGCAGCTGCCGTCCACGAAAACGAAGGACTGGCCATGTCGGCTGTAAAATTGATAGTAGAGAAAGAAGCGCCAGAACAGATCGTTTGTGTAATATCGGTATTGGTAACAAGCGGATTTCTTTTGACCGTTATAGTGATCGTTCCTGCAGAGGCAGAATTGCCGCAACTTCCATTAACGGTAACGGTAATAGAAAATACTTTGAAAGCTTTTAAGCGAATAGTTGGAAATGCATCGCTGCTGGTGGTGTTATTGACGAACTCATAGTCAGCGGCCGTAACACCGCTACCCCCCACAGTCCAGCTGTAAGAGCTGGGTAAAAAAGGTGAGCTGCTATAGGTGGGGCGATAGGGAACTTGTAAAAAGTCGATATTGACACCAACCGGATCACTTTGACAAATGCTTTGTGAGGTAGGACTAAATGTTGCCGTTGGATTACCAAGCACCAACAACGTTTTGGTACGTGGGGTCATTAGTCCGCAGGCATTAGAGACATTCTGTGTTATGTTGTAGTTGCCGGGGGTATTAAAGGTAATCTGGGGGTTTTGGCTGCTACCGCCTGTGCCGTTGATAAAGGTATAAAGCGTATTGGGGGTATTGGGTGTAATGGACCAGATAAAGGTTGCGTTTTTACAAGTTCCAATCGCATTAGAAAGATCTTGTAGTGTTACGCTTTGCCCAAAGCAGATAGAGGTAACCGATAGGCTATTTGCCAAAATATTAAAGTCGGCCGTAACCGGACTCTCAACGCGTACGGTTTTTTCTATTTCGGATATTCTTGTACATCCCTCGGTTGTGGTATTAAATACCCTTAATCTAATTTTCCAACAGCCCGCTCCAAATTGTTGTACAGTCAGAGCAGGAATGGTCATATTATTATTACTTATCCATGATGGGGGTACGGGGCTAAATCCAGTAGCAGTTGGGTGTTGGTAGGCCCATTGGCTAGTGAATGCCGAAAGGCAAGTATTTGTAGTTCCATATTGCCCCGGGGTAGTAGTATTTGTACAGCTAATGGCAGCTGTACTGCACACTGCTGCAAGAACAGTAAAGTTGGCAGCTGGGGCCGTGCTCACATTTACCCATTTGGTAACCCCGTTACCATTGATAGAGAAGTCTATACAATTATTGAGTAATCCCCTGTTAAAAAGATCGAACTGCACCTTGTACGACAACCTGCCATTGTTTACAATTCCGCCACTGTTAGGGGCGCAAGTTGGGTTAAGAAAAACATTATACAGGGTGTCATTGGCAAAAAGTTGAGCATGGGTTTTCCATTGGTCTGCTGTGCCATCTCCATAATTGATCCTGTACTTAGAGCCGGGGTAATTACCAGAAAGCTGGTTTACAATAAAAAATACGGTGTCAGAAGAACAAACAAAGTCAGACGATAGAGACCCTAGTCCTGTATTGCCTGTGTGAAAAAGGTAAGTTGTTGTAAAAACAGAAGAGGTATTAGATGCTGTATGGGTTTTTATGATCTCGATGGGGTAATGTCCAATGGGTTTTCCGCCAGGTGTAAAAAAGAAGCCTTCGGTGTGGCTAATGGGCGATACTGATGTGCTAGTCGTGTTTGTAAATCTATCAATAAAATTTACAGTATAAGTGAATTGCGGATTGTATGAGGCGATCTGGCTCTCTACTTCTACCGTGGTGTTGTTAATATCTCGTTTTAAGTAGCCAAAGTAGGCTGAGGTCGAAACACAGTTTATCATATCCTGCGAAGCTGGGGAAACCGACATCGAAGGTCTCGTGAAAGCTACACCGGGTGCTGCTGCTATGGAGAAGGCGCTACTCTCTACTGTATAGGCAGGCGAGGTGGAGCGAACGCGAATCTTATATCCGGTTCCTGTTGGGGTGCTAGTAGGAATCGAAGCGTTAATGGTCGAAACATAGTAATCTGTAACTGAAGTAAGCAATACCGGTGCTGCAAAGCTTCCGGCATTATCTGACAATTCTAAAATAAACTGATTAGTCGAGAGCGTAAACACCCCTTGTGGAATCACATTAACAGAAATACCGGCACCAGGAAAGTAGGTTAGATCACTGGCAAACCGGTTAATGGTAAGCTGTGCCTGCAGTTGGGTCACGACTAACAGACCGAGCACAAAAATGCTCAGTTGTTTTTTGCAGGTATTGTAGACTATGGACAGGCGCTTACACATATCAGAATCTGTTGTAACAGCGGGGTATTTTATTGTTTTCGGTATTTTTTGAGAGATTTAGCTGCAAGGCTATTTCGAAGCCTCCTCTACTTTGCGTGGCGGTTTTCATAGAAGAAACATTTATATCGTACGAAAACCCAACCGACATCTCTCCGGTATTAATGCCGATGTAAGGAATAATGGCATCACCCACCCGGTAGTACATACCGGAGAACAGTTTAGTGTCGTACTGATAGTTGCGGATGGTAGATTCAAATACGGCACCCGTCATGATCTCTTCGGTAATGGCCGAGTTCATGTACAGCCCGCTGAAATAAATACGATTCAGCTCTCCTAATCGAAAGTTGAGTCCGCCGTGGCAAGAAAGGCGGGGCTGTAGCAAATTATTCTCTGCAGCATTGATGGCTTCGTTGGGGCGGTTCAAATGATACATGGAGGCGCCGAGGTACCATTGACTTTGTGCGTCATTGATGCCAGAGTAAATAATACCGGCAGCCAGATCGAGGTAGTTAAGGGTAAAGCCGCTCATAGGCTCTCCGTTGCTGGCGGTCGGGTCAAAGCCGGTAGGAGTAAATTGTCTTGAGAACACAAATCGGCTGTAGTCAACTTTTTTTGAAACCAGCGATGCCTGTAGGCCTACGCCGATCCTGTGATATCCTCTACGGTCAATACTTTTATTGTAAGCGGTAGACAGGCCCGCAAAATTGGCTTTGAGCCCCTGGTTATTAGATTGGTCCAGCATGCCGACCATTCCAAAGCCAAACAGGTCGTTGCCGATCTTATTATTGAGCAGTTGCACATCGCAAGCCACTGTTGCGGTCGTAAATGGGGTTGCTACGGTTCTCCACTGGTTTCTGTAATTGGTGGCCAGTCGTACATCACCCGAAAAAAGGCCGGTGTTGGCAGGATTCAGGGTAAGAGGAGATGCATAGAACTGAGAAAAATGCGGGTCTTGTGCAATTGCTTTTCCCTGGGCTATTAACGTCAACGCCATTCCTACCAAGATTCCTTTTGTCAAGTTGGTCTTGGCAGATCTTCTACGAATACTATGTGCGAAAGAATATATCAAGTGAGTCTATTGGTTAAAATCTTTTTTTCCGATGCGTAGTTGAAGGGATAGTTCAGATGAATTACCCGGCCGTACTATTTTTCGGATATCGTTTATTTGAATGTCATAGGTGTAACCGATTCTGATGCGCTGGTACTCCACAAAAACATGCGGGGTAATAGCATCGCCCGTCCTGTACCAGCAGCCTGCTCCCACCAAGGTGGATTCGTCTTCTTCGTTGAGTAGTTTCGATACGGCCAATCCACCGGCCAGGTAGTCGACCCCTCGTTGGTTTTGATAAAGAAGTCTTACATCGAGTACGATGTCGGATTGAATGTAGCGTTGCAGATTGGCTTGCCCGGTAAATCGCATCGGTACGACTTCGTTTTGATCGTACAAGATGGTTTGTGCGGGCTGATTAACATTAAATACACCAAAGCCAAGATCGAAGAAGGTGCCCTCTTCGCGGTTATTGTAGGTGTAGACCATTCCCGCATTGAACGAAAAGAAAGGCTCCATACTTTCCAGCGCAATTTCTCCACTGGGAAGTGACAGGTCGAATCCTCCGCTGGTAAATTGCGAACCCGAGGCCAGTCGGCTAAAATCTACCCGACGCTTTCCATACGACCCACTTAATCCTATACCCAGGCTTTGATTGCCCTCTCGATTCAGCGGAATATGGTACGAGGCCGATGCGCCTACAAAATTGGCAGTGTAGGCTCCTTTGAGCGTGCGATCGGACAGAAGTTGAACTCCAATATTAAACGGATTTTGCTCAAAAGAATTATTGCGCAGGCATTTCAGGTCGAACGAGGCAAAGCCGGTGGTGTAGGGGCTTCCCAGGTTGGTCCATTGCTGTCTGAAGTTGGTACTTACTCGAGCTGCTCCATCGAAAACACCGGTGTAGGCCGGGTTAAGGGTGGCCGGTGCTGCAAAAAATTGCGAGAAATGAGGGTCTTGGGCAAAGCTGCTTGCACAACTTACCAGCAACAGGCTACAAAGAATAATATGATGCTTGACCTTTTTCATTTTTATCGAACCAATACGCTCGATCCATTTCGTTGAATTACTTTTCCGTCAATATCTAATCCTTCGGCGATCCAGAAATACGTTTCCATTGGTTGCTTGGTTCCTCTACAGGTGCCGTCCCATCCTTCGCCGATCTTATTGGTCTGGTACACCAGTAAACCCCATCGGTTCCATACGCGAAAACTCTTGAGCGATGTAATACCGACCAGCAGCGGAATTAGTCGATCGTTCTTTCCATCGTTATTGGGCGTAAAGTAATCGGGTAGATAGATCTCTTTGGCCGGGAACATCCGAACAAGTAACGTATCTACAATAGGGCATCCAGCTGCATTGCGAATAGAGATGATATATTCTTGCTGACTAGTGTGGTTAAATACCGGGTTGCTTATGGTAGCATTTGATAAACCGGTCGCAGGGCTCCACTGGTAAACCCCGTTCGAGAAAGCGCGGGCCTGAAGCTGCAAGTCTCTTGCAGACACAGCGTTTACGGGAGGATAGCGAAGGTTGACGGGCCCTTGCTGTATGAGTAAGGGTTTGATAACAGATACGGCCAGTTGCGGACAAAGTGTAGGCCTTACCGTTAACCGTACTTGATAATTGCCGGCATTCAGATAAGTGTGCGACGGCGAAAACAAAGTAGACGTGGTGCTATCTCCAAAATTCCACAGGTAGGTAACCGGCAAGCTGTTGCTAACAAAAGAAAGATTGGTAAACGTAATGGGATGATTAGCGCAGCTACGATCTATGCTAAAATCGGCCGTGGGTACAAATACTTTGGTGAGCGTAACGCTGTTACTGCTCATCGTTTCGCAATTATAGGTATTGATAAATTTAACCGTGTACACACCCGGTTGTGTGGCATTGTAGGTGGCTCCATTGGCCCCGGCAATTACAATGCCATTTAAGAACCATTGGTAGAAGGGAGCAGGAGTAGCCTGCAGTTGTATAAATTGTCCTTCGCAAATGGTCGTATCGGCAGGACGGATGATACTTCCGGATGGAGAAGGGTTTAAAAATAAATTCATTGAGTAATCGGCCGTACAATTAAATGCGGTTGTGGTGCGAAGCGTTACCCGGTAGGTTCCAGGCACTGTGTATTGATAAACGGTATTAGTGCTGGTGGCCGTTCCTACGCCATCGCCGAATTCCCAGAAGTATTGCATGGTGCCACTGCTAAGGGTGCTGGTATTCGTAAAGACATAGCGGTGTTCATTGAAGCATTGTGTGGTGGCATTGACAGTAAAAAGTGAGATAGGGCTGGGTCTGACCGTTACGGTCGATCGAATACTATCGCTGCATCCATTGTTACTAGTGCCCAAAAGAGAAACGGTATAGGAGCCGGGGTTCAGGTAGCTATGTGCAGGGCTGGTAGCAGCCGATATAATTCCATTTCCAAAGTTCCACTCGTACTGCGTGCTACCAGTTTGAATGGTAGAGTTATTGGTAAACTGAAAATAGTTGCCGCGGCTGCATTGCTCGTTATTGTTAACCGAAAATGCAAGCTGGGGCTTAGGATGAACCGTTATGGTTTGTGTAACACTGTCTCGACATCCTGCATTGGTCGTGCCCACTAACTTTACCACAAAGGTGCCGGCCTGCGCGTACGAATAGGCCGGGTTGATACTGGTCGAAGAAGTGCCATTTCCAAATTCCCAACGATAGAGCAGCGAGCCAACGGGCACAGTCGATTGATTGGTAAAGAAAAATTCATTTCCGTTTAGGCACTGGGCATTGTTGTTTACGGTAAATCCAATACTGGGCGGCGCATTGACAGAAACGACCTGCGTTATCGAATCCACACAACCAAAATTGCTGGTCGCAACAAGTTTTACTGAATAGCTACCCGTGTTGGCGTAGGTCTTTGCACCATTGGTCGCGATCTGAAAGCTGCCATCCCCATAATACCAGGTATAAGACATGCTGCCGCTGCTAATCGATGAAGTATTCGAGAAGCTGAAATAATTTCCGGTAAAACATTGCAACACGGCATTCGTTACAAAACCCGCTACCGGTTTAGGTACGATCAAAATTTGAACGTTGCGGCTGCTGTCGAGATTACCATTATTATCGCTCACCCTTACCCTATAAATGCCCGATACAAGGGCGCTGTAATTTCTAGATACGGCGCCTGCAATGGGAGCCCCGTCTTTGAACCACTGGTAAGCGGTCGCAATACCGGCTTGCATCCTGACCGTTGCGTTAAGGCCACAGACAAGTGGCGGATCGATTAAAACTAACGAGGTGTCGAGGGGGGCAGCTACAGCACTACCCATGCAAGCAAGACTTAGTAGAAGTACTGCAAGTATGCGCGGTAGTTTTGTAAATCTACCAAGTAGAATTTCGCAAGGTTTAGAGGCCATAGCAGTCGATAAAAGTACTCCTTCTTAAGGGATTACAACGCTAAACGCTGCCTTAATTAATGACCATGTAAAGTCTAAGTATTAACTCATTTTGTAAGTAAAGATTCGTAAGTAATTATTCAAAAATAGTACTAAGGTTTACTCGTTGTTGGTTACTTCAGAGGTCCATTCCTGGTTTTCTTCGAAAATTTGTATCCATTCGTATCCACTTACGCGATGGAAGTGGGAAAATCCAATTAGTATGAGAAAAGGTTTCCTGTACATCTTTCTGTTCTCTTGCATCTGCTGTAATCCTCCTCTAACGGTAGATCGTTATTTACCTCTCTGGGGAGCCGACATCAGTTGGGTCACCGAAATGGAGGCTGCCGGACGAAAATTTTATGCGTCTGACGGCACACAAAAGGATCCCTTTTTATTGATGAAGGAATTAGGTGTTGCCGCTATTCGCTTGCGGGTTTGGGTCAATCCTGCGGGAGGTTGGAATGGCACTGCCGATCTAATCGCTAAAGCAAGACGGGCTCATCAATTAGGACTAAAGCTGCTCATCAATTTTCATTACAGTGATTTTTGGGCCGATCCGGGTAAGCAAAATCCACCTGCTATGTGGAATTCGTTTACCATCGCACAAATGACTACTGCAATACGAGCCCACACCCGCGAAGTGTTATTAGCACTGCAAACCGAGGGCATTCGGCCCGATTGGGTGCAAGTGGGTAATGAGACCAACGATGGTATGCTGTGGCCGTTAGGTAAGGCATCGGTGTCGATGCCAACGTATGCTTCTTTTTTTCGTGCGGGTTATGAAGCGGTCAAATCGGTCGATACCAGCATGCAGGTGATGGTGCATCTTTCTAATGGATACGACCGCGCCCTCTATGAATGGAATTTAAACGGACTCAAGCAAGCGGGTGCGAAGTGGGATGTGGTGGGCATGTCACTTTACCCAAGTGTCAGCAATTGGAGATCACTTACTGATCAGTGCATCTCTACGCTGCACTGGGTCGTTAGCCAATATCAAACACCTGTCATGATCACAGAAGTAGGAATGCCAGCCGATCAACCTGATACTTGCTACTCTTTTCTGCGCTACTTTAAAACTCAACTGAATGTTATTCCGAACTCGATGGCGTTGGGTATTTTTTACTGGGAGCCGCAGAGCTATGCAAGTTGGAAGGGATACGGGCTGGGGGCTTTTGACGACAGCGGAAAGCCCACCAGGGCGTTGCAGGCATTTAGGGAGCCGTGATGGTTTGCCTTTGTGCTCATTATAAAAGTCAGCTGATGGGTGTCGTTATCAATCACGTCGTTTGTAAGGATCGAAGTAGGCGTACCAGGCTTAAAAATTAGTCTATAATAATTTGTTTTTGCCCCATTTGAGAGTGAAGCATATAGATGCCTTTAGGTAGAAAATCTAGGGTTAGCAGATTTCTTCCAGCAGAAAGTCTTCCTTGCCAAACTGTAGTTCCAGCCATATTCAGTATGCGAATGTGCTGTGTATCGGCTAAGAATATTGTGAGTACGCCGCTAGCAGGGTTTGGGTAAACCATTAAATCTCTACCAGGTTCGTCATATAGAATACTGACTATTTTGCTATAACTAAACCTGCCATCAAGGTCACGTTGAAGTATGCGGTAGTAATTATATGCCCCTCCTTTAAGTGGACTGAGGTGGATATAGCTATATACTCGAGAAGTGGAGCTATTACCCGCACCACCAATAGTATTTAATACTGTCCAATGTTGCGTATTGGCACTATGCTGAATTTCAAAGTCTTTTGTATTCTGCTCACTCGCTGTTGACCAATTTAATTCAACTCCGGTGGGTTGTTTTTTAGCAGTGAATGACTGCCAAGCAACCGGAAGTGTAAAACCAGCGGTTACCCAATTGGAGGTGGAACCTGTAAGAGCAAAGCCACTTAATGTGCCATTAAAACCATTACCCGATACGTCTGACACTGTGGTTACCCCAGTATTAGTCCCGTTTGCGGTACCTTGATTGAAATTATAATTTAATACTAGCCCGCTTTGGGGCGTAGTGAATTGTACATTTTTATTATCGTTTATTTGTGTTGCAGATCTAACTACATTCCAGATGCGTAAAGCATCCACTGTGCCGGGAAAATAAACATGTGCATCCCCGTAGCCAATTTTAATGGGGAAAGTTGTCGAGTGTGGTGTCCCGGTGTTTCCTGTTGAACTGCAGTCCAAAGCACCATTAATATACATCTTAGCATCGCCACCAGTTGATCTTGTTACTGCAACATGATACCAAGTATTTAAATTTAAAGTTGTAGCTGACTGAAGGTTGGGGAGCGTACCAGTGCCATATATTTGCCACAAAAGTCGATTTTGGTAGGTTGGATTTCCAATCCATAAACCGTAAGTTCTATTTGTATTATCTCCTCTACCAACAATGCGTGACCAATCAGTTGTATTACTAGAAATTTTAATCCAGGCTTCAATGGTAATATCTCCAGTTATGTTAAGGGCAGATATATTGCTTGCAGTCGCTACTACATCGTCAATGCCGTCAAAATGAAGAGCATTTGTATTTACATTTTGAGCAGAGACAGAACTAGTAAATACGGGAAATAAAAGAATAAAAAAGTAATTTCTCATTACAGCAGTAAAATGAATACAAATTTAATTATTAAACTTTAGGTTAAAAAAAAAAAAATAATAAATAAGTGTAAATAGCTCCTATAATCTTTTGCGCTTTTAATTTGCGGAGACTTCGGGTGTCCCTCGCTGCGCTCGGGCATCGGATGGGTCTTACAAATAAGGTTATTTTAAAAATCTGTAGGCTTCCCGACAGTTCAATCACTTGGGTTTGAAGAATTTTCCCAACCTAAATGGGTTATAGATGAAACGTAAAAACATGTCAACAGCACTCATTGTTTCAAATCTTACTCTCGTCTTATTCGAAAATTTAGGGGTCGATACACCGATAGGCATACTGAAAGGATAGTTTCACAATCCTCAATCTAAACTGTTGTGTCAGGCTTCTTTCTCCAAACGCTTAAATGCCTTTGAAATAGCGTGAACATCTTCTTTCGAGGGGGCGGGGGAATAAAACAATTCCAATTCGGCTGGTTCTCCGTTATTTATTGCTTGCTCTAAACGATCGGTTTCCTGCTCCATGATAAGTTGATAGCGATCTTGAATTGATTCAGCTGGAGCATTCTGGGTACTGATTGGATGATCGGCGTTATAGTGTTTCATCGGGGTAGTATATTTTTATAAGATGACGGGCAGCGTCCTCAAGAATACCCATTCGGCCGTTTAATAAAACAATCGCTTTTAAAGTTACAGAAAAGTGATTGATTAACCTTGTTTTTGGACGGAATGCTATGTGCCCCCTCATACCCATCTCGAACGCATACTTACCGGCGAATGCGAATAGATTACCTCCAATACCCAAGTAAATATTATGGTGCCCGCAAATACGCTCTACCAGGTGAACATAGATATGGTCATCCATCTTTTCGATGCTGATCAGTCCTAGAACATTTGTTTTATCATCAGCCAGCGAGAGGCTGAAAACATTGCGTGTCTTTACCTTAACTTCCAATTGCCAGTCAAAAATTAGTTTTAATCGATTTGAATTTTTTACTAAATACTTCTCATTTACAGGAAGTATTTTGGTCTTATGAGAAATTCCCGAATGTTTGTCAATTACCGATCGGGTTAATGTGTCAATTCGTAAGTTGATGATTGGCATGGGGCCAAAACTCATCTACAATCAGTATGCGACAAGGTGAAAAAAGTCTCGCTTTAAATGTAATTTCCTCTCATTTGTAGGCTTGAATTTTCGAGGACCTGTTCGGCGAAGCCCGCCGGAAAAGAAAGATGTAGCGAATAAAAAAAAGACCCCGCCAAAGGCGAGGCAATTTCCTGTTGATTTTAGCGGAGACTGAGGGATTGTAACCTACCCCATTTTTCAGAAGATTTTTAGCAATTGAAAACCAGTTCAAAAAACTTTGTAAATTACTGTAAAATAAAGTGTTATTTCCTGAAATAACAACAAGTATAAAGGAAAATAAATATATATTCAGGAAGACAAATAAGCGTTTGGTGGACTAACGGTGGACTAGAATTTGGGCCTTTTGGGGTACCTTTGGGTCATGGCCTCGATCTATTATTACATACAATCTGAACTCAGTCCTGCCATCATTTATGTACGCATGCGTGATGGTCGCACCGTTGATGCAAAGGCCAAGACAAAGCTCGTAGTAGATGTAGAAGACTGGAGCCATTCTAAGGGCGCTCCCAAGCATACACGCAACGAACAC
>Ga0169931_10007239_pt1 | contig 16511 bp, 9 predicted proteins | sample Kivu_15m_20L_FD_129675 | JGI IMG/M metagenome (GOLD analysis project Ga0169931, IMG submission 129675) | Freshwater microbial communities from Lake Kivu, Western Province, Rwanda to study Microbial Dark Matter (Phase II) - Kivu_15m_20L... | ecosystem: Environmental > Aquatic > Freshwater > Lake ...
AAATCCTTCGAACTTGTAATAAGCGCAAAAAGACTAAGAAACCTGGTATTTAAGAAAAGACAATACACAAGGCGCCAGATAGAGTTACAAGACTAGTAATGTTGTTTGGAAAAGGCGAATGATAGCAAAAAAGAGTCGATAAGTAAAAGCATGCAAATGATATACTTGGTTTTCTTAAAGATTTTTTGATTTGATGATTGAATATATTAGCTGATCAAGATAATATGATGATGCTTGGTATCAAATAATAATATCATCAGTGTTTGTGGAGTGCTGCCATCAAGCGTGAGCTTTCATGCCGATTCCACCTCATCTGTAGAAACTCCAAATCAAGGATCCCTGTTTTCTCTATCTTAGGTTTTGGGTGTATGAAATTACACCTGTTTCCATAGGGACAGCACCCTTCCTGCACAAAGCATGCACACTCTTTGGTTTTATACTTACAATTTTTCGTATTATCCTTGCGCAGCTCATGTTTGCCATGAGCGAACTTGCATCGATCTCCGTAGGGACAATAGCCAAATTAAATGAATTTCTTGCAAAGTTGAGATTTTTCTTTAAGAGGTATGTTAGGGTTAGAAAAAGGAATTTATTTTGGAACGAGACGGGGAGAGTCTTAGGTCGAGACGGAGTGGCTGCATTGTTTTGCGAGGGGCAAGGGAAGGCAGGGGTGTCCGGACATGATCGAGTGATTCTGAAGTTTATTGGTTAAGTTTATTAATATTAAAGTCAATAAGGATTTAACTTTATTACATTAGTATCTAGCATACACAACAAAAGAATTAAACTATATGATCTAACCTAATAAAAATCTGTTTTTTCTTTTAATCATACATATCATTTTTTTATCACTGCCTTGCCCACTACCTTGATTCTGCGATCCAAGGTCTTCCTACTGCTTGACTCATCACTAAAGGCCCCTGTGCATGTCCTAATTCTGCTAATCGTTTTCTTTCGAGAGTCTGATTGAACAGTACATTCAAATGATGAATTTCTTAAGTCCTTTTTCTGAGTTCTTGCTAATAGAATGCGATGTGTCCGTTCATAAAGCAGCAATTATGTTGCTGCAATCGGTCCAGTTACTTAGATTCAGCCATCAGAAGCGAATATTCTGTCTATAGTTGTTATATGCGATGATTTTGATGCACTGATAAAGTCTCAGAATGAATGCCACTGTGATGCGCAGTTTGTTTCAAAGAATACTTATTGTAATGCGAGGAGGGTCGGGATAGCTTGTGGACGAGCTGAGAATGCAGTTGAGGGGAGGGCTAAGGCTCGGGAAAACAACAGTCCATCTAACTCAAATTATTACACTAAAGCAGTCTATATATAATTCGGTCGTGTTAATTGAATCATACAATCCTATTAATTCAGTCTATTAATTTCTTCTAACATGGAAGCTAATCTACTTTTCACTGAAGTAACAGATTAAAGTGCCCCTAACGCACCAAACAACTGTCTTACTTAGCCCACTGCGCCTTCATTCCAAGAACAACTGAGTGTATTGGCTCAACTGCAACAACGTATTGAACAAACACAGAAGGAACTAGATCAGCTTGCCAGAATATAGGCCAATTAAACAAAGAAAATAGACGCAATGGTAACACGATCTATACTCGTGACCAGAAATAGGGTCAATCTGTGGGAAAATCATCAGAGATCAAGTAGACGCAGTCAAGAACATCAAGAATACATGGAAATGCAAAGATAAAAAGTTAAAGAAATGAGATAACGTACTCAGAATGAACTCAAGGAGGCTAAAGAAGCGATGAAGAAAAGCAAAGACAATTAAAGGTTAATCGTAAGGAATAGAAGTATACAACATTACAAAATGATCTAGCTTACAAGGCAGGCTTAGCTGAAAGTTAAGGAAAACATGGTAAAATAGAGCAAAAAACACAAACAATAACTTTGTGAAAGTTTGGCGAGCTCACGACTTTAAATGTATTTTTTTACTAATATAGGCATCGCAGAAAAGAAGCACTTTTATTCAACTAGACTCTCGCAAAGATATAGACCACACCTTCTTTAGTGTCTCAACTGTAAAAACTTCTGCTTCAGAAGGAAAGCATGCAAAGTGATTTGTTGAAACGCAAGCAGGCCAAGAACGAATTAAAAGCATAGATCGACAAGATACGCAAAGTAAGTGATGAGGAAATCAACAGAACTGCAAGATAGACTCAAATTGAAAAATAGGCAGGAAAAGACACATTGCCACAGGTGCAAGTGGTGACGTGTGATAGCTTATTGAGGAGACATCTGCAGTAAAGGGGCATTTGCAGATGAAAATATTTTAAATTTCATTTTATTCATAATTTTCTACATACCTATTGAAGCCATATTTGACATATGAGATTGCCCTGAACAATTTATTATCTGCTGACTAAATAATAATAAAATTATTCTTAATGTCCTTTTTTTTCCAAGCTCATCGCAACACCGACATGCCCACAGTTCAAGGACCATCCCCGAGTACACCAAACCTTACTTAGGTCAGTACGATCCTCAATCTACTCGCAAAAAGCCTTAATTCGGATACGCACCGTTCGGATCTACTCAAAAACTATCACGTTTTGGCAAGGCACAAACCAAAGCCAGCGAATAGTATGCATAGAGCGTTAATGATGACACGATGTGGGTTCAAGATATGAAGCTCAATATTAAAAACCAGTAAAGAGGGTTATCTATGTTCAAATCAGAAACGCAGAGGTTTCAGCCTAAGTACCAGGCTAACCCAGGTCCAGGGCAGTACCATCTCGGTTCGACCTTAGCAACTCAAAGCAAATCAACCGTACCAGTGCAACAGTATGCCAATTTGACAGGGTCCAAGGGTAAGGCTGCAGTGCCTTCGATTCCAGCTGACAATCTGGGTTTCAAGTAAGATGAACATAACAACATGACAAAAGTAGTAGGACCAAACAGGGCAGCGCCTCATCCCGGCTCTTACTAACTCAGAACCACTCTCTAAAGTAAAGGAGTTCTTGCGTGGAAGACGTAGACAGTCATGAAAAAGTAGCCAGAAATCGCACCTGGACCAGGGTCGTATGCTCATAAACTCAATAGTAATAAATCAATGAGCTGCATAGCCTCAGGTCCTGAAAGATTCGGAAAAAATAAAAAACTTAAAGAAGAAAAACGACCCGGACCCGGTAGTTACGATATCAGCTCAAAAGCTAAAGTCAGTCATAATTTCACTACATAAGGATATTTTAACTCGAAAACTTCACGTTTCTAAAGACACAATATGGACTCAACCATGCGAGGGCCTGGCAGCTATTTTTAAGCGAAACAAAAATCCCTTTCGGTTCAAAATCTTAAACGAGTCTATCACAGATAGGAACCACCAACTTTAAAAAAACTATAAAAAACTAGCTTTTTTGATTGTACTAACAAAAATCCAGGTCCAGGGTAATACCGAACTAACTACGGCATTTCTCATCAACTTCAAAAAGCTCTTTTGAGAAAAACGGCAACGGACACAATACCTAAATAGAAAAGAATAGTTTTTGAAAATTAGTAGCAGGCTCAAGTACCAGGCCCAGGCTCCTATGAAGAATAGTAAAAGGCAAGAAAGTACAAAGCAAAGCTGTGGAAGCAAGTGTAGGTTATAAACTTAAAATAACCTGAGTAACCAGGGCCATCGCCTATGGAGTACTCTAACAGCTACAACACGATTGAATCAAAGATTAAGCAAATGAACGCGAGACTGACCTTGACAGACGAAAAGCCTTTCAACGTTGGTACGGAAAGATTCGAGCATTACAACTATCAGATCAGAGAATAGCAGCCAGAATAGGCAGATGCATCCTAAGTGAGTGTTCTCAAAGCACCTAACAAGAAAGTCAAACGATTAGTGATGACTACAGTAAAAGTACGAGTGCCTTTCGGTTTGTCGTCTAACAAATATGAAGACAAGCAGCAAGAATACACGGGTCCGCACAGTTATTCTGGAAGTAAGAGCTGGGTGAAGCCTTCTTTCAATATAAAGAGCAAGTTGTAGTGATATTATGTGATGTCGTTTTATTGTATTTTCGAAAGGCATAGAAATTATATGGGCAGTCAATGCGGATGTCTCTACCCTACAGTCATACCCATCGATCCAGAAGTATACAACATGGCCAGTGCCCCTAAATGGCCTAAAAGAACATAAAAACATCAAGTTATTCAACCTTTGTCTGTTTTAGAGCTCGACTAAAGTCAGATGTAATTAAACCTTATAGCTGAAAACATCGACCATGTAATTTTTCAGTATGAATTCAAAAACGGTGTGCTGAGCAAGAGGTTTACAGAGAGATAGGGTTAGAAAAAATAATAAGAAGTACCTTTGAAAAGTTGGGAACATCTAATCCATTCTAGACAAATTCTTTAAGAAAAACAATCGGAAGTCAAATAGTAACAAAAATGTGATAAATAGCAAACAGTTAGCTTTAAGTAAATGACAAATAGAGAAATATAACGAAACAAATAAAGCAAGAAGTCAGTTGCTGATATAAAATAGCCGGTAAAAAATGAAAAATAGAAAGTAAATGAATCAAAAGAAAAAGAAAATGCATAACCCGTTGATATGATAGAGCTGAACTCTGATAGTGAAGAAACCGGCTAAGAAAACAAGCGAGATAAAAGTGGAGTCATTTCTCAGACCAGTTGCGTTCTTTAACAGTCCATTTTTACAGAAAGAATACAGGCTAAAAAACATTTTTATGCACAAAAAAATCGAATAGGTTCAGTCACACTTCTATAGTAGCAAGAATCTGACAAAGTGGCTTACTAGATAGGCTAACACGACTTAGATTAGCTGAGAAGTAAAGCACAGTATAGCAGTTTTGTGCTCTCAATCGAGGCACTTAGACATTACTGGAGGTAGCATTTTATTCAGCTCATCGGTATCAACCCCAAAGGACTTAAGATTCACGTAAACGGCATCAAAAGAATCTATCCTTTGACATTCTAAGGAAAGCAGCCAAGTGTGGCCGAACTAGGAGACAAACTTTATAATCATTTCGGAAGACACAACTGCAGTGAATGGCTTTACTTGTTGGCCGGATGGGTATCAGAGCAACTTAATATTGAAGAAATCATAAACATCAAAGGTATTTTTTAGAGACTTTTTCCCAATATAGCTGAAGGAAATGCCATTATTTCTTTTTCAAAAAGATATCTAAACACAAGATAGGAGGCACTTTTGTTGGGAATCAATCTGCAAAAACAAACTGTAACTATAAGCTCCTTTGGAACTGCTTCCTCAATACCTAAAGTGCTACAAATCAGCTCGAATCTTTAAGGGTAGGTCTAGATCTCCATGGAGTGTCTGATGCAAGTCTTCGATCATATACATATTAACTGGAATCCTTACATTTACGAGGTAAGAATATCTAGATAAGCAGTGATTGACAGTCGGACTGCCCCTGTGAATCCCAATTAAACTGCCACTGATACTCGCCAATCTTTAGCGTCACAAAACTAAGTTGAATAAATAACAAAAAGTAATCGTTATAGTCTGATGGTGCCTCCCAGTAGTCAGGATATTGAAATAAGACTATTGATGGAGGAACATCATGAATTCATTGACCCAAACTATGACCACTACTTTTAAATATAGCTTTATGAAGCTTAGAGTTTCAGCGAAGTAGGTAGTAATGAAGCAATTCGCACTATAATTACAAAAAGCAGAGTGTTTTCAGATGTCTTTATCTTTGAATCTTGTCAAGAAAAAACATAGTATTTTATAGTAGTTACCCTTTTCTCGCCTTTTCCAGTAAAAAATATGTACTATACATTCTCGATGTTGTCTTTTACATAAATAAAATTTAATCACACATAAATCATCCCAGTTGCACAGTCACTTAGCTTGAAAGCGCACATTAACATAGATAAAGTAGGATTTGGAATCAATTCGCCGTACTTTCATAACAATCTGCAATTGGCACTATAAGTTTCTCCCTAGCATCAGCTTTAGGTACGTGTCGATGCATATCATGACCTTACTTACGAGTTATGCCTTATTCCTGATATAGAAGCCACTCAAAATCTTACTCAACTCAAACTCTAAAGTATTATAAATAGTTCAACCATATCTCCAGAAAGGAACGGTCCTTCTAGTTTCAAATTTAAAACTCATTTTTCGCATTACATCGTTATGCTCAATGCATTCACATCAAGTGCACAAGCCACTTCACTTACATTCAATCTTTATCAGAAAAAAAGATAAAGCAATTCTATTTTAAAAGTTATTTCTGTTAAAAATCATCTGCCTGCGTTCAAATTGTGTGATTTTAAGTGGCTGCCTAGCCATACTGGTCCGAGGAAGCGCCTTAAGACTAATAGCAATAATAAATATCAAGATATGTCAGTTTTTATTGATTTTTTCAAAAATCCTTTCGTCGAAGAGCGTCTACCCAAAGGAAAATATCAGTTTTTCGTTAAAAGTGAAACTTTTAAATAACTTTTTGACAGTTTAGATAGCTATGAGGACAAAAATGTATGTGACCCGCCAGCCTTATCGATGTGTATTCTTCAGAGAAATGGATAGGAATATCGAATCGTTCAAGATGACGCATACTATGTGCCTTTTGGGATGGGTTTTTGGACTAAAATTGTGGAATTAGAAGAAGGTTAGTATAGATTTGTGTGTCCCAAGATGGAAAAAGGATTCAGCAAGGGAACTTTCGGTATCATTCAGCATTGATATTATTATTGAGTTGAAATGATTTTATTTAGTATTTTAGAGTAATCTTGTGTTTTTTGATGTTATTGTATTTATAAACGTATAATTTGAATAGATGCTGATAAAGTAGCAATAGGACCCTAAACTTTTGCGAAGCTTCAAGGGCCACAAGGACGAAGTCAACAGCATAAGCTTCCACCCTCAATCGTACTTATTTTTTAACTCAGAAAGCAACTCGCGACTGCTTCCAACGACAGCATGGTTTTTGTTTGGAATCTCAATGCTACTGGCAACGTTTACAAGTATATCGGGCACAGAGTAACTGTAGAGTAACCCAGGATGCTGTGACAGATGTCAAGTTTTCACCTCTAGGCAATCAGCTTGCCAGTTGTTCCAAGGACGAGACCGTTAAGATATGGACAAACAACGCATAAGGAAGTTCTTTCACCATAAAGGCTCATAACGCTCCTATCCGTAGTCTGGACTACAGCTACGATGGAAAATTGTTGCTGACTGGTTCCGACGACAAAACATTAAAAGTTCATCGTATTTAGGACAAAAAACTGTACTTTACTCTGACTGGACATAAGAACTGGGTCAAAACTACAAGTTTTTCTCCAGATAATAGACTTATTTGTTCAGGAGGCGAAGACAAAACAGCTTTGCTCTGGGATACTGAATCTCAAAAAATTCTTTATCAGTTTGAAGATCATTTAGCAACTATCAACGACTGCAAATTCAACTCAGACGGCACTTGCTTGGCTTCATGTTCAGCTGACAAAAAAGTCAAATTATACGACCTTCGATGCAAGAGGCTCATCCAAAACTATGATGCTCACGGCGAGCCAGTCACAAAGGTGGCTTTCCATCCGAAAAATAATTATCTGATGACTACCTCTCAAGATGGCAAAATAAAGCTCTGGTAGATAAATAAAGGAGTTCTGGAATATACTTTGTACGGTCATAACGGTAATACGACTACCTGTGCTTTTTCAAAATATGGTGATTATTTCGCTACTGGAGGCAGCGATTCTTTAGCTATGATCTGGAAGACTAACCTTGAGAAAGAGCAGAGCTAGTGGATCAATGTGCTTGATCCGAAGAATCAGACTGTAACTAAAAGCAAAAGTGGAAGAAAAATTAATACTAATACGGCTAGGACTGAGCAAAATTAAGATAGGAAACCTACTTCTCTGAGCAAAAATACGAAAAGAGTCAAGCCGAGCACTAATACTGTCAGATAAGAGCAGTAGAATTTAACCCAATCTAAACTCAAGAACAACACAGAAGAAGCTGCTTAGGAAGCCTAGATCCCTCCCTAGGTATAGTAAGTGGTCGACAAGATCAGCGAACAACTAAATTTGATCATCAAGGCCCTGATGACCATGGAGTAGCGTGTCAGCAAAAGTGAAGAACGTATCTCCAAGCTCAATATGGTCATTTTCAAGCGACTTGAAGAAAAGAAACACCTGAAGAAGCAAGTAATGAACTTATAAGAGCTGGCTAGTCAGGAACTCAAGGTCACGATGAAACATACCAAACATATTGAAGTATAGCAGCCAGCTGATTGATTAACACTCATATTTTGCACAAACGCAATAAAAAATTTATCTGATTGCTTATAAATAAAAAATAATAAAATGAGCCTGGATTTTGAAACTATTCATGCCTACAATACCCATACGAACATCCCTTGGAACATCATCGAGTATCAACCGACTCCAGATGATTCAAAAGCATACTTCAGCAACAAAAAAAAATCAAGTTTGACCCCGCATGTTACCAAAAAGGGATTTTTTCTCGATCAACACATAAAAAATGTTAAAGGGCTTCCAGCTCCATGTAACTTTTAAATCATTCAGGCCACTACCCTGCAAATAGCGATTTCGATCAAACTCTCAACAAAAAATTAAGCCTGAAGATAAAGATCAACCCAAGACTCATCAAGAATACTTATATCTAGCAAATTCAGAAAAAAGCAAAAAGACATAAAAGTCCAGGTGTCGGTGAGTATCACCTCGAATCTCCAGCAAGTTCTCCTACAAAAAAACTAAGAAAAGCTTCAGATCCGAGAAAATTTTACAATGATACGCAGTTTCTATCGAACGCCATTCCTGGAGCCGGAAACTACTGCCCTCATGATTAGCTAGATAAGACTAAGACGGATCGCACGACTTACAAACTGTGGATATAAAAACACAATAAAATAAACAAAAAAGATGCTAAGAGAAGACTCAAGTAGCCAGACCCAGGGTCGTATCGACCAGTCTCTGCTTCATTCAACTCCTTCGATCGAATGGGTTTATAGCACCAAAAAAGAATGAAACTTCATGGAAAAAATAGGACTCCTAGTCATGGATTTTGTTCATCAGATTCTAAGTTTGAGTATACTCGAAAGAAGAAAGGGAAAGCTGAGGTAAGACCGGATCCATGTGGCTATAATACTGCGATTTTGTGGAACGGAAAAGGAGGAGATGTAAAGGCAAGAAGCTGGGTAAGATGTTTATCAGCAGGGCCGACTCGAGGAGTCTACCACTGAAGTGATTAATAATCTATCATTTGATGTTTTTGAATTTTAGTTGACAAATGAAGTAAAAAATGTTATGATTTGAGTGGTAAAATTAAATTATTATCATTAGAGCACCTCTTCTAAAAACACTTCTTCTAGCTGCTGGTATTTTGCATTGAGATTGAGCATGTTTATGAGTACTATTTGACGATTAGACTCAGCTAACAGTTGTATAGACTGATGTGCGTCTGCACTTGCGTTGGCTAGGCTGTTCGAAAGTCTTTTTATCTATCTATTGAGCTCATATTGTCTTCTCTATAAGGTCTAAATTTATTTTCTCGAAGCTTTTTTCTATTATTTTATGACTTCTTAGACACTATTGAGTCGCTACTAAAGTGTTTTTATGACGATCTGTCGAGTCGCATTTTAATCAAGAAAAAGAATATTCAAAATAAGAATATAAGTTTCAGAAATCTAATCATAATCTTATATTTTTTTCTAATATTTTTTTAGTAGTTGACTGTATTTTTCTCTTTCTTATTGCACATCTTATTCCTAATCTTTGTTTTTGGTTTAATTTTTTTTTGAGTCATAGTTTGCTTGTAAAAAGTCATATTTTTTTTTAATTGTGACATATTTATCAGTAAATTCTTGATTTTAAGTCTTCAAAATGTCATTTTGCTGAGTCAAAGTCTCAATCTGACTTTTTAATTTTCGATTTAGTTGATTTTATCTTTAGACCTAGTTTTTTACATCAGCAATTTGTTTGTTTAGCTATTTATATTACTGCTAAAGCTTACTTTTTGCATTAAGGCTCTACACATGTTTCTGTTTCTAGATGTTTTCAGCTTCCTTTACTTGATTTAACTTGATTTTGACGCTTTACAACTCTACACTGAGTGTAATTTGCGTCTGCTCAAGTGATTTGATATACGTTTAAGAATTATTGCGTTATTCTTGCGCTCGTATTTGAAGTTGATTGGCAGTTAAAAGCGAATGGGTGAGCTCAGATACCTTAGAATTCAATTAATTTATACGCTCATTTAGCTATATTACAGTATCATTGACCGAAATGCTGCCATGCTGAATTCTGGCCTGCAGACTAGCAATTTAAGCTTATCTCGCAGTTGCTTCTCTAGATTTTTGAGAAATCGTAAGTTAAAGTGTCAAAATTTGAGCATGAAGCTGCTTTTTTTACTACTCAAAACGGAAAATTTACAAATTATTTGCTTCTTTCAGTGCAGCAACTTCCTTGCTCAGTTGTTAAATTTTGTTATTTTTCTATATTAAAGTTCTATTTTTAGTGAAAATTTCTTTTATCTTCAGTTCTAGTTCTTTATTTTTCTCCTAAATTTCTCTTTCATGCACAGTTAGCTTTTTTTCTCCATCCAACTGAGCGGAATGCCCTTTTTACAAAATAAACTGCCTATAAAGGTTACCCTTTTACGTTTAAAATTACTATTTTCTATTTTCTCTGTTCAATCTTTATTTTTACATGCCTTTTATGTCGCACCCGAATTGTAGTCTGCTGGGTGTGTTCTGTCGACTCAGTTACATTTTATCAGCCGTATAATTAAGTGTAAATTCGCTGCTTGGAACTGTTTTCAAGTCTTCTTCCGTCTTTTTCTTGTGACTTTGAGTCATGTATTATTTTTTGTTTTCGTTCACTGTTGACCTTGCTGCTGGGTTGTGTATTCCTGAGTCTTTCAGATAATTTTGATAGTTTTTTGTGTTTTAAGTTCTCCATCCACTTTATCCTGAATCGGTTTTGAATATTTTATTGCGCATGGTTTCTCCTAGTGACATTTTTTTGGTTAAAGGCATGGTTTGAAAAGGAGAAACGAAGTTTCCTGTGAGTTGGTTTGGAGAAGTTGGAGTGATGGACTGATAGGCGTTGCTGGTTTGAAGAGATGGAGCTTTTATTTAGAGAAAAGACTAGCTTTTGCAGTAGTTGTTGATTGGTCTGGGTTACTATTTATCGACCTAAGCTGAGATGCGGCAACCTGAGAGGTCGTTGGTGAAAGTAGAGTTGTTATGAGTGTTGAAGGTAGAGAACATGTTGGGTGTTGTTTGGTTAAACGACAGTTATCTGTTGCTGATTATATGGTTTGTTTGTGGTTGAAATTGCTTGAACTTCTGTGGGTCAGGATCATAGTGAGGAATGGCTGAAGCTGGTCTACTTTGATCGGTTTTGGGGTTGAAGAGGGTGTACTGATACGGTACAGGGTATGGATTAAGTGAATTCGGCGGTTGTGGTGGTAGACTGGTCTGGTAGATGGGAGATCTGGGTACTCCATTGTACTGCATTATTAATTACTTGTCAAGTTTAAATTACCATCTATCTTAACATGAAACATAAATCGACTGATAAATTGATAAATAAAATATATTTTTGAGTCCCTTATATCAAATCTCACTATCAGTAAAAAAATATCCTGAGTAGCTGTTTGTATTGAATTACGATCAATAATATGAGTCTGTTTATTATAGTTAAGATGAAAATCGCTCCTAAATGATAATAATAGCATATGTTGGTTCGAGCCGGCAGACAAACTGCGTCCATAATAAAACAAGCATGTACAAGAATGCAAAACTACTTCGGCAGCATATAGAAGTACTCTCCCGAGGATCTAAAAAAATCACAAAAGTACGTGTAGGAGACTCTTCGAAGTCGAAATTGGGTCACCTATATGTTGGCCAGTTACATACCTGGTCCTCTGCGTCCGGCATACTATACGATTCACTTGTTCGATCTATAGATCACAAAAATCGCATAAAACGTCAGATAGCCTTCCCTAGGTACATGATTGATGACTCAGCTATTGGAAAACTTGATTTTTGGAAACAAGTGGTCCACCAAGTATACAGCGGCAAGAAACCCCAGCCTGAACCTTTATCGATTTGTCTTCAAGACGCAGTGCTTAACAATCCGCTGACTATGGGGTACTTCACAAGATTGATGAATGTTCGAGCACAAGAAATAAACAAAAGAACGATGTCGAGCATGACGGAAATGAGACAGATGGCCGATGATTCCAAAAGCACTCTCTTAGCTTTGACTCTCTAACTTATGCGTATTTAAATCGACAATGACCACATGCGCGAAGTAGTGGGATATCTTGGTCAAGCTGTAATTAAAAACATATTCAGATAGGCATCTGTGAGTATCTTAGAAGGATCCCGTACTCACTCAGAAACAATCGCTTCCTTGTGCCTGAAGAAGTTTTGAGCAAATATAATCTAACGACCAAAAATATATGGGATCGCGTCTATGGCAAGCCTTCTTAAGATTTTTTCGATGCAGTACTCGAGATAGCAGCTTACGCGAAGCAATCTTTTGAATCTTCATGTAAAATTTTCCAATAAAACCCCGGATCGTTCAATTAACAAGCTTTTAGGGCGTTTTTAAGAGGAGTTGAAACAGAATCTTATCTGTAGAACCTGTAAAAATACAATTTCAATATTTTTGATAGCAATCTCAATACAGTCAGTCCTGTTAAACTGCCTTATAGAGTATACAATGCGGCTAAAGCTAAAAAATTTTGGGTTGGAGGCGACAAACAGGTCTGAAAAATGATATTGATTACTCGCCTTACATTTAGACCATTTTTTTCTTAGATTTCTTTAAAAACATATTTTTATTGTATTTTATATGTGAGATATACTGTTGTTCCGATTTGAATTAGTCAAAATAGTCAAAATATTTTTTACTCGGCATGATCTAATTGAGTATTCTCGAAAACACCCAAGTCAAAATTCTTATGTTCGTCCTGATTCTATTGGAGATATTGTTGATCGCTTACAACTTCGGCACGAACTTCGATCAATACACATCGATTGTCATCATAATTCTCATGGCCATAATCGCCTTCTTAACTTTCTTATGGCTGAGAGCCAAGGCATAAGCAGTGCCCTTCTACAGGGCAGATGTGGTACCCCAGGAAGAACAAACAAGAATGGCTGTGGATCAACTGATGACCAGCAGTGAGTATCAGTAGTGGCTGGAAAAGAAGGAGCAGCGAGCCAAGCAAGAAGCTTAGCAAAATGAAAATTCTTAAGAAAAAGACGATGCTAAAACTTAAGCGGAAGAAGTGGCTTTGGAGCTGTAGGGTAAAGAAGATGAGCTATTTGATTTTTGAATTTTGCGGGCAACCGACGTATAAGACACCATTGACTAAAATAAATGAATCAGCAAAATGCTGCCATATTACGAAAAATCATTGTAAACTGTATGGTTGAACACACAGCTCTTATGAAGTCTATATGAGCTGATATTTTTCAAGAAAAGGATGGCGTTTGAGCGTACTCAGATCGGGTCTTCTGTTGGGATTTTTCCTTAAGATAAAAGTGATAAAGCTTCGTAATTAGGGCGATCCACTAGTCATTTCGAACTATTCTTTGATGATTTTGTTCAGTTAACTCGGTTTGCGTATTTTGAAAGGATTCTAAGCTGTAAACATTTAGTGAGCAAGAGCGCCCAAAGCCCAAACATCGATCTTTTTGTTGTATTGCTGGCCCATTAATATCTAAGGAGATAGGTAAATTGGAGTTCCGCAGAGGGTAGACCTGATATCTCTAGGACAGTAAATTGACCACCCGAAATCACATATCTTGGCCATGCCCTGTATTAAAAATGACTTACGCAGCTCAGAACGATGTTTTCAAGCTTCAAGTCCCTGTGAATGATTGCTTTTTCGTGCATGTAGTGGACTCCTGAGACCACCTAGCGCATGACAAGTGAAGTCGTTTCTTAAGAAAAATGTTCAACTCGTTGAAGCAAGTCGAAAAGATGTCCGTCAATAGCCACTTCTAGAAGTAGATAGATGTGATCTTGATCGTCAAAGAAGTCGTAAAGTTTGATGAGATTCGGGTGTTACAGAAAGCTTTGTATTTTTATTTATTGAATCATCTGTCTGATTGTCTTTTCGTTGTCTTCAACTGACCCATCTTTGAAAAGTCTTTTTTTCATAGTTTTGAGCGCAGCCATAAAACCAGTTTCCTTGTGCCTGCGTTAATTAAAAAATACCTCACAAGATATACGCCACCAAATTTTCCTTGCCCTAGCAATTTGAGCTTAGTGAAGTCTTCTAATTTCGTTCTGGGTCTGAGATTGAACATTTTTGGTGTGTCACATAGTGTTGATGCTGATTCAATCTATCTGCACTCGATCACTATATTTGGCTTAGAACGTGTAGAAGTCGGCACAAATTATATTTCCTCGCACTATTCGATGTGCTGGATGAGTTCCAGATGTTTTTGGGAGGGTCGGAAGTATGAGTGAATATTAAGTTCCTACGATGATACCATTTTTCTAAGGCTCTATTAGCGTCTAGAGGTCATATCTTTAGGGATTCTACTCATTCGTCTTCCCAGGTCCAGGCATGTGCTGTTTAGACTTCTCTTTTTGACCGAACTGAGCAGGCTCTAGGTGGGCGTTCGATCATGTTTTTTAAAGGAGGGCACGAATTGACCAGTACGAAAACGTGTGTAAAGAGTAGGAGGATCTATATTGGCCTGGCTAACAGTAGCCCGACGGGTTTTTTTGAGACTTAGATGGGGTGAGGACATGTTGAGTGGAAAAACAATAATAAATATTGGAACTCATCGCAAAAGGATTAATTATTTTTTGAATTTTACTGACGACTTTCAAAAATATCTCAAAAATGACTAAAAATATTGATTTTTAAGATAAATTCTTTAATCCTGCGTTTTGTCTTTAAATTTCAACAACATTTTGATTTTTTTTTTGTGAATAATTATAAAGGTCTTTTGATCAGTTGAGTACATTCACAAGGTGATTCTCCTTCCATATACCATAGACTACTCTTCCGTCTTTGCAGTGGAAACTGCCTTATCCGTCGATCATATCTTATCTGAAGTTGCCTTCAAACATCTATCCGTTGCCGAACTTGAGCACTCCCCATCCGTCCTTATAGTCTGATTTAAACTGTCCTGAATAATGCTGTGCTTACCTTAGTAGTACTCCCAGGCTTCATCGATGTCATCAAAACTGTTATAGTTGAATCCTTGAGTCGATTTGACTGGATGTTCGTTGTATAGTTTTCCTCGACCGTTGAAGGCATCATTAAGCCAGCTGCCCTCATAAGCGATTCTTTCAGACTGATAACAAAGAACTCCATATCCATTCATTTTGTTATCACGCCACTCGCCCTTGTAGTTGCCTCCATCTTGATAGTAGAACTCTCCTTTACCATGTTTTTTGCCATTAAGTTTGTAGCCTAGGTACTTTCCTCCTTGATTGAAATGCTACTAGACATATTTAGGAACTCCTTCCACTAAAACTGAGCTAACTTATTGATTTGTTATAAGTTTTGGGTCGGAGAGCGAATAGTTGTGGGTGTGGACGGGCCTAGTGGGAGATTCGGTCATTAAATTATAATTTATTGATTAAGTAGGTTGTATGTAGCTTTCAAGCTGATAATTAAGGGAATCGTTGGGCTTAGTGTATTTAGATTATACAGTTTTCACTAAATTATTTAATGGAAAAGGCCGTTAGTTAGTAGGCTTAGGTTGACTGTTCTAGACCATTATACTTTATATTGAGTACTTAGGCTGAGATGAGATCGGAAATTGAGGTGGTGCAGCTGAAATCGGGCGATCTATATCGTTGATTGACAAAGGTTTTTTCCAGTTGTTAGGTCCATCTCGACTGGTTATCACGTCAAGATTGAAGCTTTAAAATGTCACAGGGGTAGCAAATTTATTGTTATTTTGAGCTGCGTTCTGAGTAAAAGCCGGTTAAGATGGAATAACAGGTATGTATTGTGGTATTGATTCCAGGGCTGTTGGCTTGTATGTAGATGTAGTCTAAAGAAGAGGTCCAGGTATGTAAGCTGCCTTGGGCAGAGGTGGCACTACAGATGGATTTACGCTTGAGGTCACTGAAATAGTTGAAGTCGCAGAAGGAGCTGCAAGGAAACTAGGGGCAAAATTTTGAGAGGTAATACTTTGAGGCTGAAAATTGTTGTAATTTATAGCTGAAAAGTTGCTCTTCGGGGGCAAATGTGGACTGATATTAGTCGAGGCTATGCTTGGAATCTAAGGAGTGATGGTCTGGAAGGCAAGGTTAGTCTTAGGTATCTGAGAAAATTATTCTTTTTTTTCGACAGAAGCAGGTCTGTTATATTGCGTGCCAGTGTATTCTGAAAACTGATTACCCGAAGGAGACCTTGCTGGCTGCGGTGTTTACTGTTTAAAAAGTGTTGAAATCAGATCTCCCATTGTTGCATTCTGAGGTAATACGCTATTTTGATTGTTCGTCTGAGTATTAGTGATATGAGGAGAACGCTGATGCTGACGAATAGGATTTTTTTAGGC
>Ga0169931_10007240_pt1 | contig 16510 bp, 10 predicted proteins | sample Kivu_15m_20L_FD_129675 | JGI IMG/M metagenome (GOLD analysis project Ga0169931, IMG submission 129675) | Freshwater microbial communities from Lake Kivu, Western Province, Rwanda to study Microbial Dark Matter (Phase II) - Kivu_15m_20L... | ecosystem: Environmental > Aquatic > Freshwater > Lake...
ATTTGAAGGATTGAAATATAATGAATCTGAATTAATTTCAAAGAAACAAGTCAAAAATTTAGAAAAACAATTATTTAAAGATAAAGATTTTGTTATTCATAATATTCAAGATAAATCTTCCAAGATTATTGATGTAATTCCGAAATTTTATGACAAATCGAAAACTAAAATATATTTTGATAAAATTAAAGATGCTAATAGCAATAACAAAAAGGATTTTCGCAGAAATAATTCAGAATCGAAATCATTTACATATTTTCAAGAAAACGAAATTAAAAATGAAAGGTATTCATCTTACGACTCCAACTCAATAAAAAAATTATTTAATAAAAATATTAATGATATATATCTCGACTTCGCATATTCAATTGTCGAAATATTTAATAATCGTTCATTTAATATGAAAAGACTGAAGCCAATAGATTATACAGAATTAATTAATAAGATCGAAAACGCAAAAATATCCTTTAAAAAACATACAAATAAAGAAGAAAAAGCACTTAATATAAAGAAATTAATAGAACTCAAAAAGAAACTTAAGGATGAGAAACTAAACAAACTTGATGAGATAAAAAAAGCTGGGAAAAGAGTATGTCTTATAAAAATCAAGAGTAATTGCTTTGACAAGAATAAAAATGAAGGAAGTTATTTAATTCCATATCAGTTAGATCAAATTGAGATGGCAAAGAAATGTATAGTCAATGGTTGGGATTTTCCTCCCCCAAGTTATTTCGAAAACACTTTCATAGAAATTCCTAAATCAAATTCAAATGATCTTCCAAAAAATGATATAGGAATAAATAATATCCAAGAAGGGATCAAAATTAATAAAGAAACTGAATGGACTAGAGAATTCTATTTAAATCTAATAAATAACGATACGGAAAATTATACTAATCAAAAGGACATTTTAAATAGAACCAATGGTGAGTGGGTTCAGGAAACTCAATTTTTTGATTTATTTAATAATTTAATAATCTTACACAATCCAAAATTTTACAAAAGTTCAATAAATATTAACAATTTTTCGCGTAATCATGATTTAGATCATTCAAATAATTCGTTCACTGTATTGCAACTTTCTGCTTTTACTAAAATCAATATGGAACCTGTGGATAGACGACGTAGCGTAACCAACATTACTTCAGAAATAATAATAAATAATAATAATAACAAGATATATGAAGATAAATCATCGATTTTATTAGTATTTGAGCCTTTGGTTAATCATAATCCTAAATTTTTAAAAAAGATTGTCTACTACTTAACAGCTGAATTGTATGATGTCAATAATAATGTAATAAGCGAATCTTATAAAAGTATTAATTTAAAAAATTTCTTTTCAGCAATTCAATATGATGAGTTAGAATATTCAAAGGATTATATTCTTATTATTCGAGGAGGCATGGTTCCTGATGGATATAATTTAGGAGTTTTTTCCGATCATCTAATAAATCAAATGCCTTATTTCAGTTTTTTGAAAAAGTTTAAAAAGTATAAATCTTTTACTTTTAATATTTCTCATCCAAATATACTAAAGAATAATTTTTTCACAATTTGCAGAATAAAATTGACTTTGACTCGAAATACAGATGAATTAGATCCCAAAATGATTATGTGCTTTAATAAACTAAAGGAAAATCATCATAAAAGATTTTTTGAGTTTTATTTAGTAAAAAATAGAACTAATGAGAAAGAATATTACCAAAAAAGAGTCTATCTAGATCAGGAATTTTCTCTGAAATCTTTTGGAGGCGAAGATTCATTTTATTTAATCATTACAACAAACACAAAACTGAATATGTTAGAAAACAAGTTTGAATTAGAAATACTTACTAATTATGAAAATTTTAATTGTGAATTTATGGAAAATAAATCTGCGTTTGAGATAAAAGATAAATTAATACCAAACAAGCAGGGAATTATACTGAACGAATTGATATATATTCCAAATAACTTAATAGTATGCGCAGATTTTGATGTCTGTTTGAAGAACACAAAAGAAGGTGTTTCAAACAATGAAAATAACTGCTCAGAAAAAATTAAAATGTGGATAGAAATTTCAAAGAAAGACACAGTTTTATTCTCAAGAGATTTTTGCAATAAAATAACGATTATGAATATGGAATTTAACAATAGAAAAGACAATTCAACGATCTTAGAAAATTCGTCATTTAAATTAAAATGCGTTATTGATCTCTCTGAATGTCCTTCAAAATTAAAAAATGTAGATGAATTTAATTATGATTATGAATGGATAATACGAGTTTTCACTACAGATAACATTTCAATCTTTAAAAACACTCTTAAAGAAGACAAGGAGCGATTAATTAAGGATAAATGGGAAATAGACGAACCAGGAAGATTAGAAAAGGCTAGAAAAGCTAGAATAAGATATCTTATTTCATTTAAAAAAGAAAAAGGAATTCCTTTAACCAATGAAGAAATTGATTTTATTTCAGAGGAGCATAAGAGAAATAAGAAAGAAGCAACCTTGATCACAAATTTGGAGGTCAATGAAATGAATCCGAATTTTTATTCCATCAAAATGAATGAAAGAAACAGGCAGAATTTAATTAACAAATTTGAACTACCTAAGATAGAATATGTACAGCCTCTATCTGAAAAATTGAACCTAAATAAAGAAATAACTTCGATGGATGCCTATATGTCAGAAGGATCCCGAAATTTTATAAAATATTCTATAGCTAACAGAGTCGTTAAAAGATCTCTCAGAAAATTAAGTAAAGGAAGTTATGATTTTCAATTTTCCAGAACAGAAGATGATATAAACCATGTTAAAAAGTGCATTCTGATTGCCGTTGAAAATTATGAAAATAGGAGAAAAGAAGAAATAGAGGAATATCTTAGAAAAGTAAGAGAAATTAAAGAGAGGGATAGAAGTTTTTTCCCTCGTAGCCAGAGAAATAGGAATCCCATTCTTAAATCTTTGGAGATTTTACAAAAAGATAGAGACTTATTTAGGTGTAAAATAGAAAATTCAAATCAAAATGATTCAATATTAAAGAATATTTTGGACAATTTAAATGAAAATGACTTTCAATCATTAGTTACATCCTATTTAGAGGTTAAAAACAACAATCAACCTAGGAATAAAGATCTTTTTGAAAAAGTATTCAAATTAATTTCACAAAGGAAGGAAGAGATAATTTTGAATGACATAAAAAAATTCGGTTCGAAACACAAAATTTTATTAATGAAGCACATAGAGGATATTAGATGCAATCAGTGGCAAATAAGCGAAAGTGTGTTATCAATGCTAAATGGATTAAACTGTTGATTTATTTTTAAAATTCTTAAAAACAAAAATTATTGATTATAATTTACTATTAGATGTCTATTTTTTAATTATTTTATAATTATGAATAACAATAATGAAGAAAATTCATATAAAGAAGAAAATAAAAATGATAATTTAGAAAATCATCCGAATCCCACGCAAAATCGAGAAAACAATTTGCAATCTGAAATTAGCAATCCTCAGGAAATCCCAAATAATTCCCCTATCAAAATACAAGATGAATCAAATAAATTAAATGAAAATCAGATAGTAGGAAGAGATCCAATAATTTCAGATTCAGATTATGTTGACATTAACAAAGTAGAAAACTTTCTTAATCCAGACTATTATGACGAATTTGGGCGCCCTAAATACGAGGAAATAATCAAGTTTCAAAATGAATTAGTTCAAGAGATTGAGCATACAAGCCCCTTAGTCAGCGATAAGATGGCGATAAACTATTTAATTAATGAGTTTAAAGATTCACATTTCGTAACTTCCATAAATGAAATAGTCCAAAAATACAAATTTATACGTACGGTAAGAAGAGATGGAAATTGCTTCTATAGATCATTCATGTTTCGCCTGTTCGAACAGCTCTCTCTTACAAAAAATCATAAGTTATACAATAATGTCCTTAAAATTATCGAAGAAAGCAAAGATTTGATTGTCAGAAATGGAACCCAATGGTTTGTTTTAGAAGATTTCTACAATATGTTTTTAAGCGAATGGAAATTTGTATATCAGTTAGATCCTTTAAACTCTAATGAATACATGTATTCTCTTTTATTAACGATTTTTTAGTAAATTACTATTTCAAGATAAAGAGAAAAGCAATTACATGATCTTTTTCATTAGATTTTTCATTTCGGTATTTTGTTTATAATTTTTATTTTAGGCCTATATAAAAGAAAATAGATTATTGTATGAGGCCTTTATTGATGATAATTTGGATAATTGGTGTGCTAAAGAAGTTGAAACAGTAGATAATGAATGCGATCACATTCAAATTTTGGCTGTAGTCAATGCATTCGACATTGGAGTCATCATTGAATCCTTGAGTATCAACAGAGTAGACACCATGAAGTTTCCTGAAGAAATGGAAGAAATTTTTATTCACATGCTCTTTAGGCCTGGTCACTACGATATTCTATATCTTAACTAAAATATTATCAACTTAATCAAAAAATTATATTTTTAAAAACAACTATAAAATATATTATTAAGTATAAACTACAAATGGGGAAGAATCAATCAAAGGGTAAATTCGCTTTATGTGGGGGTAGCGAAATGAAAAGAGACAAACCTAAATTTAAAGAAGTAGACAATATCGAAAATATAAGGCCTGATTATTCACCTCCCCAAACGACGAGGAATGATCCAAATAATTTACAATCTAAATTTCAAGCAGAAGTTCTAAAGAATATCCAAAACTCTCATAAAATTATAAAATCGACTAGAGATTCTTCTTCGAGTAAAGATGTCATCTCTTTAAAAACAAGAGATACGATTTCGAGACATCTCGGATCACAAAAAGACAGTTCAGATTCGTTGAATCATTTCACGGAGTTAAGGATCCCTACAATACGTAGATTATCATCTTTTAATCCTCAAAAAAAGAAATTAAATATATCAGACTTTATTAAGCTGAAAGTCATTGGGAGGGGTACTTTTGGTAAGGTGATTTTAGTCAAATGTATAGAAGATAATAAATTTTATGCATTAAAGTCAATCAAGAAAATCCAAATTTTAAAAACGAACAGTCTACATAATATTATTCACGAAAAGAAAATTTTTGATGTGATAGATTCTCCCTTTATAATTAAATTAAGACAAACATTCCAAGACAAAGAAATGGTATACCTTCTGTTTGATTATCATAATGGTGGTGAATTATTTTTCCACATTCAAAAATTTAGAAGATTCAGTGAAGAAATAGTTAAATTTTATTCTGCTGAAATTTATTGTGCGTTGGAGTATCTTCACAGTAAAGGAATAGTTTACAGAGATTTAAAACCAGAAAACATAATCCTTGATGAGGAAGGTCACATAAAACTAATAGATTTTGGATTAGCAAAGAACATGAATATAAAAGCTATAAATTATTGTTCAACATTCTGTGGAACTAACGAGTACATTCCTCCTGAGGTAATAGCAGGAGATAAATATTCCTTTAATTTTGATTGGTGGGGTTTTGGAAACATAATATACGAAATGCTGTATGGACGCCCTCCTTTTACAGAAAAATCTGGTAATAAAACAGTTTTGTTTCAAAAAATTCTTACAGAACAACCTAATTATTATAAATGCAAAGTTTCCCCTGAGGCAATTGATTTAATGAAATGTCTTTTGAAAAAACATTGCAACGAAAGAATCCAACCCAGCGAAATCCCTAAACATTCCTTTTTCAAAAATATAGACTTCGAAAAAATAAAATCCAGACTTGTGTCGCCTCCTATTAAACCTAAAATTAAAAACGAATTAGATTTAAGAAATATAGATACATGTTTTTTAAATGAAAATGTAAATAGTCCGGTTAAAAAACTAAAATACGACATTGATCAATCAAAATTCGCTTTATTTTAGTATTGTTTCATGTATTTAGAAGATTTCAATTTTTAATTAATCCTTGTACAGCTATCAATCACCCTGTAAATATTCAGTGATATTTATTTTTGTAAATTTCTAATTAAAAACTTTTATTATAAATAATTAATTTTGAATTTTTAATTATATTCGAAATAATATTTTATTTAAATAAATTTAATGTCTCTAATAAAAAACATATTTATTGCTATTTCTTTATTTATTTGTGTGATTTACATTTTAATCACTAGAGATTATTACAATTATTGCCAATATACAACATATTTGAATGATGATTTAGATGTTGATTATGAAAAGAGAGAAATTTATTTAAACTTTTGCAATAGTGTGTTCAAAGACTACTCGAAACACTCTATATTAAAATTTTCCTTTGGGTTCTTCTATCCGGATTATCCAAAAACTAATAAAATCGAGGAAAGGGAATTATTGACATACAGAAATTTTTTAAAAGAGATGAATTCATACAGAGTTAGAATGGATTTTAGAATTTTACAGATTGTCCATTTCATATACTATATATTGATTTTATACACATTTGTTGTAAGTTTTGCAAGAATTCTTCTCAATATAATAATATACCTGATAGATAAAATTCTAATCTTATTATTCGTTATCATGATTGTAGAAGGAATAATAATAATCTTCTTAGGATTGGATTTAGATATAATAAAGATAATAAAATTATCTATTAACTTCTTACCATTTAATTTTGTGGGGGGCATGATTTTCAGTGTTTTCGATTACATAGCTAATATTTTCATAATAAGAGAATAGTATCGGTTTCACTAACCAGGATTTCGATAGATCATAAAATTTTTCAAAACATTTAGATAAATGTACTTTTATTCGTGTGATATATGCAATTTTAATAAGGATTACTAATTTATTATGATATATGTATTTTTATCTATGAATAAAATTTATTTTAGTTTTCTTTTGAATAAATAACCATAATTAATTTAATTATATCTGAATTCATTTTAAATATTTTATTCTTCTAATTAATATCGAAAATTATAATCATTTATTCATATATTCATAATGTTCGAACATTCATTTATTAAATTATTTCATTATAGATTAGTCAAATAATCAATATTCCTAGGATAATGTTCTCTATATCTATGAATTAAATTCCCATGGCCTAATCTTCTTACGTGTTGATTAAATAAAGAATCCATGGTCATATAAGATAGTTTATAATTTGCAGAAAACAAGAAGTAAGTAGTCAATGAAGCCAAGAAGACAGTAGGAAGAGTTGCCTTTCTGGCTCTAAAGAAATAATTATTCAAAGCTACTAAGAAAACACCAGAAAGAGTGTTATAAGCTAACAAGCCCAAATAGTAGTTATTATAAGTATTGACAAGTCTTTGATAATCTCTGGCTGGAAGTTTTGCTCCATAGTATAGATTAGACATGGTGTCGTTTGAATAAATGTGGAAATTTCTTAATACATATTTCATACGATTGTAAAGGGTTAGTGAGGTATCTCCCGGATATCTCTCAGGCTCATGGTGATTTATAAAGTTATTAAACCATTCCATAAAAATAGCCAAGTTGTATTCAATGAACCTTTTCTCATTGTTGAAATAAAATGGAAAGTCCAACCCTCTCTCTTTCCTCATAAACCAGAAGAATGGGTAACTCATCCAGTTAACGACTGAACTGTATTTCAATTCCCATCTGAGATTTTCATAGGCTGTTTTTCCTTTTTCTAGTACATACTCAGTAACACTCATTTTTATAAAAATATAAATAAATATTTATTAATATTAATTTATTTTAATTTATAAAATGTTTAATTCACTACTTAATACTTTATGGCCAGTAAAAGAGTTAGTCGAATTCATTTTTACTTCTGTTTTTTCTGATTGTGTTAGTTGCGATGTATCAAAGGAGGATGTAGAGAAAGAAATTAAATCTAGAACCTTTTGTGAAATATTTAATTTGGAAATTATGGTGGAGGGTTTTAATAAAAGATTTTTCAATTTAGCCCCAATCGAATTTATTAGAGGTTCAATTGATAAATTTTATTTAAAGTTCCCTAAGAATTACTTTAAAGAAAAACTTGAGTTTAAATTAGAAAATATAGATTTGGTTATAAGTGATAGAAATATTGAAGAAATGGATTTAGAAGATTTAAAAAAAAATCTTTCCAATAGTATTAAAAACTATTTTAAGGCAAGCAACAAACTTCCTAATCCAATACAAAAAATTATCAACAATATTATAAACAACTTGGAAATCGAAATTAAAAATATTAATATCAAATATATGACTAAAAGCTTAGAACAAAATTACGGTAATATGTATTCACCACATAAATTATCTCATACGAAGTTCATTAATATTTATCTAGGTTCTATTTTATATACTAAATTAAAAGAAAATACAAAAGAAGCATTGTTTCTGTTTAATAAACAAATAATATTTTATGATTTTTTCATCAAAATTTTAGATGAAAAATCGGTAATTGAACATATAGCAGATTTTAATACAAAAGATGTAGTAAATTCCAATATTTTCGAAAATAAATTAGAATCCATCGCAGACAAAAACTGTATCATGATATCAGAAGCATCATATTCAGAAGTTTTAAATAGCAAACATCTTGTTAATTATCAAGATTTAAATTCTTCTTTTTGGTTGAAATTTGAAAAAGATGATACTGAAAAAGATTCTATAAACATAGAAACGAATTTTAATAAATTAGAAATTATACTAACGAAGAACCAATTTGAATTCATATACATCATTACTAAAAGACTTGATGAAATCAAATCCAAGATATATAAAATTTCACAAGATATTTTTTCTAATGGTACCTTAGAAAAAAGTGAGTCTATAGACTATTATCAACAAGATATTAGCTATCATATTTTTACACATAAAATTTCTAAAATAAAACACAATGTTAATTTCAATAATTTTAATTGTATACTTCTTGAAAATATTACAACTGAAGATCTTGCAAAGCCTAAAATCTGGCTTATCTTTGATCACTATTTTAAGAAATATTATATGTCTTTCGACGATAAATTGAAGGATAATTTCAACACAAATGTTGTTGAAAACATTCAAAGACATTTTTCTTATTTAGAAGACAATTATTTTTTGTTAAATGCACACAAACTGAATTTAAAATCTAAATACAATCTTATTCATGACACAATTACTAATTCATTTTATGAATCATCAATCACAGTTTCTGATATAAATATTAGATATATTGAACCAAACAATAGAGCTATTAAGAAAGAATTTGTTTTGATCAAGAATTTAAACGGGCTGAGTAGTGAAGCTGAAAAATTTTTTGATGAAAAATTTGGAAAAATTTTTATGAATTCAATGAGATACGGATATTCATTGTTCAACATTGCATCGATGGATAATATAGACATCAAATTAAAATTGAAAACTATAAAAAGTCTAACAAATTACGAATCAATCAAGTCTACTGAAATATTCTTTAAAATAAACGAGATGAAAATTGATTTTAATGTATTCATATTCTTAAAAATTTACTATTTTATTTTGAGTACAATAAAAAGAGACCATTTTAAATCTAAGCGAATAAAAAATGCCGGTCCTTGTAATAAAGATTTACATTTACAACACCATCATGATTCTCTGTCCTTAGAAGACAAAGTAAAAAATTATCAGACCTGTGTGAATTTACCCATCCAAATTGGTGAGCGAAGTTCTGAAATAACTGAGAAATATGAGGAAAATATTAAAGATAAATTTCATACTTCACCTCCTATAAATGATTTCAATTTAAACAAAGAATTAAATGTTATTTCAGAAAAAAAAATAAATTCTTCAGAAAATAGACTGATTTTTTCGGGCAAAATATCTATTACCTTTTCTCAATTCTTACAAGGGAATCAATTATTCAAAGAATTCTATAACACCTTTATGCATTTTTCATCAGATAGTACAAATAATTACAATCCCAGACGTATTTTCAAAATAGGTGATAACATCTCAAATAAAGAAAATTTTACGATGAGACTATCCCCTTTAGAAATTATTTTATATAAGAAATCAGGAGAAATTTACTACAACTTATTTTCTGATTTTGATAAAATCTTTTTGTTTTATTTCAAGAATACAATTTATTTTCCTATTTTAATTTACACAAATAGTAAATTTTTCTCTGTCGAATCGACCGAAAATTTAGACTTTAAAAAAATATACGAAATTAAAAATTGGACAATCATGTTTATTAATAAAAATTATAATGATACTAGCACGTATGAGGTAGAGATTACAGAGGATATAAAATCCGCAATGAATTTACACAAAATAAAAAATAAGGAAAGTTTTTTATTTGATCAGATTAATTCATTTTACGTATTGAGAAATATGAGAACCAGTAAAGGCATAGGCATTTCCTTGATGGATAAAATATCAAAGAGGATTCAAATCAATTTAAACAAGATTGATTTTTTTATTAATGTTGCTAATGTTAAGGAACTAATAGACCTTACAACGATTAACGTCTATTATTTCAAGTATTTTAGAATATTTATGGACACTTTTCAAAATAAATTCAAAATCAGTGATTCAGACAAGTCAGAATTTACATCGAAATTTTTAAATTCTTTTTCTAATATTTCTTTTAATCTTGAATTGAATGAGATTAACATATTTGCCTTCTCCAATTTTAAATCAACCCTTGATTTAGTTAGTAGAAAAGAAAATTTCCTCAATTATAATTTGTTGGGGGATAATTTTCTAAATTCAATAAACTATTCTGAAAAATATTTCTACCAAGAAGGGAATATTTTCAATTTAATTGAAGATCCTTTTATAAAGTTACAACTTTCAAAGTATTATTGTACGGCGATTAATATTTCTCAAAACAAAAATTTTTTTATAAATTCTTTAGAAAATTTTAAAGTTATGATTAGGAAGAAGAATCAAAAGAACTACCACGATATAAAATTGAAATATCAAATATATTTCGAAAATATAAATGAAGATGAGAATTTTGAAAATATTCTACACAAAGGAACAACAAATAAAAAAAATTTATTATCCATGCTAATTAATTACAAGACACTATCAACAGAAGAAAAAGACGAATCATCAAATCCCGTTGAAAAGGGAATAGAACATGACAATTTTGAAGATTTTATTCGAAAATTTTTGATCTCCCAGCAAAAAAATAATCAATTAAAAATTACCTCTTTCGTTACAATAGACGACCTTGTATTCTGTCCTTTATTTTATAGTTTTGAGGAATGTAGCAAAATGATATCAAATTTACACAAAGAAAAATTTCGAAAAACTAGAAAACATTCAAAAACTTCAAATCTCGAACGAAGTATTTATAGTTTCATGGAAGACAATAAAACTCTTAAAAATGAATTACGATTAAACGAAAAGCTTTTTGAATTAAATGAATCTAACCAAGGTGTTTCATTAGACAGCAAAGAATTAAGATATTCTGAAATCAAATCTATTTCTTCAAAAAATAATCAAACGAATTCGTTTGCATCGATTTCTAAAAGTAAATGGGATTTCAGCATAAATTTAAGAATTTCTAGATTAGTTTTAGATTTATATTCTCATGTGGAAAATAAAAATAAATTAAATACAAAGATTGAAGTGAGAGATAAAATGCGTCTTATAACTGAAATTGAACAAATTTTATATGAAGATAGTGTAATGGAATCAATCAAGGATTTAAATATCCAAAACCCAAATATGATGACTTCCATTTTACCTTCAGAAGCACATTTATATCCTAGATTAATGAAAATAAAAATTTCTAAAATTTATTCAATATTTCTAAAAAATTTAGATTATTCGAATTATGCCATTTCTTCCTTATTGAATAAATGTCAGCATATTTCTAAAGAAAACTCCTACTGGAAAAAAGTTGGTTTTGCAGAAATAATGAATTTAGATAATATCGAAATAAATCTCAATAAAATAACTACCAATTTTAAAACTGAAATAATTATGAATCTTATCGAATTTAATTTTTGTAAAGATTCTTGGAAATATTTTGACAAATTCATTCATCAAACTAAAAAGAATGTAGACTATCTAAAATCTCAAATAAATGAGAAAAAAGAGATAATCCTTAAAGAAGAAGAATCTCTGAATGATAAATCTTTTGTATTAACGACTAAGAATCAAAACCTTAACGATCAAGAAAACTTGAAAGGATTATCTAAAAAGAATGGATCTATTACGTTTAAAAATGTTAACTCAAATTCAAAAGTATTGAAAAGTGCCGATATTAAAAGAAAACCAAGCGATTTTTATCTTATCGACTTTAATTTAAATTCAAAAACCAAGGACTTCGTCGAATATCCTCAAAGCTTTAATCCTAATGAAGCAGAAAATCTTTTGATACTGGACAAAAATTATGAAAAAATGTTGGAACCTATTTCTTTTGATAAGGATAAAAGACAAAATTTTCATTCTGAGAGCGTTTGTAAAACTCAGGCTAAGGATGGAGAGAGTTGCATTCAAACTGGATTGCGTGAAGAAACAGAAATGAATGAAGATATGAATAAAAAAGAAAATAATAAGAATGTAGATGTTATAAATCCGAAAGAGTCAGTAAAACAAATCAATGAAAGACTAAACTTATTAATTTTAGTTAACAATTTCAAATTTTACCTCATTGATGGAAAAGATTTTCTTTTTGAGGATAGATATACTGATTCTATTTCAATTACTGAACATAATAGTAATGAGAATATTTTTGAAAATAATGAAATCAGCATGTTTAGACCAATCTCAGAAGAAGTTAAAAGTCAAGTAGATTGCAATGTTATTATATGTGTTAATCCAAATAGTATTATAATAATAGAAGATTATATGATTTCAGGAGAAAAAAATATTCTTGAATCAAACAAGAAAAAAGAAGAAATAAATAAACAAATTTCCAATCACAGAATTAAGAAAATACAGAGGAACTATTCAAGTTATGTCTGTTTAAATGCAGAGAATATTGAGTTAAGATTATTTTTATACAAGTAAGATAAGATTTTAAATATTCATAGTAATTCACCTGTTATTTATACGCATATTCTTGATGTAAAATCTTTATGTATTGAAGATAATATAAAAAATTCTAAATTCAAGAAAATACTATCGAAATATAATTTCGATGAAGACGGTAAATGAATAAAAAATATCATAATTTAGACTATTCACAATTTCTGACCCTTAAATTAGATTTTCTAAAAAATAAACAAAATGAAATAGAGATTTCAATTTTTTTACAAATAACAGATTTAAACATTTTTATAGATCAATTAACTATCAAATTCTTGTTCAATTTTTTCAAGTTTGGATTTAATAAAAATTCTTCCTCTTCTCAATTGCAAGAAAAATCCACCAACCTAGAAAATAAACAGGAAACAATAAAAGAAACAGCTTCATTTTTTAACAACTCTGTTTCATTAATAAATCCTAATCCAGATTTGAGTAATATAAAAGAAGAACTTGAACAAAATCTTTCGACACATACGAACTTAACAAAAAATATAGAAAAACTCTATACAAGAAGATTTATCATTCAGGAATTTTTTATTAATTTTTCATACAATTCACAAAAGCTAAAATTCGACAAGGTTGCAGAAAAAGAAATTATGGATAAATTAAAGATTCCAAGTATGTCAGAGTTAAAAATTGTTTTTGGACCTATTGATATTAGAAACAAAAATACCCTAACAGAAGCCATAAAATTTACTTTTAATTTCTGGACTGAAGATATATTTAAAAGGCAATTTATAAATGCCTATCTTGGTTCAATTCCTTATATTAGGCCTTTTAGAAATGTCATCAAAGGCTTTTTTGAATTATTCTCTATTCCCTATAATTACTATTTAGAAGATAAGCCGATTAGAGATGGATTTGTTAAAGGAATGAAAAATTTCATTTTGAAATTAAGTACCGAATCACTGTTATTTGGAGATAATGTATGTTATTTTTATTTTTAATTTTAAGGTTTATACACTCTTGAGAAAAATTTTTAATAAAAATCGTAATAATAAATCTAGATACAAAAAACTTATTTACACTATTAATGAAACAAAAAGGAGACATGATGAATATTATTTAAAAGATTGAAAATATAGATAAATTTGTTTATTTCACAAGAAAAATCTTATGCTAATCTAATTTATAGATATGACGAATAAATTAATTAAAACATTTTAGTTTAAAATATGAATTAATATAAAATCACTTGTTATGGGATCTAATGAATACCTTTTTTTAATAAATAATCTAAGTAATTTGTGCTCTAGATGAATATAATTCCATTATTTCTTTGAATTTCTTTAACTTTTTTTCATCTTTTTTTATCTTATTCAGTCCTTCTTCTATTTCGGGCTCCTCTAAATTTAAAATGTAAATTTCGTTAGGGTTCGGAGCTATCATATCTATATTCACTCCAGGTGGCATTGGAAAATTAACTGTATTCACCTGTTTTTTTTCTCTTTGAGATTTAATATTAGTCTTTAATTGTGCATATTTAAAATCTGGACCAGTTTTATCCCCTATTATAAACTCTTCACTAATCATTTGAATTATATCATTGCATTTTTTTCTCAAGAGAGTCACATCCTCTCCCTTTTTTTCAAGCAGTTTGGGTCTGTCTTCACAAACTTTACATACATAACCGAGATAAGCGACATCTGATAACATAAAAGTAGTTTTGCATTTTAAACATTCAAATTTATCTTTTGATCTGTATTCTAAATTTTTTTCAAGTTTCTTTTTTAGTTCTTCGAATCTGTTTTTGATTATGTTATAAAAAGTTTCATTCATTTTCCATTCAGATGTTTTATTTTTTTTAATTGCAATGAATTTTTTGCTTTGTTGTTGATGTCCTCCTTGCATCCCCGTTAAATTATAGTCTTCCTCTTCTTCTTCCTTTTTTCTTTTAAAATCTGTAGAAATCAGGATTCCATGTTTTTCCATTTGTATTAAGCTCTGCCTTACTTGAGTGTATGTTAGGTTGAGATTATCTGCTAATGTCTGTTCTTCTGCTGACTGATTGGCTGGTAAATTTATTATGTAATTTATAATTTCATAAGATATGTCGTCGTAGAGAATTTTTACCATATTTCTTAATGCATTTAGATGAATTTGACTTGATGAAGGTAATCTTGCTTGGGGAAGATTTGTTTGGGTATTTATAGGATTTATTACCATTTGACTTTGGAACATTTCTAATTAAAATAAAATAATATTAAAAGTTATTATAATTCAATTAAGAAATAAATAACATTTATTTCTCATAGAATCGAAATTGAATATCTCTTTAAATCAAAATTAGTTTTTATTTTATTCTCCTAAATTATCAAGCTAATAATAAAAAATTTTATTTTATGAAAATAATTTCTTTAATTAAAATTTTCATTCAAAATAAAAATATATTCTTATATATTTTGTAATCATATTATCTAAAGATTTTCCATACACCATTGATTTTCTTCTCTTATTTGTGCTTCTTCTTCCGGGGTGAAGTCATTCTGGATATTGAAAGTCTTTCTTATTTCTTCTGGGCTCTTTCCTTTGATTATACTAGCAACCTTACTAGAAGCTAATTCCATCAAAGGTTTAATATCCATATAATTGGCAGCTAGAATGATTTCGAAAATCAAATCAAGTTCTAAATCAATAAATTGGTAGTCCCAAGAATCAACACATTCATTGAAGTTATTGCTAGGTAAAGGTCTTTCAATTTCTCTTGGATCACTGTCTTTATAATATTCCAAATAGGTGATGATTAGTTTGAGAATTTGGGATTTTACATTGTGAAGAGGGACTTCTGGATCATCTGGGTAGTCGTCGATTATCCCTTTGATTAGTTGGGATCTCCTAGCTGCTTTTTCACTTAATTGGAATTTGTCTCCGTCTGAGCTTACTAAGGTGATTATTTTGCCATCCATTATTTATTATAATATTTAATTAGTATATGGTTGATAAGATTCAAACACAAAGCATAGATTTTTTGGGAGGGGATGAGAAAAAACCCTCAATCACACTTAATGAATCTTTGATTATTGATCTACCGACTCAAATGGCATTAGGCGAAATGAATAAGAATTACAATAAAATGGTAAATAATATGCTTGCATCTTGTGCTTCTGTTTGTTTGAAGAATTTTTCTAATTCGAAGTTCACTCAGAGTGAATCTACATGTGTTGAAAATTGTCAGAAGAAATATTATTCTACCTATGCTATAGGAGAACATTTTATGAGATATATTTTAGAGGAAAGTAAGAAAACCGACTTGTTTTCTAATAAAAATGAAGTTGATATTATAGAAAATTCCCAGAATAGAATGAAAAATTTGAAGATATAATTTAAATCATGATTGATTGTAAATGAATAAATTTAAAAATGTTATTCAATTATATAATTATGGTAAAAATTTAAATAAGTAAAATAGAAAAAAATAATTGTTAATTTTTCTTATTAATAAAAAAATTCATAGCTATTTGTTGGGGATTGGGGATTGGGGATTGGGGATAGGGCCCAATCCCCAATCCCCATTGATTGATTTATAAAGTTTTCTTGAATATAATAATTGAATTTATTCGTTTTAATTCAGAAAAAATA
>Ga0169931_10007241_pt1 | contig 16509 bp, 15 predicted proteins | sample Kivu_15m_20L_FD_129675 | JGI IMG/M metagenome (GOLD analysis project Ga0169931, IMG submission 129675) | Freshwater microbial communities from Lake Kivu, Western Province, Rwanda to study Microbial Dark Matter (Phase II) - Kivu_15m_20L... | ecosystem: Environmental > Aquatic > Freshwater > Lake...
AATGAACTTGGTAGAGCATTTTTGGAGTGAGTTCTTTTTTTCCTTGCATGTTTAAAAATACAAAAAACGAATCTTTTTGGCAAGTATTTTTTGGTATATTTGGGGAGTTGTGCAACAAGCACACACGTTTGGCGCAATTACGAATTTTGTGTTATATTAACGTTCACTTTTCGCAAGAAATATTTTCTTAATGGAAAATATTCAGTTCCGAAGTTCGCAACTGACGCCAAGCTGCAAAACGTTAGCGGTCAGGCTAAAACGACACAACGAAAACAAGAAACGGTTGATAGTTTGGAGCAAAATGACAAAAAAAACGTAATGAATTAATTTATGATTATTAGGGAAGCTAAAATAGATGACATAAAACAAATTCAAATTGTAAGAAATTCTGTGACGGAAAATACTTTATCAAATCCTAATTTGGTGACAGACGAAGATTGTCAAGAATTTATTACCAAAAGAGGAAAAGGATGGGTTTGCGAAATAAATGAACAAATCGTGGGCTTTGCAATTGCTGACCTAAAAGAAAATAACATTTGGGCATTATTCTTAGACCCAAAATTTGAGAAAAAAGGTATTGGACAACAGCTACACAATACAATGTTGGACTGGTATTTTACACAGACAAAGGAAAAAGTTTGGTTAGGGACAGCTTTTAATACAAGAGCAGAACAGTTTTACAGAAAAGCAGGCTGGAAAGAAGTTGGAACACACGGAACAAAGGAAATTAAATTTGAAATGACATATAATGATTGGAGAAAAAGCCCGAACCGCTAACATCGGTTTGGCAATATGGCGGCTGAAGGAACTTTTATGAACATTTGTGTAAATACAAACATTAGGAACTTTTATGAACTTCAGTGCTATGTGTAGACTCCCCATTTTTAGTACAGTTCTAAATTATAACATTTATTCCACATAAAGATGTTTTTGATATTGTTCATGGGTTGAATGAAGCGTAGCGGAATGAAACCCATGAACAATAGACTGTTCTCTGTATTTTACAGGACTTAATCCTGCCAATGATTCATGTGGTCTATAAAGATTATAATCATTTATCCATTGGTCTGTAAGTTCTCTTACTTCGTCTAAGGAATCAAATAAATAAGCATCTAAAACACCGTTGCGATAGGTTTTATTAAATCGCTCTATTAGTGCATTTTGAGTTGGCTTCCCTGGCTGAATGTATTTGAACTCTATTTGGTGTATTTCACTCCATTCTTGGGCTAATTTTGCAATAAATTCCGGACCATTATCCATTCTTATTTTTTGTGGTTTCCCATGTTTGTTAATCAATCGATTCAAAACCCAAATCACTCTACTACTTTTTAAGCTATAATCAATTTCAATATGAAGTATCTCCCGGTTAAAGTCATCCATCACATTAAATGATCTAAACTTACTGCCATTACTTAATGCATCGCTCATAAAATCAATACTCCAAGTATGGGTGTAATTAGTTGGAATAACAATAGTTTCTTTTACTCTGGCTGGTAATCTTTTTTTTGCCTTTCTACGTAAAGGCAGGCCCATCTGTTTGTAAACGCGATGGAGCCTTTTGTGATTGACTTTCTCTCCTTTGTTACGAAGCCTATAATAACTCTTCCAAAATCCTTCCCGTGGATGAGCTTCACTCAAAGAGGTTAATTGCTCTATTAAAGTTAAATCATTTTTCTTTGATTGATACTTTAATGAGCTCCTGCTGGTTCTTAAAAGACGGCACGCCTTGCTGATGCCTTGAGGATAACGTAAAATTAAATCCTTAACGATTACTCTTTTGCGACAAGGCTTTAATTTAAAGCTTTTTTTCGATGATGTATTTTGCCATATCTAACTCTAAGGCCAAATCCGCATACATGCGTTTTAACTTCGTGTTCTCTTCCTCTAATTGCTTAATGCGTTTGAGTTCACTGGCTTCCATACCACCATAGCGTTGACGCCATTTATAAAAGGTTGCTTTGCTAACTCCATACTCCCGTGATAGAGTCTCTGCATCTTTGCCAAGGTCAAATTCTTTTAAAATCTTGGCAATTTGGGTCGGGGTGAATTTACTCTTCTTCATATTTACAGTTTAAAATTAATACTTTTTTTTTCTACTTTTAAACTGTACTATTTTTGGGGGAGCTTACAACATGCAAGCCAGAACATAAAAGCAAATCATTATAGAAAATGACAATGTAAAGCTGGAAACTCAAAAAGACTGTATGAATGGAGAGGGTTGCGATATTCTTTAAATGTTACTACTAAATTCATGCTGAAAGCTATCAGGTTTGTGTATCACATCAACTTTATTATTAAAAATCTCTGCTTTCTCAAAGCTTCAAAACATTATGGCTAATTTAAAATTATAGAATATTTAAAAATAAAAACAAGCAAAAACCTCTATTTTGATTATTGCTTAAAAGTATAACATAAGTTCGATTTAAAAATCGAATTGAAGCTAAAATTTAAATACCGTATGTGTTTGAGTACCTTGTAAAATAGGTAAAATTTGTTTTAAGAATAAAGGGGTTTAAAATTTTGCACGATAGTTATCTTGTCATAAAATTAAAAGATAAAAAATATTTACAAATAATTTAATGGGCAACATTTTATCAACCTAATTACCTTAAATTACAAATTTTAATGCCCTCCAGTATTTTCTAACTGATCCACTTCTAAGCCTTGTTTTTTCAAAACCGATTTTACTAAAATGGCAAATAGGGTAAGGTAAGCAAAGCAAACAACTGCTAAAATGTAAGAGGCATGTATTCCAATCATATCTGCTAATTTTCCTTGAATAGGAGGTAAGATGGCTCCTCCTAATATCATCATAATCAAAAAAGCAGATCCTTGCGAAGTATATTTTCCTAATCCTAAAATTGATAAGCTAAAAATGGCTGGCCACATAATGCTACAAGCCAATCCACCCGATAAAAAAGCGTATATAGCAACTGTGCCTGTAGAATTTAATCCTACCAACATGGCAACGATGCCAAACAAACCAAAAATAGTTAAAGTACGAGCAGGTTGGTCCTTACTCCAAAAAAAGGCAGCAATTTGTAAAAATACACAAATAATATAGTAGTATAAAGCTTCCATGTTTTTGCCACTTATCAAATTCACTCCTATTATTACTCCAAAAGCTACCAATGGTACCAATACCAAAGCCAAGGTTTTTTGCCAGCTTTCTAGTTTAAAAACGCTTACCGCACCAGCCCATCTTCCTATCATCAAACTTCCCCAGTACATCGAAATGTAAGGGGCAATTTCCGAAGTGCTTAAACTTCCAAAAGCATCGGTGCTGAGTAATTCTCCTAAATTACTACCTATGGCAACTTCTACTCCCACATAAGTAAATATGGCCAACATCCCTAAAACCAATTGTGGGTATTGCATGGCTCCCCAACCGCTTACGCTTTTCTTGGCTCGGAAGTATGCAAACAACAACCCTACAATTACCACCATTAATGCCAATCCTAACCAAAACATGCGATAGTTTTCTACTTCTTCTTGTAAATTAGTTAAGGCAAGTTGTAAAGTAGTTGCTTCTTCTGCAGAAACCAAAGCAATTTGTTCTTGTAAAGTTTCTATTTGCAAAGCATCAGTACTTTGGTAACTTTGAAAAACTGGTACGAAACATGTAGCCAACAATAAGGTCATTACCACTAAAGTGGTTAATGCTTTGTTGGCCTTCTCCATAGGTTCTTGCGAAACACCGGCTGGAACTTTCTTTGAAAAATGAAACAAAGCAGCTGCAGCCAAAAACAACAATCCAACTGCTATGTAAAGTAAGATTACTTTAGATAATTCTAAGTTTTTGATTTGTTCGTCAGAGATACTAGCTGTGGTGCCAAACAACGCAAAAGCAACCAAAATGGGTCCAATAGTAGTTCCGAAGGAGTTGATTCCTCCTCCTAAATTTACCCTAGATGCCCCTGTTTTTGGATCGCCTAATAATATGGCAAAAGGGTTTGCAGCAGTTTGTTGCAACGAAAAACCAAGTGCAACAATGAATAAACCAATGAGCATTCCAACATATAAATTTGCATAAACGGCAACAATCATGGCACCTGCACCCAAGGCAGAAAAAAGCAGTCCGAATACGATACTTTTTTTATAGCCCCATGAGCCTACCACGTCTTTGCCTTTCAAATTTCCTAATGCAAACAACAGCAACGCTCCTATGTAATATGCTAAGTAAAAAGCAAAATCGATTAATTGCGATTGAAATTGGTCCAAGGAAAAATAATTTTTACAAAACGGAATAAAAATGCTGTTACCGGCTGCTATAAATCCCCAAAAAAAGAACACAGTAATCAAGGTGTATAAAGCGGGGTAATTGGTAGGTTGGTTTTGCATACGTAGTTTTTTGATGAATTCAAATGTATTAAAAAAAGATTGGCTAAAAATCTTCTTATAGGAAAAAGATTTTTGATTCCCTTATTAAAGCATCCAACAAAAAAGCACTAATTTGCGTCACCTAAAAAACAAATCAAAATGTCGTTACTAACCCTGTTAAAAAAATATTTTCCGTTGTATTTAAAAGGAATGGCCATGGGTGCAGCCGATGTGGTACCTGGAGTTTCTGGCGGAACCATTGCTTTTATTTCCGGAATTTACCAAGAATTAATTGATAGCATCCACCAAATTAATTTTGGTTTGTGTAAAGTATGGAAACAAGATGGATTGGCTGCATGTTGGAAACAAGCCAACGGTAATTTTTTGTTTTTTTTGGTGGCTGGAATTGCCACGAGTATTTTGAGTTTGGCTAAGTTAATTACTTATTTGTTGTACCATCATGCCGTTTTATTGTGGAGTTTCTTTTTCGGATTAATTTTGGCAAGTATATGGATGATATACCAACAAACCAATCGTTGGAAATGGCAAGAAATACTTGCTTTTTTGGGATCTTCCTTTTTTGCTTTTTACCTAACTATTATGGAACCAACTACCTCTCCTGACAGTTATGGTTTTATTTTTCTATCAGGCTTTATTGCAATCATTGCCATGATTTTACCAGGAATTTCAGGAGCTTTTATCTTGTTATTGTTAGGTTCGTATGAGGTTATCATTGGGAGTTTAGGGAGTTTGACTCCTTTCATCAAAGCACAAGATTGGCAAGGATTGGCTGTAGTAATTTCAAAATTAGCTGTATTTAGCATAGGTGCAATTCTCGGATTAAAAGCTTTTTCAGGTGTGTTGCATTGGATGTTTGCCCACTATAAAAACATCACTTTGGTGGTGTTAACTGGTTTTATGGTAGGCTCTTTAAACAAAATTTGGCCTTGGAAGCAAGTAATTTCAACCCGAATCAATTCCAAAGGAGAAGAAGTTCCTTTTTTAGAGAAAAGTATTTTACCAAATCATTATGAGGGTGACCCGCAAATCTTTGGAGCAATTTTGTGTATCCTCATCGGATTTTTGGCTATTTTTATGCTCGAAAAATTGGCAAAACAAATGCCTAAATCTGCTTAAACATGGAGTTTTTTGATGCAATTATCCGGTTTATTACCCAACCGGATGAAATTATTTCCGACCTCATAAAAAAATACAACGACTGGATTTACATCTTCTTATTCCTTATTGTTTTTGCAGAAACCGGTTTGATTGTAATGTCGTTTTTAATGCCTTTCTTGCCCGGAGATGCACTGATTTTTGCAGTAGGAATGATTGCAGCAAAAGGAGAGTTAGAGTACTCTATCATCATCCCATTGTTAATTTTTGCTGCTTTGTTGGGAGATAATGTGAATTATTTGGTAGGGAGACGTTTTGGTTCTTTTATCATGGATTCGGAAAAAAGCTATTGGATCAAAAAAAGCCACATCCAAAAAGCCACCGATTTTTTTGAAAAAAACGGTAAAAAGTCTATCATCATCGCTCGTTTTATTCCTGTAATTAGAACCATTGTGCCCTTTTTATGTGGCACCACCAAAGTATCTTACCGTACCTTTTTGTTATACAGCGTAATTGGAGCCTTGCTATGGGTTGGAATGATAGGTACTTTGGGATACTTTTTAGGTCAGTTTGCTTTTGTTAATGAACATTTAGGCAAGTTTATTTTACTAATTATAGTTTTGGCTAACCTCCCTTTAATCAAACAAATAATTCATGGCAGAAAAAAATCTTCCTAAGTTATTTGGCTTAATTGGGAAAAATATTGGCTATTCTTTTTCCAGAGGTTTTTTTGCCAATCAATTTCAAGAATGGCAATTGCCTCATACCTATGTTAATTTTGATTTGCCTGATATTCATGAGTTTTTATCCTTAAAAAAATTACACCCAAATTTGTCGGGTTGCAATGTTACAGTTCCATACAAACAGAGTGTAATTCCGTTTTTAAATGAACTTACAGAGGCAGCACAACAAATAGGAGCAGTAAATTGCATTGCTTTTGATCAAAATAAAACCATAGGCCACAACACCGATGTGGTAGGTTTTGCACATTCGATAAATCAATTGATCTTACCAAATGCTGTTAAAGCACTTGTTTTAGGAGCCGGTGGTGCTAGTAAGGCAGTGCAATTTGTGTTGCAAAAAAAACAAATTCCGTTTCAAGTAGTGGCCAGAAATCCGCAAAACAAACAATTGCATTTTCAACAGCTCAATGATGAAATACTTCAAGAACATTTACTAATTATCCAAACTACTCCAGTTGGGACCTTTCCGAATGTTGAGCAAAGTGTAGATTTTCCTTTTGAATTTATTTCCTCAGAACATATTGCAATCGATTTGATTTACAATCCGGAGCAGACCAATTTTTTGCAAAAATTTCAAAATAAAGGAGCAAAAACATTAAACGGATTGCCCATGTTGCATGCACAAGCGATGGCATCTTGGGAAATTTGGCAAGCAACTTTTTAGTTTTTCTTAAAATTTATCCAGTACAGTCACTTAGTTTTTGAATTATCCGAGACTATTCTTATCTTTCCACCCTGAATAATAACCTATAAACATTTTACAAATGTTAGAATCCATGAATGATAACCTGCAACCAGCAGAAGGACAACAACCAGAAATTTCTACTACAGAAACAAATCTTGAAATGCCAATTTCAGAAAACGTCAACCAAGATGTGATCGAATCTATTGATGCTACCAATGCAGAGGAAAGTGAAGATACCAGCATCAAAGAAAAGCACGACATTCCGATGATGGATTACTCTACCTTAACCATGGATGCCTTGGTGGGAGAGTTGGAGAAATTGCATTTGGCAGACAAAGTTTTATCTGTGAAAGACCATCTGGAAGAAATTAAAAAAGAGTTTTTGTCAAAATTCCATCATTTCATGGAGGAGAAAAGAGAAGAGTTTGAGGCAGAAAATCAGGATCCAACCGAGACATTTTCTTACCATTTTCCGTTAAAAAATACCTTTGACGAGTTATACAAAACGTATAAAAATCGATTAAATCAACATTACAAGAGTCTGCAAAAAACTTTGCAAGATAACTTAGAAAAAAGAGAAGCAATAGTAGAAGAATTAAGAAACTTAATTAATCCGCAAGAAAGCATCAAGGATATTGTAAAGCACTTTAACGAATTGAGAGAACAATGGAGAGCTTTGGGGCCAATACCAAGAGATAAGTACAATATTGTTTGGAATAACTACCACTTTCATGTGGAAAACTTCTACGATTTTTTGCATTTAGATAGAGAAGCTAGAGACCTAGAATTCAAACACAATTTAGAGCAAAAGCAGCGAATTATTGATCGTGTAAAGGAGCTGATTAACGAAGCAGATATCATCAAAGCTTTCAGAGAATTACAAGATTTGCACCGCATTTGGAAAGAAGATATTGGTCCGGTTTCTAGAGATGTTAGAGAAGCCATCTGGCAAGAATTTTCTGAGTTGACCAAAAAAATGCACGACAGAAGAGAGGAATTGTTGTTGGCACAAAAAGCAGTAGAACAACAAAATGCCGACAGAAAAAAAGAAATTATCGAACAAATACAAGCCTTAGTTGCACAACCTGGTGATTCGCACGGGCAATGGCAAAAGTTGATGCAACACATGGAGCATTTACGAAATGAGTTTTTTACAGTAGGCAAAGCTCCTTCGGAAGTGAATGAAGATTTGTGGACCATATTTAAAAATGCAGTTCGCTACTTTAATATAGCCAAAAACAACTATTACAAAGGCCTGAAAAACGACCAACAAAGCAATTACCAAATCAAGTTAGATTTATTGCAAAAAGCCAATGAATTAAAAGATAGTGATGATTTTGCAGCTACTACGCCATTGATGAAACAAATTCAGGAGGATTGGAAAAAGATTGGCCATGTGCCAAGAAAACTGTCGGATAAAATTTGGGAAGATTTTAAAGCTGCTTGCAACCATTATTTTGATCGATTAAAAGAAACCAGAAAAGAATCGTTGTCAGAGGAATTAGATGCTTTTGAAAAGAAAAAAGCCTACTTGGAAACTTTGAAAGCTTTTGAAATGACCGGCGACTACAAAACAGATTTGGATGCCATTAAAAAGCATATCGAGCATTGGAAAACTTTAGGCAAAGTACCATTTTCTCGTCGTCATATCGAAGGAAAATTCAATCGAATTTTAGATGCCATATTCCAAAAATTGAGTTTGAGTAAAAAAGATAGCGACATTGTTCGCTTTACCAATAAAATGGAACAGTTGGCTTCTGGGGATGACCAAAGAAAATTAATTCAGGAAAAGATATTCATCCAACGTAAAATAGAAGAATTGCAATCAGAAATCATTCAGTTTGAAAATAATATGCAATTTTTTAGCAATGCAAAAAATGACAATCCGTTGATGAAAGAAGCCCATAAAAACTTAGCAAAGCACAAAGAAGATTTGCAAGATTGGAAAGCAAAACTCAAGCAAATTCAAACCATAGAAAAAGGAGAGTAGTTTATAATCTAAACGGATATAATTCAAAGCATCAATTTTTTTGGTGCTTTTTTTTTGTAAAAATCTAATCTAATGACAATTGTCATAATTTATCGAAAACACCTACACTACTTTTGGAAATTGAATCGATAAAATTATGTTCAGCTTAATTCAAAAATACAACGTTCCGGGCCCGAGGTATACCAGTTATCCTACGGTTCCGTATTGGGATTCGAAAGCATTCAGCAAAGAGCAAAATCTTGCTCTGTTGGTAAAAAGTTTTGAAGAGTCTAACCAAACAGAAGGCATCAGTTTGTATATTCATTTGCCTTTTTGCGAAAGTTTATGTACTTTTTGTGGTTGCCACAAACGGATTACCAAAAACCATGCAGTAGAACACCCCTACACTAAGGCTTTGCTCAAAGAATGGGAATTGTATTGCTAGTTGTTGCCTGATCTACCAGTGATTAAAGAAATTCATTTAGGCGGAGGAACACCCACCTTTTTCTCGGTGGAGCATTTGCAACAGTTGATACATGGTATTTTTTCCACAGCCAAAAGAGCAGAAGTTTATGAATTTAGTTTTGAGGGAAACCCGCAAAACACTACCAAAACTCATTTACAAGCTTTGTATGATTTAGGATTTAAACGGGTAAGTTTTGGTGTGCAAGACTATGCTGATAAAGTGCAACAAGCCATTCATCGGATCCAACCATTTCATCAAGTGGCAAAAGTAACTTTTTGGGCAAGAGAAATAGGATATACTTCTATTAGCCATGATCTGGTATACGGACTGCCATTTCAAACCGTTGAAAATGTGGTGGACACCATTCAAAAAACCAATTCGTTGCAACCGGATCGATTGGCATTTTATAGTTATGCCCATGTGCCTTGGCTCAAAGGAAATGGACAAAGAGGCTTTAAAGACGAAGATTTACCCAAAGATGAGTACAAGCGTTTGTTATACGAAACCGGAAAAATGCAACTAACCAAACAAGGGTACTATGAGGTTGGTATGGACCATTTTGCCAAAGAAACCGATGCTTTGTTTTTGGCTTTTGAAAACAACCAAATGCATCGAAATTTTATGGGATATACTTCCTCCAAAACCCAACTGATGATAGGTTTAGGAGTATCTTCAATAGGAGATAGTTGGTATAGTTTTATGCAGAACGTTAAAACCTTAGAAGAGTATTACGATGCTTTGGCACAAGACGAATTGCCCATTTATCGCGGACATATTTTAACCGAAGAGGATTTGACCATCCGAAAACATATTTTAGATTTGATGTGTCACTTTGAAACCCATTGGGAGGAAGATGTTCCTTATGTGCAAGAAATAAAAGAAGCCTTACAGGAATTAGAATCCGACAGATTGTTGATTTTTTATCCGAACGTAATTCGTGTTACCGAATTTGGCAAACCATTTATTCGTAATATTTGTATGGCATTTGACTTGCGATTGCGAAGAAACCAACCAACTACTTCGTTGTTTTCGTTAACGGTTTAAAATTTAAAAATCCGACAATTGTCGGATTTTTAAATTATATCTTCTTCATCTGATGTTTCATCAAATTTACCTGATCTTTCAGCATATTTTGTTTGTCTAACTTCTTAACTTCTGCCAATAAGTTAGTAGCCTCAATTTTACGCCTTCTGCTCAAGGCAATTCCCGCCAAGTTTAATTTTGCAACGGCCAAATCTAAATCCATAGTCAAACCTAATTCGATGGCTTTTTTAAAGTATTTTTCTGCTTGATTCAAGTTGGTTTGCGACAACATCAAACCGTGTAAATAGTTGTAATACCCTTGCTGTTTTTTTATCAAAGCACTTTCCGGGTTATTAATTTTATCTAACCATTTTTTGGCACCTATAAAGTTTTGCTTTCTCAATTGCAAAAAGGCCAATAAAATATACTCGTTTCTAAAATATAAAAATAACGGAATAATGGATAGTAAAATTAAAAAGATGCCGTTTCCGGTATTGCGATCGGTAATTTGCCAAATACCTAAAACAATCAACAATCCAGTAATAATTAGCTTAACAATTTTTGGTACCATAATACATAATTAAAGGAATACAAATATACAAAAGCATCAGGGTAGAAACAATTATAACATTAATTCCTCTTAAAATAATCGTAAAAATTAAATTAAACACCTGATTACATTGTTATTAAAAGTATTTTTGATGTGATCAGCTAAATTTCATAAAATATTATTTTGAAGTAATTGTTTAGTGATAATTATTTGATTATAAATTGTTTAATAGATAATCCCCCAAAATTATTCAAAATTCAAAAAAAATAAAAAGTCCATCTTGCAAGTATCAAAAAACATTGTATATTTGCACTCGGTTTTAAAAGAAGCCAATTTTATCAGATTTTTATAATTTTCTAAAGATATTTTACAATGAGTAAGAGAACGTTTCAACCATCAAAAAGAAAAAGAAGAAATAAACACGGGTTTATGGAAAGAATGGCTACTGCTAATGGTAGAAAGGTCCTTGCTCGTAGAAGAGCTAAAGGAAGACATAAATTGACTGTATCTTCTGAGCCAAGACATAAAAAATAATTTATGTGTTGCTTCTCATAATCTCCAAGCGTTACTTATTTCAAGTAACGTTTTTTTTTGTTTATAATTTCTGATAAAAATCAAGTTCACTACTTAATCAACTTCCGTAAATTTACACACCACAATACACACCACTATGCCTAAAGACGCTTCTATTAAATCCGTATTAATTATTGGTTCCGGACCTATTGTAATTGGTCAAGCTTGCGAGTTTGATTATGCAGGTTCACAATCTGCCAGATCTTTAAAAGAAGAAGGAATCGAAGTTATTTTAATCAACTCAAATCCAGCAACTATCATGACCGACCCAAGTATGGCCGATCATGTGTATTTGTTGCCTTTAACCACCAAATCCATCATTCAAATATTAAAAAAACATCCTAATATTGATGCTGTTTTACCAACCATGGGTGGGCAAACTGCTTTAAACTTATGTTTAGAGGCAGAAGAAAAAGGAATTTGGAAAGATTTTAATATACGTTTGATAGGAGTAGATATCAATGCGATTAACATTACTGAAGATAGAGAGCAATTCAAACAGTTGTTACAACGAATAGGAGTAGGGGCAGCACCGGCTAAAATTGCAACTTCCTTTTTGCAAGGAAAAGAAATTGCCCAAGAGTTTGGTTTTCCGTTAGTCATTCGTCCCTCTTTTACATTAGGAGGCACAGGAGCAGCTTTTGTGTTTAAAAAAGATGAATTTGACGACTTACTTACCAGAGGATTAGAAGCTTCTCCAATTCACGAAGTGTTGATTGACAAAGCTTTGTTGGGGTGGAAAGAGTATGAATTGGAATTACTTCGCGATCAAAATGACAATGTAGTGATTATTTGTTCTATCGAAAATATGGATCCGATGGGAATTCATACCGGAGATAGCATCACTGTTGCTCCAGCAATGACACTTTCTGATACGACTTATCAGAAAATGAGAGACATGGCCATTTTGATGATGCGTAGTATAGGTAACTTTTCTGGCGGATGTAATGTGCAGTTTGCAGTTTCACCTGACGAAAAAGAAGACATCGTAGCCATTGAAATCAATCCACGTGTTTCTCGTTCGTCAGCCTTGGCATCTAAAGCTACCGGGTATCCTATTGCAAAAATTGCAACCAAATTGGCATTGGGCTATACTTTAGATGAATTGCAAAACCAAATTACTAAATCAACTTCGGCATTATTTGAGCCAACTTTAGATTATGTGATTGTAAAAATTCCACGTTGGAACTTTGATAAATTTGAAGGTGCCGATCGTACGTTAGGATTACAAATGAAATCGGTTGGAGAGGTAATGGGTATTGGAAGATCTTTTCAAGAAGCCTTACACAAAGCCACGCAATCGTTAGAAATCAAACGAAATGGTTTAGGTGCTGATGGCAAAGGATATAAAAACTACGAGCAAATTATCGAAAAATTAACCTACCCAAGTTGGGATAGGGTATTTGTAATTTATGATGCCATTCAAATGGGAATTCCTTTGGCTCGTATTCATGAAATAACCAAAGTAGATATGTGGTTTTTGAAGCAATATGAAGAGTTGTTTCAATTGGAAAAAGAAATCTCTAAATACAACATCGAAAGTTTGCCAAAAGATTTGTTGTTAGAGGCTAAACAAAAAGGTTTTGCCGACCGACAAATTGCTCATATGTTGAAGTGTTTGGAAAGTCAGGTGTATAAAAAACGTCAGGAGTTATCTATCAAAAGAGTATACAAACTAGTAGATACTTGTGCAGCTGAATTCCCAGCACTTACCCCATATTACTATTCCACTTTTGAAGAAGAAATTCAAGATGCTTCTGGTAATGTGTTTGTATCCAATGAAAGTATAGTTACCGACCGAAAAAAAGTAGTGGTTTTAGGTTCTGGTCCAAACCGAATCGGACAAGGAATTGAATTTGATTATTCCTGTGTGCATGGGGTATTGGCAGCCAAAGAAGCTGGTTTTGAAACCATCATGATCAATTGTAACCCTGAAACGGTTTCAACCGATTTTGATACTGCAGATAAATTGTATTTCGAACCAGTTTTTTGGGAACATATCTACGACATAATTCAGCATGAAAAACCGGAAGGCGTTATTGTGCAATTAGGTGGACAAACCGCTTTAAAATTAGCAGAGAAGTTAGACCGTTATGGTATTAAGATTTTAGGAACCAGCTTTGATGCTTTAGATTTGGCAGAGGATAGAGGTAGATTTTCGGAGTTGTTAAAAGAATTAAACATCCCGTATCCAAGATTCGGAGTAGCTGAAAATGCAGAGCAAGCAAGTGTTTTGGCAGATGAGTTAGATTTTCCTTTGTTGGTGCGTCCTTCTTATGTGTTGGGAGGACAAGGAATGAAAATTGTCATCAACAAACAAGAGTTGGAAGAACATGTTATCGAAATATTAAAACATATCCCAAATAACAAACTGTTGTTAGACCATTATTTAGATGGAGCTATAGAAGCAGAAGCTGATGCCATTTGCGATGGAGAAGATGTGTATATTATAGGTATTATGGAGCACATTGAGCCTTGTGGAGTGCACTCAGGAGACAGCAATGCAACCTTACCTCCATTCAATTTAGGTGCTTTTGTAATGGAACAAATAAAAGAGCATACCAAAAAAATTGCCTTGGCTTTAAAAACGGTTGGTTTGATTAATATTCAGTTTGCGGTAAAAGACGATGTGGTATATATTATCGAAGCTAACCCAAGAGCATCTAGAACGGTTCCGTTTATTTGTAAAGCCTACGGAGAACCTTATGTTAACTATGCAACCAAAATTATGCTAGGAGTAAATAAGGTAAAAGATTTTACGTACCAACCAAAACTAGAGGGTTTTGCCATCAAGCAACCCGTATTTTCTTTTAGCAAGTTTCACGGAGTGAATAAAAAACTAGGTCCGGAAATGAAATCTACCGGAGAAAGTATATTGTTCATAGACGATTTAAAAGACGATCAATTTTATGAATTGTACTCAAGAAGAAAAATGTATTTGAGTAAATAATATAATTAGGGCTTTGCAACGCAAAGCCCTAATTATTTATAATCAAAAAAATAGTTGATTTTTGTACATATAACTTGATTTAAATAATTATGTCGAATAAATACGACAACAGATTCTTGTTTTTAATTTTTTATTTTATGATAGATAAATCATAATAATTAAATGAAAATCAATTACTTAATATTTTAATTAAATAATATAATCATACTTTTCTTGTAGATTAAATACTAAAAATTAGTATATTAATAAAAGCAATTTAAATTTATTTGAAAATTCTGATAAATTTGTAATGTATTAATTCTAAAACAAATTAAAATGAAAAAATTATTATTCGCTGCTTTTGCAGTTTTTACATTCGGGGTTGTTAGTGCTCAAGAGCAAACAGCTAAAGGGAAATGGTTGGTAGAAGCTAACACTGGTAATGCAATGTTGGGTACTACAGGTTTTTATTTAGCATCTTCAGATGGTAACACAGCATGGAATATTGGTCTTGATGGCGGGTATTTCATAATGGATGATTTAGCATTAAGAGGTGGTTTAGGTTTCGGTGATGATGGGGATGCAAGTGTTTTTTCTTACAGACTAGGGGCTAAATATTATGCTGCTAAAAAATTCCCGTTAGGTATTGATTTAACTGGTGCATCAATTGATGGTGCTGATGAAAACCCTTTATGGTTAGGTTTGCAAGGTGGATATGCTTGGTTTATTGGAAGTAATGTTGCAATTGAACCTGGTTTAAGATACAACTTAAGCCTGAACGAAAATTTTACTGACAAAGGTGTATTTCAATTTAATATAGGTTTTAGTTTATTCTTCTAATAAACACATTTTATAATTTAACCCCGCATTAGCGGGGTTTTTTATTTCTTTGTTTTATCTTTGATAGATGCAAAGCTGGAAACCTTTTTTAAAAAATTATGCACATTATTTACGCATCGAACGCGGTATGTCAGAAAATACCATGCAAAGCTATTTGTTCGATTTGCAAAAGTTAACCGCTTATTTGGAGGAGTTTTCAATTATTGCTTCTCCTATTGAAATTACTGATGAAGAAATCAAAAACTTTGTGTATAATTTATCCAAACAAGTCAGTGCTAGAACACAAGCAAGAGTCATTTCTGGTTTAAAGAGTTTTTTCCAATACTTAATGGTAGAAGATTATCGAAAAGATTTTCCGTTAGAGTTAATAGAAACTCCTAAATTAGGAAGAAAGCTCCCTGATACCTTAAGTTTAAAAGAAATCAATCATTTGATTGCTGCCATTGATTTGAGCAAAGAAGGAGGAGAAAGAAACAAAGCCATGCTTGAAACTTTATATGGTTGTGGTTTACGTGTTTCGGAGCTTGTTGAACTCAAAATATCAGATTTGTTTTTTGAGGAAGGTTTTGTAAAAGTCACCGGAAAAGGAAACAAACAACGCTTTGTTCCGATGAGCGATTACACCATAAAAGTGATATTAGGGTACCAATCCCAAGTTAGGGTACATCAACCTATTCAAAAAGGGTTTGAAGATATTTTGTTTTTGAACAGAAGAGGTAAAAAATTAACACGAGCCATGGTATTTACAGTCATCAAGCAATTGGCAGAAAAAATAGGCTTGCATAAAAATATTAGTCCACATACTTTCCGACATTCATTTGCAACACATTTATTAGAAAATGGAGCTGATTTAAGAGCCATCCAAATGATGCTAGGTCACGAATCCATTACCACCACCGAGGTTTATGTACATTTAGATCGTTCACATTTGAATAAGGTGATGTTGCAATTTCATCCGAGAGCTTAATTTTAAGTTTCAAGTTTTACTTCACTTAAACAACATTAAACGTTAAACTTAAAACAAAAAAAGAAGCCGTTTCACTTTCGAAACGGCTTCTTTTTTATAAGTGAATTACTTCTCCGTAAGCTTCTGCAACGGCTTCCATTACCGCTTCGCTCATCGTTGGGTGTGGGTGGACTGCTTTCAAAATTTCATGTCCGGTAGTTTCTAATTTTCTAGCAACTACTGCTTCTGCAATCATGTCGGTTACTCCAGCTCCTATCATGTGGCATCCTAACCATTCGCCATATTTGGCATCAAAAATCACTTTTACAAAACCATCCGATGCTCCTGC
>Ga0169931_10007247_pt1 | contig 16500 bp, 17 predicted proteins | sample Kivu_15m_20L_FD_129675 | JGI IMG/M metagenome (GOLD analysis project Ga0169931, IMG submission 129675) | Freshwater microbial communities from Lake Kivu, Western Province, Rwanda to study Microbial Dark Matter (Phase II) - Kivu_15m_20L... | ecosystem: Environmental > Aquatic > Freshwater > Lake...
CGCCACAAACGGGAACGTTTGGAAGCTCCAGAAAGGAAGAAGGCCCGTGCGGCAAGCGTATTTGCCAGACGGGCCGATCAGATCGCGAAGTAGGAGGGATTCTCTGACCGCTGCCCAGATGCCCGCTTCCGGCTGCGGCAACTCCCGACAATCATACAGTCACGGTCGCCGTCATCAAGAGCGAGCGACACTGGAGACGCCATCCCGAGCAGTGAATTCTGCCACAAAACTGCCACAACAAACCACAACGCTTGCGGGAAGTGATCGGGGTGGGTGACGTATCGGAGACGTCGTATGGCGATGTGCGTTGACCCCACGGATGGGACAGGAGCGCCCGAAGCCGACACGACTCCGCCCGAATATGTGATGTCCGCGAGCGCACACAACGCCGATCGGAGGTTTGCTGGAGTGAGCGAGGCGTCGGGCGCGGGATCCAGAAATCCAAGGATCGGTCCACACGTCATTGCGCCGACCAGTCGAACCCTTTGAGGGCGGACGGAGACACGACGACCGCAACGTGTTCGGTTTGCTCGCGGCTCAAGACCACGGGTTCGTCGTTGCGTGGTCTTCATCAACCAGCGGGTCGAAGATTCGGAACCGTTGGGAGTGGGACGGAACCGCACCCTGCTCCACAAATGTAAACTCATCTGTTTGCCGACAATTCACGGCGAACCGTCGGCCGCGGATCGTTACCTCATTGGAGCAGGTCCGTGATCGGGCCGGTGCTCTCCTTGAACGCCTTCACCGGGCCGCCGAGGTGCTGGAGGATCGTCAGGTACAGGTCGGACATCGGCTTCTTGTCTGACGCCCACTTCAGGTGCTGGCCGTGCTTGAACCCGAGCCTGCGGCCCCCGGCCAGCAGCGCCGGGAGGCTCTTGCCGGAGTTGCTCGAGATCTGCGCCCCGCCGAAGAGCACCGTGTGATCCAGTAGGGTGCCTTCGGCCGCACTCACCTATGGTGTACCGGCCCAAGACCGAGATCGCCCTGGAACTCTACGACCGCGCCGTGGCGAACGGGATCCACTTCGCGTGGCTGACGTTCGACGAGTGGTACGGCGTTAATGCAGTTTCAGACGGATCGTTGTGCGAGAGGTTCCATGTGTTCACAGCCATAGTAGTCGCACACGCGGGTTCGGACCTCGGCCGCCGCGAGCAATCGCTCGGGCTCGACGATGGCCTTCTTGCGGTGCGCCCACTTCGGCTCGATCGGGTTCAGCCACGGGCTCTTCACCGGCAGGAAGCACGCCACGAACACCAGGCGTGGTGCCGGTGGCGGGCGTTACAGGCGAACGCCAAGTACCAGGCGATCCCGGAGTTGCAGGCGGCGTTGGGACTGCTGGAGCGAGCGAAGTTCGGCAAGATGATCGCGTACTTGCGAAGCCCGGTGTCCCGTCGTGTGCGGACGAACAATCACGTGGAGCGTTGCAACCCCAAGCTGCGGTACTGGGAGAAGGTCCGTTACAAGTGGCGACGTCGCCGGACCCTGGTGCGGTTCCTGGTTCTGGCGTTGGATCACTGGTGGAAGAAGGTGTTGATCTCCCCACCGACTGCGCCCACCGACACAACATCAGCAGATGAGGTGACCTCCCGGACTCGGCACAGACCGAGCGAGGATGAACGATCGGTCTCAAGATGCAAAGCCGCATAGGGCCGCGACAAAGATCATTGGTGTCCCGCGAGGAGTGTCAGAATTTCGAGCCTTTTGGCAAGCGCGGCAACAGATCAACCCCAGATCACGCTTGATTCAGGACTAGTGTTGAACGACCGCACCACGGTGAGCCGGTCGGCTAGTTTGGCGAGCTTCGGCAGGTACGCCGAGAACCGCCGAGAACCGCACACCGGGCAGCGCGGTGGCGATGTGGTCGTTGATGCTGGTGTGGCTCTCGGTGCCGCCCGGCTTGGGGTCGAACGTCTCGTACTGGCTCGGCCCGCCGACGAGGAACAGGAAGCCCACCGACTTGTCGCGTGCGAACGGGCCGGCGTTCGCCGGGTCAGAGGCAAGCCCCGGCCGCCGAGGGCGAGCGCGCGGAGGCCGCCGAACAGCCCGGCCCGGAGGAAGTACCGCCGGGTGCTGCCGTCGCACAGCCGACTGCGGTGACCAGTGACGATGTCGAACATAGGGCAAGAGCGGGGAATTAACCTCCCGGCTCCTTGGGCCGGATGGTGACGCTCCACTTGGGTAGGATCGCGGAGCGGGTGAGCCGTTCGGCGATGGGGCGGAACGCCGCCTTCGTCAGCCGCACGCCCCGCTCGTACACGGTTGTCGTTTCCCGGGATCGGCCGGAGCCCTCGCCAGGTCATCGTCCCAGAGCCCACCGCAGCACGTCCGCCACCGACCCCAACAGCGTCCCGTTCCAGTGCCGCTCCAGTATTCCCCAGCAGCGCTCGATCGGGTTGTACTTGCTGTGGTACGGCGGAAGGTACACCAACTCCACCGCCACGCGGTGCCGGTCCACGAACTCCACCATCCGCTTCAGGAACTGCGTCCGGGAACTGCCGATCTCGGGACCGTTATCGAGTTCGAGGTGCAACCGCCGCACGCCGACGTGGACCGCCTTACGCTCTTCCCACCACCGGTCGAGGCCGTCGGCGAGGAAGTCGCTGGTCTCACGCGAGTGGCCGAACAGGAACCACGGCTGGTGGATCGGCACCGCCCCGCGGTTCAACTCCAGCACCCCGAACGGCACCAAGATGGCTTCGGGGGCCATGTCGTGGTCGAGGGCCTTCACCACCCCCGCCGCACGCCCCTCGCCGCCGCGGGAGAAGTCGCCCACCTGCACCTTCGCCTTGGTGTCGATGGAGATCCTCAGCGCGTCCGGGTCGGCTGCGGTCTCGACGCGGGTCTGCTGGACGTGGGCGAAGATGGCGTCGGTCTGGGGGACCCTTTTTGCGGCCGGGCCTTGAGCACCCGTCGCAACTGGTACCCGAGGCGGTTGAGGATGTCTCCGACGGTCTGGCGGGACGGCACCGCCCCGGCCAGTTCGGGGACGGCCAGTAACGCTTCCCGGACGGCCTTGGCGGTGATGCGGGTGTAGGCGAAGGTGGTCTGGAACTTGGGGTCGGCTTGGGCGTGCGGATCGACCAGACGGTGGATGTGCTCCTCCAACTTGGGGTGGAGTTCCTCGGTCGTCTTCCGCCCGCGGAGTTCGAAGGCGTCGAGGCAGCGGATGCCGGAGCGGAGTTCGTTCAGGCCGGTGTGGACGGCGTCACGCCCCCACCCGAAGGTGGTCTCGGCGAGACGGGCGGAACCGCCGCAGTAGGCGTGGGCCATCTCGGCCTGGAACCGCCGCCGCTTGTGACCGGTGAGCAGAGTGGCCGCCAACAGGATGGCCCGCTGCGTGTCGTCCGTGAGGTCTGCCATGACCGCCTCCTCCGTGAGGCATACGTTGTAGCCGATCACAGAGAACGCCGGTAGATCACCTTCCCGCTCTTGCCTAGCTAGGATCGGTCCGGGCGGCGGGCGTTACGGGAACCGCACTCGGAACCCCCCTCGGGCACCGGCTCAGACAGGAACCGCCGCCCGGAACGGTCAGCGATCACCCGCCGCGATCTTCCGTTCCCGCAGGTGCCGGTCGACCGCCTCGGCCACGCGGAGGTAGGCCTGGCGGGACCAGGCGTTGCCCCCGCCCGGCGTGGTCGTCGAGCCGAAGCAGGCGACGACCACGCCCGATGCCGGGTCGGCCCACAGCATCTGCCCGGAGTGGCCCTGGTGGGCGATCGCGCCGCCCTTGGAGTACGACTGGTTGTGGTAGTTGTAGTCACGGAGCCGCGGCCCCTTGCCCGCCGTGTTCTCGCGCATCCACGCCTCGTCGAAGACGCGGGTGCCGTCCGGGGCGACGCCGCCGGTGGCCCAGATCGTCCCGTACCGCGCCAGGTCGCGCAGCGTCGAGCTGTAGCCGCCGCCGGCGAACGGGAAGCCGTGCCGGTCGACCGTGACGCTCGCGTCGGCCACCGCCCCGAGGTGCCGCCAGACGCTCCGCTCGAAGTAGTCCGCCAGCGGTTCGCCGGTCACCTTTTCGACCACCCAGCCGATGACCTGCGAGTTCGACGACGTGTACCGGACCTCCCGGCCCGCCTCGCCCTCGGGCTTCTTCAGCCGCGTCAGCGTCGTGAGGAACTGCTTGTTCCCGCCGGGCCACCTGCCGTCGTCGCCGAACCAGCCCATCGAGCGCCCGAAGTCCCAGAACGCCGACTTCGGGTCGTGGTAGTTCCGCTCGTCCATGCTCACGTCGGCGTCCATGTCGGCGAGTTCCTGGACCGCGAACGAGCCGTACCCCTTGCCCTTGAGCTCGGGCACGTACTCCTCGACCTTCCGCCGCAGGTCGAGTTTCCCCTCGCCCACGAGCTTGCCCATGAGCACGTTCAGTGTACTCTTGGAGACGCTCATCCAGTGGTGCCGCTGGGCCGGGTCCATGCCCGCGTACTCCTCGAACACGACCTTCCCGTGCCGCACGACGATGACGCCCTGACAGTTGACCCACGCGAGGAGTTCCCTGGCCGAGATCGGCTTGCCGGCGTCGGGGAAGTCGTCGTGGTCGAACGTCACCCGCACGTCGTCGAGGAGCGTCGGCACGCGGGCGTTGCCGAACATGTACACCGGCCCTCTGCCGCGGCCGATCTGGACGGTCCGCACCACGTCGCCGAGGTTCAGGAGGGCGTAGGTGCGGAGGTGGCCGTCGTGGAACCAGTTGTCCGGGGTCAACTGGTCGGGCCGGCGGAGCATGCCCGCGGGGTACTCGCGGGCGAAGAGGTGCGACTGCGGCTCGCGGCCGGTCCGGAGGTCGTCCCAGCGGAGCGGGCCGGAGCGGGCGGCGGGTGTGTCGTCGGCACGCCCGCCGCCGGTCCGGCCCTCCCGGGCGGCGAGCAGGCCGCCGAGGTAGGCGGCCAGAAAACCGGCGGCGACGAGGGCGAGCCGGACCGGTCGTCGGGGATGATGGTGTGCGGTCATCGGGGTGGCCCCAGGTGGTGGGTGGGCTACGCCAGCAACTCACTCAGCGGTCTGGTCGAGGTCCTTGAGATTCGGGTCGGGCATGCCGAAGATGTCCCGCTTCGCTTCGCGCGCGAAGTGCAGGAGCGTCAGGTACAGGTTCGCGGTCGTGCGGTGGCCCTTCCGGCCGTAGCCGGGGTAATCGACGTAGCGGCCGGTCTTGAGCCCGCCCCCCATGTCGCCGATGACGACCATCGGCCACTCCCAGCACCGGCTGTGGTGACTCTCGGCTCCGTCCGACGGGTAGACGATGACAGTGCGTCAGGATGCCGCACCGCTGGCCGTCCGGGAACTCGACCGGCTGGTTCGGGGTTCACTGCCAGTCGGCCGGGAGGCTGGAGTTCAGGTGCCTCTTGCGGTAGTTCTTCGAGTGGTACTCCTGGATCCCTCCGGTCTTGCCCGGTGCCAGGCGGGCGTTCACGTAGCTCTTGTTCGTGGTCAGCAACCCCTCGAGCACGTCCCTGTCCTGCCTGAGGACGTAGAGCACCATGGCGTCGGTGTCGGCGACGAGCATCGCCGCGTCGTAGCCGAAGTCCTTGATGTCGCCCTTAAACACATCGCCGGCCTTGCCGCACCCAAAGTACTCGCGGAAGAAGCGGAGGATGCGGGGCTTGTCGGCCTTCGGGTCGTCGAGCAGCCGGCGGGCCTGTTTCGCCACCCCCCTCGTCGGTGTCCAGCCCGCCGGTCGCGGCCGCCTTGAGCAGGTCGGCGTCCGGGCGGCGGTCGGCCAGGGCGTAGCTGAGGGCGAAGGCGATCTCGCGCGGCGAGAGGCGTACCTACCCCCTGGCGTCGGGCTTGCCGCTGCCGACCTCCATGCGGGCGTGGCCCTACGGACTCACCGAACCCCACCGGGGGCGGGGCGCAGACAGCGTACTGTCTGCACCCCGCCCCCGGTGGGGTTCAGAAGGACGCCCGCCGGCTCCTGACCGCCGCCTTCGCCTCTCAACCGAGACCTCCATGCCTTCCCGCGCCGCGCCGATGGTCACGTTCGTGCTTCTGGCCGCCTTCTCCGGTGCCGTGGCGGGCGCCGAGCCGGAGTTCCGCCCGCTGTTCAACGGCAAGGACCTGTCCGGGTGGGACGGCGAGGCCGGGCTCTGGCGGGTCAAGGGCGGCGTGATCGAAGGCGGACACCCCGACGCTGGGCCCATCAACGGCAGCTCCTGGCTCATCCTCCGCGACGGCGAGAAGGACGCCATCCTTCGCGACTTCCACTTCCGCTGCGAGTTCCGAATGGGCAACTTCAATTCGGGCGTGCAATACCGAAGCACCCGATCTCATCCGAAGGGGTTCAGAGTCGTCGGCTACCAGGCCGACCTGCTCAACGGCTTCGGCACCGGCCAGTTGTATCATGAAGGCCACCAAGGCACCGGTGCCGGCGTCGGCGAATCGGTCATCAACGAAAAAGGGGGCAAGGGGATCCGTGCCGGACAGGTCGCCGATGGGAAGTGGCTCATGAACAACAAATACTACGAAAAGGGCGAGTGGACTCGCGTCGATGTCGTCTGCCGCGGCAACCATTTCAGTCATTTCGTCAACGGCTATCCGGTCGTCGAAGTGATCGACCGGGATGACAGCACCCCCGATCGCAGACGGCGAAATGACGATGGGGTCATCGCTTTGCAGCTTCACGGCGGCAACGGGACGGAAATGCGGATCAGCTTCCGCGAGTTGCACCTGAAGACCTACACCGACCGGTTCGGCGACGCCGTGCGGGTGTTCAACGGCGCCGACCTCGACGGGTGGAAAGCTCCGGCCGGCGAGAAGGCGTGGGCCGTGAAGCCGGAGGAGAAGGACAAGGCCGGCCGCGTCCGGCTGGTCTGCGACGGCTCCGGCAAGCAACCGCTCGTGCTGGCCGCCGAGCACGGTCCGGCGTTCCTGTTCCGTTGCCAGGTGAAGACGGACGCCTGGAAGCCCGGCGAGAAGGCGCCGTTCAGGGGCGTGGACGGGTGGAACCTGCTCGAAGTGACCGTGCGGGACGGCAAGGCGGCGGTCGAGTACAACGGCGAGCCGCGGAAGGATGTCCCGGCTCCGGTGGCCGGTGGGAAGCTCGCGCTGCCGGGCGACGCGGCCGCCGAGTACCGCAACCTCGTGCTGATCCCGATCCTGCCCGCCAAGTGAGTGACGGAGCGAGCATGTTCACGATCTGACCGTGCCAGAGCGACACGCGGCGGGCCTTCTTGAAGGTCGGGGCGATGGGCCTCGGCGCGCTCGGTTTGCCGGCGCTGCTACGCGGCAACCCCGGAGCGGAGAAGCCGTGGGTGCGGGACAGGTCGGTGGTGTGGGTGTGGCTCGGCGGCGGCCCGCCGCAGCACGAGACCTGGGACCCGAAGCCGGGCGCGCCGGAGGGCGTCCGCACCATGTTCGGGGCCGTGAAGACCTCGCTGCCCGGCGTCACCTTCGGCGCTCACTTCCCCAAACTCGCCGAGCGGGCGCACCGGCTCGCCGTCTTGCGGTCGTTCCAGACGCCGTGCAAGGACCACCAGGAGAACTGGGTCCGCACGATGCTCACCGGGACCGACGCGACTCCGTCCCCGCTGAGCGCCGGGTCGGTGTACTCGTACCTCCGCGGCACCAACCACCCGAAGACCGGGGTGCCGAGCTACGTCCTGCTCGACAGCGGCAACAACGGCGACTTCCTCCAGTCGCACTTCCTCCGCGGCAACACCCCCGGCGACCTCCCCAAGGCGTACGCCCCGTTCAACCCCGCCGGCGTCATCACCCCGCACCCGCCGGTCAGCGCAAAGAAGCTCAAGCCGGATGCGGATGTCAGCTTCTCGCCGCTCCTCCAGAACATGGAGTTGCGGCTGCCCGCCGACCGCGCGGCCGAGCGGCGGCAACTCCTCATGCGGCTGGACACCGCCGCCCGCGGGCTGGAGTCCGACCCGGCGTTCACCGCTTTCGACGCCTACCGCGAGCAGGCGTACACGGTTCTCAAGGGGAGCGTGGCCGAGGCGTTCCGGCTCGACCGCGAGAACCCCAAGACGGTCGCGCGGTACGACACCAGCAACATCTCCCTGACGTGCCCGAATTTCGTCGGTTTGAAAGACTTCCCCCAGCGTCCGTCGATGCTCGGCCGGCAGATGCTGCTGGCCCGGCGGCTGTGCGAGGCCGGGGCCGGGCTGGTGATGGTCGAAAATTGCGGCTGGGACTTCCACGACAGCAATCTCGACCCCGATCAGAAGCGGGGCCTGGAAAGCTTCGGCCCGTCACTGGATTGGGCCATTTCGGCATTCCTGGATGATGTGCGGGAACGCGGGTTGGAGGATCGAATCCTTTTGCTCGTTTGCGGCGAGATGGGCCGCACGCCGAAGATCAACGAGAAGGGCGGGCGGGATCACTGGCCGACGCTGGCCCCGCTACTGGTCGCTGGCGGCGGGTTCAAGGTTGGTCAGGTGATCGGCGCCTCGGACGCCCAGGGGAGCCGCCCGACGACGACCCCCGTGACGACCGCCGACCTCGTCTCCACCATCCTGCGGACGCTCCTCGACCCGACCAAACTGCGGTTGTTCCCGAACATCCGCCAGGATCTCCTCCGGCGCGTCGAAGAAGGCCAACCGATCCCCGGCCTCGTGTAGTCCCGGAGATCCGGGAGTGGCGCCCTGCCGCTGCCTGCTTCCTCCGAGTGTAACCAATAGCGATTGGAAAACAGGAGTCTCGACCATGCGTTCACAACCGGGGCGGCTCTGCGGCTCACCGGCTCACGCCCCCCACCGGCGGGCCTTCCTCGCCGGTGTCGGGGGCTTCGTCGGGGCGGCGGGGCTGGACGTGCTCGGCGTCCCGCTGCTGGCCGACGAACTGCAGCGCCGCCACAAGCGGGTCATCCTCCTGTTCCTCTCGGGGGGTGCCAGTCAGTTCGAGACCTGGGACCCCAAGCCGGGCCGACCAACCGGCGGGCCGTTCCAGGCCATCCAGACCTCCGTCCACGGCTACCGGGTCTGCGAACTGATGCCGCGGATGGCGGCCCGGATGCACAAGACGGCCGTCATCCGCTCCTTCAGCACCCCGAACGTCAACCACACCGGGCCGGGTGTGGAGGCGCTCCTGGGCGGCGACCGCAAGGACGCGCCGGGCATCCAGATGCCCACGCTGGGCAGCCTGCTGGCCCACGAACTCTCCGTGCCCGGCAACTCCCTGCCCGACCACGTCGGGCTCTACACCTCCACGCAGGGGTTCGACGGGGACAACCAGCGCGACACCGCCCGGTTCCTGGGCGCCCGCTGCGAGCCGATCAACATCGTCGGCAAGCTCGCCCCGGACGGGATGAAGCTCCCCGCCTCCGTGTCCGAGGGCGACCACCGCGCCCGCGAGGCGCTACGGGACAAGCTGGCGGAGCGGTTCCAGGCCGGGCGCGAGCGGGACGCGACCGTCGCCAGCCACCGGGCCGCCTACCAGCGCGTCCGCGGCACGATGGACAACGCCGGCCTCTTCGACGTCTCGCGCGAGCCGCAGAAGGTCCGCGACCGCTACGGCGCGTCCCTCTTCGGGCAGCAGGCGCTGGTGGCCCGGCGGCTGATCGAGGCCGGGGTGCCGTTCGTGCGGGTCAACCGCGGCTGGTGGGACGCCCACGGCGAGAACTTCGAGCTCCACGCGGCCCTCGTCCCCAACCTGGACAAGGTGATGGCGGCGCTGCTGGACGACCTGGAGCAGCGCGGGCTGATCGACGACACGCTCGTCGTCACCTTCGCCGAGATGGGGCGGACCCCGACGATCAACGCCCAGCGGGGCCGCGACCACTGGGGCCGGTGCTGGAGCGTGACGCTGACGGGCTGCGGCATCAAGGGGGGCGTGATCCACGGCAGCACCAACGCCGACGGCACCGACGTCGCCACCGACCGCGTCACCGCTGCCGAGTTCTACGCGACGATCTTCCAGGCTCTGGGGATCGACCACCAGAGGGAGTACGCCGAGCCCGACGGCCGGCCGATGCGCCTGACGCCGTACGAGACAAAGCCCGTCAGCGCCGTGCTGGCCTGACCGACCGCCCCGCCGCGAGAACTCACGGAGAAGCGACATGCCCGCCCCCGACCTCGAACGGTTCCGCCCCGGCAAGGCCGTGGCCCACCCCGGAGACTTCCTGTGCCTCGCCCGCGAGCCGGACAGTGAGCGCCTGTGGGCCGGCCACGCCGACGGGCGGATCTACGCGATCGACTTCGCCGCCGACAAGCCCGAGGCGAAGGCCGTGCTTGAAGGGCACGCGAGTTACGTCAGCGGCCTCGGCCTGGCCAGCAACACCCTCGTGTCGGCGGGCTGGGACAAGAAGCTGATCTGGTGGGATCTCCAGAAGCGCGCCCGGGTGCGGGCGGTCGAGGCGCACAAACTTTGGATTCGCCAACTCGCCGTGAACGCCGCCGGGACCGTGGTCGCCACGGTGTCCGACGACATGGCGTGCAACCTCTGGGACGCCGCGTCCGGCCGCCTGATCCGGCAACTCACCGGCTTCAACGAGACGCTGCTCCCGCTGGACTACCCGAACAAGGTGTTCACCTGCTCGTTCACGCCGGACGGCCGCCACGTCGCCGCTACCGACGCCGAGTGCAAGGTGGTCGTCTGGGAGGTGGAAACCGGGCGCGAGGCGGCGCGGTTCGTCGCGCCCGACTTCCTGTTCAACGGCATGCTGGCGCTAGGGAGCTACGCATACAGCGGCATCCGCCGCGCGGCCTTCTCCCCGGACGGCCGCTCGCTCGCCCTGGCCGGGATCCGCAACGGCAACGCGTTCGTCCACGCCGGGAAGGGGATGGTGCAGGTCTTCGACTGGCAGACGGGCAAGAAGACCTGCGAGCACCAGGCGGGGAGCGGCCAGTTCGAGGGGCTGTACTGGCACCCGAAGTCGGCCTGGGTCCTGGCCGCCCACGGCTCCCTCTGCTTCCTCGACCCCGCCCAACCTCGCGTGCTGAAAGAGGTGAAGTCGGGCGAAGCCGCCACCGCCGACCTGGCCGTCAGCGAGTCCGCGGACGCCGTCTACACCGTCGGCCGCGGAAAGGTCCGCAAGTGGGAAATCCCCGGGTGAACAAGGAACCCTCCGCCATGACTACCATCCGCGTGCTGGCTGCTGTCGGACTCGTCCTGGGGTGTTCGCTCACCGCCCGGGCCGAGGACCTGCTTCCGCCCGACCGCCCCATCGGCGAGGTCATCGACCATTACATCGACGCCAAGCTCCGCCAGGCGAAGGTGGCGCCCGCGCCGGCCGACGCCGCGACGATCGTCCGCCGACTGTACCTCGACCTCGTCGGCCGCATCCCGGCCGCGCCGGAGGCGCGCCTGCACGCCGACAAGCCGCTCGACACGGCCAAGCTGATCGCGGAGCTGGTGTCGTCGCCAGCGTTCGCGCGCCACAACGCCAACGAGTTCGACGTCCTGCTCCGCAACGGCAACCCGGCCGCGCCGAGCGTGCGGCCCTACCTGCTCGAAGCGTTCCGGGAGAACCGCCGCTGGGATGCCATGTTCCGCGACCTGATCGGCGCCTCCGACCGTCGCGAAAAGACCAGGCCCGAGGAGTTCGTGCTGAAGCGACTCAAGGATCCCGACGCCCTGGCGCGGGACGTCAGCAGCGTGTTCTTCGGCCTCAACATCACCTGCGCCCAGTGCCATCGCCACCCGGACATCAAGGATCTGACCCAGGACTACTTCTTCGGCATGCGGGCGTTCTTCGCCGCCAGCTACGACTTCCAGGGGAACCTGCTCGAGCGCCGGTACGTCAAGCTGGGCGACTTCAAGGACAAGAAGGGTGACACGCGGAAGGTGTCCATGCTGTTCCTGTCGGGTGCCCGGGCCGAAACCGAGACCTTGCCGGAGAAGGAACTCGCGGAGGCGATCCAGGCGGAGGCGAAGCTCATTCAGGAGAGGGCCAAAGACTACGCCAAGACAAAGGAACTGCCGCCCGTGCCCGAGTTCGGGGGCCGCAAGCGGCTCGCCCGGGTCGCCCTCGACGAGGCCAACCGCGACCTATTCGCCCGCTCCATCGTCAACCGCCTCTGGTACCGCTTCTACGGGCACGGTCTGGTGATGCGCGTGGATCAGATGCACGCGAACAACGAGGCGAGCCACCCGGAACTGCTGGCGTGGCTGGCGCGCGACTTGGTCGAGCACGACTATGACCTGCGCCGCCTGATCACCGGCGTGGTCAGCAGCCGGGCTTACGCACGCTCCAGCGCGTGGAAGGGGGACGCCCCGTCCCGTGGTCTGTTCGCGGTCGCCAACGTGCGACCGCTCACGCCGGCGCAGTGGAGCCTGTCCCACCGCGTGGCGAGCGACCCGGAGGCTTACAAGTTCGGCGGCCCCGAGGACGCCCGCCAACAACGGCTGGACGCGCTCGAATCGAAAGTGACGACCTTCAGCTTCATCGAGCCACCGCGGGAAGAGCTTCGACTCGGCATCGACGAGCCGCTCAGGCTGAGCAACGACGAGGCGGTCCTCAGACTCACGGGCGACAAACTGGTGCCCGCGTTGCTCAAGCTGAAGGACGCCCGCACGCAGATCGACGAGGCCGTCTGGGCGGTCCTGTCGCGCCCGGCCACGGCCGACGAGTACGACCTGTTCACCGAGTACCTGGGCCGGCGGAAGGGGAAGCCCGAAGACGCCCTGCGGCAAATGGTCTGGGCGCTGGTCAACAGCCCGGAGTTCCGGTTCAACCACTGACGGCCCACCCCGTGACCGGAGACACCCGTGACCCGTATCCTGCTCGCCGCCGCGCTGGCCGCCACCGCCCTGGCGGCCGCGGCCCAGCCGAAGAAGGTGGGCCCCAACGGCCCGCCCGAGCCGCTGCCGAAGTCGTACGCCGACACCCCGCCGCCCGGCTGGCTGCCGGTCACCCGGCTCGACGGCAAGACGCCGTGGGAGGACGTGCGGAAGGGCGAGGACAAGGTGCAGCTCTACTTCCCCGACGGCGACAAGCCGGTCCGCGGGGTGTATGTGTCGGTCGTGTTCCACAGCCAGGATCCGCGCGAGGTCGCCCGGTTGTGGGACTTCGCGCTGGTCACGATCCCGTGGCCGATGCTCTACGACGTCGGCCTGCCCGACAGGCGCAGCCCGCGGGGAAAGGCGACCAACCTCCCGGTCGGGAACATGGCGTGGCTGCTCCACTACCTGGAGAAGGCCGCGGCCGATACGAAGCACCCCGAACTCGCCACCGCGCCGATCGTCGGGTGGCTGATGCAGTCCGGCGAGTGCCACGCCCCGGACCTCGACAAGCGGGCGCCCGGGCGGGTCGTCGCGTGGGCCGACGCGTTCCACGGCCGCATCGACCCGTTCACCGAGTTCACGTCGCGCGTGCCGTACGTGCTGGCCTGGGAGTTCGGCCCCAACGACGAGAAGAAGCGGCGGGCCGACCGGGATGCGAAGCTGAAGGATGTCGTCGGCAAGCCGACCCCGGCCCCGGCGCTCGTGTGCGAGGCCAGCACCTACGACTTCCCGCACGGGGTGTACTCGAAGTGGGGCTTCTACCAAGTGTACCTCGACCGGTGCATCGAGGCGCGGCTCCCGAAAGAACTGCCCGAGCCGGGCAAGCCGGTGAAGCTGAAGCCCGTTGACCGCGAGAGCGGCTGGTGCGCCGACTTCAACGAGATCGGCGAGTGGGTGGCGATCGCCCCGTACAAGGAGGCGAAGGGGATGGTGGCCCCGCAGTGGCTACCGGACGCGTACGCGGCGTGGGCGTACCGGGCGTACCACTCGCACGACCCCGGGCTGACGCTGACGGCCCCGGTGACCGAGTACCTCGGCCCGCGGGCCGCCCCGAAGCAGGGGCGAGGCGTGTGCGGGGTCGGGTTCGGCAAGATCGAGGGGAAGGCGGGTGAGCCGGTGGCTTTGGAGGCCGGGCCGCGTGGGCAGGTGGACAAGGCCAAGCCGCCGCCCCGCGCGTGGGAGTACGCGAAGGTCGAGTTCCGCGACGGGGACAAGTTGCTCGGCGTCGCGGACAAGGCTCCGTGGCGGCTGGAGGGGGTGAAGCTCGACCGCGGGCTGCACGCCCTGATCCCGGTCGGGGTGAGGGCCGACGGCACCCGCGTGTGCGGCCGACCCGCCCTGTACGGGGTCCGATGACACGGCTTCGGCCGGCGGCTTTCTCGAGCTCAGGGCAGGCTTCCGCCGGGCCGCCCTGCCCGCCGTGCGCGAACCCTCGCCCTGTGCCTTCCCGTGGCCGAGCCGGCCCGATATCGCGGGCCGGCGGAGGGGGAGACCGTGCTGGCGTCGTCGCCCTGCCCGAAGACCAAGGTCGACGAGCCGATGCTGCGGACGGTGGCCTACGGGAAGGGCCGCGTCGTACAGATGCCGATGGGCCACGACGTCGCCGCCATGAGTTGAGTCGGGTTCGCGACAGTTATGCAGCGGAGCATGGAGTGGGCGGCCACGGGGAAGGTCACCATCCCCATCCCCGCCGACTTCCCGGACGCCGGTAAGAGCAAGACCGCCCCTGTCGGGAAGAAAAACCAGGAGGACCGAGCCGTGCGGATGCGAGTCGTACTGGCCCTGTGTGGTCTCTGGGTGTGCGGGCAGGTGCCCGCCGCCGAGCCCGAGAAGTTGAAGGTGATCCTCATCGACGGCCAGAACAACCACGACTGGCGCAAGACCACACCGGTGCTCAAGCAACACCTGGAGGACACCGGCCGCTTCACGGTGGACGTCAGCAGCAACCTCAGGAAGGACGACAAGCCCGGCAACGTCGAGAAGACGGTATCCTTCCCGCCCGACCTGACGAAGTACGACGTTCTCGTCAGCAACTACAACGGCGCCCCCTGGCCCAAGGAGACGGAGCGCACCCTGGAAGGGCTCCTCAAGGAGGGCAAGATCGGGCTCGTGATCGTCCACGCCGCCAACAACTCGTTCGGCGGCTGGGCCGAGTACAACCTGATGATCGGCATGGGGTGGCGCGACAAGAACTTCGGGGAGCGGCTCAAGCTGGACGACCAGGGCAAGGAGGTCCGCGTCCCCAAGGGGGAGGATCAGGGCTCGGGCCACCGCACCACCGGCAAGTGGCCCGTCGTCGTCCGCGACCCCGGGCACCCGGTCACCGAGGGCATGCCGAAGGAGTGGATGCACAACAACGACGAGCTGTACGACAACATGCGCGGGCCGATCAAGAACGTGAAGGTTCTGGCGACGGCGTTCTCCAAGGGGACGGGGGCGCACGAGCCGATGATCTGGACGGTGGACTACGGCAAGGGCCGCGTCTTCCACACGCCGATGGGCCACGATGTCAGCGCCATGAAGTGCGTGGGCTTTGCCGCGACCCTCGGTCGCGGCACGGAGTGGGCCGCCACCGGCAAGGTCACCATTCCCCTCCCCAAGGACTTCCCCACCGACAAGGAGGTCCGCGTGACCAAGTAGCGGTCGGCCGCGACTGATGCGGGTCCCGGAAAACAATTGCCGGTTGGTCGCCGGACCGCCGGCTCGACCGGCACTTTTCACCCGGGAACTGTACCAGACCAGGGCCGCGGGCGCAATCGGGCGGAGGAGCTCCGATCACGACTTCTGATGCGGATCGCATGCCCGATCGGCGAGCGTCATCCCGGCGGGCACGACGCGGGTCTCCTCCTGGGCGAGCTTGTTCGGCCGCCGCACCCGCCTTTCTCGTCCCAGTCGAAGCACGTGGCCTTCCGCTGCGCGGCGGTGAGCGACTCGTACAGTGCGGCGACGGCCTTGTCCGCCGAGTCGTCGGCGGCGCTCGCCGGCGCGGGCGTTCCGAGCGCGGTGCCGCTCGCGAGGGCGCCCGCGGCGAGCAAGAAGGTTCGGCGGTCGGGGGCGGAACCGGGCGTGGTCAGAGCAAGTTCGGGGAGTGGGTGCCGAGGCGGCTTCATTTCCGGAAGCGGAAGCGGAAGCGTGAACGTGTCGCCGTTAGCTCGGGATTTCGCGGATGACGGCGCCGTGGACCTCCGTCAGCCGGCGGTCGATGCCGTTGTGGCGAAAGGTCGGCTTCGCCCTGTGCATGCAGCCTCACGGCTTCTCGATCTTCCTGCCCGGGAAATCCGCGAACCTCGTAGCCGCCGTGAGTGGGCGCGGGTTATTCAGGCCGCCACCAACAACCACGAGCTTCCCACCGATGACCGCTGCGGACGGGGACACCACCTTCTCGGCAACTTCCCAACGACACGCTACACCAACTCCTTGATCGGGTTCGCGCCCTTGTCGATCGCGCGAACCGGGCGCTCGCCGACGTGGTACTCTGTCTCCGTATCGACGCCCAAGAGCCCGCACACGGTCGCCATGAAGTCGACCGCCGACACCGGGCGCTCCTCGACCGTCGCCCCAGTCTTGTCCGTCCTGCCGATGACCTGCCCGGCCTTCACTCCGCCGCCGGCGAACACCGTCGTCCACGCCTTCGCGTAGTGGTCGCGGCCCCCGTCCGCCTTCACCTTCGGGGTGCGCCCGAACTCGCCCATCCAGATCACCAGCGTGGTGTCGAGCAGCCCACGGTCCTTCAGGTCCGCGAGCAAGGCGCTCATGCCCTGGTCGAGTTGCGGCATCGCGAGCGTCTTCACCTCCTTGGCGCGGGCGCCGGTGTGGCTGTCCCACCCGCCCGCCGTC
>Ga0169931_10007248_pt1 | contig 16499 bp, 13 predicted proteins | sample Kivu_15m_20L_FD_129675 | JGI IMG/M metagenome (GOLD analysis project Ga0169931, IMG submission 129675) | Freshwater microbial communities from Lake Kivu, Western Province, Rwanda to study Microbial Dark Matter (Phase II) - Kivu_15m_20L... | ecosystem: Environmental > Aquatic > Freshwater > Lake...
AGATAGACTTTAACATCATATTTTAATATTACGAAGATTGTATCGCACTAATAGTCATCTGTGCAAGTGAAGCATCTTATATCAACCCGGCGAAAGTGACAGCTAAGTTGACGAATCGTAACACTCAGCACGTATGGTATCTATCATTCACCAGTCATGCTTCTGAAACTGACATAATACATAGCATGAGTGAGATAGTGAGATGTTCGTTCATCAGTTCATCCATCAGGATTATTTATTGTAACATCGTAAATCATGTCACAATCAAGACAATGACTCGTAGCCAACTCGCTCATGTAGAATCTTTGAACTCGTATGAAAGGGAAGAACTTGAAGATCTTTTCTCATTCACAGCTCCGGCTCTAGAATTTACATCGACCGCTGCATTTTCAGAAAACATTACACAATTTACTACCTTGGCAGGATGCGAATTAGATGACTTGTATGACTTTGATAATCAAGTTGGTTATTCCAGTATCCCAGAATCATTGATTACAGTTTCTAAAAATGGCATGGAATCAGAAGCATTGCCACTGTTAGACCCTATGATTAGCTGGGACTCCATTTTCAACGAAGGCAATACAAAAAACCATGATGATACGCAATGTATTTCATTAGATAACGATACGATACAGCTACTAGAATGGCTTGAAAAGACTCATAAACCATCCAATTATCAGGCTAGAAATTTAGGGGATGGCGTAGAAATATATAGACTCTTAGAAAATGAAATTCATCAGATCTTTGACTTAGTTAGTGGAGGCGATAAAACAGAAAAAATGATGGTGGCGGGATCCTCAGCAGCTTCACAGGCATTAACAGAAAATAGATCCGTAGAATACAATTATACAGATTTTTGTGGAAAGGAAAATGGATCTCTTAGAAATAGATCAACTTTTATACCTGCATGCGAAGATGGAGTGACATCGACTGACGATAAACTATGGTCGGCATTTGCTCAAGCCGTTCGTTCCATAGAAACAACGATCGCAAAAGATATAAGGCCCCTTCTACTTCAATCTGAGAGACGAGCAGATCATAAACACTTTTTATCAGTCCTGACGATTCCACCGCAAGATCGACCACACTTATGGACTAAGGTTCTTTGCTCTAACAAGACAATACAGGAAGTATTGCAAAGCAGTTTAGTAGACTCATTTATCCATTTTCAGAAAGGCTTTGATTTTCAAGCCTTTGTTCAGAAACATAGAAGGGAGGATCAGGATAGTGATACCAATTTATCCTCAACTGGTATCAGTCTATCACAACGTATTCTTGAAGAGGCTACAACCTTGGCGCCATATGTTCTCCTGGACATAGAGAAGTTAAAAACCAACAACAATATTGATGGTGAAAATGCTGATACTGATATTTCAGTAACGGAGGATTCCCTACGTCGGAATCTCTGTTCGCTACTATATTTCTACTATCAAAATGACAGCATGTCCAAGGTTTCAATCACTGACCCAAATGCCTCCAAAAATAATACATGGAATGCACTCATTGGACCCGTCTCAGCCACATTACTATCAGCCTCCATCCCTCTAGAGGTAATTAGTGTAATGGCGTCGACCATAGGACCCGTAGCCATGCCACTAATCGCACTAACAAATGAGGAAAGAAAACCGGCTTTGACAAGATTACATAGATATTTTTACCTCTTAGTTCGTTACCATATTCCCACATGCATTCTCCACTTAGATCGTAACGCACCAGGATGGTATCTACCAATCGCTGATGAGGATACTAGCACTATCCCGGTCACGTGGTTCTCTTCGCTTCTTGCTGGGGAATGTATGAATAACCAAGCCCCAAAGACTTTAGCGCTTGACATGCTCCGTCGATACTGGGATGCTTCATTTCTGAGCCAAGATAATTCATTTAAGTTTTACTTGGCCGCTGTACTATTTCAAGTCCATGCTGACACATTACTAACGCTACAAGGACCAGATCTAGTTAAAGAAATCACTTTAATCATGACTTTACAACGCTCATCACCATTCAGTGTGATGATCCAGTGGTTCTTAGAAGCTAAATTGCTGCAAGAGACAACACCAAGATCTTTTCAAGAAGTATTGAGAGAGGCTGAGAATGACGTGGTCAAGTCAGCAATAATGTTACGGCAAAGGAAGCTATTAGATAAAGAAGAAAAAGACGAAGCGGAACGCCGAAAACAGGTGGAGATCGCACGTATTCAAAAAGAAGAAGAAGCGCAGGTCCGGATGTATCTATTTTCGTTTTATGAAAAACATGCACCTGATAAAGTATCAACAGTGGATAATATCCTTAAAGTTTACAGTGGTCGGATACCACTCCTAAATCAACGTCTTACGGAGAAATACGGAGTTGGATTCCTCCCGATTTCGGTGCCGAAACCAGCAGCGATAACGGCAATAAAATCATTGAAGCAGAGTATCCAGCAAGGACTGAAAAGTATTCAAGAGCGCGATGTAGGCAAGGAGTCGATGTCATCTACTCAGGATGTGTATTTCTCTGACAGTAACGTCGCGCTTTTGACATCTCCAAATGAAGTGATTTCATCACTTTTATCCGATGAAATATCGAGCCTGATTCCCTATCCTCAAAACATAGACACCACTTTACCATATTGTATAATAGACAGTAGGCCTGATGATATCGCATCCCTTCAGGGACGTTTCCACAAAACATTTGCTCTTAGCCCAGAGACTTTGAGCGATCCTCTTCTTATGAAAGACCTCCGACGCGAGCTTGAAATCCTACGAGGTGATCGTCATATTTGTATCATGGTAAATTACAACATCTCTTTTTTTAAAGGATCTGGATGCTTGAAGGAATAATAAAAATTTGTTTCACTCCTGTTGTATTCACAGGGTACAGGGGTATCAACTGTCAAAAAAAAGAATGGAAACTCCGATTCGCAGGAAGCAGACCATCGTCTCCAAGATTTAAATAGTTCCAATTGTGCCTTGTATTTCATCAACGAGGGTTTTCCTTATGTATCTATAATGGACGGTGGCTATGGCGCAGCCTTCGAATGGCTTCAGCAAAACTTTCCGTCATTAGAGTCGTCGGTAGTTATTAAACACATCAATAAATCTAGTTCGTCACTCGACTTGGCCAATGATAGACCCACACGAACAGTGCAGACGCTTCTCGATAGATCTATGGTTGCCTTAACTTTGGGTGAGCAAAAGATCGAAGAATCACTTTCTAAATTTTTCGCCAGCAAAGGTGGAACAGCCGCCAAGAAAGGTTAGCTAGCTTAGGTAGATATTACAGGTTGAATAATCTGTTGACGCCGCCTTTTGTCTATCATTCCCACTCAACAAGAAAATGATATTTCAGTTTCAACTCTTCTGCGTTCGTATCATCAGTGGGAGAGGATCGAAGTAGATTGTTCCAATAATCTTCTTCGTGAATTTTTTCAGATTTATCAGAGAAATCGTAAGTACCTTGATTGATGAATGAGGTGCTACTAGAGTTTGTAGTCATGAAGTTATTTGTTGATTTCCTGTTCGTGCTGTAATATCCAGCATCGCTGATCATAGGGAATGTTTGAGAAAATCGCTTCGCTCGATCTAATAGTGAGCGAATTGGTTTGCTACTTTCATCATCATGATTTACATCCGGTTGTTGGGCTGCGGATATAGGAAGCCAGGAATTTGTAAACGCCTCCTGTGTCGGAGGTACGGCTTCGATCACATGAACATTAGCGTCTTGCTTGTATTTGACAATATTATAGTATCGTTCGTCCAATCGATCAATTATTGACTCCTTACTTCCGGCGGCCAAGAATTTCTTCACTTCCTCCACTTTCTGCATCTCCAGTTGATACAGATGGCTGAAGCCTATGGACATCGTAGAGCTCTCATGACCGACACCATCGTCGCAATTAAAGATATCTTCATACGAATAGCGCATTCTCAACACCATACCTGTTCTTTTACCTTGCATATCATAAACAACGACATCCTGCTTGATACAAGCAGTTTCGTCATTAAGATTAATATGGCCGATCCCAATTACTGTATGGTTCGGTCCACTTTGCCAGGATTTTACTTCTATGTATAACTTTTTTTCGTAAGCAGTTGGCAATTTGAGGATGCATATTTCCCTCCAATCATGCGTTTTCAATATAGAACTCCTATATTTCATTGAGCCGATTGTAAAAAGTAGGTAAGGAGTTTGGTGACGTGAAGTAAAACCATAAGCCGATACCAACTCTATTCGTAACGATTTTCTCCGAACACTATTCATATCAAGTTCGGATCGGGTAACAGCATGACCTATGACTGAACCCAGGGCAAGGAAAGATTCGATTCCTGCAGAGTCCTTACACCGTACCATACCTCTCTGGAGAACGTAGATGTAAGGGGAATCAGATCCGATTTCTGACAGCATTTCACCTGGAACTGCTATATACGGTTTCATATACTGAGCTATTGACAGTAATGCACCATCCGACAGATTACTGAAAAAGGATAGGATTCGCATGGACTGAAAACAGAAATGCTTCAATATTTCCAGTCTTAGGCTTGGAGAAAAGTCACTGAGAATGCGTATCTCACTGATATTATTCAAGTCATCGTCGATATATGAGTAGTAGGATAAAACGCGATCATATAAGTCTTTCTCGACGCCGATTGAGGACATGTATTTCTTGCTACATTTGAGCCTACGGCTGTTTTCGAGTGTTTGCTCATCAATATCTGAGATTACTGACGATAAGAGGGCTGCAATACCAGCATCGCAGGCAACTGCACCTGTAATCATGGCGAAAATTGCAAAGAGCCGTTCTGCGTTTGTTAAAACAGGAATATTTCCGTATCCCGTCGTCGTCACTGAGAGCGGTGAATCATCGATTGAAGAAGGTGTCATATTTATTAGTTTTATACATCGTAATATTAGTTTTATAAATTGTCATGTGAGAGAGAAGGTTCACCACTTACTAGTGTATAACGCCCAGTAAAAAGATCGCAAGTACAATATTCCAGCGTTCTCGTTTATCGAATGGTCGGCAATGATCCAAGACGATCTTGATGTTATTCCTCGTTTCCCGATCATATGATATATCGCTGCGTAAAGATGACACATAAATACCAACAAAAGGAATATAAAAATTAAACGCGTAGCCGCTGCTGCCAATGTTTTTTTCTTCGTAATTCAATTATAGAAAGCACACGTCGATAACATTTCCAGAATCGCGCAACTCGTATGAACTGAAATAATCGTAGCCAGCTGTAAGTCGAAGCTGAAGCTCCAGCAATATATCCAAGCCAGGACGCCGGTATCAATGAAAAAAGATCATATCGGAAATCGTCTTTCATGTAGGAATATATTATATCCTTCGGGTCTAAAATAATAGAGCCATTCTTTATGAAGGCGAACTTTTTGGCGCGAGCATAGGAATCAACTATAAAAAATATGTCTACAATGGCATTAATTGTAATACGTTCCAAACTCAGCTTTTGCGAGTAGAACGATAGGTAGAATGGAATGGTCAGACCAATCCAGAGACTAAATGTCAAGGCTAAAAAATCCCAAATCTGTCGCCATACATTACTAGGTAAGACTAAACCTTTTGGTACAGTGTCGTTCCCTTCAGGTAGAAGCATCTTGGCCATCTTTGTTGATTTAAAGTTGTGCACCATCTAAGGTAAGTGAAGGGAGACGATGAGACTAAGATACAAGGTCTTGTTCCGATTATCCTCATTAAAGATATAACTTGCCTTTAGGAGCGATTCCTTAGCAGCAATCAGGTCCCTCTGATTTTGTAAAAGAGTGTCGATAAAGCATCTAGAAATATTATTCTCGAATAAGGTACAATTGAAATCCTAATTCGGGTATTACAATGATGAGTCAGGAATTAAAGAGAAACAAATTAAATAGCGATACGTACTTCAATTGTCAATATGAACACTTCTGATATGTGAACACTCCTAGCACCGTAACTATAGCACTCTCTTAAGAAAAACGACGACTCGTCAATCGCACATTGAGAAACTGTCTTGAATTTTACACCGGCAGGAGTGCACAAATCAAAGTCCCCCGAATAAATGAAAAAAAGATTGTTCGCTATCTCGCCATTCATAAATAGTGCATCGTCCGCTACAAATATTTCTAGGTTTAATACGTCAATCAGGTCCAGTACCACTTCCTTTGCACAATCTCGAATAAAGAATGTGTTTGCTACGATAGGGGACAGCATTGTCATCAACTTCTCACTACGGAAAGAAGGTGGTAAGGACATAATTACCTTGTTTCCTTTTTCACCTTTATGTAGCTTCCATAATGCATCATAGTACGTCATAATTCTAGTTCTAATGTCTTCAGGTAAGGCGCAGTCACTCATGTATTCTTCAACCTTGTTAATTTTCTTTTGATACAAAGTTGTCGTGACGTCAAGCTGTGAAAATATATCTTCAAGAAGACCGATAACCATACTGCAAAATGCAGTTCCAGCAATCAGTAAAACAGTTGCAAAGATTAGTTCCACTGCCGATTCCTTATTCGCTGTAATGTCTCCGTACCCAACAGTTGTAAGGGTGGCTATCACGTAGTATATTGATGAAACATACTGTCTTATAACCACGATCCCCGATACTGGGTTTCCGGGACATGTCATAGATGCATTTGCTATAAATAAGCCTTGATCCTTAACCCAGTTTCGCTGGTGTTCCGGTTGATCGATATAATGCTGCTGGTTAATCGCAGCTATTAGAAAAAAGACACACCCAATTATATGAGCAGTTAGTAAAATCATGATCAGAAGCTTCGCCGCTCGTACAGCGTTTCGCGAGAACCGGAATCCAGCCCTCATTATACTTTCCTCTACGAAATCCAACAATTTTCCAACCTCTATGATCCTTAATGTTCGATTCAATCGAAATAATGACCAAGTTTGAAGCCTCCAGAAGTACGGGCACAACGTCGGAGCAAAGAAAATGACAAAGTCTAACGGCAACAAAGATAAAAGATGCCACTTAAATTGTCGAGACCGCAAAAAATTCATTACTATGTCTTCTCTCTTCAGTAAGACAGTGTTATCTTTATATACTGCGAGAAAAAAGAATCTGATAATGAAGTCTACAAAAACCATTGCATCGCAACCGTAATCCAAAAGTAACCACTTTTTGGATAAATCATGATTTTCAAGGAAAGCTATGCGAAATGGGATAACAACTACATAGTACAAAGTTGCTGAAAACACCATACCAAACCAAAACTGTATTAATAAACTTTCGGGCATCAGAATAAACGAAGATGCTGGGGCTTTGTTGAAATCTTCATCATTTTCGCAAGCTAAGTTAGCGTCCTCCTTTCCATGAAAAGAACTGCATCGTGCGGTAGGAGGATGACGTAGCTGCCGGTAAGCCCTCGGGAATTCCTCAAGTAGCAGACGAAATTTTGTGCGACCAAGGTACCATAACTCACAATCTGTCATCGCTTTTGCTAGATAAACGAAGTTCTGTCGATTATTAATAAGTGATTCCATACCGAAGTTATCATCAACACCAAGAATGGTCGTGTTTTTTATCGTAGTATTATCGTCCGGACTAATCAACTCGACAGCACCCTTCTTAATGAAGAACATACCATTCAATGGCAGCGCTCCATTTACTATAAATGTATCAATTGTATAGAAGCACTGCTCTAAAGATATCATCAGCTGACGCAGAAATCCAGCTTCACAACAGGAAAATAGGGGACATTTTTGTATCATCGATCTCGTGATTTGGATTAGAAAATTATGCCTCATCAACCCCATCATTTTCGCGTTCCTTGTAGTCGAAAAATTCCTTAAATTTCTTTATTTCATTCGGTTCGCAACTGTGACGCTCACAGAAGCACTATAAAAAGGATTGTTTAGAAATAAGTGGACTATTCTCGAATGAGTCGTTCCAAAGAGCTATCGAAGATAAACCTTACCTTGAGGACTGTAAATTTATGATTTAAACTTTCGTCTGTGATATCGTTTTGATGGAAATAATTTGTTATATTTGCTATTATCGCCGCGGTGAAGGTGGCCCCAATAGCACCCACAATAATTGTGTACACAGTTTCTTTTAAATTTTTGGGTATAATATCTCCATACCCCACAGTCGTTATAGTGGTGACCGTCCAATAAACTGATTTATAGGCAACTTCACCACCGCGTATCAAGTTCCATCCACAACTGCACCACACAATAATTAATACACTTGATATAATCATAATGAGACTAGAAATTTGAGATGATGAAACGACGACCCCCATGCAAAGTTCAAGATCTCGTTGAAGTTTCGACAATACGCTTTGGAGTTCAAAAATTCGAATCACTTTTGAGAATCGGAGTAACGAAGCGTATCCAAAGAAGCAAGCCAATAAGTCGAATGGTGCAAGGCATAGACAATTTATTCTAAATGCTCTCGAGGATAAATAACGTCTCGTCATTAAATGTATGTCAGTGATCACCGTACTCCTTCCATTTTCAATTGTTTCATAAGAATATACCCTCATTCTGAAAAAGATATCAACAGCAAATATGAAATCAAGTAGGTAGTCAATCGCAAACGAACAATCTAAAGCTTTTTGCAAAGTTCCCGAGCTGCTCAAGTAAGCAACTCGAATAGGAAGGGAAATAGTGTAGTATAAAATGGCACAAAGGGAGAACATACCCCAAATAATGTGAACGCGCGAGGAAGGTGGAATTCGGAAACCTTGCGAAATGACGACAGCGTCAAAGCCAATCTTTTGCAGCTTGTGGGATCTATTCTTGTTGTCCGCACTTTTTGATGCACTTGCAGTGATTACTTCTAGATACCTAAGAATCAGGTGCTCGTTACAAAAACGTAACAGGGAACCGAGTACTCTGAAAGTTAACATAACAAAATACGAACCTGCGACTTTGATCAATAGTATCTAAGGTTCCTTGGTCACTTATCATGTGACGGTAACTGGTGAAATCACCCGATTGTTTTGTTTCAAAGCTCATGGTGTGTTCTAATGCGTGCTTAAGTTCTTGAAACGACAGTATTAAAGCTTCCACAAAGTCTTGGGAGCGAACAGTGACATGGTGAATCGTATTAAAAAGTAGTTGATAATCACCGATAAACTCGCCAGGAAATAATACACTTGCAGGTTCTTATACCTTCCCCATAAACACATCTGCTTTACCGCTATTAAGCATTATTAATTCTCTTTGTTTTTCACCCTGGTAAACCATAATCGAATGAGGTGGATATATTCGTCGGATTAAAGCCGCCGATATCCGGAGAAGAAAATCTTCGGACCGATATCGAGGGTTGAAAAATGGGACACGTTCAACAAGCCAGAGATTTCTCCGACCTAAGTCACAGATGAGTTTAGATGGTAACTCATTTATGATACTTTCATCAAGCATGCCGTACTGTGTGCGTGTGAGATAAGCCAAGGTAAGATCAAATTGTTTCCGTAACGCATCAGGGACAGAGCGAACGGCAAGCCATCGATTAATCATTTCACGATCATGTCTAATCTTTGTGCCGACGGCATCGAGATTACCCAGAACGGAAGACATACTGGCTATGACCAACCCATACCCAAAAACACCCATAATTAGAAAAATACATGCAGAAACAAGCTCCGCAACAGAACGCGATGGAATAACAGAATCACCATAGCCTATGGTAAATAATGTTTGTGTAAGAAAGTACGCGGCCCGGGCAAAAAATATTTCACGTGGACATGAATTACAATGACCATGTTCCTGAGAGTCCGAATGGCAACGTAATGGATCCATAACATTCACAATAACAGTGTCTTTTGCAATCCAACTTTCTTCCCCATTAATTTCCTCCCGATAAGCATCAGATGGAGGACAAACGTCGCCGAGAACTGATGCCCCAACTCCAAAGTATATGCAGCCCAAAATATACATTAACGATGTATGACACAATAGGATGATTCCCATTCTCATGATACTTTCATTAACTTGGTAATGATGTTTCAATACTATTTTGAGCTCACGGAAAAGGTAGTTAAATGAAAGTATACGAGCCATGCGAATTACATTAAATACTGCCATAACTGTATATTGATACTCTGAATTCAAAATTGAAAACATCATGTCCTCCAACAACGGTAAACATGATATTAAATTCACGTAAAACCGAAATGATCTTCGATACATCGATACGATTTCAGGTATATTTGTAACTGTTGCGCCTGTATATTGGTCGATGTATGGTCTAAAAAAGTGATGAATGAAATCAAGGAAGAATGCCGTATCCAACACTGAATACAATGCCTCGAGCCATTTTGGTGTTCCGTTTAATATGAAAAAATTCACCGGTATGATAATCGTATAGCACCATATGGAAATAAACATTAAGGCGTCCCATGTGACACGAACTAATGAATAAGGATGTAAGACTGTAACGAAGATATAACTGACTGTGAATTTAGGCTTTTCTTCGTCATCACTCCTCGAGGATCTATCACATAGCCGTCGTTTCATTTTGAGTGATCACAGTTTACATTCTGCATAACGAGATCACGGCTGTAACCGCGGCTCTCGAAAAGAGATTTGATTATTTTCTACAGTCCAATCTAGGAATCACAAAGCCGATTTGAGGCACAGTGAATCATGATTCCTTGATTGGGTCACTGTAGAAAACAAGAACCTCATATCGAGAGCCACATTACGACTGTATGCTGAATGTAAAATGTGATTCAAACTGAAAATTATAAAACGCCTATCTGATGGCTCCTCGAGAATTGATGACGAAGAAAAGCGTTGATTCAAATCCAGATATTCATTCGTTATATTCTTACGTCTCATTCAATAGTAGTTGTCACATGGTCACATGGGGCGCATTTATTGACGATGCACTTCTATAACCCATGTAGACTACATATAATTAAGTAGGCCCTACTGTAAGTGGTAATGGGGTAATGGTAATCAATGATGAGGCAAAAGAAATCGTGCGATCGGAAGTTGGAAAAATAAGACATGACGGAATTCCTTTTTTCATTAATATGTCATGGGGCTGAAAGAATCCCGCTCTTTTACTCATCCTGACTTCTTTCCTTAATTAAGTGGCTAGTCTAGTAGGGACAAACGATTGCCGAGAAAGTTAGAGAGAAGGACGGCACGGTACCGGTTGTGTGAACTTATTGATGTATGTAATGAGTTAACTTCTTTACGATATTTCAAAAATGTAGTTACCAATAACGTCGAATGATTTATTCAGCACCTTTATTTGATATGTTCCAGGCAGTGGTTGCAAAAATTTCTTTTATGATACATTCCAATTCAACACTTGACAGCATGTATTTACGCCATAAACAGCCATTCTCTAATCGGCCAATTTCAAGAAGAGAAAAAGTTGGAAGTCGGTCTAAGTATCGGAAAAGCTGGCCTATTCCCACCTCACCTGAATCCAACACTTCAAGACAATGCGGACATGAGACGGATACCGCAGAACTAGCGGTACAAAACACCTGTCCATGCAACATTATAGGATGAATGTATCCGAATCATAAACAAGGAAATTTTATGAATAGTTTAATCGAGCACAAACCTGTTCATGGACCATGAGATGAACAAGACGATCCCATACTGGCAATAAATCACCATTTTCAACTGTCCTTCGTTCGCATTTCTCCACATGTACTTGAACAGGGGAATTATAGAAAGAGCTGAAGACTTTTTTCAGATATGATAAGTAATTCGATGAGAATAAAGATAACATATGGCATGTGTCATCATACTGAAAACTAAAATAAAATTACTTACTGCGTTGAAGATTCCCGTTCGCAGTCAATGCAATACGCTCCAAAGCTGAAAGTTTCAAATTTGTATCAGCGAATACGCTTTGAAGAGAGGAGCCAGTATGAGTTACAAGTCCATTCTTGAGACCCATTGGTGAAGCATCCGTCCACAGTATCTGACTTTTGTTTACAGGAGCACTGTCAATGAAAGAAACTATATTATTTTCTATATCACTCATAATGTCACCGAAATTTCCAGTGTTGTTACGACCCGTTTGGTGTTTATTTTTCTTTAACGGAACAACGACAGAATTTCTGTTACAATAGCTATCTGCTACTGAGAAATCTCCCTCTGTATTATTACCATCTTTTCCAACTGTGAATAGAGAAGGTGTAATAAAATGCACTCGTCTCATTTTTATTGAGAACATTGACACAGGTCGACAAAGCGCACAAATGTACAAGCAATTAAGGAAAAGTCTAACTAAAACAAGACTCTGACCATTTCGTTGCCTTTGCAATATTCTTCGACTTGCAGACATGCTCTCAATAAACATAAGATGCGGGTAGTTGTGCAGACATGTCAATCTGATTCTAACGTCAGTATGCTTCTTGGTCATAATGGAGCGATAAATATACGCAACAAATCACAATACGTCGTGAAGGGAATAACTGCTTCCACTCATTTAGAGTATTCACAACCTCAATATTACGAATGGGATTCACAGCATGGTTCTCCTGAGGCACAATTTAGACTGGAATGGTTGAAGCTACAATACAATAAAACAAATGAATAAACAAGCATCAACGAGGAAGCAAGACAGGTACATAGGTGACCAAAGTGCCAAACTGCGGACAAGCGGACAATTTGCCCGATCGATCGTCCATTCCCGCCCGAATCCCACCGGCCCTGTCGGAACAGTCTACTGTACAATCTACAAGCCAGCAAAATGTCGAATGTTTCAGCAATATTATTACCTAAGGGTTACTGAGGAACTCAGAAAGGTTGCTAAGCAATACTGTAGGTTTGTGTCCATCTAAATTGTGAAAGTAGTCCCTCGGGGCAGGACTGTAAAAATTGCTGTGCCATGAACTCATCCACTAGAAATGATGATCTCTTTCGGATGAACTGTTGAGGATGACGCATCCACAGCAACATCATCATCAACACGATCACAACCATGAAGAAAAAAAGAAACAATTCAAGAAAGATGATCATAAATAATGACATGGATGATGAAATGGGATAGTGAAAATGTTGAGCCAGTAAAGAAACGTTAAAACCATATTTCAGAATTTTTGAAATTCACTCAAATCAAGCACTTCATCTCTTGTGCTGAATGAAACATGAAAATAAAAATAATATGATATCTTTTTTGATATTCGTGATAAATCTGACTGGATACCTTTACTTTATGAATCCATCGGTCGCTGGTGGTGACGCTGGAGAATTGCTTTCAGAGGCCTGTATTCGAGGAACTGCACATCCACCTGGATACCCATTGTTTACAATTCTATCTCATCTCTTCATTCGCTATGCGCCATGGCATGGTTCTCTGCCTTCATATATTCTTAAGTCAGCAGCCAGCAGGGTGAACTTTCTTTGCTGCTTATTAGGGTCTGGCTCAGGTGCAATCCTTTATCAGCTCATTTTTTCATATCTTTACATGGATGTGGAGATTCCTAAATTTGATCTATTCTATCTCATAAACGTTTTCTCTGCAGTTGTGGGTAGCTTTTGTTTCTCATTTTCTTCATTAATTTTGGAATATCATACTGCAGCTGAAGTCTTTGCCCTCAATAATCTACTGGTGTCATTGATTCTTTATCAAACGATACGTATTACCAGGGCTAGAACGATTGTAAAAGTGAAAAGGGAATCCATTTTGGGAGCATTCTACGCTGGTCTATCCTTGTCGAATCAACACACGTCACTGCTGTATGTAGCTCCACTCATAGTTTACGTTCTCTTGATTTTGTGGCGAAGAATAGAGAAGGAAATAGTAACCATGACCATGAGGCTATCTTTTTCTTTTATCATGGGGTTATCACCTTATGTATATTTGGTAATATCATCATGGTACCCTTCAGCCGGGTCATGGGGTGATATGACATCATTGCACGGTTTTTTAAGACATGTCCTGCGCTCGGAATATGGGACATTTAGACTTTCTCCGAACCAAAGATTCAAAAATGAAAATTCGTTCAATCGCTGGTTAGCCTATTTTATCCATGCTAAAGACCAATTTACTTATATAGGTGTAGGTTTATTTACATTTGGTTTTGCATCTTTGCTGGTAAAGTGTCGGCGTAATTCCAAACAGTCTTTGGTGGCTTTTGTTATGATTCTAGTCTTCGTCTTCTATCTATCAATCTGGAACGGGCTCTTTTCAAATTTGCCATTGTCGCTTCCGATGGCGTATGAAGTACACGCTAGATTCTGGATGCAACCGAATCTAATATACTGCTTTTGTATTGGAGTTGGTTCTAAGTCTATTCTTTCTTTTGTTTTCGATCATGTCCAGAAACACAAAGGTACTGCTGTTTATACTGTTATTTTCATCATAACATCTGGCTTGTCGCATTTCATTTCCAAAGATACCTCTGTTGGTTCGGATTTCAAGACCAAAATGATTCTTCACGATTATGCCAACGCTATTCTCAATACATTACCCAAGAACTCATTACTTCTGTCTCATTCTGATCTAAATTGGAATTCAATCAGGTACTTGCAGACATGTGAGAGCGTAAGAAGGAGTGACGTTACTCATGTTAACTTTCAACTACTGCCGTTTCCATGGTTTCAGCGTCAAATTGAGGCAGGTCTTTACCCCAATGTAATTTTCCCTGATATCTTACCCAATGTGAGTACAGGCCGATTAGACCATGGAAACGCAGTGCTGATTACCCGATTTTTGAGGGCCAATTTAGCTACAAGAAACTTCTCTGGAGGATTGTACATGGAAATGCAATCTATTGCAGATACAGATATTGGCACCAATGGCATCTATAGAGGAGAATTTACGCTTGTACCATGGGGTATGGTCTATCGTGTCCTACCAGCTATAATGAATCCCAAAGCAGATCTCCCAAAATGGTTCCTTCAATCTATAAAATCTACCTACCTTACGCGAAACCAGATGAAAGAGTACTCCAAAGTGAAATTGAGACAAGGCTCATGGGAATATGCTGCCATGTGTGTGTTTTTGGATATGCATTACCAACTGGGTATTCACTTACTTTCATTTGCGCTGTATCTTGCGAAATTTCTTAAAGAAGAGCACAGCTTGATACCTCGTTACGCTCAGACTTTGAAAGATGCAAGTAAATTGCTTGATCAGGTGCATCGTGCCGTGAGCAAGTCTCATGCTATAAGGTAGGAATATACCGTTTCCTTTCTACAAATACTTTTCTGGAATCATACATGAAAATACCTCAGCACTCACTTCCATTTTTAAGCTATCCATATTTTGATATTCTAAAGAACACCGCCCTTGCTCACATGAGACTATATGAAATATTAAACCTAGGTATATCGGCTGTACCTGAAACAAACGAGACCGAACGCATATTGATGCGTAATCGGACGAAAGTTGCAGTCCATGAGTATTTGACATATCACCTCAAAAACGGCGAAGAAACAGCAAACGCATCAAAGGATAAAGATTACGATGTCTTTTTATCATTTTATAAATCTTTACACTGATAAATTAGGCCAGTCTATTTCTTATCTACTACAAATGATCCTTGTTCACCATCGAGCTATACGGCCTTTTTTAGGCACTGTTCCCCATCCCGTAGCACCCAAGGGAACTGGTAAATCACGCTCCTTGTACCATGCGACAACTTGGTCTTGTTTATCCCACCACTCTGGCATAGGAAGGTGATCAGGCATGTTCGCATCTAAAGCCTTATTGGTAGCAACTTGGCTTGTCGACATAGTGGCTCTTAAACCTATGGGATCAAAATCACTAGGACCTGTCGCGAACCGTCCTTTGTTACCAGGACTACTTTGGGGTCCATTTAGTAAAGATTTCTTAGCTTCTTGAACACGAGGATCATCCTGTGGTAACAATTCTAGTTTCAAAGCTTCTGCTTCTGGATTCGGAGATTCAGGATCCAAAGCTCTACGAGCTGTATCTCGGGGATAATACGCGACAAAGTATGGATCTTCATACAGCGTTCCCTTGTCTTCGGAGGGAATTCGCACAGGTGGTTGCGATCCTGGGGAGGGATATCTGAATTGTGCTGTCACTGAACCATCAGGCGTTATGGGTACTTTCGTTAGTGGTTTTACTTGCTGGTTCAGCTCATGAATATCATCTGGACTGAATAATACAGTACGGCGTATTTTCTCGTAGCGTTCCGTCCCTAGCTTATCTTTCAAAAACGAAGAAAACCAACCATCCCATGGCATCGAAGTTGTTGTCGAACTGGTGCTAGACGGTTCGATGAATGGAGCTTCCGCTGCTGTCACAGCGCGGGAGGCTTTCGGAATAACCGTCCTTGCTATAGTCTCCGCCACCTTTTTCACTGGAGCAGACATGATGATGAGGAGGCAAGTAGAAGAGAAAGTGCTTATATATGCTTTGACTCAATTGACTACTAACAGGATATATAATAGGTGCGCGTGGTCGAGAGAGTCGGGAGTCCTCTTCTATGTACTGTAAGAACTTGCACGCAGGTTGGGGCTCGAGGAGAAGTATTTTCGACGAAGAAAAAAGTATTTTCGTCGAGGGAAGTATTTTCAATTTATTTTAGCTGATTTTGTATGGGGACTCCGA
>Ga0169931_10007249_pt1 | contig 16498 bp, 19 predicted proteins | sample Kivu_15m_20L_FD_129675 | JGI IMG/M metagenome (GOLD analysis project Ga0169931, IMG submission 129675) | Freshwater microbial communities from Lake Kivu, Western Province, Rwanda to study Microbial Dark Matter (Phase II) - Kivu_15m_20L... | ecosystem: Environmental > Aquatic > Freshwater > Lake...
ATGAAGCCGCACTATGCTCCTTCTGAGTTGGTTCTTTTCCGCTATGCTCAGCCTCCGATTCTGGTTCTTGACGCGTGTTCCCATGTCATAAATATACGAATAATATCGTTCCTTATCAATAAAATTTTCAGGCCGCAGTTAGCTCTTCCCGAATAGAGCCTTTCCACGTTAGTCCGCGACAAACTTTGGAGAACTTGTACGCACTATAAAGGGAACTGGAGCAGGACAAACTCAGCTTCATTTACAATGGCGAAGTGAGCGATGAGATCACGCAGGGAGTGATTCGCATCAGCGACTACAATCTAACGCATATCGAAGAGGTGACCGATCTGAAAAAGAAGGTCAACTTCATCATGGTAGAGTGTTTTCAGAACATTGTGCGGCACGGCAAATCGCCACTGGTTGGCCTGCGGTCCCCCACTGGTCCTTTTGCCACCCGTGTGGTAGGCGAGTCGAACTATATCAGCTCGGTTAACCTGATAGAGGTGGGCGAGATTGATAATTTACGCAGCAAACTGGGCCAGATCAACCGTCTCACCAAGGACAAGCTGAAGGCTCTTTACCTCGATGTGCTTTAGAATAAGAGACCGTTGCATAACGATAGACGGTGATCCGAGCGGTGATTTCGTGATTTTTCCACTGGGCTTTTGGGATTTTTTGAGATCGCTGGGGTTTGTTTTTTGGGTTTTCGGGGCGGTTTGGCCGCCTCTGCTCTGCTTTCGGGGGGTCATCCCTTGTATCTGGACATGACTATCCCGGGTGACCGGTAGAGATTGTATGCCATCGCCTCCATGATGTGCTGCGTGTGGGTCTTGGCCAGGCTCCGGTATCGGGCCTTGGTGCTCTGGAACCATCGCCTGATGCTGCCGAAGGTGCGCTCCACCTTGTAGCGGGTCTTGGAGATGAGTTTGTTGAACCTGACCTCCCATTCTGTGAGCGGACGGCCTCTGACGGCTTTCTTCTGTATCCTGTCCTTGAGCTTCCTCCTCTTGAGCATCTCCCTGTTCTTCTTGGAGGCGTAGCCCTTGTCGGCCATCAGGGGTATGCCCTCCGGCAGGTCGGCCTCCTCCAGCACCTCTTCAAGGTCGGTTATCTCATTGACGTTGGCAGGGGTGGTGGTCACTCCCATCACCAGCCCCTCGGGGTCGGTAACGTAGTTCCTCTTGTAGCCGTACATGAGCTTGCCCCGCTTCTTGAGCTAGCGTGCCTCGGAAATCGACCCCGGGCTGCTCCTTCCTGATGAGCACGTGCTGCTGCTCTTCCTTTTCCCGTTGCTCCTCACTGCGGGGTTCCTCTTCGCGGTCGGTGGCGATCTCATAGGTGACCTTGCCCTTGGGCCTGAAGGGGCTTTCGGTCACGCTGGCGTTCACTATCGCGCCCGTCCTGACCATGATTCCATGCTTGTCCAGCTGCTTGTTCAGTGCCTTGAGCAGCTTGGGATATGCCTTGCACGAGGTCATCTGCGTACGGAACCGGCTCAAAGTGCTGTGGTCAGGTGCCTTGTCGTCAATGCTCAATCCCACGAAGCGGCTGAACGATATGCTGTCATTCACCCTGTCCTCCACCTCATAATCACTCAGGCCATACCAGGTCTGAAGCAGTCCCATCTTGAACAGCATCAGGCCGGGGTAGGCCGGGCAGCCCACCGCGCTCTCGCCCCGCTGGTAGTGCTTGTTGATGATGTTGCTGATGGGCCGCCAGTCAACGATGAGGTTGATCTGGTCGAAGAACTGTGACTTCACTTTCCGTCTCTCTGCCGCAAGGTCTGCAAATCCGATATGCTGCGTCTTTCTCATGCTGCTAATATACAGCGAAATCAACCATAATACCAACTATTATGCTAATAATCAGCATATTATATTAATATTTGCCTTGCAACGGACTCTGAGCACAGAGGCGATTCGCTGAACATAGGAGGCCGTAGACCAAGAAAGTGGTCGGGGAGTTACACCACGCACCGGTTCAGTTATTCGAAAGGCGACCTCATCGCGCTATTCAGTGATGGCATACCTGATCAGGACGGTCCGAATCACGGCCCCAAATTCGGCTACGACCGGCTCAAGGATCTTTTCGCCAACAATGGCGACAAGCATCTTTCGACCGTTTGGGCGACATTGGGCCGTGATATTGACGCCCACATGGCCGGTACCGATCAAGTTGACGATATGCTGCTGATGGCAGCGCGGTTGTGAGTCGATATACAGTTTCCGCAAACAAAAAAGCCCTGATTATCAGGGCTTTCATACGGGAGAAAGACGGGTCTCGAACCCGCGACCTCCAGAGCCACAATCTGGCGCTCTAACCAACTGAGCTACAATCTCCGTACGGGCCGCGAATATAACGAATCCCTTGCCACGGTATGACAGCGCTTTTCGCTGCTTAACCGCATATCGATCAATCAGGATTCTGTCACTATCCGTAAAATTGCCCCATCATTGCATTCAACGAGAAAAACAGATTGACATGGGCAAAGGAGACATCAAATCGAGAAGAGGCAAGATCCATAACGGATCCTATGGAGTACGCAGACCTCGTAAGGTCGAGGCAGTCGCAGCACCAGCGGCACCAGCAGTTAAAGTGGCTGCACCTAAAGCAGCCAAGAAGGAATCCGTAGCCAAGGCGCCAGCTGCTAAAAAAGCCCCAGCGGCCAAGAAGAAGGCGGGGTGAACCCTCAGGGTGCCAGTCTGGAACGTGTCCACTCGGTGCCCATGAGTCTGTAAAGCACGCGGTCGTGCATACGGTTCATGCGTCCCTGCCAGAATTCGATCGCATGAGGCAGTATCGTGTATCCGCCCCAATGTGGGGGACGGGGCACGCTGCCTTGGGCAAAACGTGCGGTCATGTCATTGAAACTCGATTCAATCTCGTCACGGCCTGACACAACCTTGCTCTGTGGCGATGCCCACGCTCCTATCTGGCTTTCGCGAGGACGGGAACTGAAGTAAGCATCGCTCTCGGCTTCGGTGAGGCGCACTGCACGGCCGTTGATCCGCACTTGGCGGGCCAAGGGCTGCCAGAAGAACGACAGGACAACACGCGGCTCCGAAGCCATCTCAGCGCCCTTTGCGCTCAGGTAATTGGTGAAGAACTCAAATCCAGCGGGTCCGAATCCTTTGAGCAGGACTACTCGGGCATGCGGGCTTCCGTCCGATGCCACTGTGCTCAGCGTCATAGCGTTGACATCTTCAATCCCCGCTTTCTCGGCTTCTTTGAACCACAGACCGAATTGAGTGAACGGATTGGCTTCCAAGGAGTGCTCATCGAGCGGCTCGCTCATGTATTCGAGGCGCAGGGTCGATAGGTCGGTGCGTGACATGCCGCAAACTTACCGTGTTCGAGTGGTGTCGCACTGATGTGAGTCAGCCGCTACGACCGAACATCATCACGACATCTGCCGTTTACATTCGCACCACATGAAAGGCCGCAACATAATGGAGATCCCTGGGCAGCAATTGCGCGTCAGCGCAGGTTGTATCCTGGTTTCGGAGCCGTTCATGGCCGACCCGTATTTCAAGCGGAGTGTGATTTTTCTGGCCGACCATAATGAGAAAGGGTCGTTTGGGCTGATTCTGAACAAACCGATTCCGCTCAAGCTGAGCGAGGCACTCGAGAATGCCCCTGAATTCGCTGGCAGCCTCAATCTGGGCGGGCCGGTCGAGCGTAGCACATTGCATTTCATCCATCGGTACGGGCCCCAGTTGCCGGGCACGGTCGAGGTGGCAGAGGGCGTTTATTGGGGTGGGGACTTCGCAACTGTGAAGCACCTGATGAATGAAGGAACTCTGCACGAGGGTAATATCAGGCTGTATATCGGCTATGCTGGTTGGAGCGCTGGTCAACTCATGGATGAGATGGGTCGCAACAGTTGGATAGTTGCGCCAACCGACCAGTGTTATCTCTTCAATGAATCTCCCGATGACCTGTGGCGCTGCGTTCTGCGCGATATGGGTGGCCCGTATGATGTGATGGCCGGATTTCCTGAGGACCCCCGCCTTAATTGAATGCTTTCTGGTTGAGCAAGGCCAGAAGCCTGTTGCTTGTTGTGCGCTGAAGCGGCCTTTCCTTGAACGATGTACAAGGCATGATACCGCGCACCGAACTTGTGATGAACATCTCGGTGGCCCGCGTGGCATCATGAAGCGTCACTTCATCGACCCGCAGTGCCATTTCGTTTTCTCTTGCAATGTCCATCACAACGCTGCGCATCACACCGCGTAGGCCCCCGCGATTCAGATCAGGGGTGAGCAGCTCATCGCCTAATACAAAAAAGATATTCGCGGCATTGGCCTCGGCCACATTGCCAGCCGAATCTAACATAAGTACGTCTTCGAACCCATTCTCTTTGGCCCAACGTGCACCTAGTACCGATGGCAGGCACGATGAGGTCTTGTGGTTGCCCAATGGTGCTGCATTCACTGCCTGGCCGCTGAAAATCCCTATTCGGAACTCGCTCTCAGTGCCCTGGAACATTCTCTTCTCTAAGGGCACCAGTTCCATCATACGATGACATGCAGAACTTTCGGGCAGGTAAGTGAGGCCGTGCTCATGCCACAGTTGTAGCCTTAATCGCGCTGCGACAGGCATGCCCGCAGTTTCCCACAATTGTGCGGCTTCATTTTCCAAATTGAATTCAGGGCCAGCATCCATACCGAGGAATGAACATGTATCGGACAACCGGGCCAGATGGCGCGAGGCAAATAGCACCTTAGGCCCATCCATTCGCATACTCTCAAAAAAGCCATCAGCATAACGCAGCGGCCGGGCCATGGCGTTGAGTATTGGGGCCTCTGGCGCCACCTCTTGGCCATTGAATAGGTAGTACCTGTTCATGGGATGAGCGATAAAATGGTGCGCAGATCCTGGTTCGAATCCACTAGAATGCCGCGCACACTGACCTTGGCCGCAGCCTCAATATCGCGTTCGCGGTCACCTATCATGACAGATTTCTCGGGGGCGATACCGAACTGAGCAATAGCCTGCTCAAAAAGAAGACTGCCTGGCTTGCGGCATCGACATGCGCTAACATCTGGGTGGTGCGGACAGTAATACCACGCATCGAGCGCGACACCCGCAGCCCTTAATTCAGAATCCAGCTTCGCGAACATGGCGTCAACGGTCTCTTTCGCTACCTCGCCTTTGTCAATCCCCCCTTGGTTCGATATGACAATGAGCAGATATCCGCGGGTCTTGAGGTCCCTGAGCACACTGGCCACATTGGGTAGAACCTCAAACTCATCCAGCGAATGGAGATAGCGCCCTATCTCGCGGTTGAGCACCCCATCGCGGTCGAGGAAAACGGCCTTCTCTGACATGGCAAAGGGTTGGGATATTATTGTTTGGGTAACGAATCTAGTCCAAGTAATCGACTAGCAGATCGCTCTTATTCCGAATGATAGAATCAACCGATCGGCTCACATCCCGATGAAATACCTGATCTCGGCAATGAAAACAGGGAATTGCTGCCAAGTCATCACCACCGAATAGAAGAAACCGAAGACAGCCCCCCAGAAGTGCGCATCGTGGGCCACGTGGTCGTTGGCGCGCTTGTCCATGTACCACTCAAGGGCCAGATACAAGACCCCGAATATGAAAGCCGGTATGGGCACCGGTATGAACATGATGCCGATTCCGACAGTCGGAGTGAAGTAAATGGCCGAGAATAACACTGCGGCCACAGCCCCGCTGGCGCCCACCGAGTTGTAGGAGGCATTGTTACGGTGGCGCCCGTACGATGGCAGACTGGCAAACAGTATCCCGCCAACATAAAGAACCAAGAACAGGAATCGACCGGCTCCACCTTTGTAGGCCACGAAGAACTCCTCGGTGCTGGGCCCGAAATTCCAAAGCACCCACATGTTGACGAGCAGGTGGAAGAAGTGGGCATGCACGAATGCGTGCGTAATAAAGCGGAACCACTCGCCCCGGTTGCTCACCTGATATGGGTTGAACATGAGCCGGTGCGAAAGTTCGGGCCGCAGCAGCGCTGCGCCAGACACCACTACGGTGGTGAGTATTATGTACTCGGTCACTCCCATCGGGTGGGTCTTAATGTTCAGGCAAAGATGGATGCATAGTCGCACAGGTCATTCCCCCCGCCACAGCACCCGCGTATATTTGAGCGCCCATTGGGCAAGCTCTTCCGCAATGCGGTTTGACGACACCTCTGTAGCCTTCTCAGACCGCACCGATGCTGAAGTGCGCAGAGCCAAGTGGCTCTTCACTTTGGTGGGCAGCCCGACTTTGGTCAAGGTGGGTAGCCCGCTACTCAATCTGGCATTGCGGCTCCATTTGCCAGTAAAAGGCCTCATTAAAGGCACGGTGTTCGAACATTTCTGTGGAGGCGAGGACATCCTATCGTGCAGCAACACTGTTGACCGCCTCTACCGCTCGCGCATACACAGCCTGCTCGACTTCTCGGCCGAGGGAAAGGACACAGAAGCCGACCACGACCGAGTGATGCGCGAGGTGATGCTGACCATTCACAACGCTGCCGATGACAGGCGCATCCCATTCGCGGTGTTCAAATGCACCGGGCTGGTGCGCTTCGGGCTGCTCGAAAAGCTATCGGCAGGATACCCATTGACCCAAGAGGAGAGCACAGAATGGAACCGAGCTCGTGGTCGTGTGGTACGCCTGTGCGAAGAGGCCGCACGTTGCGATGTGCCCATTTTCATGGATGCAGAAGAAAGCTGGATACAGGACGCGATAGACCGGTTGGCACATGAGATGATGGCTTTGCACAATAAGCAGAAGGTCGTTGTGCATAATACCGTGCAACTGTATCGGCACGACCGGCTCCATCACCTCCGCGAGGCTCACTCCAATGCACAAAAAGGAGGCTACATATATGGGGTGAAACTTGTACGAGGGGCCTACATGGAAAAGGAACGCGAAAGGGCTGCCAAGCTCGGTTATCCATCGCCTATTCATGCCGACAAAGCGGGCACCGACCGCGATTTTGACTCGGCCACCGAGTACTGTCTTGCCCATCTGGCTTCTGTATCTGTCTTCATCGGTACGCACAATGAAAGGAGTTGTGCCACCGCCTCAGAAAGGATGCGGGCGACAAAAATGAGGGCAGATGACCGCGATGTGTGGTTCGGGCAATTGCTGGGCATGAGCGACAATATCAGTTATACCCTTGCTCAGGCTGGGCATAATGTGGTGAAGTATGTGCCCTACGGTCCCGTTGCTGATGTCATGCCGTACCTAATACGAAGGGCCGAGGAGAATACCTCCATTGCCGGACAGACCGGACGTGAGTTAAGCCTGATCAGGCGCGAGATCAAGCGCAGAAAAGCCAAGTCGGCCTGAGCCTTTTTTAACGAAATTGCAGGCCGATCCACCCTATGGACGCCCGCTATTCGTCACAAGAAACATTTTTTGCGGCACTGCTTGATCATTTCGAGCGTTGCACGGTCATACTTGGACCCGATCTGCAGGTATTGCACTTCAATCGGCTGGCTGTGGCCAGTCACCGTCTGCGCCATGGGGCTGAACTGAAGGAAGGAGCTGCGTATTTCGATATTGTCCCTACCGACCAGAACAAGAGTTTCCTGCGCAACTTCATGGCTGCACTTGGCGGCCGCAAGGTCTCTTTTGAGCGCAGGGAGGCCGATGGAGGTTGGACAGAGGGTCGAATGACGCCTTTCCAATGTACTGATGGCAACATCTGTGGTGTGATGTACTCTTTCATTAGCATTGCTGAAAGAAAGAACACCGAGCGGGGTGCTGAAGAGGGTGAACTAGTGATGCGGGCCCTTGAAGGCAACGACCTTCAGGCCTTCATACTCCTCGATGAAAAAGGGCGTCTAATCAAATGGAACAGTAGAGCCAGCTCCATGCTCATGCGCCAAAAAGCCTTACCACAACGAGGTGCTGCCATAAGAGACCTTGTTCGCCCTGAATGGGAGCAACGTGTGGGCGTTTTGCTCAGGGTAGTGACCAATGGTGGGGTGGTGAGCGATGAGTTTGAAATACCCGATACAGTGCATGGCACCGTTGAGATGCACATGGAACTGGTGCGACATGATAATCATCCGTTGATCTGTGTTTGGGGTCACGATATCACGGCTCAGAAACAGGCCATCCGTTCTATGCGCGAGAACGAGACCAATCTGCGAGCGGTTTTCGACAGCAGTCTTAGTTCTTATCTTCTCCTTGATAGGCAACTTCGGATACTTGCCTTTAATGGCGTGGCGGATCAAGTTTCGCGCGTTGTTTATGGCAAACCGCTGACCAAGATGATGAACGCAGGCGATGTGCTCGCCATTGAGAAGCGGCCTGAGACCCGTGCGGAGATTGAAAGAGCCTTTTCTGGTGAATATGTGGTGGTTGAGAAACTGAATATTGTGGACGGTCAGGAGCGGTGGTTTGAGCGCCATTATGATCCAGTCAAGAGTCCTGATGGCAAAATAGACCGTATCACTTTCTGGTCTGTTGATATAACTGACAGAAGGAGGATATACGAGGACCTGCGCACCAGCGAGGAGAAGTTCCGCAAACTCGCCAACTTGCTTCCCGTTGGCATCTATCAGATTGATGCCGAAGGGCGATCCGTTCTGACCAATAATGCCCTCGAACAAATTGTTGGCACGGATAGAGAGGGCATTTTTAACGGCTCTTGGAAAAGCAAGGTGCATCCTGATGATTTATCTGAGCTACAGACAGAATGGGACAGGGCTACAAACGCTAGAGAAAGTTTCCAGATGGCATTTCGTTTTCTTAGGTCCGATGGCGAACAGGTCCATGTCCTGGAGAGTGCCGTTCCCCTTTATACCCAGAGTGGCGAATACAACGGTTATGTAGGAACTGTTGTCGACCTCACATCGCAGATCCGAACCACGCAGTTAGAGCAGGAGAAAGGTCTTGCCGAAAAGTCTTTGCGTTTCCGTAGTGATTTCCTGGCCAGCATGAGCCACGAGATACGTACCCCGCTCAATGGCATCATGGGGATGGCTGAAATTCTTGTCTCAGTCGTCAATAGCGATGAGAAACGGGAAATGGCCGAGAACATTCTGCGTTCTGCCACCGACCTGCGCTCCATTGTGAATGAGGTACTGGAACTCTCCAAACTGGAGGCCGGAAAAGTGAAGCCTGAGGCTGTTGCCTTCAACCTGCGCGAAATGTTGGCACACGTAGTGGCGCAGCACGAGATGGAGGCCGAGAGCAAGGGCCTTTCCTTGCAAGTGCATATTGAAGAGAACTGCCCTATAGAGGTGGTGAGCGACCGTAGGCGGGTGGGGCAGGTGCTCGGCAACTTGGTTCGGAATGCGGTGAAGTTCACCGCCAACGGCCAAGTGAGCATTCACTGCGAAATGAATGGCCCTGAGACACTACTCTTTGAAGTGACTGACACCGGACCAGGTATCCCTGAGGCTGACCGCTCTAAGTTGTTCAAGGACTTCTCTCAGCTTGATCACACCACAGCCCAAAACATGGAGGGCACCGGACTGGGACTCTCTATCAGTAGCAAACTTGTGGGTCTGCTGGGCGGCACCATCGGTGTGCGCAGCACAATCGGCAAGGGCAGCACGTTCTGGTTCACGGTTCATATGCATAGCAAGGTCATGGTTGCCAAGCCTGCACCCGACCAACCGGCCCCGAAAGTGTTGCAGGGCCTACGGGTGATGCTCGTAGAAGACAACCTGATAAACCAACAAGCATTCAAGGTGATGTTGCGCAAACTGGGCTGCACTGTCACAGCGTGCTCAAACGGCAAGGAGGCTGTTGATGCCTTTGCTCCGGACCTGTTCGACATCATTCTCATGGACATTCAGATGCCCGAGATGGATGGCATTCAGGCCACCTCTGAGATTCGTGGCAGATACGGGGATGTACCGCCTATCATAGGCCTGAGCGGTAACATACTTGAACGCGATGCAGATGGCCGTTTTTCCACCGGCATGGACGACCTGTTGCTCAAACCCGTGGTGAGCCACGAGGTGGAACGCAAATTGCTGATGTGGGTCTCCGGCACTGCATCGAACTAATTTCACGGCCCGTTTCTCTGTACCAGACCAATGCGACTAAGCACGATACTTCTTCCATTCCTGCTGCTACTCTCGGCACCAGCGCACCCACAGACCCCTTCGCGCGAACAGATGTACGATGGGATGATGAGCACTATCAAGAACATCCGTACCCTCAGATTTCATCTTTACAAGAGTGAGAGGATAAAAGGAGTTATGAAGGTTGGCGAGCAGGACGTGAAACTGCATCAGACCCCGTTCAAGGTCTATCTTAAAGTGAAAGCGCCCAATGCAGGGGCCGAGGTGCTGTTTCTGGAGGGCGCCAACAGCAATGAAGCGTTGGTTTATCCCGGTTCATTCCCGTTTGTGAACCTCAATCTCGATCCCGATGGTAGCATCCTCCGCAAAGACCAGCACCATAGTGTGAAAGAACTCGGGTTCAAGTACACGGGTGAGGTGATCAGCACCCTGCACAACCGGTTCAAGGACAAGATGAACGAGTATTTCGTGATACAAGGCGAGATAGAGCACAAGGGAGTGAAGTGCTACAAAGTGTTCATTGACAACAAACAGTATGCTTACGAGAATTACACGGTGAAGGCGGGTGAGAACATTCTGACCATTGCTCGAAGACTGAAAGTGAACGAGTATATGCTGCTTGAGCAGAACAAACTGAGCAGTTTCACGAGCGTTAAGGCGGGGCAGGTGATCAAGGTGCCCAATTCGTATTGCAAGACCATCGAGGCGTACCTCGACAAGCAGACCTTTTTGCCCATCTACCAGAAAATGAGCGATGAGCACGGCCTAGTGGCCATTTACGAGTACACGGGCCTTAAGGTGAACCCCACCATAGCGCCCGAGGAATTCACCGAGGGGTTCAAGGACTACAAGTTCTGATCCCGTTCCATCACCCATCCAAAAACAAGGATCATGTCACTCAACATTGATCTGCTCAAAGAGATATGCGAGACCCCTGGTGCGCCCGGCCACGAGCAGCGCATACGCACGGTGGTGTTGCGCGAGTCCACACCGCTGGCCGATGAGGTGATGGTTGACAACATGGGCAATGTGACAGCTATAAGACGCGGGCGCAACAGCAGACGGGTGATGGTGGCCGCCCACATGGACGAGATCAGTTTCATTGTCAGCCATATTGATGAGAACGGTTTCCTGCGGTTCCATCCACTCGGTGGATTCGACCCAAAGACCCTCACGGCCCAGCGCGTGATAGTGCATGGCAAGAAGGATATTATCGGGGTGATGGGAAGCAAACCCATGCACGTGATGAGCCCCGATGAGCGCAACAAACCGCCCAAGATCACCGATTTTTTCATCGACCTGGGAATGAGTCGCGATGAGGTGGCCGCCATAGTCTCGGTGGGCGATGTGGTGACACGCCAACGCGAGCTGATAGAGATGGGCAACTGCGTGAACTGCAAGAGCATTGATAACCGCGTGTCGGTGTTCATCCTGATCGAGGCCCTGCGCAGGCTAAGCGAGGTGCCGTTTGATGTGTATGCGGTGTTCACGGTGCAAGAGGAGGTTGGCATTCGCGGGGCCAATGCCAGCGCATTGCAGCACCAGCCACACTTCGGCATAGGGCTCGATACCACCATCGCATTCGATGTGCCGGGGTCCACTCCGCACGAAAAAGTGACCGAACTCGGTAAAGGCACCGCGATCAAGATCATGGATTCGAGCACCATCTGCGACCACCGCATGGTGCGCTACATGAAAGAAGTGGCCGACCGCAATGGTATAACCTGGCAGCCTGAGGTTCTGCCCGCTGGTGGAACCGACACCGCAGCCATTCAGCGCATGAGTGCGGGCGGGTCCATCTCAGGTGCCATCAGCATTCCTACCCGGCACATACATCAGGTGATCGAGATGGCCGATAAGGGCGACATAGAAGCGAGCATCCGGCTGCTGGTGCATTGCCTCGAGGACCTGGATAAGTTCGATTGGGCTCACTGAGGCCCTTGCACCTCGAATATGGCCAGCATGGGTCGGCCGCTGCCATCGCCATAGATAGCAATGGGCCGCAGCTGCGAATCATCTACCAGACTCTGATAACTGATGCCCGCATTGATGGGACCCAGCCAGTTGTCCCATGCCACTATTTCGCCTTGTTTGAATTCGGACTGGGCAAAGGGCCGCATCCGGTCGCCATACTCGGCAAATGGATCTGTGTCTGTCACTATCCACCAATAGGGTTCTGATCCTATCACGGGCCTATTTCCCAGACCCTCGCGCGCCAAGGCGGTGTTGGCCTGAACTATGCGCTCCTGCAACGGGGTCAGGGTGAACTCTGAGAGTCGGAGGGCAGCATGATTCGGGGTGAATGGGAAGATGATGACGTATGCGGCCACCGCAGCCACGGCCCAGCGACCGCGGCCTTCCCAGCGCTTATCGATCATCTCGCGGAGGGCTATGAGCGCCTCTGAGGCCATGAGCGCACACAATGGTGCAATGGAAATGAGCACCCGCGACAGACCCGCTGACCCGAACAGCCCGAGCCACCAGAACACGCTATGCGCCCCGATGAAAACGATGACAGGCCCCGCAAAGAGCAAAGTCGTGCGCCACTGTGCACCTATGTCCCGCCCCATTGCGAGCAGACCGAGCCAGAACAGCACATACACCGGTAGCCCCAACACGTAGAGCAGATGCACAACGAAATGTGTGAGCGGTCCTGACCCGTACTTCAGTGAGCTTACCGCATAGGGATTTTCGGTGAAAACGTGCCGCACATCGTGCCCCGTTACTACATAGACAACTGAAAGGGCGACCGTGCCCGCGGCTAGGAGGAGCAGGCGCCACCGCGGACCCCTGTTGGTGGCCAGATACAAAGCGAATACTGGCAACAGCAGGAATCCTTCGGTACGGCAGAACGGTAGAATCGATAGGACGAGAGCACCTGCCACCCGTTGGCCCCGTACCAGCAAAAACACACCGAACCCCAATACCAAGCCGAAAGTGGGTTCGGTGAGGCCGCTCTGCGATGCCATAATGACATCGGGGCAGAGGATCAGAAGCATAAATGGCAGCCAAGGCATGGGCCTTTTCAGCTCCACTTGAATAAGCCACAGCAATCCGGCCGTGGCGGCTATCACCACACTCTGATAGACTTTCATCCCCACAAATCCGTACTGCGCAAATGGCGATGCCAAGACCGTGAACATCGGTTTGGCCCAATGATCAAGGAAAAGGGCCGGATGCGCCCACGCATATCGGGCAAAGAGGTAATGCGTTATTGTGTCGCCTGTGCCCCAGGTCCCATCAGTTATCACTCCCACGCCACACAACACGAGCCCCACCAGCAGGGTTGGCCTCAGCCACGGTGGCAACATGTCCTTTCGGGCGGGTCTCATTTTGGTCGGCCAAAGGTATCGGGATGCATTGTCCCATCCCATTCGATTAAAAACGCAATATGAGAAACGCAAAAAGCGAATCTTATAATGAGATACGCAAAATGTATATAAATTTGTCGTGTGGATAATCCGTTCCCGATACACGACTATACGGGGCCTGAATACTTCTGCGACCGTGCCAACGAGACGGCAGCCCTGGTCGAGGCGGCACGCAACGGTCGCAATGTGACCCTATTCTCAAAAAGGAGGATGGGCAAAACGGGCCTGTTGCGGCATCTCATCAGGACATTGGAGGCACAGGGTATTCAGGGCATATACATCGACATATTCCCTACACAAAGCACCACTGGACTCATGAACACCATGGGCACCGAGCTGCTGCGCTTCACCGAGACCTGGCCCGAGAAGGCAGGGCGTATGCTACGCGATGCACTGTTATCGCTGCGGCCACGCATCACATACGATCCGGTCTCGGGCCAGCCGGCAGTCGAATTCATGTTGCAGGACGACCGCACAGGGCCGGCATTGGCCGAAGTGCTGCGCAAGATCGATTCGTTGGGTCACACCGTGCTCATTGCCATTGACGAGTTTCAGCAGATAACCCGTTACCCCGAGCGCGACACCGAGGCTCTGCTTCGTTCCATCATCCAGGATCTGCGCCATGTTCGATTCATATTCTCGGGCAGCGAGACAAGCCTGCTCACATCCATGTTCACCGATTCGGCACGACCATTTTACCAAAGTGCTCAGATGCTTCACCTCGGCCCTATTGACCGCGCCATGTATGGCCCGTTCATAACGCAATGGATGCAACATGGCGGCAAGTCGATGGATGCCGATGCCTTGGACAGGATATTCGAACTGACACAGATGCACACCTATTACGTGCAGGCACTGTGCAACAGGCTATATGCCAAAGATGTGGGCCGGATCGATGTGCGGGCGGTGAACGAGGTGCTCACCACCATCTTGGCCGAGAGCGATTACATATGCCACAGCTACCGACTCATGCTCACCAACCCACAATGGAACACACTGCGGGCTGTGGCACACGAGGGCAAGCTGTTCTCACCGGCCGCATCGGCATTTCTGCGGGCCTACAACCTCGGTGCAGCCAGCACAGTTAGGCGTTCCATCGAGTCGCTATCGGCCTCAGGGTTCCTTGTGCAGGATGTAGAGGACGGTCGTCAGTACCTTCAGGTGCAAGATGTGTTCCTAGCCTTGTGGCTACGGGGGCATTGACAAGAACTGCGGCTCACCTCGGCCTGTGCTTCCATCTGTTGTGGGTCCATAGCCAGTTCTCGGGGTGCTGGAGTATTCGCTCCTCCAACCATCGGACAAAAGCCTCAGTCACCTCACCGTCTGTGGTGCCGGTGGCATTCTCAAACGCAACATGGGTCACATTCCTGTAACGGCCCCGTCCGGTGCGCACCATGTCCTCGAATACCACGGCCTGCCCTGTTCTGCGCGCCATGATCTCCAGACCGCGGTGAAACGGTGCTTTCCGCCCCATGAAATCGGTCCAGTGTGCCCTGCGCAGATCCGAAGGGTTCTGATCGGCTAAAAAAATGGTGACCGTGGGCCGCTCGGGAGCTGCCATCATGTTGCGCACATCATTGGCAGGGATGAGGATGCTTCCCTGCCTGCCACGCAACTCTGTGAGCACCCGTTCGAGGGCCGGGCTGCCCATGATCATGAATATGACATGCGTGCGGTAAGGCGTGCCACAGGGCAACAACCAGTTGGCCCATTCCCAATTGAACATGTGTCCAGACGCCAAAAGGATGCTCTTGCCCTGTGGATGCAGGCGCCTGTACACAGAGTCGTTGAATTCGAACCGGCCGCACACATCCTCGGCATCAGCCGTCATCATCTTCACCGTCTCCACCATCATGTCGCACAGGTTGCGGTAAAACTGCCGTTCTATCGCATCGCGCTGCTGCTGGCTCTTTTCTGGGAATGCGTGGGCAAGATTAGCGCGAACCAGTTTCCTGCGGTAGCCGATCAGGTAAAAGATCACCAAAAAGAGTGCATCACTCAACACATAAAGCGCCCACCAAGGCAGGTACGATATGATCTGAAGCGGAATACGATACGCCCAATAAGCCATGCGGGGGCCAAAAGTAGCCCTGCTATCTTGGTGCCAAAGGTTCTGACGTACATCAACCCAGAGTCTTACATGAATCAGGACGCGGGAAAGCGCCAACAGATTCCTTTGCCTCAGAATCAAACATCAACCCAAGAGAAATGAGTATCCACACCGCCACAAAACGTATCTCTGACCTCCATTTCGAGAATCAGCTCTGGCTGAAAGAGATGGGGTTTTACGAGATGGAACAGAAGAATCTGGAAGCCCGCTTGCAAGAGGTGGTGGCCAAGAACAGCGATCACGATATGCTGGCCAAAGCTGAGTCATTCCAGAACAAGTTCATCAGACAACATGTAGTCACGCGCGAGATCATCCACTCGGTCAAGGAGCACGAGAACTGGTTAGCAGCCTATGCAGAGAAGAACCCAGTGGCCGTTGACAAGATGGAATTTGCTGACCACGCCATACTGCGCGACCGCGTTGAGACCTACAAGCGCCTCTATGCCGAGTTGCGTGCCGAGTTCTTGAAATGGCTCATAAACTGGATTTGAGATGAGGCTGCATGTTGACGACAATAGCACCGCTGCATCGGTGAACGAGGCCTTCGGGTCGCACTTCCCTTATCTTCGTCTTGCATTCTTCAATAAGTCGCACGGGCAGGGCGAGATTTCGAAACGCGCAGACCTATTGGCCGATGATGCTCCGTTCGGTGAATACCGCAAGAAGCATGGAAGTGGCGACATCATAATCACCCCTGGCATGACCGTGAGCGATGTGGAAGGCGCCTTTGAACTTCATTTCGCACTGCATGTGCAGGTGATGCGCAAGCAGGGAAAGATATGGATCGTGACGGGCATCACTGACACTTGGACCCTCGAGCGTCAGAATGCCGAAGGGGCCGCACTGTGTGCCGCGGTGGAGGAGTGAGGCTTATACATTGTAGATGTATAAGGGCAACCAGATGCTGGCTGCCCTTTTCTTTTTCTGTCCTTTGTGCCAAAGAAGAAATGGACAATGGCACAGCGAATTGAATTCGGCACCGATGGCTGGCGGGCCGTTATAGCCCG
>Ga0169931_10007250_pt1 | contig 16495 bp, 9 predicted proteins | sample Kivu_15m_20L_FD_129675 | JGI IMG/M metagenome (GOLD analysis project Ga0169931, IMG submission 129675) | Freshwater microbial communities from Lake Kivu, Western Province, Rwanda to study Microbial Dark Matter (Phase II) - Kivu_15m_20L... | ecosystem: Environmental > Aquatic > Freshwater > Lake ...
ATTGAACCGGGTTGCCCGCAAGGGTGGCGGGGAATGGCCCGCGCGGCGCGGAGGCGACCTTGGGAGCCACCGCAAGCCCGCTGGGCCAACCCCCGGCAACCGCGGACAACCGGTGAAAGCCCGACAGCCGCCCAAAATCAACACCCTTCAAGTTAGAACTAGTTTTTATATCTTCACGAAAATTGAATTCGATATGATGCGGTTTTTGCCTACTGTTTTTCTACTGTTCCTGGCCGGGAACCTTGCTGCCCAAACCATTAAACCCTCTGAAAAAGCGAACTTTAGCTTAACTGCAGTGGTTGACCTTGAAGCCAGTCCGGTTCAAAATCAACACCAAAGCAGCACCTGTTGGAGTTTTTCTTCTTTGGCCTTTTTTGAGTCGGAATTGCTGCGCATGAAAAAACCGGCTGTTAATTTGTCTGAAATGTTTGTGGTGCGGCATGTGTATCAAGCCAAAGCCGAAAAATTCGTACGCTTGCACGGGAACGCTAATTTTGGTCCGGGCGGAGCGTTTCACGACCCGCTTTTTGTGCTTAAAACCTATGGTTTGTTGCCCGAAAGCGCGTATCCCGGAAACGCCTACGGAGAAGAAACCATAAAACACAACGAACTGGATGCCGTAACCCGCAGCCTTGTTGATGCTGTTGTTAAAAATCCCAATCAACGGCTTTCAACCGCTTGGAAATCGGCTTTTAGCGGAGTTCTTGATGCCTACCTGGGACCTTTGCCCCAAACGGTAGAATGGCAAGGAAAAAAACAAAGCCCCCAGGGTTTTGCAGCCTCTCTTGGGCTTAAAGCCGACGAATACGTTGACTTGACCTCGTTTACCCATCATCCCTTTTACAGTTCTTTTCCTGTTGAAATTCCCGACAATTGGAGCTGGGAATCGGCCTACAATGTGCCTTTGGACGTTTTAATTGGCAGCCTTAACCAGGCTCTAAAAAATGGGTATTCCGTGGCCTGGGGCGCCGATGTTTCTGACCCAGGATTCAACCACAAAATGGGCTTGGCCATTAAGCCGGCTGCCGGGTTTGCTGGGCTAAACCGAGAAGAAAAAGAAGCCTTGTTTTTAAGCCCCCAAGATCAAGCAAACATTAGCCAACAGGCTAGGCAAGAGGCCTTTGACCGGTACGAAGTTACCGACGATCACGGAATGCTGATTACCGGATTGTTTACCGACCCCAAGGGAACGGTGTATTACAAAGTAAAAAACTCTTGGGGCGACAAAAGCAACGATTGCGGAGGTTACTTTTTTGCCTCGGAGGCCTTTGTTCGAATGCATACCATCAACCTATTGATGCACCAAGATGCCTTGAGCAGCGACCTAAAAAAGCAATGGCAATCTAGAAAATAAACAAGGTTAATTAACTTTTAAGGGCTTAAATTGTTTCGATATTGTTTAATGTCAAAGTAACTTCGCGAAAAATTCATGCAGGGGATTGACATAAAAGTTTTGGTTCGAGAGCTTGGATTGGTTTTTCGCCGCGAAACGGAAAATCTAGACGGGCTTCAAGAATATTTAGGGCACATTGAAACGGCCCAGCCGTATAATTCTGACGACTGCGTTGAAATTCTGCGCACTGCAGCTCCTTTTATGAAGCTCATGGTGCAAGAGCGGTTTATTTCGGCCGAAAAAGTAATGTCGCATTGTGCAAAACAGGCATTGCCCTTGGTATTTTTTGGCAAAGACGGACAAGGGGCCTACATCAGCAGCAATCCAGGAAAGGGTTTTGAAATAAGGCATTTGAACGCTGGCAAGGTTGAACTCAGCACCTGGCGAGGCGAGCTGCCATGGCATTTGTTTGAACAAGGCGAGGGCGGATATCGGGTGCTGTTGTTTGAACCTTTGGACTGGATTTTTGGGGTTGAAAGCGACGAATTTAATCGCTTAAAAGGCCCATTAAGCCGGTTTTTAAGGCTTATGCACCAAGAGCGACGCGAGGTTATTTTGCTGTACGTGTATGCTTTATTTACGGGAGTAATTGCCCTGTCCTTGCCCTTGGGAATTCAAGCCATAATAGGCTTTTTAATGGGGGCGCAGGTTTCTACCTCTTTGGTTTTGCTCATTGTATTGGTTTTGCTTGGTGCCTTTTTGACCGGCGCACTGCACATCATGCAAATTTGGGTGGTCGAGGCCATGCAGCAAAGGCTTTTTGCCCGGGCATCGCTTGAATTTGCCTATCGATTCCCAAGGATGCGCATGGATGCCCTTTCAGAAAAATCTCCCCCCGAATTGGCGAACCGGTTTTTTGACATTCTAACCATTCAAAAGGGCCTGCCCAAACTTTTAATTGAATTGAGCAGTTCGGTGCTTCAAATTTTATTTGGCATCATTCTGCTTTCGTTTTACCATTTTACTTTCTTGGTATTTGGATTGGTGGTAATTGGAGTGGTGTACCTAATGTTTCGTTTAACCAGCCCCAAGGCCATGTCGGCCAGTTTGCTTGAATCGGATTACAAGTATAAAACCGCGAATTGGCTGCAAGAATTGGGTCGGCACATTGAGCTTTTCAAGCTAACAGGCAACAGCAGTCTTCCCCTGGAAACCACCGACAAACTGGTGGCTGGCTACATTCGGCACCGACGCGAACGGTTCCGAATCATTGTTTCACAAAACTGGTTTATGGTTGCCTTTAAGGTTATTCTTACCGCAGGTTTGTTGGTTTTGGGTGGCGCCTTGGTGGTAAATCAGCAAATCAATATTGGGCAGTTTGTGGCAGGTGAAATTGTCATCATTTTGATCATCAACTCGGTGGAAAAATTCATTCAAGGTTTGGAAACCGTGTACGATGTTCTAACCGCGGCCGAAAAACTAGGCAAGGTAACCGATATCCCCTTGGAACAGCAATCGGGGCGCCGCTTGTCAACCCAGCTGCGGCAGGGCGGAATTGGGATTGAGGCCAAAGACCTTAGCTACCTTTCTCCCCATTCCGGCAAAAGAGTTTTGAACAACATCCAATTGCGCCTCAGACCAGGAGAAAAAGTATGCCTAACAGGGGGCGAAGGGTCAGGAAAATCAACCTTATTGAGTTTGTTGAGCGGATTGTATCAACCCTCAGAAGGGCAGGTTTTGTTGGACGGGGTACCCTTGCGCAATCTTGATGCTCAAGATGCACACACCTTGATAGGAGAAACCGTTTCGCAAGACACCATTTTTTGGGGGACGGTGTACGAAAACATTAGCATGGGGCGACCAGGAATTGGGTTTTCAGAGGTGAACGAGGTGGTAAAGGCCGTTGGATTGTCGGATGAAATTCAGGCCCTGAAAAAAGGATTTGACACCGTATTAATTCCCGACAAAAAAGGAATTTCTACCTCGACCTTGCGAAAAATATCTTTGGCCAGGGCCCTTATTGAAAAACCCAGAATCATGCTTTTAGAAGACTTGGGTTTAGGCTTAGGGCCCGAACAGCGTGCCGAACTTAGGCGCTTACTGATTCATGAAATGCGGGAAACCACCCTGTTGATTGTAAGTAAAAACAAAGACATGGCCTTGGCCTGTGAGCGTTTGCTTGTTTTGGACCAAGGGGACTTGGTCTTCGATGGGCCTTCTAACGGAATTCCTCCCAACGCTCCTTTCATTCAAGTATTGGAATAATTTATGTTGGACATTTCTAAATACTCAACCCCCATCGACATGGAGCAGGACCGGTTCGGAGCCTTCCGCGCCATGACCAATCCTCGTACGCCCAGAATGCTGGCCTATTGGCTTATCGGGTTTGCCGGATTTGGGTTTTTGCTTTTGTTTTTACCTTGGACCCAGAACATCCGTGGGCATGGCAAGGTAACAACGCTTACCCCTGAAGACCGCCCCCAAACCTTGCAAAGCAGAATTGACGGGCGAATTGAGCGTTGGTATGTTCAAGAAGGCGACACGGTGCGTGCCGGCGACACCATCGTATTTATCAGCGAAATCAAAGACCAATATTTTGATCCCAATCTGCTTCGCCGAACCCAAGAACAGTTGAACGCCCGAGAAAAATCAGGTGGGGCTTACCAAGATAAAATAATGCAATTGGAGCGGCAGATTGCGGCAGAACGCAACAATCTGCGGATTAGTTTGCAGCAGGCGCGCAACAAAATCAGTATAGCCCGCCGAAAGGTCGGAATTGACAGTGCCGAAGTCGAGGTGGCCAAAACAGCCTATAAAATTGCTGAGGACCAGGTTAAACGAGCCGAGATTATGTACAAACAAGAGGGCATATTGTCTTTGCGGGAATTGGAAAATCGCCGGAACAAAATGCAGGAAGCGGCAGGAAAATTAGTGGCCGCCGAAAACAAACTCGACAATGCCAACCGGGAGCTCATCAACGCAACCATAGACTTGAACGGGATTGAAACCGAATACCTCTCGAAAATCTTTAAAATTGAATCGGAAATTCAAACCGCCAACACCGAACTTTTTAAGACCGACGAAGACATTGCCAAGCTCAACAACACCTATGCCAATTACAGCATTCGAAGTCGGTTTTGGCACATCACCGCCCCCAAAGAAGGGCAGGTGGTTAAAATTCTAAAGGCCGGGTTGGGCGAAAACGTGGCCGCAGGCGAACCGGTACTTACCATCACCGCCCTGAAACCCCGATTGGCTATTGAAATGTATGTGCGTCCGGTAGATTTGCCTCTAATGCAGCGCGGCGAACAAGTACGCATCATGTTCGATGGCTGGCCTACCATTGTTTTCTCGGGCTGGCCCGGAGTATCTTTTGGCACCTTCGGTGGCCGCATCTCTTCCATTGACTCTGATATTTCTGAAAATGGAATGTACCGTATGCTGGTTGCCCCTGATTCGACCGACATAGGCTGGCCAAATCAAATTCGAGTGGGTGCCGGAGCCCAAGGCTTCGCCCTGTTGCAAGACGTTCCCATTTGGTATGAACTTTGGCGGCAAATCAATGGATTTCCACCCAATTTTTACCAGGTGCCGTCGGAAAAAGCAGGAGCCTCTAGCCCGAAAAAAGCCAAATGAAACGCATTTATTTCATGCTTTTGGGGCTAATTTCCATGCAAGGGGCCCGAACCCAAGGCCCTGAACAGGTTTTGGAATTTGAGCGGTATTTGGATTACGTCGTGCAGCATCATCCCTATGGATTGGCCATCGACCAAATCTCGGAACAGGCCAAAGGAAGTTTGCTTGGCGCCCGAGGGGGCTTTGATCCTATTTTAGAAAGCCGATACGACCAAAAGGAATTCGACCAAAAAAACTATTGGCAATGGTGGGAAACCAAGGTAAAGGTGCCAACCTGGTTTGGCATATCGGGTTATGCCGCTTACGACTGGGTTCAAGGAGCCTATGTTGACCCCTCAAGAACCCTTCCCAGCAACGGGCTTCCGGCTCTAGGTTTGGAAGCCAGTTTGCTGCGCGGTTTGGTAATAGACGAACGGCGCGCGGCGCTTCGGCAAGCCCAACAAGGCTTGTTGGCCGCAGAACAAGAACGCGTCGAGGCTTGGAACGAACTCATGCTAAAGGCCATAAAAGCCTATTGGGATTGGGTTTTTGCTTGGCGAAATGTACAGGTGTTCGACACTTCGGTTCAGGTGGCCGAACGTCAATTTCAAGGTGTAAGGGCCGCGTATGTTTTGGGCGAAAATCCCGCCATCGACACCTTAGATGCCTTTGTACTTTTTCAAGAACGGCAAACCGGACAAATCGCTGCCGCTCAAGAATTAATCAAAGCTCGACTTAGCTTAAGCACGTTTTTGTGGCGCGACCGGCAAACGCCCTTGGAATTAGACAGCGCCGTTCGACCCGACGAAATCCGCTTTGACCAACTGCCCGGCTTGCTCAGCCTTGATTCCCTTTCGCGCATTCTGCCCGCCACCGATGACGCTTCGCCCCTTTTGCAACGCCAACGATTTGAAATTGCAGAACTTCAGGTACAGCGCCGTTTGGCTTCTTGGAATCAACTGCCCATGCTCAATGCCCGCTGGAACGCTCTGTACCAAGAAAACCAGCCGGCTTGGTTTACCAACAATTACAAAATTGGTCTCGATTTCTACATGCCCCTGCTGCTTCGAAAAGAACGGGGAAAACGCCAAGAAGTGGAAGCCAAGCTGACAAAAGCCCAAATGGACTACCAGTTTCAGCGGCTGGGGGTTCGAAACCAACTGTTGACCTTGTACAACGAATGGAACAATTTGGGACGACAGCTCGCCCTGCTCAGCACGATGACCGATCAGCTGGACGCCCTATTTAGAGCTGAACAGCGGCGTTTTGAACTGGGCGAAAGTTCCATTTTTTTGATTAACCAGCGGCAACAGAAGTACATTGAGTACAAAATCAAAGAAACAGATGTGCGTCGAAAATTGCATCAAAAACAAGCGGAATTTAAAGCCTTGCTGGGGGAATTGATGAAGTAGCATTCCGGGTTGGAGAGGTTAGCCAGGAAAGCACGAATGATATGGGGTGCATTTTTTCGGCGGGGTAGGTACGCGTTCACGAATCAACGGCCGTAGGGTATTTCGCCCCTTCGGGGCTTGAGGTAGAATGCGGAAAATTGGGGTACGAGGCCACGAATGAACGATCGAACGAATGCACAGGGCTGCACCCTGTGCTGGGGTATTTCGCCCCTTCGGGGCTGGGCGGCTTGAGGTAGAATGCGGAAAATTTAGGTGCACGTGCACGAGTCAACGAACGAACGAATGCACAGGGCTGCACCCTGTGCTGGGGTATTTCGCCCCTTCGGGGCCGGGCGGCTTGAGGTAGAATGCGGAAAATTGGGGGACGAGGGCACGAATGAACGAACGAACGAATGCACAGGGCTGCACCCTGTGCGGGGGTATTTCGCCCCTTCGGGGCTGGGCGGCTTGAGGTAGAATGCGAAAAATTTAGGTGCAGGTGCACGAGTCAACGAACGAACGAATGCACAGGGCTGCACCCTGTGCTGGGGTATTTCGCCCCTTCGGGGCTGGGCGGCTTGAGGTAGAATGCGGAAAATTTAGGTGCAGGTGCACGAGTCAACGAACGAACGAATGCACAGGGCTGCACCCTGTGCTGGGGTATTTCGCCCCTTCGGGGCCGGGCGGCTTGAGGTAGAATGCGGAAAATTTAGGTGCAGGTGCACGAGTCAACGAACGACCGAATACACAGGGTTGCACCCTGTGCTGGGGTATTTCGCCCCTTCGGGGCTGGGCGGCTTGAGGTAGAATGCGGAAAATTTAGGTGCACGTGCACGAATCAACGGCCGAATACACAGGGTTGCACCCTGTGCTGGGGTATTTCGCCCTTTCAGGGCTGGGCGGCTTGAGGTAGAATGCGGAAAATTTAGGTGCGAATGTTCTGGGTTAAATGGGTCTGCGCCTATCTGACAGCTCGCCTCGCTGTTCGCAAGTTCTTTTTCATTCGCTTTTGCGTGGCTTTGTCTTGAATTTCCATGTGCCTCTTCATGGCTTCTTTTCTCTTTTTCGCCAAGGCCTTTTTTTGTTTCTTACTCAAGGCCTTTTTTTCCGTTAAACCCGCTTCTTTTTCTTTCTCTTTTTGCTTTTCAGCTTTGTCAACACTACGGGCTTTTTGCCTACGTTCCCGACGGTCCATGCTCGATTCCCCACCCAAAAAATCCAACCTTTGCAGCTCTGCCCGGCGTTTTGCATTGGTAACCTGTGGTTTGCTTTTCTTTTGAACCTGGGCTTGTTTGCCCGTTTTTTGTACCTGATTACCAAATCGGTTGTTCTTGGTACTGCTGCAAGAGGCGAGGCACAGCAAGCAGAGCAGGCCCCCAACCATGCACCATTTAGCGTACATAGACCAATTTGGCTTTTTTGTGGATCCGAATTTTACCGCCGCTCCGTATTAAACTGCTGCCTTGATGCAGTCTGAGCTCGGTGTCAGGTCCCAGGAACAATGAGCTTCCCTTTTCTAAAACCAAGCTGCTGCCAGGCATCAATTCAAACAGGCTAGATTCAAGCATGCTGGGAGGATTCCCAATGCCTTTGGCCAAAACCGGACTTTCTCCGTTTTCCAAACGAAGCCGGCAGCCTTTTTTTAAGCGCAGTTTAGGCTGGGTTTCTCCATGCAACACAATATGCCCGCACCAGCGCAAAGAACCTTGAAGGTCGTAATGCCTACGTTCTAAAATGATTTTCGCTCTTTGTTGTTCCGGCTGGTCTTCTACCCGAATGCGCAAACCGTTCAGGTGTATTATTCGGTTTTCGTGGGCGGCCTTGGGGTCGCCTGCCCAGGCCGATTCGTAATGGGTGGTTTGGGTGTACACCGGAACCGGTGCGGGATTGGTAGACAAACTCAATTCGGAGTTGCCGCTCCAGTTTCCAAAGGCATCAAAGCCATCGCCCCCTTTTCGGTAGGTCCAAAGCACCGAATCGCCTACGGCATCGGCCAGTCCGGGCATCAGGTCTTCTTTGCCCAGCAAACTGCCGTCGCCGTTGGCATCGTAAGCCAAATACAAATCGTGCAAACCCGTAAAGGGATTGGGAAGGCTGCTCGAGCGGTCGATCGGAATGGCGGAATTTCCCCAACTGCAAGCTCCGCCATGGGGCTTTGGATTCAGGTCAGAACGGAAGGCGAAATCCCAACGGCCGTCGGCAGGTAGTGGAAATAAAAAGGACCCTAGGCTGTTGGGCAGGTCGGGCCGTTCCGAGTACATTTCGTAGCCCCCCGAGCGTTGGTCTTTGCCTATTTGAAGGTAGGCGTACACGCCGGGGCTCCCTTGTTTTAGTTTGGCATCGGGCCGTAAGGCGCAGTCGTGCAGCGGACTCAGGTATTCTTCGGTGGGGTGGTCCATGCTTCGGTATTCCAGCCACAGGTATTGGTTTTTCACCTTTGCGTTTGCGCTGTCGCTGTTCAAATACGGAAGCCGAATGCGGAGCGCATCGCCCGAGGTTCTAAAGTCGCGCAGCCAAAAGACCTGCCGAGCGGGCCCCACTTCGGCCAGCAGGTCTTCGGTGTTGATTTCTTGGCCCAAACTATCGGGTGCCGAAATCAGAAATGCTTTTTCGGGCGATTTCCAGTTCATCATCCACCTGTCCCAAGCCGAAAATGAAATCATGCTGGAGTTCATTTGCCCAGTTAAGCCGTAGTTGGCGGGCGGAATAGGCAGGCAATGGGTCCCGGCTCCACCGCCCGAATGCCAATGGTTGCCCCCAAACAAACCATGCAAATGTTCGCAAACCAACACATGCAGGCTATGCCCTAGCCCTTTACCTTGATTAAACGAAGCGGCGCTGTTCAATCCCTTAAAGGGACCAAAACCAGGACTTTGGTAGGCTGTTACTCCGTAACCCGAATGGTCAAGGGTAGAAAGGCCATGCAGGTAGCGGTTGTTTTTCCAGATTACATACAGCAGGTCCACTTTTCCGTCGCTGGCTTTGATTTTGGGCTTTCCGGGAGCGGTGGGTGTCCACTGGTCAAAGGCCGAGGCCGGCAAGCCATGGGCCGTTTCCCAACCTCGGTGCCCCAAAAAGCGGTTTACTTCTTCTAGCACAGGCAAAATGCCGTAATCGCGGGGAGACAAACGGTGGCATGGCACCCGAAAAACCTGGGGAAGGTAATCGCCCAGCAGCTGATACCGGCCAAAAGAGGCCTGGTCGTAATACATGCTTACCAGTCCCGGATTTTCAAGATTGGCCACATGGCTCAATAGCTGGGGCGCCTGAGGTGGAGGCAGCGTTCCGCCAGGTCCTTGCACCCAATCTGAAATCCAGGGTTCGCCCAAATTCCCCGGACAACGTTCCGAATAATCTACCTCGGCAAACACCATTAGGGCATACAGGGTGTCGTAGGGCGGCAATAAAAAGCCGTTTTCCATGGCGAGTTGAGCCCGAACAGGAAAAACAAACCCAAAAATTCCCAAACCAATAAGCCGAAATCGAAGCATATTGCCGAAATTTACGCTTTTACACGATGAAAACACTGCATCTCTGCTTGCTTTTCTTTGGATTGTTGGCCTGCACGCCTTCGTATCCGCCCGGCATTCCTAGGGTGCCTGTCGATGTGTCGCTCTATATTTTTGACCCCCAATTTGTTGACCTTCAAGGGGTGGGAGGCTACGCTTTTATTCCCGGGGGAAGCAAAGGAATCTTGGTCTATCGGGTTTCAATGGACCAGTTTAACGCCTATGAATTGCACTGCCCAGGCAACCATACGGGCGATTGCGGAAAGGTTAGCCTAGAAACGAATGGCTTTTATTTGACCGATATAGATTGCCCGAACAACGGCTGTGGAAGCCGGTTCAACATCATCACAGGCGGCCTGGAATCGGGCAGTAGCCAATATCCCTTGGTTCGGTATAAAACCACCTTTGATGGGGTGGTGCTGCGCGTATTCGATTGAGTTGCCCAACAAAAACCAAAATCAAGCCCCGGAATCCTATCTTTGACCATGACCTCCAAGCCCATGAAATCCCTACCGAACTGGTTGCCTACAGCAGCGCTTTCTGCCATTTTGCTTTTGGTGTACGGCAGCACCATGTCGCTCAGCATTCAAGAAATTGATGCAGGCGAGCTCGCTACCGTGCAGTACCTTCCGGGCATTGCCCACCCTTCTGGGTATCCATTGTTCACCTTTTTGGGTTTTGCTGTGGTGCGCAGCATGGGCTTTGCCGAACCCTTGCTGGTCAGCAATGCCTTGAATCTGATTATGGTGGTGCTGGGCGCCGTTTTTTTCTTTGCCGGGCTTCGCACCCTTTACCCCAAAGAAAATGCATGGCTGATGCTGCTGTCGGTGCTCTCGGTCTTTTTTTCTCTGCGGGTTTGGTCTCAGGCTGTAAGCCTTGAAGTGTATGGATACCACATTGGTTTGCTGGGCTTATGGACCTGGCTTTTTATTCGTTACCAGCAAAAGGCCGACTCCAAGGCGCCCATTTGGCTGGGTTTAAGTACGGGGCTTCTGTTTTCAAACCACTTGATTTCAATTGTGGTTGTTCCTGGGCTGCTTTGGGCACTATGGAAAGCACATACAACATGGAAAGCGCGCTTGCTTGAAGGGGGCATCATGACCGCCGCCGGACTGGCAGCGGCTCTGCCTTTTTATGCTGGAATGTACTTTCTGGCCAACCAAAGCCCCGAGGCCTATTTTGGTGATTTGAGCAGCCTCAACGGATTTTGGAATCATGTTACCGGAGCACAATACCGGGTATGGATGTTTCAGGGTTGGGAATTCAGCAAAGAGAACATTGGCCTGTTTATTAAGGGTTTGCCGGTCGATTTGTATTGGACCTTGTTGCCTGCTTCTCTGGGCCTGTGGTTTGGGCGCAAAGCCTGGCCTTGGCTATTCATTCAGTTGGTGGTTTGCGTTTGGTACGCCTCAAACTACGATATTCCTGATATTGAACCCTATTATTTATCGGCCACCTTGCTGTTGCTGTTTCCTGTGTACGCCTTTTTTCGCTATCTGACTGAAACGGTAAAGCCCGCTTGGTTGATCGTGCTGCCGGCGGCATTGTTGCCGTTTTTGCTGCTTGCCAAACACGGGGAGCGAGCCAACCGCCGCAACGACGTGTTGGTAGAACGCTATGCCCGATCGGCCTTGCTCAGTTTGCCCGAAAACGCCTTGGTCATTACCCGGCAATGGGATGTGTTTGTATCGCCGGGTATGTATTTGCAAACGGTAAACAAACTGCGCCCAGATGTAGTGATTTTAGACAAAGAATTGTTTCGTAGGCCCTGGTATTTAAGCCGTGGGCAGCAGCGGCACCCGGAAGTATGGATGGGCACGGAGCCGGCCTTAGACAGTTTATTGCCCAAGTTAAAAGCCTTTGAGGCGGGCGACCCGAACCCTCAGGGCATACAACAGGCTTTTGAGGGTTGGATTCAAGAATTGATGCGGCAAAATGTTGGGCGCAGGCCGGTTTTGTTGGGCCCCGAGTTGGTTGACGAAGAGGTGGGACGCCGCAGCGATGTTGTACTGCCCGAAGGACTTCGCTTGGTTCCGTTGACCTACTTTTACCTGCTGCGCAGCGATACAGCGTATGTGCCAATTTCAGATTCGGTCGACCCCGTGGCAGATATGTCGCCGGCGGTCTTAGAAACCGAAAGCCGCATCCACCGAATGATTAGGCAGCTGCGCATCAGCATGATGGCCAATCGGTTTGGCTACGAAAATTACTATGGGCGAATAGAAGAAGCTACCCGATGGCGGCAGCGTGCCGACCAAATGCGGGGCCGAAAATCGGCGCGCGGACCGGTTGAGTTGCCCCCTCAGCCTCAGCAATAACCTCGTTTTTTGTAACCGTTTGGTTAGGGGCAGCCCTTGGGCTGGCCTTGCAATCCAGATCGCCCCCCATAAGCACCAATCCGCCCAGCCCTGAAAGGGCGCAATACCCATAGGGTGCAGCCCTGTGTTCAGCCAGGAATGCACAGGGCGCATTCCTGTGCATCAACCAACCCTTCTCGGTCATGGAAAAAAAGAAAAATCTTACACAACATCTGGCATCTAAAACCGCCCTTTTATTAACCAATTCGTAATAAATTGGTAACAAGTCGCCTTGAGAACGCCCCTATCTTTGCCACAAAACATGCAAAAAATGAAACAAATCTTACATTCTGCCCTATTCCTTCTTGGAATTTCAGTAGTCGGAGCCCAAACGGTTACCGTTACTGACGCCGACATCAATGCCGGCCAAACCGTAAACTGGGTAAACACCAACACCTACCTGTTGGATGGCCCTGTTTATGTTGAAAATGGTGCCGTTTTGAACATTCAAGCCGGAACCGTTATTAAAGGTAAAGCCCAAGCTCAAGGAGCTCCAGCCTCTGCCTTGTTTATTTCGCGCGGAGCAAAAATCAATGCCATCGGAACTCCAACCCAGCCCATCATTTTTACCGCCGAAGCTGACGATGTTGCAAGTTCAACCGACCTTGATGAAACCGACCGCGGTTTATGGGGCGGTGTGGTTATTTTGGGTTATGGTATCGCCAAAAATGCGGGCGTTGATACCTTTCAGGTTGAAGGTGTGGCCGGAGACGAACCCCGCGCTTTGATGGGCGGAACCAACAACGCCGACAACTCAGGAACCCTGAAGTACGTTTCTATTCGCCATGCTGGTTTTGAAATTGGCCCCGGAAACGAATTGAACGGCTTGACCATGGGTGCCGTTGGCTCTGGTACTACCTTGGAATACATCGAGGTTTTTGCTTGTTCTGACGACGGTTTTGAATTCTTTGGCGGTGCCGCTAACCTTAAATATGCCGTTTCTTCCATGAATTCTGACGATTCGTTCGACTGGGATTTGGGATACCGCGGTAAAGGTCAGTTCTGGTTTGCCATTCAAGCTTCCGACGAGGGCAACCACATGCTTGAAGTAGATGGGGCTATTCCTGATGGAGGTCCTGTTTGGTCTCAACCCACTGTGTTCAACGCTACCCTGATTGGTTCAGGTGCCAGCAACACTACCAACGTGAACAATACCATTGGTATGTTGTGGCGCGACGCTACCGGAGGCTACCTAAACAACTCGATTGTTTTTGATTATGCCCGCAAAGGCCTTGAAGTTGAAGATTTGGCTGCCGCTTCTGGCATCGACTCATACAAGCGCATGCAAGACGGCGAATTGGCCTTCAACAACAACGTTTGGTATGCTTTCGGAGCCGGAAATACCCTTGATACTGCTGGTTTTATCAAAGTTACCAACGCTTCTACCTCTGAAGATGGAGATTGTTCTGATTTGATTACCCACTTGGGCACGAAAGGAAACGCCGTTGCTGACCCAGGTCTTTTGAGCATTGGACGTACTGCCAACAACATGTTGGATCCTCGCCCCGACGGAAACGTTGCTCAAATCACGTCTAACTTGTTTGCTTACCCAAACAACGATCCTTTCTTTACTCCTGTAACCTACAAAGGAGCTTTTGCTCCCAATGGCACAGAATGGTTGCGCGGTTGGACTGCCTTAGACCAAAACGGTTACTTGAAAGTAAACGCTTCTGTTGAAGTGGCAGAAAACCAAGTGAGCGTTTATCCTAACCCTGCTTCTGCTATGGTAACCGTTTCGTTGAATGGTATGGCTCAAGCTGCTCAGGTGGTGTTGACCGACCTAGCCGGAAAAACCATTTTGACTGCCAATGGCAACACCCAAGGTATGAACATCGATTTGTCGAGCGTTCCCGCTGGTATGTACGTGTTGAATGTTCACACAGCTACCGGAACCGGTGCCGTTAAATTGGTTGTAAACAATTAATTCTTTTTCATTAAGGTGTATTGAAAAGAGGCGGACTCCGGTCCGTCTCTTTTCTTATTTAATCAGGTATTATGAAAACAAATTTACTTCGTCTGTTGAGTTTTTTTTGCCTTTGGGCTCCACTTCAAGCCCAATCGCCGGTGGCTATGAATTCGGCCGCAATGTCTACGGTTACGGGAAAGGTATTTGACGAGATTACCGGAGAAGAGGTTCTCTTTGCTACGGTTCAGCTTCAAGGAAGCCCCCTAATTACCTCGACCGACATGGACGGAAGGTTTTTATTTTCTAAAGTGCCTGCGGGAAGCTACACCCTGGTGATTACAGCCGTAGGATACCAAAAAGTAAGTTTAACCAATTTGGATGTTACCGCCGGAGCAACCGTTGAAAAAATTGTTTCCATTAAACCCGCGGTAATGGAGATCGAGGAGTTTACCATCGAGTCAAAAAAGGTAAACAACACCGAGGGAGCCTTGCTTGCCATGCAAAAAAACGCAGATGCCGTACAAGATGGCGTATCGAACCAAGAATTGGGTCGCTCAGGAGCTTCGGATGCTGGAGCGGCCATGAAATACGTTACGGGTGCCAGCGTAGAAGACAATAAATTTGTGGTGGTTCGGGGATTGGGCGATAGGTATTCGGTTACCTCTTTGAATGGAATTACGACCCCCAGTTCTGACCCCTATCGAAATTCCACCTCTTTAGATTTGATTCCTTCAGGAATGCTCGACAACATTGTGGTTCGCAAGACCTTTACCCCAGACCAGCCCGGCAACTTTACCGGCGGAAATGTGGATATCACAACCAAGTCGTTCCCCGAACGATTTTACTTCAGCTTTGGAACAGGGATTTCGGTGAACACTCAGTCTTCTTTCCGTTCCGATTTTTTGTCTGAATCGGGCGGATCACTCGATTTTTTAGGCATGGACGACGGCACCCGAGCCCTTCCCGATATTTATAAAGACCCCAACAGCATTGCTTTGATGAACGACGCCTTCTACCTTAAGGTCCGCTCCTTGAATTCCTCGGCAGGAATCCGCGATACGTTCAACCAAACCGCCCGAGGACTACGAAACACCTTTGTTCCCATTGAAAAGTTTACCCCCATGAACCATGCCTTTAATTTGGCTCTAGGCAACATTTTCAATTTTAACAACAAGCAAGAATCAAAACTTGGCTATTATGTGGGTGTAAATTACGACCGAAGCTACAGCTATTACTCTGGAGCCGTGCTTGGGGCTTACCGGCTTCAAGACACCGCCTCTTCGAAACTGCAGGAATTTTTTGACTTTTCTGACCGTCGAGGCCAAGAAACCGCCACCTTGGGAGGCATGGCCTCGTTGACCTTCCGCATCAATTCCGGCAACGAAATTTCGGCCAATGCCGTGTACAACCAATCTGGAGAACAAACCAGTCAAATTAGCAGCGGCAGCGCACCCCAAATCTTGTCGGCCGCCGATAACGACTTTACCACCATGAGCAATATCTACCAGCAACGCTCCATGCTTAACCTTCAGTTAAAGGGCCGGCATGCGGGCGGACCATTAGGGCGGATCGAGGTCGATTGGAATGCCGGACATACCCTGAGCCGCCAAGACCAACCCGACATGAAACTCTTTGCATACCAAACCGGCCCCGACGGATCAAATTTTCTGGACAACGGCTCCTTCGATGACCCCTTTCATTACTTTCGAAGCTTAGAAGACCAAGCTTGGCAAGGAAAACTGGACGTTTCGCTACGGCTTGGAAAAAACCCGGCCAACAAACTGAAATTTGGCGGAAACGTTATGCATAAAGACCGGGACTTTACAGAACAACGCTTCCAGATAACATGGAATATGGGCAATGGCAACTATGTAGATTCAAACAACATTTGGTATTCCCCTCAGGTTGTTCGCCTAGAAATGGACCCCTCGCGCGAATTCTCTGCCTTTTTTAATCCATTGAATTTTGGAATTGTTGACACGCTCGCGGGCAGCCAATATCCACAAGGCGGACGCTACATCCACAGCAATTTTTTGAAGAACCAATCCCGTGCCGCCAATGCCTATACCGGATTTGAAACCATTTCGGCTGCCTATGCCATGCTTAATTACGAATGGAAAAAATGGAAATTTATTGCCGGCTTAAGGGCCGAATATTCCGATATGTTTGTTCAAAGTCAAGATACGGCCATCGCCCAAGGACAAATTCAAAAATGGAACCTATTGCCCGCCGCCAGCTTGGTGTTTAAAATCAACGACGACATGAACATTAGGGCCGCCGCTAGCCAAACCTTGGCTAGACCAAACCTTCGGGAATTGGCCCCCTTTGTTGCTTACGATATGATTGGCGCCCCAGCCTTTAACGGCAATCCAGACCTGAAAATG
>Ga0169931_10007251_pt1 | contig 16495 bp, 14 predicted proteins | sample Kivu_15m_20L_FD_129675 | JGI IMG/M metagenome (GOLD analysis project Ga0169931, IMG submission 129675) | Freshwater microbial communities from Lake Kivu, Western Province, Rwanda to study Microbial Dark Matter (Phase II) - Kivu_15m_20L... | ecosystem: Environmental > Aquatic > Freshwater > Lake...
ATTGTACATCAACTCCGTTTTCTAAAAAGGAAGCAGATTTTCTCGTTGATAAATTAAACAGTCCTTTTATCAAGGTTGCATCAATGGACTTAAATAACTATCCTTTTCTAGAATATTTAGCAAAGAAAAGCAGACCGATGATACTTTCGACGGGGTTAAGCGAATTATATGAAATAGATAAGGCTATAAGAACAATTGAAAATGCAGGAAACACTAATATAGTAATCTTGCATTGTGTGTCAATTTATCCGCCCAAAGATGAACAGGTTAATTTGAGAAATATTATAACACTACAAAATACATATCCCAATTATCCAATCGGATTCTCTGATCATACATTGGGAACTTCTATTCCAATTGCCTCAGCAGCATTAGGCGTTTGTATAATTGAGAAACATTTTACCCTAGATAAAAATATGTTTGGGTGGGATCATAAAGTTTCAGCCACAAAAGATGAAATGGCGCTGATTGTTAGTGAAACTCAAAGAGTTAATACTGCTTTAGGTGATTTCCGGATTTCTTGTGTAGAAGACCAGGAAAGAAAAAGCTCTTTCAGACGAAGTATAACTTCTACACGTGCAATAAAAAAAGGGGAAATAATTAAACCAGAGGATATTGATTTTAAGAGACCTGGAAATGACATTGCTCCTGAGTTTATAAATTTTGTTATTGGTCGGGTTGCTTCAAATGATATCGAATCAGATAAACCTATAAAGTATTCAGATTTGGTGTAATCACAATTACAGTATATGAAAAATGTTCTAGTTCTAGAAGAAAAAATAGGTTTTTATGATCTTTTGCAAAAACTTGATCAAGAGGGTAATGGTTTTTTGGTTATAGTAGATAAGAATTTTAAGCTTATTGGGATTATAACCGACGGAGATATAAGGAGGGCCATTTTAAATAAGCAAACGGAAGATGTTTACAAGATCATTAACCGACAACCGCTTACAGCTGATTCCGAATCTGATAGGAATGATATTCAATTATATTTAAAAAGTATAAAAAGACGGCAAATACCTGTAATAGATAAGAACAAAATACTGGTAGATATTGTTTTTCTGGATGATCATGAGGTTCATTACAATGATAATTACGTCATAATTATGGCTGGGGGCTTGGGTTCTCGTTTGGGTGAATTAACTAAAGATATTCCTAAGCCCATGTTGAAAGTCGGGGATAAGCCAATTCTGGAAAGAATCATTGTGTCTTTTAAAGAGGCCGGATATAATAAGTTCATTGTTTGTGTAAACTATAAATCTGAAATTATCAAGGATTACTTTAAAGACGGTAAAGACTTTGGAGTTCATATAGAATATAATGACGAAGAGAAAAAAATGGGCACCGCTGGTGCTTTAGGACTAATTAAACAACCATTCGATAAGCCATTTTTTGTAGTTAATGGGGATATTTTAACTACTATTCAGTACAATGAGTTCATGAATTTTCATGTGCGAACATCGGCCACAGCGACAATGTGTGTAAAAAAAATGGATTATCAGATACCTTATGCATGTATTAATCTTGATAATGAATCTAATATCTTAGGATTAATTGAAAAACCTATTTATAATTATAAAATTAATGCCGGATTGTACATACTTAATCCCGAAACCATTGAATATATTCCCTTTAACCAATACAACGATATGACTTCATTATTTGAGTTGCTAATTCAAATGGGTAAAAAAACAGTTGCCTATTGTCATGAAGATTATTGGTTAGATATTGGACATAAAGCAGATTATCAAAAAGCAAATTCAGACCTAAACATAATTGCATGAAAAAAATTGCAATAATTCCCGCTAGAGGAGGATCAAAAAGAATCCATCATAAAAATATCATCGATTTTATGGGGAAACCCTTAATGGCTTGGACTATCGAAGCAGCCCAAAAGTCAAATATCTTTGACAGAATTATAGTTAGTACCGATGATATGATGTTTGCAGATGTCGCAAGAGAATATAATTGCGAAGTTCCTTTTCTGCGAGATACAAGTGCCGATGATAGTACACCTGTAAGTGAAGCTACTATCCATGCTGTTCAGCAAACAGAAAAATATTATAATGAAGAATATGATATCGTTGTACAACTGATGGCAAATGCGCCGATTAGAAATCAATTCGATATTATTAATCATTATAATAATTTTGTGCAAAATGATTTTGATTTTCAGTTAAGTTGTTTTCCCTTTGGTTGGATGAATCCATGGTGGTCATTTAAGATGAATGAGGAAAAACAACATGAGTGGATTCATCCAAATGCTATGAAAAAAAGGTCTCAGGATCTTGATAAATTATATTGTCCAACGGGAGCAATTTGGATTGCTAAAAAAGAATTACTTTTGCAGTCAAAAACTTTTTATGGCCCCAATTATAAGTTCCATGAAATTGACTGGAAATCAGCTGTTGATATTGATGATTATGAAGACTTAGACTTTGCAAAAGCTGTGTTTTATTTACAAAACCATCAGGGAAAGAATGTATAGAGTTTTGATTATTGGAGCTGGTAACATTGCAAGCGAATATGATGATGCAACATCAAAAGTCTTTCTTACACATGCGCATGCCTTCGTAAAGCATCCTCACTTTGAGGTAATTGGTTTTGTTGATACTGATATAATAAAAGGTACAAAGGCATCTTTAAAATGGGAAACAAGGCATTTCCCAAACCTCGATGAGGCTTTTAGGTATTATCCAAATATTGATATTGTTTGTATAGCAGTTCCTGATGATTTTCACTTTAATGTTTTACAACAAGTTGCTAACTATAGACCCAAATTGGTATTTACTGAAAAACCATTAACCCATACATTGGAACAAGCTCATATTATTGAGAGATTATATCGGGAGCTTGACATACCTGTTTTGATCAATTTTAAAAGAGCTTTCATACCTGAAATATTTGATGTAATTAATAGTGTAAAACGAAATGAATTTGGCGAGTTTAAAAATTGTTATGGATTCTATAATAGAGGATTTAAGCATAACGCCTCTCATTTGCTTGATTTAATCATTCGATTTACCGGATGTAAGGAATTGAAACTCATGAATGTAATTGATTCTATATCAGACTTCTCTATTGAAGATCCCTCATATAGCTTTGTGGCAAATACCAATAATAATGCAGCAGTTGTTATTAAAAGTTTTTGCGGTGAAAGTTATCCAATTTTTGAGCTTGATTTACATTATAGTTTAGGTCGTATTAGGTTGTTTAATACCGGGGAAAAAATCGAGATTTCTAGAGTTCAACCTTCTTCAGCTTTTCCGGGTTTTAATTTTTTGCAACCAAAGGATTGCGTTCATACGTCATTACACAAATCTATGCTTCATGCTGTAAACAATATTTTTGAATACCTTTCGATGAGTAAACCATTAATGGTTCCAATTACAGATGGCATAGAAGTAATGAAACTTACAGAGCAGATTTTAAAAGATATAAAAAATAAGTCATGTCTAAATTAGCTATTCTAGGAGGTTCTCCAGTCAGAAAAGAAGATTTCCCTAATCGTAAATCAATGGGGAAAGAGGAAATTGAAGCAGCAAAAAGAGTATTAGACTCTGATATTCTTTCAGGGTTTGTAGGTGCAGCCGGTAATTTTTTTAATGGAGGTAAAGAAGTTAAACAATTCGAAAATCAGTGGGCAGAAACCTATGGCTTTAAACATGCGATAAGTGTAAATTCATGGACAACAGGGTTACAGGTTGCAGTAGGCGCTGTTGGAATTGAACCGGGCGATGAAGTAATTTGTTCACCCTATACTATGTCTGCTTCAGCTACTTCAGTACTTTTTTATGGAGGTATTCCTGTTTTTGCCGATATTGAAAGAGATCGATATACGCTTGATCCCAAATCAATTGAGGAGAGGATTAGCCCAAGAACCAAAGCTATTTTGGTAGTACATTTATTTGGTTATCCTGCAAATATGGATGCTATCATGGCAATAGCTAAAAAATATAATTTAAAAGTTATTGAAGATGCAGCACAGGCGCCAGGTGTTTATTACAAAAATAAACCTGTAGGTGCAATTGGTGATATAGGTGGCTTTAGCTTAAACTTCCACAAGCACATTCATACTGGAGAAGGAGGTCTGTTAGTTACCCATGATGATACAATTGCACTTCGCTCTCAACTCATTAGGAACCATGGCGAGAATGCAACAGAAGCTTACGGCATTACAGATATATCAAACACCATTGGAAGTAATTATAGATTTACTGAAATACAAGCAGCAATAGGATATGAGCAATTTAAAAAGTTGCATGGATTTCTTGAACATAGAAAAGAAATAGGAGCATACCTTACTAATAGATTGAAAGCAATAGAAGGCTTACACGTACAGCAAATCGAAGAAGGCTCTACACACTCTTATTACATGTATCCTATCCGTTTTGATGAAAATGTATTTGGAGTATCCAGGAACTTATTTTTGCGTTCAGTATCAGCTGAATTACCTAAACCTAATTATTGGGATACAACTCCTTTAGCAGAAGGTTATGTAAAGCCTCTTTACTTGAATCCAGTTTATCAGCAAAAAATAGCAATAGGGAAGAAAGGCTTTCCGTTTAACACAAATCCGGGAGTTGAGTATAATTATTCAAAAGGTTTGTGTCCAGTAACTGAGAGTCTTTATGAGAATGAATTAATGTTGTCTCCATTGGTACGGGAAGGAATTTCAAAAAAGGATATATCAGATTTTGCTGATGCTATCGAAAAAGTTGTTGAAAATATATCTGACTTAAGGAATTCGACCTTGAATAAAGAAACTAATTCACAGTTATACGATGCAGTAAAAGCCATCGATGAAAATGTAAAATAATAATGAATACTAATCAGCTGATTAGCAACAATATCGAAAATAAGCGAGTGGCTTTTGTATTTGGAGATCCGGCAAGTGCAAAAGCAATGATCGCTATTTCAAAACTTATTTGTAATAACGATCTTTTCATACTTGTATCTGATAGATATTACTCTTTTTTCAAAGAAATAGATGCTGATGTTTCTATAGTCATTAATGAAGAGTATTTACTTTCTAAGTTAAATGATTTTAAACCTCAATTAATATTTACAGGAACATCCTTGCCTATTTCTGTTGAGTTAAAAAGCTTGAAATACGGGAAACGCAATAACATAGAAACTATCTCTTTTGTTGATCATTGGACGAATGTTAAAGAACGTTTTATTGATGAAAATGGTCAGTTAATAATTCCAGATAAAATATATGTCATTGACAATAACGCACATGATATAGCTATAAAAGATGGTCTGCCAGAAAAGCAAATTGAAGTTACTTCTAATCCTTATTATAATTGGTTGTCAACCTGGAAGCCAAAAACAGACAGAAATTCATTTTGTCAACTAATAGGTCTTGATCAAGATGCGGTTTATATCGTATATGCTCCTGAACCACTCGATAAGTTTAATCTTAAAGAGAAATACGGATTTGACGAATATGATGTTCTAAATGACTTAGATCAAATCTATAAGACTTACTTGGCAAATAGTGACACAGGATTAAGAATTATATTTAAGCTCCATCCGAATGTAAGCAAGGAGGAGGTGTCAAATGCTATAAGTTTAAACCTGGGATATATGCCTGATTATTTAATACTTATATCTGATGTTGATTTTAATCATCTCATTTATTATTCTTCACTTGTGATAGGTTTTTTTTCCAATAGCCTTATTGAGGCTTCCATATTGGGAAAGCCCACCTTTCGCCTTTTATACAAATTAAATAGAATTGAAAATGATCCTTTGAATGGCAAGGGAATAGGGATTCGAATAGACTCTCTGAGAGAATTCAGTGAAATCTTTTATCAAAATATACTAAAATGACCATTTTTCTTGAGTCTTCTAAAGTAATACTATCACCCATTTCTCTTTCCTTAATTCAAGAGGAAAATTATACTAAATGGATAAATGATCAGACAAGTGATTTATTCACACAACATGCTATAATACCTCATACAACTGAAAGCCTATATTCTTACGCAGAAAATAAACAAAAAGAAAGAAACAGTATTTGGTTAGGAATTATATATAGAGAAAATAATAAGCACATTGGAAATATTGATATTTCAGATATTGACTGGATTAATCGTGTTGGGACATACAATATACTTATTGGCGAGAAAAATTGTCAAGGAAAAGGAATCGGATATCAAGCATCTCATTTAATAATCAATCATGTATTTACTAGGTTAAATCTTAATAGAATACAACTAGGTGTTAATGAAGAAAATGTAGGTGCAATAAAGCTTTACGAGAAATTAGGCTTTAAGTATGAGGGTTTATTTCGATCAGGAATTTTATCTAATGGAGCCTATACAAATGTTATTCGAATGGGCCTATTATCGTCAGAGTATTCTTTTGATTGCTCCATAATATAAGTTATTTTGAATCTAAATTTTAATAAGATTATTTATAATAATTTTTTTCTTAGTGATTTTTTAGTGGAAGAGTAGAAACTGTGGGATATAAATAAATATAGCTTTTAGTAAAACTTAAAATTTATTAAAATGAATAATAAAAAAGAATCTGTAAGACTATTTTGGAATAATAGCTCATGTGGCGAAAATTTATATTTAATTGGAGAAAGCGAAATAGAGAAATTCAATAATGAGTTTCAAACTAGATATGAGCTTGAACCTGAGATATTAGATCTTGTTAATTTTTCCGCAGTAAATGGAAAGAAGGTTTTAGAAATAGGGGTAGGACTTGGTGCCGATCACCAAAATTTTGCTACTAATGGGGCCGACTTATATGGTATTGATTTAACTGATCGAGCAATTTTTTATACAAAAAAAAGATTTGAGTTGTATGGATTAAAGTCAAATTTACAGGTGTCGGATGCTGAGAATTTGCCTTTTAAAAATGATTTTTTTGATATTGTATATTCATGGGGGGTTATACATCACAGTCCAGATACTCAAAAAGCTATTGATGAGATATTTCGTACTCTGAAAAAGGGTGGGGAAGCTAAAATTATGATCTATAATACTCGCTCATTTGTTGGATATATGTTATGGATTCGTTACGCATTTTTAAAGATGAAATTTAATTTATCACTTAAAGAGATCTATGACAAATATCTAGAAAGCCCTGGCACAAAAGCTTATACAAAACAAGAGGCAAAGGCAATGTTTTCTGCATTTAGTTCTGTTAGTGTAAGTTCTAAATTATCTCACGCAGATCTTTTAAACTCCGATGCAGGTCAAAGACATCGAGGATGGATATTAACGCTGGCTAAAGTATTTTATCCGCGATTTATTATAAAAAAGCTATTCCCATCATACGGGCTTTTTCTGATTATAAAAGCTATCAAATAATTTTAGTAATGAAAATTTTATGCCATGTAGGCCCTAATTGCAAAGATTTATTTAACTATATTTCAAAAGGATTTTCTGAAAATGCAGAAGTTGTTTTTTTAAGTGGGTGGCATCATATTGATGAAACTAATTTTACAGCCTCTTATCATAAATTAGTTAATTCAATAACTGTGGATTTTGAAATCCAAAATGAAGATATGGATATCATCGAGAGATGCAGATTATTACGCTCTCTTGATAAAAAGACTGCAATGAGGCATATTCTTGCGACTCGAATATGCATTAATCAAGTTTTAGATAGTTTTAAACCTGAATATATTTTCTCTGAGTCAATCGATCAGTTCTTGACTGATATTCTTTGTTCTGAGGCTAAGAAACGAAAAATACCATTCATTGGACTCATAAGAACTTTTGTTAATGGTTATATTCGCATATCTTCAAAGGGTGAACATACCATAATTCGAGATCCAGATAAAACAGAAGTGGATGAAGTATTAGAGACACTTTTATTAAATAATTATATTCCTTCAAATTTACAGAGCATAAAAGCTAATCTTAAAAGGCGCTATCTAAATATATGGGTAAAAAATCTTTTCAAAGTGCCTTTTTTTGAAATTTCTCGATTATTGAAATTCCAAAAGTACAATTATCATTTTTGGGCGAGTATTGTTGTCACTAAAAATTATTATTTCCATTTGTTTCCAAAACTAAATATTGGTAGCGACGATTGGAAAAATTCTTTGATAGAGAAAAACAAGAAAATTATATTTATCCCATTGCAACATGTTCCAGAAGCTACTGTTGATTATTGGTGTGATGACATTTATCAGATTTACTATGAAGAAGTGCTATTTAAGTTGATTTCAAAGCTGGGCGATGAATATACCATTTTAATAAAAGAACATCCTGGTGTATTTGGATTTCGGAAACCTAGATTTTATTCAAAGTTGACGGTACAAAAAAATGTAGTATTGTGTCCCACATATGTTTCAGCTCAAGATTGTATCAATAAATCAGATGCTATTCTTGTTTGGACAGGATCTATTGGTTTTGAATCTTTACTTAGGGGCAAACCAGTTTTAACGTTAAGTATTCCATATTATACTAATGGAGTGGGAATTATGAAAATTAATTTAGATACCGATATTAATGATATAACACAGTTCATATCTAGTACAGCGAAAATTATTGTTCAACGAGATTATCAGGAAAATGTGACTAAATATTTATTATCAGGTCTTTTTAGAGGTACATTTCGTAATGATGGAACATTTTCAGAGAGTTCAAAAGACCATATTGAAGAGGCAGTTAAATTAGGAAATCAGCTAGCCCTTTTTTATGGAGTATAGTTTTTTCAAATGTAAGACTGCTGTATTTAATATTAAATTAACTAAAAAGGGTGACAAGTTTGAGAATTAATTTTAAATCAATTATTTCTATAACAAAACAATTCAGCAAATATTTAGCATATTCTCTACTAGCCACAATCATTTCATTCATTAAACTTCTTATTTTTGCTAAGCTACTTGGTCCTACACTTTTTGCTAACTTTTCTTTTTTTGAGATTATTGCAGCATATGGCTTATATGTTGGTACGTTAGGGATTTTCGATTCAGCATCACGATTGATACCTTTTTATTTGGGGAAACAGAAAACAGTCTATTCAAGGATTATAGTTTCATTTTCTATTGGGGGGCAAATAATGCTATCAGCAGCGATATTCGTTATTTATTTAGCAGTGGTATTTATGCTTCCTAGTTCTCTACTTGGTACTAATTCTAAGTTCATATTTTTTTTGGCTGGGGTGTATGCATTCTTTAGTAACATGTTTAATATGTGTTTAATGATTGTTATAGTACAAGGGAATAAATCTAAATATGCTTTGTATTTACTTATAAAAAATAGCTTTTCATTGATATTTGGCTACTTGTTAGCAGATCAGTTAAAAGTAGCGGGTGTTATTACAGCAGAGATTATAGTTTCTTTAAGTATTGTAATCTACATACTTTCCAATAGGGCATTCATTCAGAGAATTCGCTTTAGCATAAAGCAGACAAAGAAATTTATAATAAATGGGTTCCCATTTATGTTGAATAGTCTACTACAAAATCTTTCTAGGAACTCAGAAAGATTGATAATTGGTTTTTCATTAGGAATGCAGGCCTTTGGGCAGTTTAGTTTTGCGACTGTAATATTTACTATTGGAGTAGCTATACAAAATGTAATATCACAATATTTGAATCCAATAATTTGTTTTGATTATGGTAAATCACATTCTGTGTCTAAATGGCTCGTAAATATTGATAAAGTATTTTTGATATGGATTTTATTCTCACTTCTTACTTATCCTCTTTTCTCATTTATTGTAGATAAAATTGGCGTGAGGTATTATAGCCAATTTTCAATTGGTCTTAGTTTAATTAAAATACTTTATTTCGGAGCTATATTTCATTTAGGTAATGTTTATCAAGGGGTTTTAATTGCATTAAATAAATCCATTTTACTGACATCGCAAGCCGGTATCATATTAGTATTGTCAATCATATTGTGTTTAGTTGGTTTTTTCTCAAAAGCTTCTCCAGAATATTATGCGTTTGTTTTTGTAATTAATAGATTAATTGGCGTGATTTTGATTAGAGCATTTTGCAAATAGATATTTATTTATGCAAAAAAAGATTTATCAATTTCTCTGGGTTTTGGGTGTAACAATCGCAATTTTGTCTGCGCCTGTAGGCTTAATGAGACTAGTCAATATTTTATGGGCTGGCCATTATCACAAATTCCTCATCCCGGTGATTATAATTTTAGCGTTGACAGGAATAATTTTTCTAATTATAAATCGTCGACTTAAATTCGATTCCGTATCTATAATATTACTTACTGCATTATTTTTTGGCTCATTTGTAGGCATTTTGAACTTTGAAACAATGTCCTTAAGATATTTCATAAGTCATTTTTTCGGGGCATTGTTTATGTTGGTGGTTTACCTTTATGCTATAAATCAAAATATTGACATAATTTGGCTTGAAAAGTTTATTGGGAAGTCGTCTGTTTGGTTAGTTATAATTTTCTTTTTAGTTTTATCTTTTTTTTGGGTAGTTAGTATCTTTATTTTTGATGGTAATCTTTATCTAGGTATTGGTACTGGGTATCTAATACTACCATTTGCATATTATTTAGTCCATTCTAAATTTAAATTGTCTTTTTTTGTATTTTTTCTAATACTGGTATCAGGTAAAAGAGGACCCTTACTTTCGGTAATTATTGTTTTTTTGTTTTTTTTGCCATTTTATTTTAAAAAGAATTTGATAAAATCAATTTTTATTACTCTAATAACAGTTGGTTTTTTTCTTTTTTTAATACTTATAACAGAAGGGTTAACAAACTTTGAAGGGTTGCCTATATATTTATCAGGTCCATTGCAAAAATTATCAGTGTTGAATCCAAATGCTGAAAGTTATAATGAGGATTTGGCTTTCTCAGGAAGAAATCAAGAGTTGATTTTGGCATCAACTCATTTTTTTAAGTCATCCATAAATATTTTTATTGGTCATGGTTTTGGATGGAGTTATTTTTTTAATGCTGTAATTCAAGGGTCAACGACTACTGATTTTAATGTGCACTACGTACATATAGCACCAGCAAATTTTTTCTTAACTCTTGGATTTCCTTTAGCTGTTTTAATTTTGAGTACTATTGGTTTTGGGTTTGTAAAAGCATATTTAATATCTATAATAAAACCACCCTCAAAAATCACATTAGTAATTTTACTTTTTTGGATTGGTGATTTTGCTAATAGTTTATCCGGGTATTCGTATCCAATAGATCCTTTGTTCTGGTTATCATTAGCATATCTTAAAGTTAATATGTATAAATTAAAATTAATGTAGCATGTGTGGTATTTTTGGTGGTAGTTTTTCTTCTGCTCGTGAAATCAATATAAATGAAATTTTGCAGTCTATTTCTCATAGAGGGCCAGACAATTCCAATTTTTATTCATCAGATAAAAAAAATGTAGTTCTAGGGCATGTAAGATTATCAATTTTAGATGTAACATCTGCTGGAAATCAACCTATGCTCGATAAAACTGGTCGATATGTAATGGTATACAATGGAGAAGTATATAATTATCATGAACTTAAGATAGGATTAGAAAAAAAGTTTGGACGAATAGAATGGGAGTCCTCATCAGATAGTGAAGTCATATTAGAAGGATTTTCGCGAGAGAATGTATGTTTTTTAGATAAACTTAATGGAATCTTTACTATTTTAATTTACGATATAAAAGAACATCTTTTACATGTTTTAAGAGATCCAATTGGTGTTAAACCATTATACTTTACATCACAAAATGGCGATACTTTTTTTTGTTCAGAGATTAAGGGACTCTTGAAAATTAATAATGTTAAACGATCGCTGCGTCTACAATCATTGTCTGATCAGATTGCATTAATGTATACCCCGGAACCATTTACTATGTATAATGAATTTTATAAAGTAGAAAGAGGAGTTCACTACATATATAAAGATGGTATGAAAATTTCAGAACAAAAGCTATTCAGTCAGTTAAATCAAAAAATCACTTTTGGTAATGAATCTGAAATATTTAAAAGTTTTACTAGTACTTTTAAACAAGCGGTTAACAGGCAATTAATTTCTGATGTTCCAGTTTCACTTTTTTTAAGTGGAGGACTTGACTCATCCTCTATAGCTTATGAAGCGATTAATCAGGGAGCTAATATTCATTCTGCATATACGATTTCATATTCAAATCGAGATCAACAAAATGATGGACAGAGCTCAGACCTTTTTTTTGCAAAAAAGATTGCTAAGCAACTTAACTTAGATCTTAGGGTAATTGAAGCAAATCAAGACTTTATGACTTTACTCACAGATGTCATAGATTTCATGGAAGATGGTATTTCTGATCCAGCCGCCATAAATACATATTTAATATGTAGAAGTGCACGTCAGGATGGTATTAAAGTACTGTTATCTGGACAAGGTGCAGATGAGTATCTTTGTGGCTACAGAAGATATATAGCAGAAAAATATCTGCAAAATATGCCAGTAGTTTTTAAAAAATATTTATCTACTATTGGAACTGTATTACCCGATAATATACCTGGGCCTTTTAATGCCTTGACTAGAAGAATTAATAGGTTGGCATATGCAGCAGGTCAGGATGAAATTGCACGATTGAGTGGTTATTTTATGTGGGATAGCCCTACCCGGATTAAAAAGTTATTCAAGTATGAAGAAGGGTTATTACCTGGAAATGCTCTGTCAATCTTTTTTGAAAAGAATAATCACTTATCACCTATTGATAGACTATCTGCAGCTGATCAACAATTTGATCTTTTGGCACTTAATTTAGCGTACAGTGATAAAATGAGCATGGCTGTTGGGGTAGAAGCTAGAGTTCCTTTTCTTGACTTTGAGCTGGTAAGATTAATGAATAGTCTTCCCGAAAAAATGAAAATTAGAGGTAACACACAAAAATACATATTGAAGAAGGTAATGGAAGATAAATTACCTAATGAAGTAATCTATAGATCTAAAGCTGGTTTTGCATTGCCAATTAGGTCTTGGTTCAAACAAAAAAATTCGTTTATTGAATATTATTTCGATAGAGAAAAATTAAAAAGGCAAGACATTTTTAACGTCGATGAAATAATGGCTTTGTATCAAGACCAGTTAACCGGACGAAAAGATAATGCCTACATTTTATTTGCTATTCTATGTCAACAAATTTGGCTTGAGAAAAATCTTTAAAAGTAAACACCCAATGAAAACTAAGAAATATAGACAGTGTATTAATTGTGTAATGGATACAACTGATACAGCAATATCCTTTGATGATAGAGGGTTTTGCGATCATTGTAATACTTACTATAATAAGACACTCCCTTCGTGGGATACAGGCAAAAAGGGAATGCAAGACTTAGATAAAGTTGTAAGGAGGATCAAAATGGAAGGAAAAGACAAAGATTTTGATTGTATTATTGGGATGAGTGGAGGTATTGATAGTTCTTATCTTGTTTATGTGGCCAAAGAGAAATTAGGATTACGACCATTGGTTTTTCACGTTGATGCTGGATGGAATTCACAGATTGCAGTTAATAATATTGAAAGATTAGTGGAAGGTCTGGGACTTGATCTTTATACAGAAGTGATCAATTGGGAAGAAATTAAAGAACTTCAGTTAGCATTTTTTAAGTCAGGAGTACCCCATATTGATGTGCCCCAAGATCACGCTTTTTTTGCTACCATGTACAAATTTGCCTCCAAGCATAAAATCAAATATATTCTGACAGGGGGCAATTATTCTACTGAGTGTATTAGAAATCCCCTTGAATGGATGTATTACCAATCTGATTCCATTCAATTAAGGGATATTTTTAAGAAACATGGCAAAGGTGAACTAAAAAGTTATCCTGTCACTAATATTTTATGGCATAAGATGTACCTACCTTATATTAAAGGAATTAAATTGTTTAGACCTCTAGACTTTGTTCCATATCATAAAGATGAAGCAATGCAATTTTTGGTTGATACTTATGGATATCAAAAGTATCCTCAGAAGCATTTTGAGTCCCGGTTTACGCGATTTTATGAAGGTTTTTGGTTGCCTCAACGGTTTGGATTTGATACCAGAAAAGTTCAATATTCCAGTTTGATATTAACTGGGCAGATGACTCGGGAGGAAGCTTTAGAAAAATTGAAAATTCCAGCGTACACTGATGAGCAAGTAAAAGAAGACTTTGAATTTATTTCTAATAAATTGGGAATTACCACTGATGAGCTTTGGGATTACTTCCATGCACCCAAGAAAACCTATAAAGATTACAAATCTCAGGAGAGTATATACAATTTGGGCGCGGCTGTGATGAGGTTTTTGGGATTGGAGAAAGGGGGGAAACGATGATTGGGATTGTGGATTATGGCTCTGGAAATATTCAGGCAATAGCTAATATTTATAACCGCTTAAATATTCCTTTTCAAATAATAAAAGATCCAGATAAGCTTAAAATTGCAGATCATTTGATACTTCCTGGAGTTGGTGCATTTGATGCTACGATGAAGGAATTAAATGATTCTGGATTGAGGTCGTCTTTAGATGAGGAAGTATTAATTAAAAAGAAACCGGTTTTAGGTGTTTGTGTTGGGATGCAGATTCTCGCTGAATCCAGTGAGGAAGGCAATTTACCCGGTTTGGGGTGGATTAAAGGAAAAGTCAAGAAATTTGATGTTTCCAAGTTAAAAGAAAAACCATATTTGCCGCACATGGGATGGAACACTGTCGAGCCAAAAGTTGATCATTTGCTTTTCCAAGATATTGATCATGAACTTGGGTTCTATTTTGTTCATTCATATTATTTTGATCCATCCCAAATCACGGATATTTTAGGAACCTCTTTTTATGGGGAGACTTTTGCATCGGCTGTTTATCATAGTCATATTTTCGGGATGCAATTTCACCCTGAAAAAAGCCATTCTAATGGTATTCAGTTGCTTTCCAATTTTGCCAGGTTGTAAAAAATGCTCAGATCAAGAATAATACCTTGTCTTCTTGTCCATAAGAAAGGACTAGTTAAGACAGTCAATTTTAAAGATCCTAAATATGTTGGAGATCCTATAAATGCCGTTAAAATTTTCAATGAGAAGGAAGTAGATGAATTGATAGTATTAGATATTGATGCCACTGCAGAGAAGAGAGGTCCTAATTTTGAGATGATTAAAAATCTAGCTCAAGAGTGCCGAATGCCTTTTTGCTATGGTGGTGGAGTGACTTCTGTTGAACAAGCTAAGAGAATTATTGAGTTAGGAGCGGAAAAAGTTGCATTAAGTTCTGCAGCTATCAAGAATCCTACACTTCTGGCTGAAATAGGAGAAGCAGTTGGTGTTCAAAGCGTGGTGGTGGTACTTGATTTGAAGAAGAAAGGTCTTCTTTCTGGAGGTGGATATGATATTTATGTTAAAAATGGACAAGAAAAAACTGGAATAAAGTTGAAAGACTTTATTCAGGAATTAAATAAAATTGGAATCGGTGAAATTGTAATTAACTCGATCGATAAAGATGGAACCATGACTGGTTATGATGTTTCTTTGGTTTCTATGATCAGGGATCTTACTGATTTTCCTTTGACCGTTTTGGGTGGTGCAGGGAATTTAGAAGATATAAAATCCATCATTTCTAAATTTAGAATTATTGGTGCGGCAGCAGGAAGTCTTTTCGTTTTTAAAGGAAAGTACAGAGCTGTCCTTATAAATTATCCTAATAGAGAAGAAAAGTTTAGACTTTTTAAAGAAATAAAATGAAACAAATCATACAAGACCTTAAAAACGGAGATACCATTTTAGAAGAAGTACCAGCTCCCTTGGTAAAGCCGGGGCAGGTGTTGATACAGACTACACGAAGCCTTGTGTCTCTGGGTACGGAGCGCATGTTGGTGGAGTTTGGTAAGGCTAATTTTTTAGAAAAGGCCAGACAGCAGCCAGATAAGGTTAAAGAAGTTATCAATAAGGTTAAAACAGATGGCTTACAACCAACCATTAATGCGGTATTTAACAAATTGGGACAACCATTGCCCTTAGGATATTGCAATGTGGGAAAAGTAATTGCTGTAGGTAAGGGGGTGGAAGAGTTTGCTGTGGGAGATCGCGTGGCTTCTAATGGGCATCATGCGGAGTATGTTTCTGTTCCTAAAAATTTGGTAGCTAAAATTCCTGATGCTGTTACAGATGAGGAGGCTGCTTTTACGGTTATCGGAGCTATTGGTTTGCAAGGCATTCGATTGGCTAATCCTACTTTTGGTGAGACGGTGGTGGTGGTCGGCCTAGGTCTGATAGGCTTAATCACAGCGCAGTTACTTAAAGCCAATGGCTGTCAGGTGGTCGGATTTGATTTTGACCCTGCTAAAGTCTCTTTGGCGCAGTCCTTTGGCATTACGGCTGTAAACCCTGGAGAAGGTGTCGATCAAGTGGCCTTTGTTAATGATTTTACCCAAGGAGTGGGGGCCGACGCTGTAATTATAACGGCCTCGAATAAAAGCAATGAGATTATTTCTCAATCTGCTAAAATGTCTCGAAAAAGAGGAAGAATTATTTTAGTAGGAGTTATTGGATTAGATATTTCAAGAGCTGATTTTTATGAAAAAGAA
>Ga0169931_10007252_pt1 | contig 16495 bp, 14 predicted proteins | sample Kivu_15m_20L_FD_129675 | JGI IMG/M metagenome (GOLD analysis project Ga0169931, IMG submission 129675) | Freshwater microbial communities from Lake Kivu, Western Province, Rwanda to study Microbial Dark Matter (Phase II) - Kivu_15m_20L... | ecosystem: Environmental > Aquatic > Freshwater > Lake...
AAATCACCTCCCCAAGCGAATCGAGATTCAGAATTAAAATATCGTTGTTGTTGTAGTAATATGTAGTTGTAAATACCCCATTTGGTCCGCGCGTGGTGTAGGCTTCTACAAATTGCTCTTCGAAAAGCACAAAGCTTCCCCCATCGGGTTTTGCGTGCACCGCTTTCAAATCGATGTTAGCTCGAAGCTCCTGATTTCGGCGGCGTTTCGATTCGCTATTGTTTAATTGGTAAACCAGCTCCTTCGAAAAATCTTCCTTGAGTTCGGCGCTGATTGAACCATTGCGGTAATCGAGTTTGTAGTAAAAGGTTCCGCGAAGGTTGGCCAACCGACGATCGTCGCTGTATGTACCTACACAATACGCATTTTCGTGCTCGTCAAATCGAAGGTTCACATCGCGTATAAACATGGTCGAAAGCTTCATTTCCACATCTATAAATCCTTCAGCCTTGAGGTCGAACGATAGTACTTTGAATCGGTAAGCAGGCCCACCCGCATCGCGCTCCTCGCGGGGAACATAGATTCGCACAAGCGTTACAAGGTGATAATCGGAAGTGAGGTAATAATCGTACACCATAAAATCGCGGTTACGATATGGCAGTTCAAACGATTTTGAATGCACCGGCTGCAGTTGCTCATCCCATGCTTTCACAATGCATTGATCCAATTCCTCTCCTTTGAGTCGAGGCTGTCGAAAAAGATAAAGCGAAGAGGAGTCCTGCGAAAGTCCAAAATGATGAAGTGCAGCAGTACGCTTTTCTTCAAAGCGATCGAGCTCGATGGGCGTTTGAATTGGCGTGCCTTCGAGATCAAATGTTTGAGCGTAAAATGTTTTTAGGGGACGTTCGTAGGTGTAGTAAACAAGCACAATTTTGTCTTTCTGCAGGAAGGCTTTTTCGAATAGGAAGCCCTGCGACTTTTCATTTTCGCGTCGCTTGCGCACCTGTTCCCAGCTAAACGATTTTACCTTGGCTCCTGGTTTTGCTTTGTTACCAAGCATCAATTCGTAAAACGAACTGGGCATTAAATCGTCAGAATCGTACATAACGAGATATGGAATTCTGTCTTCGACCATAACGGAATACAATTTTCCGGAAGCCTTTCCAATAATTTCTCCGCCCTGATCAGCCGATTTGATGTATTCGCTCCACCGTAAATCGGCCTGCGCCAGCGCAAAGGCTATCGAAATCGCAAAATAAAATGCACTACAAAGAATTTTTTTTTTCATCGCTCAAACAATGTAAAATATAGCGTGGATTAAATTTTATTGTTCGCCTCGCAAAATTCGAATTGATTTTTCGTTGGATACAGTTACGGATGGTGTGCCATTAAAATCGCCCACCTTGCCATCTACGCAGATTACCTGACCAAGCAATTCCTCATCGGGTAGGTAAGAGAAGTTAACGAGATTGTTTTTAAAAATACTGATGGTAAAAATCTGATTGGGAAAGGCCTTGTCGAGGTTGAGAAAAACATTCCCTTTGGCAGATCGTTTCGTGCTTACCACGGTGCCACATACGGTGATGTTCTCGTTCTTGCCCGAATACAATCTGGCCTGAAGCGTATTGAATTCATTGCGCCCGAGTTGGGTAGGATCCAGCGGTTTAACATCCTGCTGCTCTTTGAGTGTAAGCAATGGAGCGGGATCATTGCCTTTCTCCAAAAGGTTTTCGAGCGAATCGTTTAGCGATGGAAAAAAGTCGATTCCCGTTAATTGTTCGAGGCTATCAACAGAAACAGCATACGTATCGAATGAAAAATCGCACAATTTATTCGGCATCAAAAAAGCAGTCATGTAGGCCTCCTTTTCATCGTACATGATTTTGTAGTAATACGCCGGAATGGTGGGTTTCGAAATGGCACGCTCTATTCGGGAAAGTCCGTCGCGTAACAAAGGGCCTGTTACTACGAACAAAGCCGACTGGTTGCGTTCCACGTACGAACGAAAACGGTCTTCAAGCTTCGCCCACGAATCGCGGTTAAATTCGGCCCGTTGTGGCGACATATTGGAATAATAGAAACTTTCGGACAAAGCTTTCGAAGACCATCTAAAATCGGCAGAAGGTGCGAGATGTCCCCTATCGAAACCAAATCCGTCATATTTAATTGTTCCATTGGGGAGGGTGTCGCGAATAAAATAATCACGATCGGTGCAGGTTCCTGATTTCACAAGGGAATCGGGGCGAAAATCGTTGCTTCTTCCGGAGTTTCCAAAACGAACTTCGGGCGCTATTACATGGGCTACCCAGTTTGCCTGTTCGTGTTTCTCGTTGTAAACCAAACTAAAGAGCGCATGATGAATAATTGTTTCGTTCGGCTCCACAGCCGGAAGCGCAACTTCCTTGATTCGATTGCTCCAAAAGCTTAATTTCTGATACTCTATTTCGGCTTGGAGCTGAAGTAATTGCTTGTTAAAATGGGCCTCCTGAACTTGTAATGCTTCAATGTTGGCTGAATATTTTTGAGCTGAACTATTTAAATGAAACAATAAGAATAAGATACAACTACAAAGTTTTTTAAGGTTTAAGAATGGATGCATATTCGAAGCTACAAAACTAAGGCAAGTGTAAAAGCTATTTTTTTGAAAAAAATGATGTTTCGGATTTACTTGGAATATATCAGATATAATAAGGTTGAAAAATAGGTAATGATTTTCCAACAAATGCTTTTTTCGCAATGCTACACAATTATAATAATTATGAGATTCGGGAACGAACGAAATACTACGTTTTACAGTGGACCAAGATCCTGTAAAATTGCGATAAAATCCATCAAAAAAAAGGACACTCAAATAGAGGAAATTGTGAATAAATTGGCCTTGACACACATCGATTCATTTTGTCGGCATCCTAACCCCCCTACCCTACGGGCGAAGCTACGAAATCGCCCACACATACTCGTTTATAAACGCCAGCCCCGTTATTACGTGGGTTTAAAACGGATAATTTACAATGCCCGCTGTCCAACCTTATTATTCGCCTTTTTTATAGGGGCTAAGCCCGAAAACAATGTGATGGTCTTATTATCGAAGGGCGTATGGCCAAATCCAAGTCTGGATTGTTAATTTAGATCTGCATAAATTTCAGACGTTCTGTATAAAGCGGCTAAAATGCAAAGTGAATATTGAATCCGGATTTATGCAACCTGTTGTTATTCGTGCTGATAACACTTCCCCGACGAACCGCTTGTCTTGCGTTTGCAGCGCGTTCCACTTTTGGTATAACCGGAGCATTGCACCGTTTTTCCGACACTTTGTTTTGATGGAGACTGTTGCAAAACTTTCGTTTCACGCCGTTCGGGAGCTGCATGCTTTGTATCTGAGGCATCATTCCATTCCCAGCAAGTAAGGCAAACTTGTTTCTCCAATTGGTGTTCTATTGCATCATTGAGCTGATAATAAAAATCGATGCCGCTCACTTTTTCGAGGCTGTCGATGGTTACCGCATACGCTTGCAAGCTTTTGTTTCCGGCTTGGTTGGGAAGGATAAATCCGATGCCTTTGTGTGTTTTTCCGCTTAAGTCGAGGATTGCTTTGTAATAATATTCAGGAATAGAAACTTTGTTGTTGCCGATTGTAGATAATCCATCGCGCAGAAGCGGTCCGGTAACCACTAAAATTGTGTCTTCGGCGATGGCCCAGTCGCGCACCAGTTCTTCGAGTTGTTTCCAGATGCCACGGTTAAAAGCCGGCAATTGCGGACTCATGTTGCTGTAGTAAAAAGACTCGCGCATGGATTGTTCGGACCAGCCCATGTCGGCAGCTGGAGCAAGATGGCCGCGATCGTAGCCCGAAGCTTTATAATCTGCATCGCTGGCTGATCCGGTTTTTACAAGCGGATCGATTATGAATTTATTGCTTCGCTCAACAGCTTTTTGCGTTTCGGAGCGCGTTAATTCATAGGCAACCCAGGATGCCTGTTCGTGTTTCTCGTTATAGCAGAGTGTATATGCATGATGTCGGATAATTTGATCGGACTCAGAATAATGAGGCAAAACTAGGATGTCATTTTGTGTGTGCTGAGATAATAAAGAATTAATCAGGAAGAAAAATGCAATAAATAAAGAATGGAATTTAATTTTAAGCATGGATTGGTAAATAGGTAAAAAGGTTATCTGCATGCATTTCAACAAGTTTGTTTGCAATGGTTTCGGAAACATTAACGCAAAACCGGAATTTTTATCGTGCTCGTGCTGGCCCAATTTACTATTAACTTTTCTTTTGCATCATTTATTGATTCATCGCTAACATCTCTACCCGTGCCGTAATTGACTTGCTCGTTCGCATTTTTATTGATTCCAAAAACGATTATAATTCGGCTTCCTTTCTGCAATTGGCGTGCAGTATAGTAAGTGCTTTCGATTGGAATACGCTCCTTTTTTCCGGGTTTTAGTAAGTTGCGCTGCGACCGGTTTTTCGCATAACTCGCACGCCGCACGTTTTGATTGAAAACAAACTCGGCTGTGCCTTGATGTTCGGGACTTAAAGCAGTATATTTTTCTTTAAAACAACGTGTATAGTCGGCATCGAATGCTTCGGCTTTCGAATTAATTTGCAGTGTGGCACTATAAACCTGATAATGAAAAGCTATGGGTCCGGCCGAAGTACTGTCGCCTGTTTGTTCATAATTCATTTTTCGCAGCAGTTTATCCATATCGGGATAACGAACGGCGCATAAATAGAGGCGAAATAAGTTATCGTCTGTTTTTTCGTTTACTGGCTGTTTGAGGTAGGTAGCGATTACTTTATCGGCCAATTCGGGTATGGCTTTTTGGAGGCTTAGGCTGTCGGCATAATTACGCTTAGGGAAGTATATTTTTTGAGCTTGAACATATTGTCCGAAGACCAGCATAAATACAAGAAAATGCAAGTTGTTTATAAAGTAAATACTCGGTTTATTGAACTCTATCAATGACTTATCCATCAACGAAAAATTTGATTTATCGATTTTCTAAGGTCGGATTTTTTTTGAACTAATTGCGTATTTAAATTCTTTTTCAATTCAGAGTATCTGAAAATGAAGCTCATTTTCTAAGATCAAAAATTCCATTTCAACACAAAAAATACCTTTGCGAAATAGCTCCGAATTCAGAATAGGTCTTGGCAAAAAACGACTGTCCTTTCAGATTCTTCACCACCATCGAAACTCCCCTTTCATTTCGAACTTACCCAAACTTGCCCTATTTTTAGCCCCGTCAATTTTGAGTCGTATAATCATGGGCAAGTACGCCAAGCTTTTTAAATACACCGCCATCATCGAAGGGTGGTCGTACCTAATACTTTTATTCATCGCCGTACCGCTCAAAAGGCTATTCGACATGCCGCTGGCTGTCCGTATTTTTGGTTCCATTCACGGTTTTTTATTCGTGGCATTTTGCCTGTTTCTGGTTTTAGCTTGGACCGATGAAAAATGGTCCATCAAAAAAGTGGGGCTTGCATTTCTTTCCTCGCTCATCCCCTTTGGAACGTTTTGGTTCGACCGGAAATATCTTTCATAGGCTTTTCAATTTGGCCCATGCACCCCCACCTATCCCATTCATCTCCTTTTAACCGTGCGGTGCTCATTGCAGGGCTTGGCTTTTTCGTCGATGCGTTTGATCTGCTGCTCTTCAACGTACTGCGCATTCCATCGCTGAGCGAGTTGGGCTTTTCGGGCGACGATCTAACACGCAATGGCGAAACCTTGTTGGCAATCCAGATGGCCGGAATGATGCTCGGTGGCATTGGCAGCGGCATGCTGGCCGATCGCTTTGGCCGTGCATCGGTCTTGTTCGGATCGATTCTTTTATACTCACTTGCCAATCTCGCCAATGCATTTGTACATTCGTATGAAACGTATGCGGTATTGCGCTTTATTGCCGGTTTGGGATTGGCGGGCGAACTCGGAGCAGGCATTGCCATGGTTGGTGAACGCATGCATGCCGAAAAACGTGGACTGGGAACCATTCTCGTTGCAACGCTGGGCGGCTTGGGTGCTGTTGCTGCAGGCTTATCGGGCGATTTACTGCACTGGCGTTCGGCATACATCCTTGCCGGATCAATGGGATTGTTGTTATTGCTACTGCGAATGAAAGGTCTTGAAACAGAACTGTTTCACCAAACACGAAAGAACGCGTCTATACGACGTGGAAATTTCATCGATTTATTTCGAAAAACAGAACGTCGTAATCGCTTTATGCGCTGCGTATTGGCTGGCGTTCCCATTTGGTACTGCGTAGGGATGCTTGTTTCGTTTGCGCCCGATTTAGCGCTCGAGCACGGCATCTCAGGCATCCGACTCGGAACATGCTTTGTATTATTCCAAACCGGTATTGCCTGCGGCGATTTGAGTTCGGGTCTTTTGAGTCAGTATTTCAGAAGCAGGAGACAAGTCATGCTCGGTTTTATGTTGATGGCCTTTCTGGTTTGTATGCTCTGGTTTGCACAGTTTTACATCGCCAATTTCATTTCCTTTTCGGTGCTTTCATTGTTGATGGGCTATGGATGCGGTTACCTCAGCGTGTTTGTTACGGCTACATCAGAGCAATTTGGCACCAACCTCCGTGTTACGGCAACTTCATCGGCTACGAACCTCATGCGCGGATCAATAGCCGTCTTGGTTCCGCTGCATATTTTTATGTATGATTCCATGGGCATCAGCCGAACCGTATCGCTTACTGCGATTGGAATCTTCATTTGGTCGGCAGCGCTTTTTTCCGTTTACAAAATGGCCGAAACTTTCGGTAAATCGCTTGATTATCTCGAGCAAGATTAAGCAGCACTGCGCCATCGAACATCACATGACAAAGCCGCTTATTGATAAATTCATCCTTTATTGTTCATAAACAGACTCCATCAAAGGCGCGAATTGTAATGGTATTGGATAATTTTCGGCGTTGAAATTTCCGATATGCGATTACATCGATTCATCTTCTGCCTTTTGCTTTTATTTGCCATAAAATCGACATCATTTGGCCAAACCATAAAGTCGTTCTCTCAAAATCCAACCGAGTTCTTTGCCGACTTTAGCAAGTTCATGGAAACAGCCGACAAAAAAGCAGCAAAAGAACTGCTGGAGCGTTTCGAACCCATATGGACGAGCAAGCTAAATGGAAGTCAACAAGTAGCGGTTATTGGAATAGCCAACGGAATGCTCAAAAAGCGAATGACCGCATTTCCCAATTTCAATAACTACATTTTAACCATTGTTTCTTGGAGCGAAGGCAATAAATCGATCCAGCAATTCCTCGACTGGCACGATTGCACTGGTAAAACAATGACAAAAGTTACTACCGGAAAGTTTGATCAATTCCTCCAAACAAGTCAGGATTTGTTTAAAAACAATGCTTTGTATCAAAGTAATGCCATTAGCTGGTATGCAACACGCGGCGATTTCTCTTTCAGTTACGATTCCATTCCAAAAGTTCATTTCGAAACAGGCGATATTCGTGGGCTTACCCGTGGCGATTCTACACTTATTAAATTCACTTCGGGCACCTTACATCCGCTCGATTTTAAATTTTACGGCAACAAAGGAAAAGTACTTTGGACACGAAATAACCTCGCTGAAGAGGAAGCACACGCTACACTTACGTATTACACCTTGCCCGTTAAATCAACTAAATTCAATGCCGATACAGCCACACTGTATTTTCCGAAATACTTTAAAGAGCCGCTTCTGGGGCAGTTAACCGAAAAACTATCCGATAACGTAGAAGGCCGCGATGCAACGTATCCGCGCTTTACCAATTACAACAATTCCTTTGTTATTCGCGATATCTACAAAAGCGTTGATTATGTGGGTGGAATAACGATTCAGGGTAAGCAGCTCATTGGTTCAGGCACGGCCCAAAATCAGGCTACGTTCACCTTTAACCGCGAAGGGAAACCCTTTCTAATTGCACGTTCGATGTCGTTTTTAATTGAAGACAAAAGCCTGCAATCTTCCAGTGCAGCTGTGAAGTTTTTCATCGAAGAAGATTCAATCGTGCATCCCGGTTTAACCTTCCGTTACCTGGATGAAAAAAAGGAGCTCTATCTGCTTCGAAAGCAGGAAGGGATTTCCAAAACACCCTATTTCGATTCATACCATCAGCTCGATATGGATTTTGAAATGCTATCGTGGAAAACCGATGAACCCACCATTCGATTTAAAGCCATTGTCGGAGCTGTGGAGAGTAAGGCATTGTTCGAATCGGCCGATTATTTCCGCGAACAGCGGTACATCGAAATTCAGGGAATCGACAATGAAAGTCCTCTGCTGGTGCTACGAAAGCTTGCCGATAAACTTGGGCGCGATGAGTTTTCGCTAAAGGAAGCAGTCAACTGGTATCGGGTAGATGAAACCCAGGTGAGACACATCCTGCTGAGATTGTCGTACATGGGCTTTATTATATACGACATCGAAGCCGAATGGATTACGCTAAAACCTCGCCTGCGTAAATACTTGCTGGCTGTGAATGGGAGGGCCGATTACGATGTAATTCAATTTTTTTCAAATGTATATGGAAGCGATAACAATGCAGAACTTAGTCTGCTAAACGGCGATTTACGGATGTATGGCGTTGAAAAAATTTACCTCAGTGATTCACAAAACGTAATCATCTATCCTAAAAATCAGGAGCTGGTTATTCGCAAAAACAGGAATTTTGATTTTGCCGGACGCATCATGGCCGGGCGATTTGAATTCTTCGGAAAGAAGTTTGATTTCGATTACGATAAATTCAAAATCAACCTTGAGAATGTCGATTCGTTAAGACTTCGGGTAACCACCGATGAAAAAGATGAATTCGGCAAGGTGCAATTGAAGAAGGTAAAAACCGTAATTGAAAACGTAATCGGCGATTTGCTGATCGACCATCCGATAAATAAAAGTGGTACAAGACCGCTTGCACAATATCCGATTTTCAACTCGAGGAAAAATTCCTATGCCTATTATGAGCGAAGTTCCATCTTGAATAGTGTTTACAAACGAAGTAATTTCTATTTCCAACTCGATCCCTACCAGGTCGATTCGCTCGATAACTTTTCGAACGAAGGTTTGGTGTTCGATGGAACCTTCGTTTCTGCCAATATATTCCCCGATATGCGCGAGCAATTGCGTTTGCAGGAAGATTATTCACTCGGCTTTAAAAAGAAAACGGAAGAATCGGGGATGCCAATCTATCAAAGCAAGGGAACATTCATTAACAACTTTCAGTTAAGCCACAAGGGTTTACGCGGAAATGGTGAGATTAAATTCATTACCGCCTCGGCAAAATCTGATGATTTCGTGTTCTTCCCCGACTCGGTAAATGCATTCTGCCGTAGCCTAACGGTGAAACCCGAAACAATCGGAAAGGTCGAATACGCCGATGTTGAAGCAGCCGATGTGAAGTTACACTGGGAGCCATACAAGCCGAACAAATTCGAATTCAAACAAACAACCCAGGCCATTTCGATGTACTCGGGCGAATCGAAACTCAAAGGTAAAATCGCCATCGGTGAGGATGGTATGACCGGGGCCGGAACGCTCGAGTTTGCCGCTGCCGAAATTGAATCGAAACAGTTCCGCTTTAAGAAGGAAGATTTCAAATCGGATACCGCATCGTTTGCATTTACAGCACGAGATGTAATAAAAGAAGACGGAACCAAGGAAGTTGCCATCAAAACCGACAATGTGAAGGCTGATGTGAGTTTCAAAAACCGGATGGGGCAGTTTAAATCCAATGCCGAAGATTCGTATATCGAATTTCCGGTGAACAAGTACATTGCCTACATGGACGAGTTGCGTTGGTACATGGATAAAGATGAGGTAGATATGAACTCGTCGATGAACGAAATCGACTTGATTGGTTCGAAATTCGTCTCGGTGCGGCCCGATCAGGATTCGATTACATTCGTTGCACCTCGTGCAAAATACGCCATGGCCGACCGAACCATTCGAACGCAGGGCGTTAAATTGATACGAATTGCCGACGCGACAATCTATCCTGATGGCGAAAAACTAAATGTTGAGCGTAATGCTGTAATATCGACCTTAACAAATTCCAAAATCAACGCGAACAACGATACCAAATACCACGACATCTATAATGCATCGGTCGACATCATCAGTAAACACAAATACACCGGTTCGGGCGATTACGATTATGAAGACGCAACCGGCAAACTGCAGAAATTAAGCTTTACCAGCCTTGCACAAGATTCGGCAGGCAATACATTCGGTAAAGCCCAGGTTGATGAAAGTCTGTCGTTTACCCTGAGTCCAGAATTTGAATTTAAGGGCGATGTAGAATTGTACGCTCCAGTAAAGAACTTAACCTTTAAAGGTGGCGCACGTTTGGTTTACAAATGCGATAAAGTAAACAAGTCGTGGTTTAAATTTAAAACCGAGATCGATCCCGGCAACGTGAGCATTCCGGTCGATTCTTTCCCAAAATCGCTCGACAGCGAGAAACTCATGGCCGGCCTGGTACTCGTAAAAGATTCGACTCATATATATCCGGTGTTTATGTCGAAAAAACAGAAAGCGGGCGACCAGGAAATATTTACTTCGCGAGGATTTTTGCGTTTCGACAAAGGAACGTCCGAATACCGCATTACCACGAAAGAGAAATTTGAGAATAGTGCCTTGGCCGACGATTATGTGGCGATGAACCAAACCAATTGTAATGTTTCGGGTGAAGGTAAAATTAATTTCGGACTCGATTTAGGTCAGGTAAAAATAGAATCGTACGGAACCATTGCGCAAGATATCGCGAACGATGAAACGAAAATTAAGGCCACGATTGCTATCGACTTTTTCCTCGCACCCGAATTGTGGAAGCACATGGAAGAAACCATTCAGGGAACCAATGGTTTGCAGCCATCCGATGTGAGTTCTGATGCGTATAAGAAATCGATGACCCGGCTCTTGGGCAAGGAAGCATCAGAAAAATTATTCCGCGAGATGGGCAGCACCGGCGTAATTAAGAAGTTCCCCGATGAGCTCAATCATAGTCTGGTATTTACGAATGTTGACATGAAATGGAACACCGAATCGCGCTCATACATTTCCGAAGGATGGCTGCCTTTATCGAATCTCGGCAAAAATCCGTTCAACAAAGTGGTAAAGGGCAAACTCGAATTGGTGAAGAAACGCGGTGGCGATATTTTAAATCTGTATATCGAATGCGAATCACAGAAGTGGTATTTCTTCAACTACAGCCGTAATGTGATGAACGTAATTGCCGGCGATGAAAATTTCAACAAAGTGGTGCGCGAACTCGAGGGTAAAAAACGGCAGGTGGATGGCGAAAATGGCGGGCCACCCTACCAATTTATGATTGGTGTAGAAAAGCGTAAACGGGATTTCATGGAACGATAATACTAGAGTAGTGGCATATTCTCCAGCATCCGAATATCGCTTCCCTCAATTCCAGCCACCAACAAAGCCATGCCATTGGTAATAGCCAAATAAGGCACTTTAAGGCTTAAATTGTACCGAGCTGCCTGGTCGAATACAGACTGAGTGAGGGGAACTGCGGCATGTTTGCATTCGATAAGCATCCAAGGCTGCATGTGCGAATCAAATACCACAATATCGGCCCGCTTTTGCATCCCATGCAGCGATAACGAGAACTCAACGGCAATTCGATTTTTAGGATACCGATGTACATCGACCAAAAAGTGGAGAAAATGTTGACGAACCCATTCTTCGGGCGATAAAGAAACCCATCGCTTTCGAAAAGCATCATATATTTGCGTACTTTCACCAACCTTCCTCAGGCGCAACTCAGCCTCCGGCAAATTCAACTGAGGAAAAAGGCTTGAATGTGCGTCCATGAAAAACAAATCTGATATCGTAAACAATTGGCTTCCAAGGTACACGGGTTTACCATTGGAAGAATTTGGCAAATATATTTTGCTGACCAATTTCGGAAATTACGTCGATAAATTTGCAGAGATTCATAAAGTACAGGTGGTTGGAAAAGACAGACCGATGCAGGTTGCAACCGCAAACGGCATCAGCATCATAAACTTTGGTATGGGAAGTCCAAACGGAGCCACCATCATGGATTTACTATCGGCACTCAATCCAAAAGCCTGTTTGTTCTTAGGGAAATGCGGCGGACTGAAACGAAAAAACAACGTGGGCGATTTGATTCTGCCCATTGCAGCAATTCGCGGCGATGGAACCTCAAACGATTATTTTCCACCGGAAGTCCCTGCATTGCCAGCGTTTTCACTTCAGAAAGCTGTTTCGACGACTATCCGAAATTTCAATAAAGACTATTGGACCGGAACCGTTTATACCACAAACCGTCGCGTATGGGAACACGATAACGAATTCAAGAAATACCTGCGAAAGATTCGTGCAATGGCCATCGATATGGAAACGGCAACCATTTTTAGTGTTGGATTTTTCAATAAGATTCCGACCGGTGCCTTGCTGCTTGTTTCCGATCAGCCTATGGTTGCAAGTGGCATAAAAACCGAAAAATCGGATACCGTAGTTACGCAAAACTATGTCGACGACCACCTGAACATCGGCATTCAATCATTGAACGAATTAATCCACAACGGACTCACTGTTAAACACCTGCGCTTCGATTAAGCTATGCATTTTTCTCGTCGGCTAATACTATTTCTGTTTGGAACTTTATTGGGCAGCTTCTTTGTATGGGCGGTTCTTATGCGAGGCCGCGATTTCCCGGCATGGACACCCGAAGGAAGGGTGTTGGAGCAATTGAGGGCGCATCCGATAAAAATTTCGCCCAAAGCCGGTTGCCAATTGAAATGCGCCGGACTCAAAACTGACGATATACTAAATGTATTACAAAGCGCTGAAGTACTTTTTAGCGAAAGTGCTATCCGCGACAAAGAAATTCCCGAATACATTTTAGAAGGAGAGGGATTAGCGAAACAGAAGCTTAAAATGAAGTTTCGCTCGGAATACTTGAGTACGAAATTGCTCGAGGTATTGGCTAAGCCGCTGAGCGATACCTGTAAATGCGAATAATATGGACGGATGTTTTCGCGATAAATTACGCTTAGGGATGTGCGTCGATGTTATTACCAAGCGCGACCAGCGCACGGGCAAGCTAACGCGGGGAACGATTAGATGGATACTTACAAGTAAAAATTACCATTCGCGCGGAATCAAAGTCATGCTAAGCGACCGAACGGTTGGCCGAGTGCAGGCGATTATTGAAACAAACGAAAACGAATTTCATGCATCAACCCGAACATTGGACGCTAAGTAACGGCATTCGCGTAATATTTATGCCTGTTAATAGCAACGTAGCGCACTGCGGTTTGTTTATCAATGCCGGCAGTCGCGATGAATTTGATCATGAGCAGGGCATTGCACATTATATCGAGCACTGCGTTTTTAAAGGAACCAAACACCGTAAAGCGTTTCATGTACTCACACGGATGGAAGATGTTGGTGGAGAAATAAATGCCTACACCACGAAGGAAGAAACGTGTTTGTACACTACGTTTTTAAACCCGCATCTCGACCGAACACTCGATTTATTGAACGACATAGCCTTTTCGAGCAGCTTTCCGGAAAAAGAAATCCTGAAAGAAAAATCGGTTATCATCGACGAAATCAACGCATACCGCGATAGTCCATCGGAAGAAATCTATGATCGCTTCGAGGATCAGGTTTTCGTGAATCATTCCTTAGGTCACGACATCCTTGGTACAGCCGCGCACCTGAAGAAATTCAAGCAGCACGATTTGCAACGGTTTATTAATCGCTGCTGGAATACCGATGAAATGGTGCTTTCGGTGGTAGGGAATTTCAAACGAAAGTCGCTGGAGAAAAGCATACAAAAATACTTCGGCCAACAACCGGCGAACCTCAGAGCGTTTTCGCGTAATGCACCCGGCGAGTATGTCCCGAGCCATGCCGTGATGAAACGAAAAAACCACCAGGCGCATTTGGTCTTGGGAGCCCGTACCTATGGCGTTCGCACAGATCAGCGCAGCACATTGGTGTTGTTAAATAATTTATTGGGCGGCCCCGGCATGAGCAGTCGGCTGAATCTCTCGATTCGCGAGAAATACGGATTTACCTACAATATCGATTCTTCATACGCCATCTACTCCGATACCGGTTTGTGGAGCGTTTACCTTGGAACAGAAGGGAATATGGTGGAGCGTTGCCGCGAATTGGTAATGAAAGAACTTAAAAAACTACGCGATCAGCCGCTGAGCACCTTGCAATTGCACAAAGCTAAAAATCAACTGAAAGGACAGATTGCCATCGCTCAGGAAAGCAACGGTTCGCTGATGTTGGGATTTGCGAAAACCTTCCTGTTGTTTAACCGAGTGGATAGCTTTGAAGAAATTTGCGACAAAATCGACAGCATCACGGCAGGTAAAATTCAGGCAATATCGAATGAGTTGTTTGATGAGAAACAACTCTCTTCCTTGCTTTATGCTGCTAATTAGACAAATAAAAATTAAACAAAACCGAAAGATTGTTTTTGTAGAAAAGCGAATCGGTGTATTTTAGGACGCTTAATTCAATACCATGCACGTTGCAATTGCCGGAAATATCGGATCAGGAAAAACCACATTAACTTCACTGTTATCCAAGCATTACAATTGGGTCCCCCATTTTGAGGATGCCGATGATAACCCATATTTGAATGATTTTTATGAAGACATGCAGCGCTGGTCGTTTAATCTTCAGATTTACTTTTTGAACAATCGTTTTAATCAGGTGAATGAGATTCATAAGAGCGGAAAAAAGGTGATTCAAGATCGAACTATCTATGAAGACGCATACATTTTTGCGCCCAACCTGCATTCGATGGGTTTAATGACCACGCGCGATTTTGAAAACTATTTCACCCTTTTCAATCTGATGGCAAGTTTTATTGCACCGCCCGATTTACTCATTTACCTGCGTGCTTCTGTTCCTACTCTCGTTAGCCAGATTCAAAAGCGGGGGCGTGAATATGAGAACTCCATACGCCTCGATTATCTAAAACGTTTGAACGAACGATACGAAGCATGGATATCGAATTATACCCACGGAAAACTATTGATCATTGATGTTGATGAGAATAAGTTTTCCGAAAATCCGGAACATTTGGGTGAGATATTCAACAAAATTGACGCGGAAATAAACGGATTGTTTTAATAATCAGCAACAAAGATTTATTATATATGCCTTGCTTTTGGCTTGATTCTTGAGAAAGGCGGCACGAAATTTTAAAACCATGAAAACACGAATCACCCTATCGGCCGGAATACTTTTCGCAAACATAGTTGCATTTGCACAACCGGCTAGCACAGAACAAAATTGGACACCTACCGTTGAATTCGAAAAAGTTGAACACAATTTCGGAAGTATTCCGGAGGGACCCAAAGCAACGTACGATTTTAACTTTACCAATACCGGAAAAGAAGCCATTAAAGTGGTAACAGCGCAGGCCGGTTGTGGATGCACTACCCCCGAATGGCCTCGTTACGACATTGAGCCCGGAAAAACAGCAAAAATTTCGGTCGGGTACAATTCTGCCGGGAGACCGGGTCCATTTACGAAAGATGTTAACGTAACGTTTTCGACCGGTGCGAATAACGATAAGCAAGGCGCAATGAAATTAACCATTTTGGGAAACGTAGGCTCTGTCAATCCAAGCGGCGTTTCGAGTGAATCAGCAACACCTGCCGTAGTTACTCCAACAGAAAAAGCCAGTCCATCCAATGCAACAAAAAATGTTGTGAATTCACCAATTCCACATTAATTGTTTTTGAATCACTGAAATAATCTAAATTTGCACCTCAATCTTTTAAACTATCAGAATCAATTCATATGAAACGCATCTTTTTAAGTTTCGTTTTTGCAGTTGCCGGGGCGGTAGCTGTAAACGCTCAGGCACCAACGCCAAGCACAGAGCAAAATTGGACTCCAAGCATCGAGTTCGATAAAGAAACGCACGATTACGGAACCGTTAAACATGGCGGAGACGGAACCTGCGAATTCAAATTTACCAACACCGGTAAAGAGCCGTTTTTAATTTCCAACGCTCGTGGATCTTGTGGCTGTACAGTTCCTGAATGGCCGAAGGAAGAAATTGCTCCGGGTAAAACAGGATCAATCCGCGTTAGCTACGACACCAAGCGTCCGGGAGCTATCAACAAAAACGTAACCTTAACTATCCAGAACAAGGATAAAGATAAGACGGGCACTAAAATGTTGTATATCAAAGGTAACGTTGAACCAGCTCCAGCCGATGCAGGAATGCCTGAGAAAAAAGGCGGAATGGCGCCACTCGAAAACAAGTAAACAATCTTTTTAGCATCTTTGCACCCCGATATACCAATCGGGGTTTTTTATTTTATGCCAAGCATCTCTACCAAAGGTATTCAGTTACCGGCCTCACCAATTCGTAAGCTTGTTCCGTTTGCCGAAAAAGCGAAATCCGAAGGCGTTAAAATCTACCACCTCAACATCGGTCAACCCGACATTGAAACGCCCGAAGAGGCGCTAAATGCGGTTAAATCAACTACGCTTAAGGTTATCGAATACAGCCA
>Ga0169931_10007253_pt1 | contig 16493 bp, 13 predicted proteins | sample Kivu_15m_20L_FD_129675 | JGI IMG/M metagenome (GOLD analysis project Ga0169931, IMG submission 129675) | Freshwater microbial communities from Lake Kivu, Western Province, Rwanda to study Microbial Dark Matter (Phase II) - Kivu_15m_20L... | ecosystem: Environmental > Aquatic > Freshwater > Lake...
ACAGTGTCGGCGAAACCGATTTGGTCACCAAATGAGACCAACACTTTTTGCAGGAGTGGATATGCCGCAGTATTTGCAGTCGCTTGGACATATACGGGTTGAACGTAGAGAAGTCCGCCACCAACTGGAAGGGTCAATAGGTTTCCGAGAACTACATTCGCGCCACCTTGACGGAGAAGTGATAGTTCGAGTGCAACTTCCGGCTTGGCCTCAAAGTTTGATGCAACTTGTGATGGACCAGCCACGTTCGTGGATCTTGGTAGAACAAGAACAGTCCACTTGCCATAACCCTCGCCAGGATCTGAACCAACTACCGCAAAGGCACTCAAATTCTCACGGCCACCGCGGGGAACGAACGGGGTTGAAATCTTAAATGAAGGCTTCTCTTCACCAGGAAGTGCCATCGTGTAGTAATAAGGCGGTTGGGCGCCAGCATTTGCGCCGAGGGTCGAAGGATCACGTGGGATACGCCAGAAGTCCTGTCCGCTATAGAAGGCGCTTGCAGTACCAACGTGGTACTCAGAGAGAATCTCTCGCTGTAATCTGAACATATCTTCTGGGTATCTCACGTGGCTGACGAGTGCATCACTCATCGCCGATCGAGGCTTTACAGTGCCGTCAAATGCCTTGCTCCAAGCTTTAAGGACAGGGTCCTTATCGTCCCATGCATAGAGCGTGACTGTGCCATCGTAAGCATCAACGGTTGCTTTCACAGAGTTTCGGATGTAGTTGACTCGTTGGCTTCCGCTTGTAGCAAAGAGCGAAGTTTGAGCGAAGTCATCTGTCGCCGCAGTAGCAAGTGTGCTTCGACGAGAATATGGATATCCAGCGCTAGTGGTGTAGCCATCTAGCAACCAAACAACTTTTCCATCGACAACTGCAGGATATGGATCGCCATCGAGAGTGAGCCATGGTGCAACTTTCTCGACTCGCTCGCGAGGATTACGGTTATAGAGAATCTTTGAGTCAGGACGGATCAAGTTTGAGAGCAGAATTCGTTGCTCTTGATAGTTGATCGCAAAGAGCAACCGGCTGAAAATCGAGCCCACTGGTACGCCACCACTGCCGGTGTAGGTGTAGTTAGCCTGGCCATTAGGAGATTTGTCATCTGGATAATCAAATTCGATTGGTTCGGTGCTGGTGCTGCCGACTATGGAGTACTCCGGGACATTCTCACCGAAATAGATGCGCGGTTGGAAGTCACCAAGACCCTTTGTCGGCGGGATATCTCCAAGGATGAAGTTAGGTTTTCCATCAGCATCACGTGAATTTCCATAAGCAGCAACGAAACCAAATCCATGGGTATAGACCAAGTGATCATTAATCCAGTTTCGTTGTGGATTGCCCGGGATATTTAGTTCACGAACGGCGACTACAGCATCGCGCTGGACCCCATTCAGGGTGTAGCGATCGATATCGAGCGAAGACGAGAAAGTGTAATAAGGCTTGATCTGCTGAAGTTGGCGAAATGTTGCTGAAAGGACATTGGGATCCATCAGGCGAATGTTGCTGATCGTTGCCTTGTCATCAGAGAGCTGACCAGCACTGGTCTGGATCGTCGCGTTGTAATCCTTCACCTCAAAATCGGTCAGACCATATGCAGATTTTGTTGACTCGATATTTCTTTGGATGAAAGGAGCTTCCTTGGAAGATTCAGAGGGACGAACTTGGAACTGTTGAATCAGAGCGGGATAAATGCCTGAAATGAGAAGTGATGAGACAAGAAGAAGCGCGGTGCCCGCGGCAGGAAGGACCCACGAGCGGCGAAGAATGTTTGCGAAGAAAAGGAGGGCACAGATGACGGCGATTCCAGAGAGGATCGCTTTTGCCGGCAGTACTGCGTTGACATCGGTGAAGGTAAGACCTGTGATCAGTCGACTCTCCTTGAGCGAGAGTGCGTAGCGATCGAACCAATAGGCAACGGCTTTGAGCAGGACGAAGATTCCAAGGAGGACAGAGAGTTGGACTCGCGCTGCCACAGTTGTGCGATCCTCACGGACTTGTGGGCGAATGCCACCGTAGAGATAGTGGACTACGACTGTTGCGATGAGAGTGAGGATGAGAGTTGAAATCGCCCATCCGATCAACGCTTGGTAGAACGGTAGTTTGAAGAGAAAGAACGAGATATCAAGACCGAATTGCGGATCCTTCGACCCGAACTCACCACCATTTCTAAAGAGCAACCAGTCGCGCCAGAGGTTCGTCGCTGAGGATCCCGCGAAATAAAAGAAGACAAGGGAGGCACCAATCGTGATCCAACGTTTGATTGGGTCAATCTGTGCCCGGTAACGCTCGAGATTATCTGCTTCGACCGTGAGCGGTACATAGATCGGTCGCTTGCGATAGGCGATCACTATATTGGTGACGAGAATCAGCGAGGTGAGTAATCCGAAGATAACGAAGAGTGATGCTTTAGTAAGTAGCACTGTCGACCAGACCGTGGTGAAATCAACGGACTTGAACCAGAGGTAGTCGGTATAAAAACCGCTAAGTGAGACCAAGATCGTTGCGATGACACCGAGGGCGATCAGGGTTAACGCAAAGGGTCCGGGGCGTCTGCGTCCTCCGCCAGTTCGATTTCCAAAACCTTTAAATGGATTGTTGAAACCGCTATTGGAAAAATCGCCGAAGGTCATGGGCAAACTCTAGCCAAAGTAAACGGCGTCGCTACCCAGAAGCTTGGCAACCGGGGAGCGAGGCTGGCTCCTTTGACCGAAGAACAACGATGGCCTCTTTGAGCGACTTCACAGGAACGACTTGAAGCCCTTTCGGAATGTGACGGATCTCGTCGCAAATGTCGAAAGGCGCAAGGAAGATTGTTGCTCCTTCTCGCCGTGCACCAATCATCTTGCTCTCGATCCCACCAATTGCTCCCACCTCACCGTTGGTGTTGATCGTTCCGGTGCCGGCGATCTTGCGCCCCCGAACGAGATCTTCTTCGGTCATCTTCTCAATTACGCCGAGTGTGAAGATCAGGCCCGCGCTAGGACCACCCGTGTCTTTGATTCGAATCTTCACATCAATCGGAAAGTCAAAGGTGGTAGTCAGAAATATCCCTATAGCTGCACCGAGTGAATTCTCCATCAGTCTGACTTGAGGTATCGATATTCGATCACCGTCGCGCTCAATCACCAGAGAGACTGAATCCCCTGGATTCTTCTCTCGAACTGCATCGACGATCTGCTCGACACGATCAACTTCTTGCCCGTCAATCGCAACGATGAGGTCGCCCTCTTTGACGCGGTCATGAGCATCCGATTGCTTCAAGACATCCACGATCTTGGCTCGTGACGGAACTTCGTAGCCGAGGAAGGTTAATGCGTTGAAGATCGCACTCTCTTGCGAGCCGGTCATCTCTTGACTCTCTTGTTTCTTGATTTCACTCGCAGGTTGATTATCTGGATAGACCGAATCTCTCGGCAATACTGTCTCATCACCATCAATCCATGCCTTGAGGATTTCGAATCCGAATACTTTCGATTTTGGCGTTGTGACATAGACAGTCGTGAGAAAGAGTTTTCCCCCTTTGGTGAATTCACTCTCATTTTTAGATTGGAATTCCTTGGGGACGGTGATCATCGAACCAAGGACGTTCTCCGGATCACCTGGTTCAAAGATCACATAAGGCAAAGGTAGAAGCGCTGCCAGAGCGAGTGCCAACAAAAGGATGGAGGTGGCAACTCTCGAAGGCTTAGTTCGAAGCGGCGTCAGTTGATCTCGTCGCGAATTGAGAAGCCGTGCCAAAGTGAAACGGGGCATCAGCGCCCTTTATCGTCAAACGAATTTTGAAATTTCTGAAATCTATCCACGGAGCGATTAGTTTGATTTTCATACCGCGATTTGAATTTTGAGACCCAGATGACATAGCCAACAGATCCAATAAATGCGAAGAGTGGAATCAGCCACCAGACAAATGCCGAGAGTGGTCGATTCTCTTCAGTTGCAAGATTGATGATGAATGAATTGATGAGAAAAGCGCCCTGAGAGAGTTCCGCGAGGGTCCAGGAGAGCGCCATAACCGAAGATTATGGGATGGGAATAGACCTGCGCAGGAGGAGGTTGGAGCGGATAATCTGCCACATCACCCTGGGGGACTATCTCGAGGTTCGAATGAGGAAGATGCGAGGAGTCGATGATGGCGAAGGATTTTGGCTTTCGTCCGAATTCTTCTGATGATCCTGAGGATTCCTCGATTCCCGGTAACTCCTCGGAAGGTGGTGACAAAGGCAACGAGCCAGTGCAGCCACCTTTTCAATTCGATATCAATCAAGTCTTTGAAACGCTCGAGAACATGGGAATCCAAACTCCAGATCTACCTGATCAAGTTAAAGATCAACTCAACTCCTTGACCGCAATGGCTCAAGGAATGCTTGCCGGTGGTGATGCACCATTCAACCTCCCCGTCGCTGCCATCCGAGAAATCTCGCGAAGGACCCTGGCTTCACATGGTGAATTACCCGTCGGCAATTTTGATAACGATTCGATGACGGGAGCGCTCGGAGTCGCAGAGATATGGGTTGATGAAGTGACAACACTTCCTCGAGCAGGTGGTGAATCAGCGACACCCAAGGCGGCACGAAGCCGAAGTGAGTGGATTAACTATTCACTTGATGGTTGGCAGTCATTTATCACTCCCCTTGTCGAAGGAATTGGAAAGTCGATGTCTGAAGTGATGAACTCGATGACCAACAATCCAGAGATCGCGAACGAGTTAGCTGGCGCAGCCAAACTCTTTGATCCTTCAAAGATGATGGCAGCTTTTATGGGTACGATGATTCGAACACAACTCGGCAGATCAATCGGCAACTTCGCTGCAACTGTGACCAGCGCTCACGACGCTGCAATACCTCTCTCAGATCAACATGCTCCCTTCTTGATCCCAGAGAACGTCAGGACGTGGGGTGATGGACTAAACATAGATCAGCATGAAATCGAGATCTTTCTAGCTCTTCGCGAGAGCGCCGCGTCAAGACTTTTCGCTGCTACACCGTGGCTTGCTCAATACATGCGCTCACTCGTAGCTACCTATGGCAGTGGCATCAGCATCGATATTGATTCAATGCAACGGCGAACAGAGGATGCACTTTCTCGTGGCGAGATTGATCTCAATGATCCAGCCTCTATGCAGAATGCCATCGCAGAGGGAATGTTCACGCCAGAGGCGAGTGAGAAACAGAAAGAATCACTTGCGCGACTTGAGATGATCCTTGCCTTGATCGAAGGCTGGATTGATCTCGTTGTCGTTGCAGCTGCTGGAAATAGGCTTACATCTTTATCGAAACTACAGGAGACACAGCAACGACGTCGCGCTACACAATCTCCCACTCAACAACTCTTTGCATCACTTATTGGCCTTGAAGTCTCGCCCCGAACTATCCGTGAATGCATCGCTTTCTGGCGACGAATCTCAGATTTGGTTACGCCGGAAGAACGTGACCGACTCTGGGAAGAGCCATACGCACTCCCGATTCCCTCCGAGATTGCAGATCCTGAAGGTTTTCTTAGAGGCCGTAGCGCCCCCGACGATCTCTCTTCGCTTTAATCAAGCCACCTGTTGTTTGAGCTGATTCAGCTACTTGATCTCTTTACGAAGTTTGAGCAACGAAAACCTGGCGTCGAGTTCTCTGGCCAATTAGCGAAGTCCCCGGGCGCTGCTCGCTATCTGCCTTCCCCTTGCAGATAATGAACTGTTTTCCGAGGACTTCGTGGGCACAAACTAGGACAGCAAAGAGGAAAAGGCAATCAAGGAAAGTTTGCCGACACGCCCGAAAACCTTAAATCTCAACTTCAGGTCAAATTTTGTTGGATGTCGGCGATGTCAGAAGAGTTTCCAAATGCGAGGGATGTCATACTTTCTCGACGCAGTGAGTAACTTTTCCTGGCTCACCTTTGATTGCTGAGGAGTTGTGGATGACGGCAATGCCATCCAAATGCGTGGATAACTTCATCCAAGAAACTCTCTTCGAACCTACCCTCGCCGACATGCGAGATCAGGTACTGAGACCACGCCATGGAGAAAAGAAGAGCCGATCGTCCAAAGGGTCTGAGTCAGACTCCTTTTTCACCACCGTCCATGACATCCCGGTTCGCGTCATTAAGAGCAAAAGGCGCAAACGGAACATAGCGGCCTACCGCGAGAACGGTTCAATCGTCATTAGCGTCCCTTTTCGAACTACAAAGGCCCAGATTTCCGAGCTCATCCCTGAGATGGTTGGCAAAGTAATCGCCAACGAGAAACGTGCCCGACGCAGCGAAGCCGACCTGGAAGAACGGGCTCATGAGTTGATGCTCCAATATCTCCCCGAAATCACCGAGCGGCCCCTCTCGATAGGTTGGCGAACGATGAATGAACGTTGGGGCTCATGCACCACCATTGATCGCACCATTCGAATCTCGGATCGGCTGGCGAGCGCACCTAAATATGTCCTCGACTACGTCTTGGTCCACGAATTGATCCATCTTCGAACCTCCGGCCATGGCGAGGATTTTCAGGAGTTCTTGGCCAGGTATCCCGATGGACCGAGAGCTGAAGCCTTCTTGGAGGGCTACGAGGCAGGAAAATCCGAGTAAGCGCTTTCAGAATCAGAGATTTCCCCTTGCATCGGCCATGAAAGCCAGTTCTTGGGGCTTTTGTGAGGAAGGCGGGGTTGGAAATCCCACGCTCACGCGTGAGGCGGGGGTATGGTGAGGGTATTCGCCACCCGGCGACGTCGCCCTAGATCGATCAGAAGCAAGGCGATGAAGGGAAGGAAGTAGAGATGACCGAGAGCTACAAAGGCGAGGCCTACTGCGTCAAGTGCAAGGAGAAGCGCCAGTTCGAAGGGACCGTTAAGGTCTCAGATTCAGGCCGTCGTATGGCACAGGGCATCTGCCCCGTCTGCGGCACCAAGGTGAACCGCATCCTCGGCAAAGCCTGATTCACAGTATCTGTCAGTTCCTCATTCGCTAGTTCCTGCATCAACAGCGTAACGGGGCCCTAGCAAGCTCGAGTATTCACAACTAAAGGACCACTCCGTAATCGATCGGGGTGGTCCTTTACCTTTGCCCATTCACAAATACCCATTTACGAACATCCATTCACAAATATCCATCCACTAATAGGCAGGGGTTCACAGGTCATGGTCGCTCATCGAGATCGCACCGGATCTCTCCAACTCTGGTCTCAACGAGTCGAACCCGAATCGACCTCCGATGAGAAGAGAAGGCTCGATTACTACCCCGCTCTGGCTAACGGGGTCGAAGTGCTTCACATGGGCGAGCGCAGGCTGGGCGAGCGAATCTGGGTGGGGGGAATTCGAGAGGGCATTGAGATCACGCGATTCCTCGCCTTCTACGGACTCCATGAAATTTCCGATCGCATCTCAATCTTTCCAGCGCTTAGAGCGATCAATGGCAGGCGAAGCGTTCGATCCATCGCAGACTCACTCGCACTCAATGGCGAAAAACTCTTTCGCCTTTTCGAAAAACTCCATCAAGAGAGATTGATTCACTTTCACCTTCTGCCAGTACCTGGAAAGTCTTCTCGAGTCAAAAGCGCCACTCGACGAGAGATTGAGGTGAATGCAATTCCTCATGGTGCTTCAATGGAACGACGCGCCCGTACTCGAATTGAAATCATCGGCCATAACCGCACAGCCACCTTACTCACCGCACTTCTTCTTGGATCAGGTATCGGACGAGTCCAGATGAGTTGCGATAACGATGGCCGATCGCTCCAGGAGCAGATTGAAGATATTGATCTCGGCCCGGGGATATTGAATCCAACCGATATTGGTGCCGTGAAAGGTGAACGCTTTGACGAGATTGAGAAACGAAGTTCAATCATCCCTAGAACTGATCAGGTGAATGAGAACCCAGTTCGCCCCTATCAGCAACGTTCGATTAATGGCGATCTCATCATCTCGATTGGCTATCCGAGAGTGGATCACCATCAGAGATTGCTCTCCGAGGATCGACCATTTCTTATCGTGCCAGGTTACCAACAAGGAATTGTCTCAGTTGGCCCATTTGTGATCCCAGGAAAGAGTCCTTGTCTTCGCTGCTTTGAACTCAATCATTACGAGGATTCGTTCTGGCAGGAACAGGCTCGCCGAGTTCGAACTCTTACCGCCAATGAGAGCGCGCCAATCATCGCTTCGCATCAGAGTGCCACAATCGCGGCCGATGCCGTGATGCGATGGATTGACTTTCCCGATCGACGAAATGAACATCCACTTCTGGCCCGAGAGTGGATCCTTGCTAGCGCGCACGACTCTGAGCCAGATTCCCGGGGTCGTTATCGGCAGTGGCAGAGGCATCCTGAGTGCGGATGTACCTGGATTCCACTCGCGCTATAGATCAAATCCAGCCATGAAATCCTTAGCGTGCTCGAGTTCCACGCGCGCTTGATCTTCGCTATCTGCATAGACCGCAATCTTCACTCGATTCTCCGATTCTTGGAGATAGCTCACCTTCAATTTCGGATTTCGGGCAAAGAGATGAAGGAATGGCCTTGACGGGTCAATAAGTAATTCAGTCAAATCCCTTCTCTCGATTCCTAATCTTTCCGAAGTGGCTCGTGCGTGCTCGGCGAGATCAACAATCTCCTCGAGATAACACTCGCTATCTGCAATTACCTCAATTGATCCAAGAGGTAGATCGACAAGGGCGCGCACTAACTGTTCCGCCACAGTGGTATGAGTTTGATGTTCACTCCAGAGTGAAAGTGAAGTTAATCCCCACTCTCGATGAAGAATTTCACCCTGATGCGATGCAATGAATGTGAGCGCTCCAACTAATTTCCTCTCCTGGGCGAATCTTTGCGTCTCTTCGAGAAGAAGGTCCAAGGCAGAAGTAGAACTTTTGGAATCAACAAGTGTCACTAAACCTTCACTGGATATTTCGAGAACTGGCCAGAGTGCGATTTGGCCATGGGACGAGCGAACAACGGTGATGGCAAAGCGAGAATCGAAAGGCTCTAGATCCTTCGGTGACGCGTCAGTCTCAAGAAGTTCGAGCTTTCCCTGAAGGGAGAGCGGAAGTTGATAAAGACTCTGGCTTCTCGCTATCAACGATCTCATCGTCTCAGGGCGAATAGATGAATCGATCGAGGTCAATATCGGCGGTCGATGGCGATCGAAAAGAGGACTATGCGCTTCAATGAAGTGATGCAGCGAGTGCTTTCCATTGATTATCAATCTTGCATCTTCGCTATCGAGTGCCACATAGCCGATGCCGAGTGCCTTGGCATGAAAACGTAGAAGTGCGTGATTATCTGCCCTACCTATCGCGCAAATGACTGGTCCCATAACTCAGAGGTTACGCGTCTAGTAAAGCGCAATCACTTATGCTTCCTTCATGTTGCGTCGAATCATCGCTGCGCGAGTTGAATTAATGAGATTCGGAAGCGTTGGCGCACTCGCATACATAGTCAATCTCGGACTTTTCAATCTCCTTGTCCATTTTCCCATCTCGCCGCTCGATGACCGCCCAGTCACAGGCTCGCTTCTAGCGGGCATCGTCTCGATACTTGTTGCCTATTTCGGTAATCGATTCTGGACGTGGAAAGACCGACCTCGCCGAGCGATGTCTCGTGAAATCGCGCTCTTCTTTATCATCAATGGCATCGGGATATTGATGAGCGCAGCAGTCCTCTCCATCTCACGCTACATCCTTGGATTTCAGTCCGCCTTGGCAGATAACATCGCAGCAAATGTCATTGGAATTGGCCTGGGGACGATATTTCGCTTTTGGAGTTATCGAGTCTGGGTTTTTCCTCGCACTTGATAGGAAATGAATTAGCGAAGATGGATGACATCTCCGACTTGGATCTCATGTAAGGCGGCATCTCCTTCAACCAAGAGTCGGCCATCACCTTTGATTCCTCTTACTCGACCCTCAATCACTCTCCCACCAGGTAGTTCACATCTGACTTCCCGCGTCGCTTCTTCACTCAAGGTCAGGGAGCTCTCTCGGTAACGAGCAAGCTCGCTCTCATCACTACCCTTTGCAAGCCAATGCTCATACCGCCCACGAATACCATCAAGAAGTATTGCCAGAATATCTTCACGCGAAATCTCACCCGACTTCACAGGTGATGAGACCATCGCCAAGGAGATGGCATGAGGAACGGCCAACTCCTCGCCTGACTCAAGAACATTGATACCTATCCCGACTACGAGACCGTCACCGCGTAACTCGGTGAGGATTCCTCCAAATTTTCTGCCCGAACTATCAACGATGTCATTGGGCCACTTTGTCATCACCACATTCGCTGAGAAGAGTTGATCATTGAGTGATTCAGCGATAGCCGAGCCGACAAGAAGCGGTAGCCAACTCCACTCGTTTCGATCACGCGCAGGCATTAAACCGATTGAAAATGTGAGCCCAAGCGAATGTTGACTTTCAAACTTTCTATCGAATCTGCCACGTCCGCGACTTTGATATTCAGCAGCGACAACGCGGTTTGCATCGACCTCTCCGAGTTGCTCTTGGAATTCCAGTTGAGTACTAACCACCTCATCCATCAGCTCTACTCGCCAGTACTTGGCGGATGCGGGTGTGATGTATCTCGATTTCTCGAATCGATCGCGCTCAAGCGCATGCCCTCCGCTCACTGTCGCAAGGTAGCGAATCCATGGCGCGGTACCGTATGGCTATGACCCGTCGTGACTCGGACCCGTCAGCTCAGAAGAACTCAACAGCAGATATTCACACCACTCGAGGCAAGATCGAAGATCTGAGAGCACGCCTTGATGAAGCAGTCCATGCTGGGTCGGAGCGAGCAGTTGAGAAACAACATGCCAAGGGCAAGAAGACCGCGCGAGAGCGCATAGAGATGCTGCTTGATGCTGGCTCTTTCACTGAGATTGATGAATTCGCTCGCCATCGTTCGACAAATTTCGGGATGGAAGCCGATCGCCCTTACGGCGATGGAGTGGTCACTGGATACGGCACGATCGATGGACGAACTGTCGCGATCTTCTCTCAAGATTTCACGGTGATGGGAGGTTCCCTCGGTGAGGTCTACGGCCAGAAGATGGTCAAGATCCAAGATTTCGCTCTCAAGGCAGGCGTGCCACTTATTGGAATTAATGACTCGGGCGGCGCGCGCATTCAAGAGGGTGTCGTATCACTCGGTATGTATGGCGAGATCTTCCGGCGAAATGTCCGTCTCTCTGGCGTAATCCCACAGATCTCACTCATCATGGGTCCATGTGCAGGTGGCGCTGTCTACTCTCCTGCGCTCACTGATTTCACCATCATGGTTAATGAGAGTTCGCATATGTTCATCACGGGTCCTGAAGTGATCAAGACTGTTACTGGTGAAGAAGTCGGCTTTGAAGAACTTGGTGGTGCGCATACACATTCGGCCAAGACTGGAAATTCTCACTACCTTGCAGAAGATGAAGGCGATGCGATTGATTACGTCAAAGCGCTTTTGGATTACCTTCCTTCCAATAACCTCGATGACGCTCCGCATTATCGTGTCGTTAACTCCATAGAGGATTTCTCAGAACAAGATCGAGCGCTCGATTCCTTGATTCCCGATTCATCGAACCAGCCGTATGACATCAAGAAAGTGATTGAAGCAGTCGTCGATGAGAGCGAATTCTTAGAGGTACATGCGCTCTTTGCGCCGAATATTGTGGTGGGTTTTGGCCGTATCGAGGGTGCGCCAGTAGGCATCGTCGCAAACCAGCCGATGCAGTTGGCTGGAACGCTCGATATCGATGCCAGCGAGAAAGCGGCTCGTTTCGTTAGAACTTGTGATGCATTCTCCATTCCAGTGATCACGCTGGTCGATGTTCCAGGATTTCTCCCCGGTACCTCACAAGAATGGAATGGCATCATCCGCCGCGGCGCCAAGCTGCTTTACGCATATGGCGAAGCAACGGTGCCACTGATCACGGTGATCACCCGAAAGGCATACGGCGGTGCATATGATGTGATGGGCTCTAAGCACCTCGGCGCAGATATGAATTTTGCCTGGCCCACCGCACAGATAGCGGTGATGGGAGCCCAGGGCGCAGTCAACATCCTCTATCGCAAAGAACTTGCTGACTCAAAAGATCCAGAGGCACTTCGAAAAGAATTGATTACTCAATATGAGGACACTCTCGCCAATCCATATATCGCTGCCGAGCGAGGTTATGTCGATAGTGTGATCGAGCCACACCAGACACGTGTAGAGATCACAAAAGCATTACGTGCGCTTCGCAACAAGAGCGATCGCTTGCCAGACAAGAAGCATGGAAATATTCCACTCTAAACTCTTATGTTTGCCCATAAACCAGAAAAGTCAAAGTTAGATCAGGCAGTTCCCGCAATCCGCATCGAAATCTCCCCTGAGCCTTCTCCACTCGAGCGTGCCGTGATTGAAGCTGCAGCACACCATCATCTTCAAAACTCCCAAGATGCAGAGCCGAATTCTCGATCACGGTATGGCGCAACGCCCCTGCGAGAGTTCGAGCGCTAGTAGAGAGATGAAAGACAAAAGCAGTTCGGCCGAACGGCCGCAAGTAATCCTTGCCTCTGCCTCACCGTCACGTCGACGCCTCCTTGATTCAGTGGGTCTCGCACACCAAGTGATGATCAGTGGTGTTGATGAGGACCTCGATGAGTACGCATCACTATCACCTAGTGAACTGGTAATTGCTTTGGCAATCGTGAAGGCACATACCGTTGCAACTGCCTATCAACAATCCAATCCCCAAGGACACGGGGCGCTGGTGATCGGATGTGATTCAACTTTTGAATTCGAAGGACGATCACTCGGTAAGCCAGGAACAAAAGAGAACGCAATCGCTAGGTGCAAAGAGCTTCGAGGTAAGTCTGGGGTTCTTCATACTGGCCACTGCGTCATTGACACGACACAAGGAATCGAGATCTCTGATCTCGCATCAACCACCGTGCACTTCACCGATATGAGCGATGATGAGATAAATGCCTATGTTGAAACAGAAGAGCCACTCCAAGTAGCTGGTGGATTCACGCTGGATGGCTTGAGTGCGCCATTCATTCACGCAATTGAAGGCGAGCCATCTAACGTGATCGGCCTTTCACTTCCTTTAATACGCAAGGCATTTGCCTCACTCGGCTATCAGTGGTTCGATTTCTCATCCCCAAAACTGAAGGTGAGTTCGTGATGGCAGAGCGTAAAGAAATGAAGCGACTGCTCATTGCTAATCGTGGCGAGATTGCTATACGTGTAGCTCGCGCCTGTCGAGATCATGGCCTCACTTCGATTGCGATCTATTCTGACGGCGATCGGAATTCTTTGCATGTTCGATCAGCCGATGAGGCATACGCCCTTGGCGGAGTCACCGCTTCTGAGAGTTATCTTGATGGAAAGAAGATCATCGCGCTGGCGCTCAAAGTCGGCGCAGATGCGATACATCCTGGCTATGGCTTTCTTTCCGAGAATGCCGACTTCGCATCTGCAGTTATCGATGCAGGATTGATTTGGATTGGACCACCACCAGAGGCAATCAAGGCTCTCGGCGATAAAGTCTCAGCACGAAAGATCGCAGCGAAGGTGGGTGCTCCCCTTGTCGCAGGTACCGAGGATCCAGTCGCACGAGCAGAGGAGGTTGTTGCCTTTGCCAAAGAGCATGGACTTCCTGTTGCTATCAAGGCTGCATTCGGTGGTGGCGGCCGTGGCTTGAAAGTCGCACGAACTCTCGAAGAGATCCCACAGTTATTCGACTCAGCGACGCGAGAGGCAATTTCAGGGTTTGGGCGAGGTGAGTGTTTTGTCGAGCGATATTTAGATAAACCGCGACATGTTGAAACACAAGTGCTTGCGGATACTCACGGCAATGTCATCGTGGTCAGCACGAGAGATTGCTCGCTTCAGCGGCGCCACCAGAAGCTAGTTGAAGAGGCGCCGGCCCCATTCCTTTCTCACGAACAAGTTGCGACGCTCTATTCATCGAGTAAAGCATTAATAAGAGAAGCAGGCTATGTCGGGGCAGGAACATGTGAGTTCTTGGTTGGAAGTGATGGCACGATCTCATTCCTTGAAGTCAATACTCGTCTTCAAGTCGAACACCCAGTCAGCGAAGAAGTCACAGGGCTGGATCTTGTTCGCGAACAATTTCGAATTGCTATGGGCGAGGAGATTTTGGCAAAGGACCCAGAGATTAGGGGCCACGCCATCGAGTTTCGAATAAATGGCGAGGATCCTGGACGATCATTCCTCCCTGCACCGGGCGTGATCACTCAATGGGAAGTTCCCAGTGGTCCAGGTATTCGAATCGATGCTGGCTTTGGTGCCGGTGATGAGATAGGTGGAAACTTCGACTCACTTCTCGCCAAGCTCATTGTCACTGGTTCCACCCGAGAAGAAGCGATTGAGCGAGCCAAGCGAGCCCTCGATGAATTCAATGTGGGAGGAATGGCTACAGCGCTCCCCTTCCACCGAGCGATATTGCAAGATAGAAGCTTTACGAAAGACTTCAAGGTCTACACCAGTTACATCGAGAGTGAATTTAGAAATGAGATAAGGCCATTCGAAGCAAGTGCGAATCAGCGAGGTGATTCAACGATGAGCGAACAACTAGTTATCGAAGTTGAGGGCAAGCGATTTGACGTGACGATCCACCAAGAGGCGCCACGAAAGGCAAGAAAGCGCAATACCCAGAACTCATCATTTGCCGGTGCTAAGACTGGCGCAGTTCATTCACCAATGCAGGGAACGGTTGTGAAAATAGAAGTGAAGGAGGGGGATGTCGTCGAGGCTGGGACGCTCCTCTTTGTCTTGGAAGCTATGAAGATGGAACAACCACTAACGGCTCATCGGGCAGGCAAGATCTCGTCTCTCTCACTTGCAATCGGAGATTCCGTCACGACTGGCGCACTGCTAGCCATCATCGAAGAACTCTGATTAGAGTGAGCGATGACTCTTTACGGCGCCTACGGGTCAAATCTCGATCCTGATCAGATGCGCCTTCGTGCGCCACATTCACCTCATCGCGGTCATGGGTGGCTTCGCGGCTGGCGGATAACTTTCGGCGGTTTTGAGATTGGTTGGGAAGGTTCGGTTGCAACTATCGTCGAGGATCCAACCTCAGATGTATTTGTCGCGATCTACGACCTGACTCGTGAAGATGAGAGTGCACTCGATCAATGGGAAGGCGCCGAGCTTGGGCTCTATTCAAAGGTCAAACTCAGAGTAGATACGCTTTCAGGCAGTGAGCTCTGCTGGTTCTACGTTCTCAATTCCTATGAAGGTGGATTTCCTAGTTATCGATATCTTCGAATCATGGCCGACTCTGCCGAGATAGCTGGAGCGCCGACAGAGTATGTAGATCAATTGCGCGCTCGACCAACTTTGGATGACGAGTGAAGATGGCTATTGATCCCTCTCTCGTTGCGGAGTGCCGAAAGTGGATTGATGATGATCCCGATCCGCAGAGTGCAGCTGAACTTGAATCGATTCTACAAAGTGGTGATGAAGCAGCGCTGCGATCTTGCTTCCAAGGACTTCTTGAATTCGGCACCGCTGGTCTAAGAGGCCGAATGGGTCCTGGTCCCTCGCAGATGAACCGGGCCGTTGTGAGTCGAGCCGCCGGAGGGATCGCTCGTTACATGAAAGATCGTGGTTTGAAATCTGTAATCATCGGGCGCGATAGCAGACATGGTTCAGAGAGATTTGCCGAAGATAGTGCAGAAATTTTCAGTGGCGCCGGATTCGATGTTTTCATCCTGCCAAGGCCATTGCCGACACCAATCTTGGCCTTCGCACTTCGAGATCTCTCCCTTGATGTTGGTGTGATGGTGACAGCTAGCCATAATCCCGCCTCAGATAATGGCTACAAGGTCTATCTCGGAGGAAGCGTCGACGGAATAGATTTCAATGGATCTCAAATCATCGCTCCAACCGATAAAGCCATTTTCAATGAGATCAAGGCAGTTGAGTCGGTTAAGGCGCTTGCTCGAAAACGTCTTTGGAAAAGACTTGATGAGGCTGTGATTCGTCGCTATATCCATGCGACTGCGCGAATAGTTTCCAAACCCAGAGATATCAAAGTCGTCTACACGGCAATGCACGGCGTTGGGACAGAGACCTTTCGTTCGGTTTTTCATGCGGCAGGGTTTGCAGAGCCAATCCTGGTTGATGACCAGGCTCACCCTGACCCTGACTTTCCAACCGTGGCATTCCCAAATCCCGAAGAGAAAGGTGCGATGGATCTCGCTCTCGAAACTGCAAAAAGTTTCGATGCTGATCTTGTTGTCGCAAACGATCCTGATGCAGATCGTTGTGCAATCGCAGTCAAGGATCATCATCTAGGGAGCGAATCCAACTGGCGCACTCTACGGGGAGATGAAGTAGGCGCGATCCTTGGTGAATACATCGCTTCCAACCTCAATCGCGATAGGAAAGAAGGAGCAGTCCTTGCCAACTCGATCGTCTCATCGTCGATACTTGCAAAGATAGCTAAAGAACATCAGATCGCATTCACGGAGACTCTCACTGGATTCAAGTGGCTTGCAAAGGTCAAAGGACTCAC
>Ga0169931_10007254_pt1 | contig 16488 bp, 10 predicted proteins | sample Kivu_15m_20L_FD_129675 | JGI IMG/M metagenome (GOLD analysis project Ga0169931, IMG submission 129675) | Freshwater microbial communities from Lake Kivu, Western Province, Rwanda to study Microbial Dark Matter (Phase II) - Kivu_15m_20L... | ecosystem: Environmental > Aquatic > Freshwater > Lake...
CAGTTAAACGACTCATCGGCGAAACGCCGACTGCCGGTTTTGTACAAGTCGAAGGACACGGAGATGTGTTCATGTCGAAGCATGAAAACCCCGAGCTTGCATGGCCACCAACAATTGGCGCAAAAGTAATCGGCAACCTCATCAAGGGCTACGACAAGAAGAAAGATCGCGAGAGCGTCAACATCGCGGACTGCCGTCTCGTCTAATCGGGTTTGACTACTACTCGGGCCGATACCGGCGCTCGAGGCAGCGGTCAGATACCGGACATCGGTCGCAGAGATACCACATCTGATTTCGCGTGTCGCCAAAGAGATCGTCAACTTCAAGTCCATCCGTATTCGGCTTGGGCAGAATCTCGCCAGGGCTACCGAACAGTAGAGGCTCAACTTTCGCCCGGACACCCCTCCCGCCTCTTTGTGACGCAAGGCGATAGGCATCTGAGATTCGGTCAACACGATCGTGCGCGCCTTCAAGTGTCAGCAGCCACTCGGGACTAGCGGTGCCGTGCTCGTCGTTCCGACGATTCACACTGCTTCTCATCGCCGTACGCTCTCGCTCAGCGTCTGACATCCATGACCACAGTCTGTCGAGAAGTCGCATCCAGTCGGACTCCCACGTTGCAGACCTGCCGCTGATCACTTCCTTCTGCGGGAGACCCAGGAGATTGCCATACAAGATGCCGAGTTGCCACACGCTCCGAAAGGAAGCAAATGGTCTGAGCATCCACTGCAGAGCTGTTCGTCGCGCGCAAATCTCCGCCGAAGCAAGTGCCTTTGATGCTGGGAGACCATCGGCGAGTGTGATCGGCTGAAAAAATGTGTTCACCTCGACCAGATCGGGCATACCGGTTGCAACGATTGACACCTCCGTTTCTGCCTCTCCAGCACGAGACATAGCGGGCCCCTCTTTCATCACTACACCACCTGCGAATGCCCGAACACTCGGTCGCGCCTTTTCGACTTCGAGCAAGAGTGCCAGCAAAGGGGATGGATTGAGCTTTTCGCCAGCAACCTCGGAAAGCCAGGACAGCGTGACGTCTCCGTTGGATCCATTGAGGGCAAGCCAAAGGAGATACAGGTCACCCAAACCACCCGATCGATCAAGTTCGTCGACAATTCGAATTCGCCATGCAGCGGCCTCGTCTCCATTCGCAATAGCCACTTCATCACGATGGAACGGCCAACCAAAAAGTTTCGGCTTGTATGGGAACACCGCGTCAGAGAGATTTGTTAGGTGTATCTGACGCTTCCGTGAAAATCCGCAGGCTTCGAGCCCCCTGAGGGGTGCCGCAAGCGAGTAAACCAAACCCGCTGCCACTTTGCTCCCCCTTATCTCCGTTCGCCCGTGCTCAAGTTGCTTACCGAGAATCACAGGGAGAATCTCACTGATCCGTGCGATCTGGACTTGCAAATTTGGGGCCGCCGGCAGACGACTTAGCACCTTGAGAACCATGTTCCATTCGGATGCGCCGTAGAGCGACGGGGCCACGGCGCTCGTGCGGACCAATTCAACTAGGTCTTCGATTCGTTCCCTGGTCTTCACCATGTCATCCCGAGTCAGCTGTTCCACCGCATTCAAAATCCCCCTGATCGAGCCGCTCAGTGTCTGCCACTCAGTCTTTGAGAGATCTAACCACGGGGCACGTCGCAGATGGTTTCTGACGGCATCAATGAGATACGTGGAATCTCGTTGGCTGGGATTGCGAAGTGCGAATCTATCGCCTGTTCGATGCTTTATGATTCCCGCAAAGCCGTGAGATTGTGGTTCGTAAAAAACTTCGAGGTCCGACAAGCGCGTTGACCACTGGTCCAGTGACCGACACGCCGAGAAGAAGACTTCGCACAGCGATAGAACTTCGGTTGGCGGTCGGTCACTACTCGCCGACTCTGAATTCAAGTAGCCACCTTCAATGAGGTGCGACATGGTTGCAAAGTCGAGACCCGACTCCACCTGATCGGCTCGTACGCGAATGCACTCTTGCAGTCCAAGCAGAAATCGACCGATGGGAAGATGCAGTAGCTTTCGATCATCATGCTCTCCGGACAATCTTTCGAAACGCGCAATCCTCCGATTCACGTCGCTTGCCGCTGCCGCAAACACTTGGCGCTGGACTCGCTCTTCGGCGCTTCGCTGGGAGTTGGACCTTCGCACGTAGCGGGCAAGATCTGTGACAGTTCGGAATGGGAACAAATTTAAATTGCTCGGCATGTTTGGCTGACCACCAACGAGCACTCGCGACAAGAGTTCGGCCCGACCGTCAACTGCCTGTGCTGAAATAGTGGTATTGGGTAACGGCTTCAAGTGCGAGCACTCGAAGAAGAACCGCCTCCAAATTTCAAATTGGGGTCCGACGTTGTCGTCGTGCACGAGAAACACCTGCTCGACGCCCATTTCCGCAAGCAGTTCAAAGAGTGCCCACTGAAGCGGAGAGTAAAAGTACAGGCCGTGATATGCGATCCTTATCTTTTCGTCTGCTGAGAAGCCGAAAGCCTTACGTATCAATAACCCCAGACGTTCCATGGCATGCCGTGAGTCATCGGCGTTTTTGGGATCGCGATGATCAACAAATAAATAGTCCAGCAGCACCTGAGAGTCGGGAAGCTGAGCTGAAACTTCTTGCCAAGCCCGTAGGGCGACCTGACCCTCAAGTGACTTTGGAATGATGTTTTCCGGACGAAGGCCAATCTCCACCAATTGGCGAATTGCCTTTGCGATTGCACCACCTGAGTCAAATACGTCTCTAAACTCGGCCGATCCTGCGGTTTCGTTCTGAAGAAATTTATAAATCACTTCCCGAACCTGAATGTTCAAGCTGATCTCTAAACCGTTCAGCTTGTCGTACCAAGCCATCAGCTCGTCAAGCCAATTCGGAAACGGAACCGCAACTGGAGACATCTCTTCCTCGGGCGGCCCAGGGAACAAGTCTGGCGACAGCTCTTGTCCTCGCATTAGCGAAAACTCAAGTGCGTCAAGAATCGCACCAAGTGGAAGAGCTCGACGTACGCCTGCAGTCTGCAACTCAAATGTCAGCTCCTGAGTTACCGAGATATGTGCGACCGCGTTGAAGTCCCAAGCAAGATCGCTCGAGAAGACGCCTCGCAACGTTTGTTCATCGACTGATGGGCAAACGATGTAGCGCAATTGTTCCGCGCCCCTTGGTTTCGTCATGACAGCAAATCCGCCCAGCAGTCAGGTTGCGATTGTCCAGAGCCGGCATGAGCAACAATCGTCAGCCGTCTTTTGGCTCTGGTCATGGCAACGTAGAGGAGTCGAGTCTCCTCTTTTATTGTCTCAAGGTGGTCACGGGCTTCAAATGAGCGGTCGAAGTTCTCGTCAATCAACTGGCCGCTCCTCCCGAAGCCGTCCCACCAACGCCATCCGACGCGTCGTCCCCCTTGAATCGGAACTAGAGAAATGATCGTTCGATTCTCTGTCGTGAAACTGGCGTCGCAGAAGGGAATGACAACTGCGTCGAACTCAAGGCCCTTCGCCTTGTGAACAGTGATCGCCAGCACATCTGCAGCACTCACGGAGTCGGGCTCCTCCTCATCCCGATCAGTATTGGCCTTCAGGTCTAACCACTTGATGGCGTCCAGGACGGACACTGACGCTTCCCCGAACGCGTCATCGAGCAGCACGAGCGCATGATCAAGGTTGCGTTCATACGCCGACTGCTGATCATTGTCAAGGGCCACAAGCCAATTCTGGGGCTTGAACACGAGATCAATCTCAGAGATCAGCTCGAGTAGGGGCAGCCTTTGAAGGAGTCCCGACAGTGAACGCACACGGCCTTCAAATTCGCTCAAGTCGCTGCGGTCAATCTGATTCAGTCTGCTCAATGCAAGCCTCTTCCCCCATGCTTGAACGCCGCCGGGAGCAAGCGGTTGGGTCCATCGACGGCTGATGTCGATGTCATCGATGTACCGTCTCAGACCTCGGCCATCATCAGAATCATTAGTTTCTTGGTAGCGATATATTGCAGCCCCCCACGCCGTTTCGAGAAGCTCAAGAAGCGTCCCTAAATCGCTGGGATTTGCCAAAGCTCGTAGCAAGACACGGAGTTCAGCGACGGCTCTTGTGCGAAAAAAGTCGCCACCCTTCGCGACTTCACAGTTGATTTTATACTTTGACGTCCCAAGAAACTCCTTCACTTGCTGCGCCTGTCGGTTGGTTCGACACAGAATTGCGATCTTCAGCTCACCCACACCTCGACGAGCCCAGGGCTGACCCAACCAGTCTTGAACCTCTTCCGCCATTAGGCGAAGGGCAGCCTCTCGCCGGTCTCGATGTCTTGCCTCGACGGGCAGCAACTTAAGGCCAATCCCGGTGCCGGCAAGTTCATGTGACGGCTCCAACTTCGCATCTGACTGTCCATCAAGATGCCCAAATTGCGCCCAAGAGTCAAACTTTGCCTGCATTTCCTCGAGCAGAATCCCGTCGGTGCGAAAGTTACGCACCAATCGATACTCCATTAATGACGACTGCAACTTGTTGCGAAGCAACTCAAATGCATTGCCCGCTGCCCCGCGAAATCGATAGATCGCCTGCTTTGAATCACCTACGACGAACAACTTCGTGTCACGTCGCCAAAGATTGAGAGCCAAGTCAATCTGCTGCTCGTCGGTGTCTTGAAACTCATCGATGAACAAGTACCGAGGGACCGTCAAGTCGTCCGCTTCGCCGTCTCGCGGCCGAACCAAGTCAGCGGCCACCGAAAGAAGTTGGTCGGTGGGGACAAGTTTCCGTTCGCGACAGACAACTCGGAACGCAATCGCGATTCTGTCGACTATCTCCGGGAGTCTTCCACCAAAGATTCTGGCCCATTCGTTGCTGCAATTCTCCGGGGCCCAATTCAAAGTCGCGACTTGAGATGGTCCGTTTCGAAGATTGAGAACATTCGTGCCGTGGCGAATCAGAGAGTCCCACATGTCCTCGACGAAAGCATGCGCCTTGTGGATGTCGGGGAACTGCTTCCTTTGGTCTTCAGAAAGCTCGAGATAGACATCACCTACCACTTCTCGAATGATTTCTTTCAGTCGCTCGTAGTCGGTGCCCACACTGAAGTCGGTCGCCACTCCCTGCCTTGGTCCCAAATTCTGAATGAGTCGCTTTGCGAAGGCATGGATTGTGGAGATATTCGTTGATCCAAGCTGCGACAACCAGGCAAGAACCGGCATCGCACATCTGGCACACAGGCGCCGTCTCAGAACGAGAGAACGAGTGATTCTCTGACGCATTTCGCGAGCAGCTTCGCGAGTGAAAGTAATGAGCACGATCTCGTCTAGGCGCAAATCGTAAGCAGGACTCTGCTCAACAGTCGGCGCAGGATGCGCAGTAGACGATGTGCAGAGTAAAAAGAGGATTCGCTCCGTCAAAGTCTCCGTCTTTCCCGAACCGGCCGACGCTGTAACAACTACTGGGTAATCGGCAGTCCGGATGTCATCGGATGCACCGGCGTGAACAATCTCGTACTGCCGAGTGTTGATTCTTCCGATCGCCTCCGCATCATCCCACAGCTTTCGAAAAGCTGAACTCTTTGTTCTGGCCGTTGGGACGCCATCAATCTGGAGAACACCTCGAAGTTCGGGCGATACCGACTGGACAATTGAGACCTCGAGTATCGAGCTGCCGATCAATGCTTCGCATCGCTCAGGTTCCCGCTGATATTGGCTAGACCAATCTCGGTCAGTTGTAATCAGGAACACGCGAAGGCCGTAGTCCGTCAACGACAAGACTTTGCCTAGATCCACCGAGGGCTCGTCCACAGAATGGGCAAAGAGGATTGAATATCGCGGGAATGACTCGAGCCCGATCTCCTTTCGAAGTCGCTCAAGTTCAAGCTGCGCATCAACATCACCTGGCTGGCCGAGACGCGGCATCGCATTAATCAACATCGCGGAGTTTTTTTCGCCATCAGTGCCGACGAACCGTGCGGCGTCGACAAGCTCAGGTCGATCAGCCGCTGACAATTCGAGCATGCTGTGCACCGGCCAGAGCACCGCATCAACGGTCTCCGTGGCACCTGATTCACTCACTAATTGAAACTTTCGAGTGCGAATGACCCGCTGCAAGTCCCGCACATCCGCTCTCAACCATCGGCCAGACAAGTAGTTGCCTTCATACACGATGATCTGCACGGAGCGATTAGCGAGATCCGCATTAGCAAGCTCGAGATAATCCGAGAACACTTCTTGCTTGACCCAGAAATAACTCGTGCCTTCGGACTCATCTCGCCAAGCCGCTGCTCGCTGCTTGACCTCCCAATAAACCTCTAGCCCGTCACGGAGATCAACTCGGAAATCTGGGCTTCGAACCTGTCGTGAACCGACTTTGACTCGAGGCGCACCGTCGCGTTTTGAGACTCGGTCGGCCGGACGAACCGGCGGTGAAGGCCGCTCGTTTGCCCAGGACACACTTGTGTTTCCATGACGACTCTCCAGCCAGAGCCCAACGGCTATCTCGCACCGAAACCAAAGGTCGCGATCGTCAATATCAAACTTCGTCACGAGTCATAAGTCTTCCATCTCGTCGTCCGCAGCATCTTCTGCCGCTTCCCATCGTCTCTGGCCTAGTTCCGAAACGCGACACTTGCCAACCTCATTAGCCAGCACCCTCGACAGAAATACCCGACCGAACTTGGGATCCTCAATCACCGCAAAGCTCTTCTCGCGGCAGTCATTTTCCCACTCGCGGTCGCTCTCCAGTCGCTTCTTGACAAGAGTCAGGATGAAATTTCCAGCTTGCATATGCAAACTTCTCACTTCCGCTATGGCGTCGTAGTCCGCCTCCAGAAATGGGATCGAGAGCGCAATGCAGAGTCGCCGGTATCGATCAATTGACTTTGGGCCGATGTAATAGCGACTCGTGTGAATTCGCAAATAATAATCCGGGAGTTCAATTCCAGCTTCACGTAGACGCTGTGCCGAGGCGGGATTATTGGCTGCTTGAGCGAGAGCCCGCTTAAAACGATCACTCACCTCTCGCCGCGAAGCATAGTTTGTCTTCGAAAGGCTCTCGGCGACTTTTCGCACCACGTCTCGTTGCGGGTCGTATGCGTCTTTGCTTTGGCCACTTGCCGAAATGTCCTCACGAAGCATCAAGATCGATTTAAGACGCACGTCCTTTGGATCCGTGTACGTCTGAAATGACAGACCGTAGTCGTCAGGCACCACAACCCGCGCGCTTGGAGGTAGCGACTTCGTGTAAGCAACGACCCACTCTCCATCGGTTTCCGAGTTCTCTGGCTCTGCCTTGGTTTTGCCCCCTTGGGACTCACCTTTGCGCCCATCCGACGGTGGAGGCGGCCCCTCGATAGTGAGAACTTGACACTCGGTATCGGCTTCCACAGATTCCCGCACTTTTCTGACGACTCGCACCTCCGGCGCTCCCCAATACGTGACTGACCCTGAGTTACGACTCAGAATCGCTGGGGGCTTCACTTCAGGGCGCACAACATAATCACCCAACTCAAACTTCTGACCGACGGACCAAGTGATTACCAGGAGGCGATCGGCAGCTGGCGCAAAGTAGATCCACGAGATCTCTCTCGCTACATCTTCTTTTGTTTCGAATTTGTGATATGGCCTCTGCTGTGTACCGAGCAGAATGGCCGCATCCCAGAAGCGATCCTTTTTGAACTCGCGTAGGCCGACCAGGTCATAGCTCGTGTCCCGAACATTCAGGCACTGTTTCAACTCTTGTCGATGCTGCGTTGACGTCACTATCGCCAGACGATCTACCTGGAGCAGCTTTGACAAGTCGTGCTTTTCCATCAGACTTCTCAGGTCGCTAACCGGGTGCTCAGAGTCCAGGAGTATGTTCAGTGCTTCCGACAGCGCAGCCCATAACTCGATTGGCTCATGAGATGAGGCCGTTATCTGCTCGACGATGCCTCTGATCCCCAAGATGTCATCCGAGGGCCGAATCGGGGTCTTTCGAAGTTCGTATAGCGCCGACCTCGCTCTCGAGATTACGTCCTTGTGCAAGTCGAAAGATCTGCGCACTTTCAGAGCTTTGATAAGGCGTTTGAGCGCTGCGTCTAAATTTTCTAGCGCAGTCCACTTGACTTCAAGAGAATGGAGCTCCAACGAGTCAGCCGCCCGGAAGCGCTCAATCGCCGTGTCGAAGTCTCGGGCCATTCAGTCGTCTCCAAATTCGCTGTCGACGTGGTCCGTTTCTGCAACGTCATCGGCATCATCGGGCACAAGAACTTCAGACTGCTCCAACCTCAGTCCGAAACTCCCTGGAAAGTTTGCGGCTGCCGCTAGATGCACCGATGCATCGTGATACGTGTTCAGCGAAGCCGCAATATCGGCGGCGGAAACTCTTCGGTTAACGATCACGATCGTCGGGACTCCGGCAAATGCAGATATCTTCCGTCGAAAATATGCCCACCAGGATGTGTAAATCACGAGCCGCGGCCTGAAACCCCGCAGCCAAGTAGAAATCCTTGCAGAATCGATTGTTAGGTAGCTATAGGGATGATGGAGCACTCGCTCCCGGTTCTGGGTGCCCGGTTTTGAGTACTCGAGAACCGGCAACACCCGTGGATCAATCCAGTGGGACGTTCTCTCGAGAATCGTTTGCCGTTGTGTGTCAACAAACTCGAGGCTTTCTCCGACGACGACGACGGGCGAGAGGCAGTGCGTCGTCCACCAGTTCTCGGCAGATTTTGCGGTTCCCTTCGGCAACTTTCTGAATTGGCGACGAATCTCCTCCCAATCTCGGTCAGCCAGAACTTTCCTAGTTCGATCGTCCGGCACACCCTCCGGCAGCCGCAACACGGGATGACTCGTGGAACGAAGATACCCATCACTCCGATACATGAGCTGCATGTCACCGAAGAATTCTTCTTCTGTGAGGGTGACATCCATGTCGCGAATCTGTGAAGAGCCATCAAATGAAACCGCCCTGAACGTCTCACCGACCACGGCACACGGGTCGGCGATTTTCGGTGGTGCCATGAACGCACCCGCCATCATGAGCGGTACCAGATACTGACCAGTCGGCACCGACAAAAAGCACGTTAGAGCCTTCTCGCCAGCTTGGACGTTGGGCATTGAAGCGAGTTCCTGACCAATTGCTATTGCCGAGAGCGCCCACTGCGGAGGAGGCGCCGCCTCGAGGTCAGACGTAGGCGACATCTAAGGGTGCTCCGCCGAAGGTGGATGACTACTCGGCAATAGCTTCAACTAGGAGATCTCGGAAGCCACCCGCGCCATACACGAGAGCAATGCTGGTCAAATTTGAGTTGATGCCGGAATTTTTGAAATAGACGAGATACGTTTCCAATAGATTACCCGGCCCAATTTGATTCTCCAAATCTAGACTCAGGCGGTAGTCCTCAACCTGCTTCCACGTGATTCCAATCCCCTTCCTCGAGAGCACGTCTTTGAGCCGCTCGAGATCTCTCAGAACGTTCTTCGGTATCTCTCGAAACACGCGTTTGGGCTGAGTTGATCGAAAGAATTCCTCGATTGCTGCTTTAAGTCCTGGGGACTCTGCTTCGGGGTTCCACTCCCTGACTGACATCTCGCCAGTTCCTTTGCGATCCACATGGAAAGTGATGGTTGATCTCTCCGGATCATTGATCTGCAGGGTGACCAAATAGTGATACTCGGAGAATTTGTGGAGATCGAGTTGATATTCCGGCGCCACTCGATGGATGACCAATTTCAATTCCAACGGCCAGATCTGAACTGTCATACCCCGAAAAGCCCCCACCTTTCAATGGTCCCACGAGATGCTCTTACCACGATTGCCTCAAGTTGCATGACTACATTAGCCGTAACGAGTAGACGTAAGTTCGGGAGTCGATGTGCGCAGCCTCGAATAGGCTTCGGAAGTGGCTCGCAAGTCTGACTCAGAGACAAAAGTCGACGCCCTGTTAAGTGCCACCTGCGCCGCAGGGAACGACCGAATCAATCGCAACGGGATTTCATATTCGAACGACTCCAAGAAGAATGAGCGATTCGTCGTGGAAGTGCTCAAGTCTGTTGCGCCATCAGTAGGTATTCCAGCCAACTCAATCAAGCACTTAGGCGGAAGGGCCTTCCCTGACGTACTGATCGAAGGCATGCGAGTCGGAGTTGAACTCAAGGGAAGCCTCAGGGGTGGCGCAATAACGGGAAACAGCATCTACTCAGGGTCGATGGTCGAGGACCTCGACAAGGTGTATCTGCTCTATTGGATTGACGATCGAAAGCCAAAACTCGGATATCGAGACTATTTCGACTGCGTGTTCGACGCCAAGGTCACCCACTCCCCGCGTTTCGCACTTCAGGTCGACCTCCCACTCGGTGAGTCAATGTTCGGCAAGGGTTCGAAGCAGCTCGGCTTTGAGGCGAGGGACTGGTTGACCGGTGAATCCAAGTATGTCGAGAAGATCGTTGTGGAGATTCGCCGGAGGGCTCTAGAGCGAGAGGAAATCCCCTGGTGGGTAGTACCCGAAGTCGAGGGCATGAGCGCGGTTGAAATTGACTCGTTGGGAGGACTCGGGGGACTTCGTTCGCTTAAGGGGATCGGTCGCGACGCCAGCTTTTCGCTGCAAAAGACACTGTTCCTCGGCTTCCCGCAAGTTCTGTCCGGCGGTTCTGCCGCTCATTCGATCGCAATTGGCTGGGCGATTTCGCAGAAGTCGGTGATCATAAACCGTGACGTGTTTAGCGCAGGCGGAAAGAGAGCGATCAGACTCACACCTCTCGGGATAAGTCCCAAGCTCCCAGGAGTCGTTAGCAACTGTGCGGCTATGTTGGCCCGCGGAGCGAACGTCTCGCTAAGAGATTTATCAAGTATCGGGGGCACACTATTCACCAGCCCTAATCAAGTTGTCAAAAGATTTGAGTCAGCCCTAAAGAAGGGCGACATACTGGACAGTCTCTTCGAACATCTTTCAACCAAGGAAAAACTTCGGGTCAAACGAGCCGCTCTGAAAACTGCGGTATCCGATTATCTGGTTTCCCAGATTGACCTGAGCACGCTGAATTAGCGCTTGAAAACGCCGTCCCAGACGTCGTCGAGTCGAGTCGCAAGACGATATGCAAGCAGAGGCGGAACAGCGTTGCCAATGAGCCGATAGGCATCAGAAGCCGAGACGATACCTGGTCTCACAAACTCGTACGCATCGGGGAACGTTTGTATTCGAGCACACTCGCGCACGGAAAGGCGACGCTCCGGGAGTCCTCGTTTGGTTTCTTCTGACTGTCCGCCGTGAGACTTCGAGAGTCGTCTGTATTCGATGTTGCCGTGATGCTCGGCTCGAATCGTCGGGCCTGGCCGATCGAGTGACACCTCGCTTTGACCTTGCAGTCTTCGCCCCATGTACTTTGCTTGCGAGTACGACCGATGCGACAAGTCAGGACTCTCCTGCGGTTCACCAAGACCGACGAAGGCATCGCCACAAGTGGCAAATGGTCGCAGGCCATCGGCCTCGCCGTGAGTTATCGACGGATACAAGTCGAGTTCATCGGGTAGCTGACCATTTTTATCGAAATGGTCGATGACGTCACGGCGGACTGCGTCACGACGCAGCCCGATAAAGATGACACGCTCACGGGTCTGTGGCACGCCGTAATCAACAGCTTTCAGGACCCTCGCCGGCAACACGAGGTAAGGGCTCTTTCGAATACTCGCAAAGTCGCGCTCGATCACTTCTTTTGCATCGCCCAAAGAAACAAGGCCCTTCACATTTTCCGCGTAAAACACCTTCGGTTTGGTGTGCCTTACAAACTCGCGCATCCAGAAATACAGCATGCCCCGATTCTCCACAGCAGGTTCATCAACTGTTTCATCAACCAGTGACTGATTGCCTCGGTGACTCTTGTTTGAATTAAATCCAAGTCGTTTTCCTGCGACACTGAAGTCGTTGCAGGGAAAACCACCGGTAACTACGTCGAGCCCCTGTAACTGTGAGGGAACGCTTCGCGAAAAACGTTTCGAAATCTCTACGACACTCTCCAGGTGGTACACGTTCTCCACGTCACCCCGTTGCGCGAAGAAATGGGACCACGCCGTCTGCGCCTTCGGGTAGACGTCGCAGGCGAAGAGATTTTCGAATTTCAATCTTGGCAGAACCACCCAGCGTGACCGACCAGAGAACTCCCTCGCCTCAGGTCCAGAAAGACTTGCACGAATTACTGGAAAGTCGCCCTCAAACCCGAGGTCCATACCCCCACATCCAGAAAACAGTGAGGCGATAGAGCGTGCACTCACTGGAAAAACTCATCGCAAGTAGTTGTTGCCACGGTCAAGAAGATTAGTGGCGGGGTGTCGGGCGTTTGTGACAGCATCGAGAGATCAAGAGTCGAGCGCCTAAGCCCAAGTCGCCTGCCGTTTCCGAGCACATGCGAAGAATTCGAACAAAACGGACTGGGGCCGAGCTCCGAGTGCGGTCGATTTTGCGGCGCCACGGAGTGAGATTCCTGGGAAATCGACGACAGCTGCCTGGATCTCCCGATCTGGTGATTCCAGATCGGACTCTCGCAATTTTTGTTAATGGCTGCTTCTGGCACGGATGCCCTCGGTGCTTTCGGGCCCCAAAACATAATCGCCAATGGTGGCTTCAAAAAATTGAAGGCAATCGAAGACGCGACCGGCGCGCTGCGAGAGCGCTTCGACGTATGGGGTACTCAGTGATTCATGTCTGGGAACACGAGAGCGACAAGCGAATTGCGCGACGCCTCAATCTGTAGAGCCTTGTGGAGTGGGCAAGCTTGTTTGCGCCGTCTTGAATCGGTTAACATCATGGCAATATGACTGTGAACAGCGTGAGTGACTTTCGAGATTGGCTGGCCGCGCAGCACCGATGGACTCCAAAGGCGCAAAATGATCTCATTTCAAGATTGAAGCGAGCGGACAGAATTCGAACCGTCGAAGGTGCGACGTCCTTGGACGACTACGTAAAGTCATTGGAGAGCTCTGTTGAATGGGGCGCCATTCCACGGACCTCTCGCACTGGGATGATTGCGGCATCGAGGCTGTACCTCGAGTGGAAAACTCTTAACTGAGTCTCTCCAATCTCAGTCAATCCATCGGTCCAGCAGTCCGCGTACCTTCGTTGCAATTCCGAGAAGGGACGGGTGATCGAGCGGATAGTCCTTCTTCTCCATCAGTTTCAGAACGGTCTTTATTCGCTCTGTGTTTATTCCAAATTTTAACTTGAATTGCTCGCCCGTAAGTTGGCCGTTGCCGAGTCTTAGTTCTTGCCAGCTTTTGGATGCTTCTGGCACAAACGGTGGGCTACTTTCGGATCCGATTTGTGACTTCTTGAAAAGTTCGATTGGCAGCGTGTCAATGATGTCATCTTCCTGTATTCCTCCAAAGGTAAGGCGTCTCGCTTGATCCCGGAAGTCGGGGACGCCCTCTCGGTCGAGAATCGTTCGCGAGAGCCGGAGAAGATTGGACAACTCCTCGTCACCTGGAGCCAATCTGGAGTTGCTTTTTCGAGACTCACGACGTCGCTCCATCAGTCTCGCCTCAATTGTCCGCAACTTTGATTGCTTATCCCAGTCCAGAATCTCGCCTAAGGTCGCTTCAGCCCACGCATCTTCAAACTCATCGCTACGGCGGTCGTACACGACCAGCATTGGGCTTGTGAAGAGACGAAGCGAGTTGCTCCAAAGGGATGCCAGTGTTCGAATGCCACCAAGCTCGATGATTTCTATCCAGCTGCTATCGATCTGAGGGTCTTGCAGTAGAGCTTCGATGACTAGACGATCGAAATACCCCTCGACGACTATATGGACACGAGAAAGTGACTTGGCCTGTAGCCTGCCGACACCAAGCAACTCAGCGGTGTCGATGAAGCCACTTGGTGGCAGGCTACCCATGGCAATTTCCGTGTGTTCATTGCGCCATGCGAACAACCTCGGACAACCCTGAAGTTCACGTCGATTCATTAGAGGAACGGAATGTGTCGAAGCCAGCACAGAAACCGCGTTCTCTCGACCGAAGCTGTTTAGTTCGATAAGAAGCCGCTCTGCCGCAGACGGGTGCAGATGTCGGTCGAATTCGTCGAGCAAGACCATGTTCATTCCTGGACGAAAGCCGTGCGCACGGCGCGACGCCCTGACTATTTGTAGCACCGTATAAATTGCGTCAATCTGCCCGGATGACGCATTCTCTAGGGGGGTTCTGCTGGCCGACTCCGACGCCTGAATCTCGATACTGAACTTTAGACGTTCGGAGCCAGAAACCTGACTTGAGTCATCGAGCCCAGCAGTCTCAACGGCTCTCAGTGACAACGTATGAACGCCAAGATCTATCCGACGAAGAATCTCTGATGTACTGGCGAGGTCCTCCTCGGCGGATTCGACCCCCTCGAGGTACAAGCTCCCCCGCGGCGACAAGTCCCTAGTCGAATCGGGGTCGAACATGGGACTTATGGAATTGAATTGCTCGTCTTCAGTACCGAACCTCTTGATCGATCGCCCCGGCTCTTCGGGCTTGCGATCCCACGAATAGGACCATCGACAATCAACTAGAAGTGACCGAACGACCTCATCTGAATCGACCGACATTGGCACGGCGGTAACTGCGACAATCTCACCGGTCTCAGTATCGAAGGGCTTAAGCGATACCTCCCCGGTTCGGCTGTCCCGGCTGAATAAGTCGAACGGGAAAAGTGGCACAAGGTACTGTCCGGGGTACTCTTCAACAACCTTCTCCCGCTGCTCATTCATTCGTGACAAGAGCGTCTCAAGGTCTCCCCCGGGTTTCGGTCGCGCGGAAAGCCACATACGCCCACCTGATTTCTTGCTGGTAACGGGGTGCGAGACATTGAGTTGGGCTCTGTCAAGCATCTCCCGAAGGCCGTCAATCAGTAAGGTTCGCCAGGACCGTTCTTGAATCCACCTGTCATCCGCAATCTCTACCTCGGCGGGATGTAGAAGGAGTTCCGAACTGACTTGGAACGTTGAGTTACGAATACATTGGAGAAACAGCTGTGGCAAGAAACTGCGGTGTGTTGCAGTTGATGCTTCGAAGTCAATCTCAAGGTTCACCCAGTCGTACGCAATCTCCTCTTGCTGGCGGATTCCATGGCGCATCAGGCTCTCTATTGCGGTGTGATCAAAGTCGTACAGATCCAGAATCTCTGCCGCAGATAATGACCGACCTTCGACCAATACGGTGGTCTCATTCGCCGAGAGCCACAGCCTTCTGCTCAATGCCGCAATCGTGGGGCGATGGACCAACTTGTCCCATGCCTCAATCAAGTGATAGTTCTCAATGTTCGTGAGCTCTCGCTGCAGTTCAATTGACCTCCACAGAGACCCGATGCGAACCTCGCCGACATACTGCTGATAGTCGTCATCGTCCTCGCGGCTGGGCAGCGTAAACTGCAGTTTGACAATTGGAAACTTGCTTGTGACGCCAGCGCCTAGTCGCTGAAGGCTGCGCATCAGAGACGTCTTGCCAGTCGCATTTTTTCCGAACATCAGTGTTAGTCCATGGCTAAAGGGCGGTAGTTGACTATTTGAACCGTCGAAGTCAACCTCAATACTTCGCAGCTGAGCGTCGTGCGGCCAAGCCGCATGTTCGAGGTCTCCAACATTGCGTCGGACGGAGGAAAAGTCGTCGCCTTCCACCCACATGCGAACGCAACACTAGCCAAATGGCTTCACGAACCCCGAGGTGTTACCGCGTCGTGGCTTCTGGATCGGTGTCGGGATGGGAGATAGGTGGTATGTCCTCTTTTATGGGCAATTTCGCGTTGAGGAACTCCGCGTCTTTCCAGTTCGCAGCAACAATCGAAGTACCACTGAAGTCAGCACCGATAAAGACGCCGCCCCCGAGATCAACATCAACGAGGTCGGCATCAATGAAAGTTGCTTCAGTTGCAACAGTTCCTGAAAGATTCGCTCGTCGCAAGACCGCACCTGCAAAATCGACATGAGCGCATTGGGCAGAATTGAGTTGGGCACCAGTCAAGTTCGCACCTCGAAGACACGCATGAGACATCCTTACCTTGTAGAGATTTGCATCGGAGAGATTTGCTCCGGTGAGATCTGCTCTTGACAGATCGGCAAATTTCAAGTCAGCTCCACTCAAATCGGCAAATCTCAAGTTGGTCCTCACTAAACTCGCACCTGTCATTTTGGAGCCGGTGAGAATTGTTCTTTCGAGAATTGATCGATTCAGGCTGGCACGAGATAGATCCACCCCCTCAAGATTTTCTCCGGCCAATCGATCAACACCCTCAAGACGAGCCATGGGTCGAACTCGGCAACCATTGACTACGAGTTCCATCTACCTATGCTCCCGACTGTGAATAGGAGGCACTGACGGTAGCTAGCGAACTACTCCTTCTGCGTCGCGCACGCCGTAAATGAAGATCCGTATCGCGTCGGCACGCCATTCGCTCACCAGCGCATCGCACGCTTGCTGGCCGAGGTCGACGCACGCTGCTGGTTTTGGAGTCTCAAACCGAAAGACATCTGTGAGCGCATAGGACGCAAGTGCGATCGCGAGCGTGATGGTGACAGCAATTGC